>Ga0302173_10000116_pt1 | contig 40664 bp, 46 predicted proteins | sample I_Fen_N3_1_FD_198785 | JGI IMG/M metagenome (GOLD analysis project Ga0302173, IMG submission 198785) | Peat permafrost microbial communities from Stordalen Mire near Abisko, Sweden - I_Fen_N3_1 | ecosystem: Environmental > Terrestrial > Soil > Wetlands > Permafrost | place: Sweden: Abisko... | reverse complement strand
GGCATAGAGGTAACACTCCTTCCCATTCCGAACAGGACAGTTAAGGTCTATAGCGCCGATGGTACTGCACGGGTGACTGTGTGGCAGAGTAGGACGTTGCGAGGTAAATAAAAAAGATAGTTATATAACTATCTTTTTTTATGTCCAATTATATATGATGAAATTCAATGAAAATAATCCACAGTAAAATAATTTTACTTGTGGACAATTTGAAATTTATGTGGATAGTATTTCTTTTTTATTTACAACTAATAAATTGAATGGTATAATTTAAAGAATTTAATAACGAAAACCTGAGGTAGAGGTGCCATTAATAAAAAGTACTTATTATGAGTTTGCAAACGTTGATTAATAAGAAAAGGTATTATGGCCGAAGATTTAAATTAAGCAAAAATTTATTTCTGGGGATGTATAGAACATATGCATAACTGTCACGAAAGTGGAGAGCTACAAGGATTTGATGAAATTGAGATGACTATATAATAATATTATTAGTTTGTTTTAATTTTATGTGAAGCTTTATGTGATTAACTCTACCCGTTGGTATATTCCAGCGGGTTTTCTTATTTTATTAAGTGCCCATTTGAGGGTATATTGTGACCATTAAGGTTATGAAAAAATTTTGAGGAGTGTAGTATTTATGAAAATTGAAGGCGTATTAGTACCACTAATAACACCATTTAAGGACGGTAAGGTGGATTTAAAATCCTATGAAAGAATGGTTAATCATTATATTGAACAAGGAGTAAGCGGAATAATACTACTTGCAACAACTGGTGAGAGCCCAACTATTTTAGAGAATGAATATGAAGAGGTCTTGTCTAAAGTCATGGAATACAATAATAGAAGAGTATCATTGTATGTAGGGTTAGGTGGAAACCATACTAGTGAAGTAGTAAAGAAACTAAAAGTAGTGGAAAAATACGATGTTGATGGGATTTTATCAGTAGCACCATACTATTCACGACCAAATCAAAGAGGTCTTTATGAACATTTTAAGTGCATATCTGAAGCAACTGATTTAGATGTTGTAATTTATAATATCCCATATAGAACTGGAACTAATGTTGAAAATGAAACTATAAATAGATTGGCAGAGTTTAAAAATATTATAGGAGTAAAAGATTGCTCAGGAGATATTAAGCAAACAACTGATTTATTGGTTAATCCGCCTAAAGACTTCTCAATTTTAACTGGAGAAGATGCTTATTTTTATACAACACTTATACTTGGCGGACATGGTGGAATACTGGGATCTGCACATTTAAGAACTAAAGAGTTTATTGAAGTCTATAATTTAGTTAAGGCAAATAATCATCGAGCTGCATTGGAAAAGTGGAAATTATTATATAAAATGATACCACATTTATTTTCAGAGCCTAATCCTACACCAGTAAAATATTGTTTGAAGAAATTAGGATTAATAGATTCGGATGAAGTTAGATTGCCATTAGTTAATATTACAAAAGAATTAGAAAACAAATTAGAAAGTATTATTCAATTATAAATAATTATATTTTTGAATCATTTTCTTAATTATACAATAAAATGTCAGATAAATGCTTTAAATGTAAAATAAATGAATATTTTGCTTTGACTAGAACAAAATATAGGAGTAAGATGAAAGCTGACAAATTTATTAAGGAAGTGATTAGAAATGATGCCTAAGTTCTTTTATATGATTAAGAACAAGGAAATTACAAAAGAGCAAGTTATGAAAGATATCATAGCTGGAATTATAGTTGCTATAATAGCATTACCATTATCAATAGCACTGGGTATATCATCAGGGGTATCACCGGAAAAAGGTCTTATAACAGCAATATTTGCAGGATTTATAATATCATTTTTAGGAGGTAGTAAAGTCCAAATAGGTGGACCCACAGGAGCCTTTGTTATTATAATTTATTCTATTATTCAGGAGTATGGTTTAAATGGACTCATTACAGCAACGATAATGGCGGGAATTTTATTAGTTATAATGGGGTTATTAAGATTTGGATCATTAATTAAATATATACCACAAACAATAACTATAGGATTTACAGCAGGAATAGCAGTGACATTGATGTCAACGCAAGTTAAGGATTTTTTTGGATTACAAATCAATAATGTTCCAGCAGAATTCTTTTCAAAGTGGAAGAGTTATTTAGTAAATATAGGAGCATTAAATCAGTGGTCTTTAGTAATTGGTGTAGTATGTATTATTATAATTGTATTTTGGCCTAAAATTAATAAAACAATACCAGGTTCAATGATTGCATTAATAGTTGCAACTATTTCTGTAAAATTATTAAATCTACCTGTAGAAACCATAGGAAGTAGATTTCAAGAAATTTCATCAGTAATCCCAATGCCATTATTTCCAGAGTTTAGTATAGCTACTATAAATAAATTATTTGCACCTGCCATGACAATTGCTATTTTAGCAGCGTTAGAATCATTATTATCAGCAGTAGTAGCAGATGGAATGATATCAGATTCACATGATTCTAATATGGAACTTATTGCTCAAGGATTTGCTAATATTACATGTGGATTATTTGGTGGGATACCAGCAACGGGTGCTATAGCAAGAACTGCAGCTAATGTAAAATCAGGTGGGAAAAGTCCTATAGCAGGAATTGTCCATGCGATAACATTACTAGCTACTATGTTAGTATTAATGCCTCTTGCAAAGATGATACCAATGACTACACTTGCAGCAATCTTAATGGTTGTATCATATAACATGAGTGAGTGGAGAGCATTTAAGGGATTATTAAAGGCTCCAAAGAGTGATGTCATTGTATTGTTACTTACATTTGTATGTACAGTTGTATTTGATCTAGTTGTTGCAATAAGTATTGGAATGATTATGGCGATGTTTTTATTTGTAAAAAGAGTATCAGATACTACTCAAATTAGGGATTTAGTAGAAGAAGGAGTTTTTGATAAGGATATTGCAACTGTATTAGAAAAAGCAGATGGTAAAATTCATGTATATCAAGTAAATGGACCGATGTTTTTTGGTGTAGTACAAGAATTTATTTTAAAAATGAAAGAACTGGAATCTTCTGTTGAAGTTGTTATTTTAGATATGAGACATACTCATGCAGTAGATGCTTCTGCAATAGATGCATTAACTAGATTGCTTAAGCATTGCAATAATTTGAATATAAGGCTTTGCTTAACTCATGTACAAGAGCAACCAATGAATGTTTTGAATAGGATGGGGTTTGCAGTTAAAGTTGGAGAAAGTAATATATATGACACAAAAACAGAAGCTATAGAAAAAGCGTATGATTATATCAAGCACTTAGAGGCATCTTAAAATATATGTGATTTTTTCATTTATATTTCAAACACAAGTAATTTTAAGTGCGTAATATCAGACAATATCAATTATGGCATTGACTGTTATTTATAATATATATGAGCTAAGATATTCATTATCACAAATTAATTATTATTGCCAGGGGCAATAATAGGAGTAAGTGATTAGATTACTATTATAACTAGAAATATACTAATAAATTGCAGTATATATATATGAGTTTTGCAAATAATATTATTGAAAATGTGATAAGGAGTGATAAAAATGGATGCAAATTCATCTATAAAATGTTCAGTTGAACAATGTCAATATCATGCACAATCAAAGGATTATTGTACATTACAAGAAATTCAAGTTAGTACACATGAATCCAATCCAACGAAAACTGAATGTACAGATTGTGAATCATTTGAAGTAAAATAATTTTAAATTTTATTTAAAATTAAAAAGGTGTTCTAAAGAAAGTATATCTTTAGGACACCTTTTCTAATTTCATTTTAAAATATAAGTTTCTTAAATAAAATTCATAGATTATAACCAGTTAATTTATTATGAAAACGCATAATATGAGGGCATGAATAAAACTTTTATAACATATAGACCAATAATATATTATAATTAGATTTAAAAGAAGAATTTGATTATAAATTTGGATAGAGTAGTGAGGTACATTTAATTGGAACATGATTGGGAGAGGACATTTCCATTTTTAGAAATTGATAATAATATAGTGAATATATTATTTGAAGGTGTATTAGATAAAAAAGATATTATTAATGTAATTGCAATAGATGAGGGTTGTAGAACAACAAATTATATTATTGAAACAAATGAAGTTCAAAAGAAATATATTTTGAAAATATTTTTTACAACAGAAAAAAAGCATAAGAAAGAAATTAAATTATTAACAAAGTTAAAAAAAAATAAAAATATACCAGTTCCTAAAATATATAAAGTTAGTAGTCATAAAGTTATTGAAAATAGAGAATATGCAATTTATGAGTATATGGAAGGAACATCTATAGGACAGGCCATAGACGAAGGATATGTACTAAGTGAAATATTTATTAGAGATGTTGCTAGATGTTTAGCAGAAATGCATAATTATAGATTTAATAAATCAGGTTTTTTAGATGAAAATTTGGAATTGGAAGAAGAATTGCCCTCAATAGCTTCATGGTATGAACAATTTATGGGGGACTCTGCGAAAAAGCGTTTAGGCAAGACTACTATTGATAAAATTAATCAAATAGTTAATGAAAATAAAAAAGTATTAATTGAATTAGATCAAGATATTAGGTTAGTTCATGGAGATTTTCAAGGAACTAATATATTAATAAAAGATGATAAGGTATCAGGGATTTTAGACTGGGAATTTGTGATGGCAGGACATCCGTTAGCAGACATAGGACAATTTTTTAGATATGAAGAGTACTTTAATAAAAATTTAATTAAAGCGTTTGAAAATGAGTATAATAAAAATTCCAGTTATAAATTAATTTATGAGTGGTATAAGATAAGTAAGCTTAGGGATTTGGCAAATATTATTCAACTACTTAATGTAAAGGAAAATATGCCAAACAAGTATAAGACACTAAAGAAAATAATAAGTAATACTTTGCAACTATTTTGATGAGATATTAAACAAAAATAAATGAATTTGAAAAAAATGATAACAAAAATGTTGACAAAGTTATATTAAGGGAATATACTATGAAATAAGAACAATGGTGTTTGAAAAATATACTAAAAAGTATATTTGTCAGATGCCTTTTTTTATTAAAAAAATTATAATATTATAGTTATCAAAAAAAGATTTTGCAAAATTATGTTCAAAAGTAGCATTGCGCAGTTACTTTAAAATTAAGGTTTATTTCTAAAATTTTTAAGCAAAATATAGGTAAGTAAATAATAGTTTTATTTTTAGAGTTACTATTTTAAGGAGGAATTTATATGGAAATTAATTCGGGCGATATCAGTTTTATATTAATTTGTTCAGCACTTGTACTTTTGATGACACCAGGACTTGCATTTTTTTATGGGGGAATGGTTCGTAGAAAAAATGTTTTAAACACATTAATGTCTTCAATGTTTATTTGTGGATTAGCATCTGTAATGTGGGTTTTAGTAGGTTATTCATTATCTTTTGGAGAGGATTTTCATGGAATAATAGGTGGACTTAATTTCTTAGGATTAAATGGTGTAGGAGCAGAACCTTCAGCATATGCATCAACTATACCTCAATTGCTTTTTGCAGCATTTCAAATGATGTTTGCAATAATAACTCCAGCACTTATAACTGGATCTTTAACTGGAAGAATGAAGTTTTCGGCATTATTCATATTTGTAGCATTATGGTCACTTTTGGTATACTATCCATTAGCACATATGGTATGGGGAGCAGGCGGATTAATTGGATCTTTAGGTGCAGTCGATTTTGCAGGTGGAAATGTAGTTCATATAAGTTCGGGAGTTTCAGGACTAGTAGCTTGTATTATATTAGGTAAGAGACGTGGTTATGGAATGATGTCTTATAAACCACACAATATTCCTTTTGTAGTTCTTGGAGCAGCATTACTTTGGTTTGGATGGTTTGGATTTAATGCAGGTAGTGCATTAGGAGCAACTCCACTTGCAGTACATGCTTTTATGACAACAAATACTGCAGCTGCTACAGCAATGCTTTCATGGATGTTAATTGAAAAAATAAAACATGGTAAACCAACAATACTTGGTGCTGTAACAGGAGCCGTAGTAGGATTAGTTGCAATTACACCAGGTGCAGGTTTTGTTCCACTTTGGAGTTCAATTATAATAGGAGCGGTGGTATCTCCAATTTGTTTCTTCTTTATGGGTGTTGTAAAATCAAAATTCGGATATGATGATGCACTTGATGCATTTGGATGTCATGGAATTGGAGGAGTTTGGGGAGGTATTGCAACTGGATTATTTGGTCAAACAGCAATTAACTCTGTAGCTCAATGGAATGGTCTTTTCTTTGGAGATGTTAATCTTTTAATTGCACAAATAGAAGCTATTGCAATAACAATAGTATTTGCAGGTGGTATGACATTCATAATTCTAAAAGTTATGAAGTTGTTTATGGATATTAGAGTTGATAAAGCAGAAGAGACTGATGGTCTTGATGTAGCTGAGCACGGTGAAACAGCTTATCCTGCATTTAATGGCTTAGATTAGTATATTATTAATAGATTTATACTAAGATTTTTGGTACAATTATAGTGTAATAAACTAGATCAGATAAATACTTATAAAATAAGTAATAATTTATAGCATATATGCTGTAATAGATAATAAAAAATACTTTTAAGTATAATAATTATTTAAGCAACATATATGTATGTACCATATGATTATTTCAGATGTATAATAGGGAGGAAATATGTTATGAAAAGAGTAGAAGCAATTATAAGACCTTCAAAGCTAGAGGATATTAAAGACGCACTAAAGACTAGTAATATAAATGGTGTAACAATTAGTCAGGTTATGGGATGTGGGCAACAACGTGGCTGGAAGGAATACCATAGAGGTACTGAAATAACAACTAATGTATTACCTAAGATAGAAGTTAAAATAGTGGTTGAAGATGATAGAGTAGAAGAAGTTATTGAATTAATCACAGGAATTGCTAGAACAGGCGAAGTTGGAGATGGAAAAATATTTATCGTTGATATTGCAGACTGTGTTAGAATTAGAACTGGTGAAAGAGGTAATTCTGCATTATAAAATAATAAATATTAGAGTAAATTATAAAATTACATTAAAGTTTATTAAGATGCTCATAGAGGTATGTGGAACAGTAGATAATTCGTGTTATTTAGAATTATCTACTGTTTCTTTCTAGTGTCTTAAAGAGTTGTATAAAGTTTGGTTAAAAATTTAAATATTTGATATACTAATAACAATAGATAATGCAATAGTAAAAGAAAATGTAACATAAATTAAATTGTCAATTGCAGACAATTTAAGTAGGAGTATATTATGAATGATAAAGATATTTTTTTAAACATAGAAAAACATTTACTTAATGATGAGAAGCCTTCTATTTATTTTGAAGAAGGTTTGAGAATTGATATGCTTGATGATTATCCATTATCAATGATCAAGGAATTACAAGATGTACCTCAAAATCCAAAATTCCATTCAGAGGGGAATGTATTTATTCATACAATGATGGTTATTGATGAAGGGGCAAAAATTAGGGAAAGGAGTACCGATAAAAGATCATTTATGTGGGCTCTTTTATTACATGATATAGGTAAAAAGCCAACTACTAAGCTTAGAAAGGGGAAATTAACGTCATATGATCATGATATTGTAGGTGCTGATATGACTAGGCAATTTCTAACTTATTTTAATGAAGATGAAAGTTTTATAAATAAAGTAACAGCGCTTGTAAGATGGCATATGCAAAGTTTATTTGTAACAAAGAATTTAAAATTTCAGAATGTAAGTGGTATGCTAGAACAGGTAGATGCAAATGAAATATCGCTAATATCACTTTCAGATAGATTAGGCAGAGGCAGTTTAGATTATAAGGAAATTAAGAATACAATAATTGAAGTAAATAAATTCAAAGAGAAAATAAGTAATTTTAATAAAGATAACAAAAATAAATAGTGATATAACAAAAAGGAGATTATCTGAATTTCAAATAGTCTCTTTTTTTAATAATATTTTAAACAAATTAAGATTTGATAACTATAATATAATGTTAAGAAATATAGTGAGGAGAATAATATGTTTAAGATTTTTTCTTTTGGAGTTAATGATATATTTAATTTGAATAATATAGAAAAAATAAATGGAGTTATGTACTCTTTTTTAGACAATATTGATTTAAATGAATTTAGTGAAGGTTATAAAGAGACTTCTTCTAATACTAATCATGAAGAAAGAGAAGATACTGATGAAGGTAGTTTTATTTTATTAGATCAATATAAGGATATGTATTTGTTAACAATAGATTTAAATGGGGTTGATATTAGGGGATTAAGTATAAGATATGAATTTGGGATAATAGAAATAAAGTTAATTAGATCAGAATTGGAGAGAAGCTTTTTTGGAATCATACCAAGAAATATACTTGTAAAGAAAGCATATAATAAGAAATTTGAAAACATTGAAGAGATAGATACAAGTCAGATACTTAAAAATGTTGATAATGGAATTCTTAGTATAAGAATGCAAAAAAAATATGCATTAGAAAGTATATCAAGCATAGTAGATGTGGATTGTTATGAAGATAATGTAGATAACTAAGTAATAATGTAGACAATTATAAGAGGTAGTTTGAATAATTTTAAAAGCATTTAATACAAATGCATATAAAAAGATTATTATTAAGAACAAAATTACAAAATAAAAAAAGGGAGGATAAGCTCTAGGTATATACCTAAAAATAAATCTTCCCTTAAGTAAGAGTATTATGTCTAAAACATAATGTTATCTCTTACGTTTATTAGCAACTTCAACGTTAACTCGCTTATTATTAATTTTTCCACCTGGGCATTTATCTAATATTTGATTAGATACAGTTTCATTAACTGTTACAAACGAGAAGTTTTCCATAAGATCTATTTGACCAATTACTGAAGAATTAACACGTGTCGTATCTTTTATGTAATTAATTAATAATTTTGGAGTTAAACCGTCTCTTTTGCCGACAGAGAAGAATAAACGAACATCGTCTTTTTTAGGTGCATCTAAATTATTTGAGCTATAATCAAAAACACTTTCATTTTCAAATTTAATTTTCATTAAAGCTGCAATTACTGATATTGGATCATGAGCTTCAGATAATTCTATTGCACTTGGAATGAATTTAGTAAGTTCACCAGCAGTAATACCTTTTTCAACTTCTGATACCATGTCTTTAAACTTCTTATTATTGATTTCTTCAGCTGTTGGAACTGGTTTTTGTGTAATTGTACTTTTAGTAACATTTTGAATTTGTCTAAGCATTGATAGATCTTTTGGTGTTACTAATGAATAAGCAGTACCGCTTTTATCAGCTCTACCAGTTCTACCAATTCTATGAACGTAAGATTCAACGTCTTGAGGTAAATCATAGTTAAATACATGAGTTACTCCTTGAACATCGATACCTCTAGCTGCAACATCAGTAGCAATTAATAAACTTAATGTACCTGCTTTAAATTTATTTAAAGTACCTAATCTATGAGTTTGAGTCATATCTCCATGCATTCCTTCAACCATATAGCCCTTTGATTGCAACTCTTGTACAAGCTCATCAACACCTATTTTAGTTCTACAGAATATTATAGCTGAAACTGGTTTATCTAGATCTAATAATCTACAAAGAGCTTCTAATCTATGTTTATTATTAATCATAAAATAGCTTTGTTCAATTTTAGATACAGTTAATGAATTTTTCTTAACACTAACAAGTTTTGCGTCTGGTTTCATATATTTCTTAGCAAGCTTTGCTATTGGAGCAGGCATTGTTGCAGAAAATAATAAAGTTTGTCTTTCAGCTGGAGTGTGGCTAAGGATTTCTTCGATATCATCAATGAATCCCATGTTAAGCATTTCGTCAGCTTCGTCTAATACTAAGAATTCTACACTTTCTAAATGAAGGCATTTTCTTTTTATAAGATCTAACATTCTTCCAGGTGTTCCAACAACGATATCTACGTCGCCTTTTCTAAGAGCTCTCATTTGTCTATCGATAGAATCTCCACCATAAACAGATAATGTTTGAAGTTTTTCATATTTAGAAAGTCTTTCGATTTCTTCACTAACTTGAACTGCAAGCTCTCTTGTTGGAGCTAATATAAGTGCTTTAATTCCTGCTTTAGTGCTCATTCTTGTGATAATTGGTAAAGTATAAGCAGCTGTTTTTCCAGTACCAGTTTGTGCTTGCCCTATTAAGTCAGCTCCACTAAGTGCGACTGGAATACTTTGTTCTTGGATTTGAGATGGTTTCGTAAAACCAAGGTCTGATATTGCTTTAACAATACTCTCCTTAAGACCTAATGTAGCAAATTGATTATCATTCATTAAATATCCTCGTTTCTTTTATTTTTAAAATTGGTAAGTTTATACTTTAATATTTAGTATTAAAGTGTATTCATAAGTCAAATGAGTTCATTATAACATAAAAAAATAGAGAATGTCAAATATGTTTTTTTGATAGCTATAATAAATTGCTTTATAACTAGTCTGAAGCCAGTTAAAATTATATTTTTATTATGTTTAGCTTTTGCTTTAAAAGTTATACATAAATAGTATATATGTTAATAATAAATTATTATGTTGCTATAAAAATAAGCTACTTCAAAAATTTGAAGTAGCTTAACTTTAGGCAAATGGACTTGTTATTTATTTGATTGTGCCTTATATTAATAATTTTTATATTTATTGCTTATAATAGAATGAACAGTTTCAGGTAAGTTCTCTAATTCTTCTTTATCTAAATTAGTGATGTCTATTGGAGCATGTATTATTAACTCTATGTCGGCACCTTTAATTAGGTTATGGTTTGCTTCTAATAGCTTGTATGTTCCATTTATAGTAAGTGGAACTATTGGACATTTTGATTTTGTAGCAAGTTTAAAACTACCTCCTTTAAATTCGCCAACAGGTTTTCCATTACTTCTAGTTCCTTCAGGAAAAATAACCATTGAATAACCAGATTTTAATAAATTAATACCTTCAACTATTGAGGTTGCAGATTTTCTTAAATTGTGCCTGTCCATAAAAATACAATTTATATATTTTGCCCATATACTAATAATAGGCCAATTTTCTAGTTCCTTTTTTGCAATAAATCCTTTAGGAACATCAATACAACTTAATAGTAATGGAATATCAAAATTACTTTGATGATTTGAAACAAACAGTACAGTTTGATCTTTAGGAAGATTGTCTAAACCTATAATATTAACTTTAGCACCAGCTATTTTGATTACAAATTTTGCCCATGTAGAACTTACTTTATGAATATATTCTTTTCTTCTTTTAAGATCACCTTTATTAGTAAGAAATTTTATCTTAATTCTAAAAATAAAAGAAAAGAGTAAACTTATTACAATATACGGATAAAAAAATATAGTTCTTATCATTGTTATAGTACACATCCTTAACAAATTAAATTTTATACTAATCAGTATATTATAAAATTTAATCTTTTAAAAGCATTAATCAGTTAAGGCTATATTAAACTTTATAAAATTAATGCAAATTTAATTTCAAATTAAGTAAATATATAGAGAAAAATAAGATTGAAATAAGGTATAATATAGACTATAATAATTGATTCTATAAAATAATTTACATAGGCAGGGGAAATTTAATGAAGTTAAATAATAGATTGGATATACAGGATAATAATGAAGAAAATATAATAGGATTAACATCTATAGAAGTTTCACAAAGAATTAAAGAGGGCAAAGCTAATCATATTCCGAAAACACCTTCAAGAACTATATCTCAAATAATAAGAGCAAATTTATTTACAAGATTTAATGCTATAAATTTTGTACTTGCAGCAGTAATTATTTTAGCAGGTTCACCTAAAAATGCAATATTTGTGGGAGTTATAATAGTTAATACACTAATAGGGGTAGCTCAAGAAGTTAAAGCTAAGTATACTTTAGAAAGATTATCAGTTATAAGTATGGCTCATGCAAAGGTTCTTAGAGATGGAGAGAAGATAGAAATTCCTATAGAAGAGATTGTATTAGATGACGTACTTTATTTAGAGACAGGTTTACAGGTATTAGCGGATGCAGATGTTTTATATAGCAATGGATTAGAAATAGATGAATCTATGCTAACAGGAGAAGCAGATGCTATTTTAAAGATCCAAGGGAAAAAACTATTGTCTGGAAGCTTTGTTGTGGCAGGGGAGGGATATGCTGTAGTTACAAAAGTGGGGAAAGAAACTTATGCTTCAACCCTTGCTGAAGAGGCTAGGCAATTTAAAATAATAAATTCTGAGTTACAATCAGCTATCGATAAAATTTTCAAAGTAATAATATGGATTGTACCACCGTTATCAATTTTATTAATAATAACTCAATTAAGAATTCCAGGGAATACATGGCAAGATGCAGCGATAGGAGCTGTGTCTGGAATTGTTGGAATGATACCAGAAGGTTTAGTATTATTAACAAGTGCTACATTTATAGTTTCAATAGTAAAACTATCAAAATATGATACTTTAGTTCAAGAATTATGTGCTACAGAGGTTTTAGCAAGAGTTGATGTACTTTGCTTAGATAAAACTGGTACTTTGACACAAGGAGATCTAATATTATCAGAAGTTAAAAACATTGGAAGTAGGGATTCTGAGGAAATAGATAATATATTATCAGTTTTAATTAATAATCTTCCAAGCAATAACCCAACACAAAAGGCTATATTAGTGAAATATGCAGAATATGATAAGAGTATAAAATGTACAGATAAAATTGCATTTTCATCTAAAAGAAAGTGGAGTGGAATTACTTTTGAGGAGCTTGGAACGTGGATTCTTGGGGCGCCTGAAATAATATTAAAACAAGAATATCACTTTATAGAAGATTCAGTTAAAGAGGAAGCTAAAAAGGGAAAAAGAGTTTTATTATTAGCAAAACTTCATAATAAATTAAATGATAAATTAGAAGGTAAGATTGAAAGTGTTGCTTTAATATTAATTGAAGATATTATAAGAGAAGCAGCTCCTAGGGTATTAAAATATTTCAATGATCAAGGTGTAGATGTAAAAATAATATCTGGAGATAGTCCTATTACAGTTTCAGAAGTGGCAAGACGTGCTGGGGTAAAACGATGGGAAAATTATGTTGATGCAAGAGACTTGCCAGAAGATGATAATGAATTGAAGGCATTAATAAATGAAACTTCAGTTTTTGGAAGAGTAACTCCACATCAAAAGAAAAGAATTGTTGTAGCCCTTCAAGAAATGGATCATACTGTTGCTATGACAGGTGATGGAGTAAATGATGTACTTGCTTTGAAATCATCAGATTGTGGAATAGCCATGGCAAATGGATCGGATGCAACTAAAGCAGTAGCGCAATTAGTATTGATGAAATCAGATTTTTCTGCACTTCCCAAAGTTGTTGAAGAAGGAAGAAAGCAGATAAATAATTTAGAGGTAGTTTCAGAATTGTTTTTATCTAAAACTGCATTTGCGATAATTTTATCATTTCTAAGTTCATTATTGTTTATAGAATTCCCAATACAGCCAATACAATTATCTTTAGTAGGAAGTTGTGCTATAGGAATTCCATCTTTCTTTTTAGCATTGTTGCCTAGCAAAGGTGTAGTTAAAAAAGGATTTTTAACTAGAATATTGACAGTAAGTATTCCAAATGGAATATTAATTGCCCTTTTTACACTTATGATATTTTTATTATCAATTCACATGAAGTTACCTATTATGTATAGCAGAACATTAGCAGTATTGATGTTTGCTGGAATTAGTATGGTAGTATTATTCAGAGTTGCAAGACCATTAACTAAATTTAAAACAATAATGTGTTTAACTATGTTTGGTCTTATAGTCCTTGCATTTTTAACGCCAATTGGAAGATATATATTTAGTTTATCAGCAATACAACCAATGCATTGGGCCATATCATTAGCTATAATAGTATTATCAAGCCCATTAATAACAAAGATTGTAGATATATTTAGAGTTAGAGTTAATAGGAAATATAAAGTTAAAACAACTTAAAATCAAAAGTATAAAAGGTTATCTGGAAGAATACTTTTAGATAACCTTTTGTAAAGACAAAAAATGTGAAATATAAATTTGACAATACTGAATAATTATAATAGAATTTATTAGTAAGAATTAAAGAGAATAGTTTGAATTCTCTAACATATGCTCCTATAGTTAAATGGATAGAATAGTCCCCTCCTAAGGGATAGATGCGGGTTCGATTCCCACTGGGAGTACCAATTAAAAGCTACAACTAAGTTATATCAACGGTTGTAGCTTTTGTTATACTCAAAATACCGACATTTAACCGACATTTCTAAGCAAAAAAATTATAGATCATCAAATATATTATCTAATAGGTCTGCAGTTTGTTTTTTCATGGAAGGTAACACATGACTATAAGTATCCCATGTTATTTGAGTTGACTTATGACCTAATCTTTCTGATATTACTTTTATATTCTCACCTTTAAGTAATAATATAGTGGCGTGAGTATGCCTCAATCCATGAATACTAAATTGTGGTAGCTGCATATAGTTTGTGATTTCTTTTTTTGAATTACTTACTTTATCATCTAGGGTATCTTTATATTTAGCAACTTTCTTTGTGAAGTCCATAGAGACGTTACGAGGGTTACACATGTTATTGTCCCTATCTAATATTACAAAGCCTTCCTCATTGCTCTGTGGTTGCTCGGACTTATGTTGTGTAAGTATATTACATAAGGCTTGAGGAATCGAGACATCTCTAAATGCAGTATCAGTTTTTAATATTTTACTGTGTATTAATTTGTGATTCTTTTTATCAATAATTACTTGCTCTCTAATATAAATAACACCTTCCTCAAGGTTCACGTTATCCCATCTTAAGCCACACATTTCGCCTATTCTTAATCCAGTTAAGCTGATAATTAGAGCAGGAATATAAAGATTATTATTTTTTATTTGATTTAAAAAGAATTTTAATTGAATATCATCCCATACAATAATTTTTTCACTATCTTGACGTATTTTATCAATGTCAGTTGGGATGTAACTAATTAATTTTAATTTTTTTGCATATTTAAAACAACCACTTAAAGTCTCCATTATCTTTTTGCAACTATTAGGCTTATTGCCTTTCTTAATAAGGTCATTATAGAATTGTTGAACTGTAGCAGTATTAAGTTTGCCTATTTCTATATTACCTAATTGAGGAATAATATGAGTGTTAATTCTAGATTCATAATTAGTCCTGGTGTTAAGACTTAATGTTTTTATTTTATAGTCATTATACCAAGACATAATGAAGTCTTTTAATAAGATCTTATTATCTATTACATTTAATCCATTTTCCACATCTACACTAAATGAGTTAGCAAATGCAGTAGCTTCTTTTTTAGTCTTAAAACCACTTTTAAATTTTCTCATACGTTTACCAGTTGAGGGGTTTCTTCCTAGATCAATGGTTACTTCCCATTTCTTATTATCTAATTGCCTATAACTTGCCATGTGATAGCTCCTTTCTAATTTGATGTTATTTATTTGGTTGTAGTTACTTTGAATAAATGATTAGTAACTACATTTTAATATCTATTAATCCCTTTGTTGTTCTGCTTTTTCTATCATTTCATTCATTGCTTTTTTATTGTCTTCTTGTGATTTTTTCAATATTTCATAAACTGGAGACTCTTTTGATATCCAGGAGAATCCATCAAACAAATCCTCTCTTTCTTCGTGTTCTTTAATTTCAGATAAAGTTGTTTTAATTGTTTTTTCAATAGCAACAAACAATAATTCTTCGTATCCACAAGCAGCTAAATCATTGTATGAATAGTTATAAACAATTTCAATTTTAGGGTTTGTTAAAAGCTGAATCATTGGTTCCAGGGTTGGAAATGTCTTATTTACTGTGTCTTTAACTTCTTCAAATGAAGAAGGAATTATAGGAGTATTGTTATCGTATATTGTTTCAGGTAATTTTTCAAAGTCTACCAAATCTATTATTTCCATAGGGGCACAATCTAAAATATTGCAAATTTTTATTAGCGTTTCCATATTAGGCTCTCTATTTCCGCTTTCATAATTTTGAATAGTTCTGACGGTAACTTCTAATTTGCTAGCTAGCTCTGATTGTTTAATTCCTCTCTTTTTTCTTATGCTTTTAATATTTTCGCCTAAAGTCATTTTTATATCTCCTTTAAAATAAATTAATATTATTTTAGCATACATGAACAAAAAGTTCACTAATTAATTAAAAAATATATTGACACGAACAAAATGTTGAGCTATTATTAATTCAAAGATGAACGAAGTGTTCGTGTGGAGGTGAAAGAATGACATTAAAAGTTGCTAGAGCAATTAGAAATTATACTCAAGAAGAATTGTCGAAGAAATCGGGAGTATGTAGAACAACTATATCCTTAATTGAAAAAAATGGCATTGATGGAATTACAGTTAATGTGATAAAAAAACTTGCAGCAGCATTAGAAATTTCGATAGTAAATTTTTTTGAAGATTAATTCTCCAAATTATAGAGGTAATAGTGGTCAAGCTCCATAAAGAAAGTACACCATTGGAGTCTAAAGGTGAGTATTACAACGTTAAATATTATCGAAAGGAGTAATAATATATGAGTAATATTGCAAAACAATACAAGACGGTACCAGAAGCAGCTCAACAGTTAGGTGTAACTAATGAATATGTTAGAGAACTTCTTAATAGAGCTCAACATGATAAGTCTATTAAACTTAAAGGAACTAAGGTTGGAAAAGAGTGGCGAATAGATCCTAAGTCAATTAATGAATTTTTAGGAATTGACAGAGATGAAGAAAGCTATAAGAAAGACTTAGAGATAGCAGAATTAAGAGGAAAAATAAAGTCATATGAAATGCAATTACAAGCATTTAAAAGCGTAGCAAGTAGTTTAAATAATATTATTGGATTATAAGAAGGTGATAACATGGATTTGAAATTAATAGACAAGTATATAGCCTTATGCAAGGAACTTAATAAGGCTATTACATGGGATGGATTAAGACATTTTAAGAAAGCTTTAGGATAAGGAGTGAATTTAGATGGAGAAAGAGGAAGATGTATTAGAGAAGATAAGTTATATCGATATTGATGCAACAGTAAATACAGATATTAACGTTGAGTCTACTTGCTTAAATATAAAGATTGGAAGTAAAGATTTTGTTGTATTTGTTACAGATAAAGAATCAGATAAGGAACATTCAAGATTTAGTGATTTAGGTGACTGTCAACTAGGAACAGTTGATTCAATAATTGCATTAAGAAAATTAGCAAAGTTTTTAGAGCTATCACTTGATATAGGTTTTACAAAAGATATTTTAGGATAAGGAGTGAATATTTATGAAACAGAAAGGAGGGAAAATGGGATTTTATCCAATTAATACGGAGGTTTTAAAATTTGATGTTAATAAAGATGTAGAAGAAATAAGGTTTAACCATTACATTGTGCAAAAAGAGAATTATCAAAGATTAAAAAATACATTGATTAAAGGTCAATTTTATCTTGCAATAAATTCAGTTAAAGATGATTTGAATATTTCTTATGCTAAAGCTCAAAGGCTTATCCAGAAGTTTGTAAAATTAGGAATTATAATAAATGTTTTTAAACCTGGTCAAGGAAGTACAGAGCTTTCTATATATAAGTATAATTCATGCTTAAAAAGTGATAATGACAATGATAGTGAGAATGATAATGAAAGTGATAATGATAAAGCTAGTAATTACAAGGGTTTAAAGAGTGATAGTGACAACGATAATGAGAATGATAATGAAAGTGATAACTCTAAAAAAGAAGATATAAAAAAGAATTATAAAAAAGAAAATATATATAGTCATTGGAATAATAAAGAAATAATAGTTCATAAGTCATTAACTAAGGATATGGAGAAAGCAATAGAAAAAGTTTTAAAGAAATATTCAGAGAATGAAATTGTACAAGCTATAGACTCTTATAGTGAAATATTGGAAAGTGACTTTTATTTTAATTACAAATGGAGTTTAGCTGATTTTCTTAATAGAAAGAATGGATTAACTACATTCATGGAAGAGGGAACCAATAAAGTTAATTATGATGAACATTTAGCTAAACAGTTAAAAGAGAAGAAGAATGGCACTGAAAAACCAAAGGAAATACATTTGAGAGGATGGGATTAAAGTGAATTTTGATTTTAGTAAAATAAATGAAGTTGTAGAACGGTGCAAAGCAAAAGCAACAAAAGCTGATTATAAGTGTTCAATTTGTAGAGATAGTGGATTTATAATAATAGCACAAATTGATGCACAACCTGTAATAAAGGCGTGTAGTTGTAAAAATAAAGAAAGATTAAAAATTGAATGGCAAGATAGTGGTTTTAATATTTCATGTAACGATTTAACCCTGGGAAAATTTGAATCTGAAAGAAATAAAGTATCAAAAAGAATGAAAGAAATAGCAATTGAATATATAGATAATTTTGAAGGAATACAATTTAATACTAATAGTTCTATTGCGTTCTTAGGAGAGCCAGGAACAGGAAAAACGCATGCATGTATCGCAATATCGTTGGAGCTATTAAAGAAAGGATTTAAGCCAGTATATTTCCCATATAGAGATTGCATGGATGAAATGATTGATTTAAGGATCACAAATAAAAGCAAATATGAAAACAAATTATCAAAATATCAAAAGTGTAATATTTTGTTTTTAGATGATGTTTTTAAGGGGGGACATACAGATGCTGAAATAAGGTTGTTATTTAAAATTGTAAATTATAGATATATTAATAGGCTGCCAATTATTGTTTCTAGCGAGTGCTTGAGTAATGATTTATTAAAAATTGATAAGGCTATAGGTTCAAGAATAATTGAAATGGCTAAAGATAGAATCTTAGATATTATAGGAGAAGAATACAATCAAAGATTATGTTAGAAAAGTTCAAAATGAAAGGAGAAAAATAAATATGTGTAAAAAATAAAAAAGTGATGAACATAATTAAATATTCATCACAAGAGTTACCGTTATAACCCTTAAACTCGCAATTTAATGTTATAACGGTAGCTCCTAAGTGTCAAGAGAATTTAAGGAGGGGTACTAATGGAAATTACAGAACAAAAGGCATTAACACAGGATAGATTAATGAATTTAATAAAAACAGAAGATGACAATTTTTTTACAAAGGTTACATCTGGAAATAAAGTTATACATTTAGCGTATGAAGATACAACAGGTTTTTTAAGCTTTATGGTTACTGGTAAGGATAAAACATACGTGTTTGTACATGAAAAACTATCAGACAAGCAAAGAGAAGCAGAATTAAAGATTATATTTGAGGATAAGGAGCTGCACTATTTTTCTTCTGATGAAATAGAAACAATGAAGAAATTAGCAGAGCAACAAGAACGTAAGAAACTATCATTCAAAAGTATAAATTATGGTGATATTGAAAACATCGTTAAGAATTACGATTTAACTTTTGGAGAACTTACAGGAGCAATTGATTTAATGGATATAATTAAAAAATTCAATAAGTTTGATAATGGTGATTTAAAATGGAATACTGCTTGTGCTATGGCATTTGCATTTAAATTAGGAGAAACGCAAGGAAAGAGAGAAGAAAGAGCCAGAAGAAGAAAATCTCAAGTAGTTGGAGGTGCCGTGTAATATGAAATTGGAAGAGCAAAAAAAGTTAATAAATAGTGTTATAGGAAATGAGTTTGGACATATTTCACAATATAAAGAGTGTGATGACTTTGATGCAGATGTTGACATAAGTTCAACAAGGGAAAAAATGAACAAGTTGTTAGAGAAAATAAATGAATTATTACCAGAAGGTTTTGAGTTAACAAATGATCTTGAGAGCGAAATTACAGACTACTGCACTGCTGCATGTAAATATTATTTTAAAGAAGGAGTTGTATCTGGAACAACAAATCTTAAATTTTTAGAAGCCTATATCATGGGATGTTTTTAAGGAGGTTTATTTATGGATGAAATTAATATTGAAGAATTAAAAGAGCAGCTACAACAAGGCACATTTTATTATTATAAATCTAGTTTGTTAGTTAGTGGTAAAGTGTATAACGTTGTAGTGTATGAGGATGGAGAATTAGAGATATTCTTTACTGGTGGGATAGTTGGAGTATATAAAGATAAAATTAGAGCCATTAGAAGGCCTGGGAATATAATTGATAAGTTTAAATGGTGTTATTTATTAAAGAATGAGGATAACGAAAATATTGGTTATATTGGGTTGAAAGAGGAGGGGTAAGCAATGAAGCAAATGCTAAATCAAATACTAAATGAAACAAAAAATATATCAAATGATGAATTAGAAAAAGTTTTAGTGAATGTGAAGGTGAATTTAAAAGAGAGGTGTAAAGCAAATGAGGAGAGTAATTCTGAAGATAAAAAGAAGATTATCGGATAAGGATGGTGTTGCACATGATAAAGTTGCAAATTAGATATAGCACAGAGGAAGAAAAAGCAAGAATGATAAATATTCTATCAGCTGGAGCAATAGTTAAAAAAGTAAGTGATCCATATAAGAAAGGTAAGTATTATAGAGTGTATATAGATATTGAATAATTGAAGATGTAGTTACTTGACGATTGATTGAAGTAACCACAAAAGGAAGTGATTTTATGTATTGTGTCATTCAAGAAATAGAACTAAAGAAAGAAAATACTTATGGAGCATCTAAAGAACTTGAGGCATATAAAATAAATTTGTCAATGCGTGGTCAAGATATGAGCAGTTATAGTTATGGTTATACTGGTGGTAAATTTGAAAGACCTATAAAGAAGGCTTATAAGATAAGTATTCATAAAAGTTATAGGGAAAATGGCAAGGTTAAAAAGAAACAGTGGTCTATATGCACTATGAGTTATTATGATTTAATGGAATTTAGTTTATATGATTGTGGTGGTGCTAGTAGAATTGAACGATTATCAGAAGAATTAAATGTGGATCAAGAAACCATATATAATTTAATATATTCAAAATTAGATCCATTGGTAGAACGTATAGAAGCGGAATTCAACCAAACTGAGGAATATAAAATTCATCAAGGACATAGGCAGACTATAGATAAATATTTAAAAGATAAAAAAGAATTTGAAAGTATCTATGGTTTAGATACATATGACTATTATTATGATGTATTTGGAGTATTAAGAGAAAAGGAAAAATTTGAGGTATTTAAGAAACAATATGAAGCAGCACAAGAACAAAAACGTAGTTATTATGAAAATTATCAAAGTAACCACAATAGTAATTATGATTTTAGTGGTTACCTCAATACTAAACAAAGTAACTACACAGATAAAGAAAAGGAATATCTAAAGAAAATATATAGAGCAGCAGCAGGAAAATTTCATCCAGATATTGTAAAAGATGATGGGGAAGGAATGAAATTTTTAAATGATCTAAAAGATAAATGGGGAGTTTAATAATTATGTGTAGTTACTATGAGAATATACAAAGTAACTACACACAAACCATTGAAAACACTATATTAAAACATGATTTTATGTTATAATAAATATAAAGATAAAAAGAATAAATGAATAGAATGTTTTAATTAGTACCCCATCACATGATGGAAAGCATTAAGCAATTAATGGCTGCGGGAAATACTTTGGATATGCAAGATATGCACATCTGATTTATTAACCGTAGCCTTTTTATTTTATCTAAATATAGTAAAGGAGGACTTTAGATGGATGATAAAGCTAAAGCAGAAAGAAACGCCTACATGAAAGCTTGGCGCAATAAAAATAAGGACAAGGTTAAAGCAGCACAAGAAAGATACTGGAGTAAGAAAAATAAAGAGTTAAAAAAGGAAGCATAAATAATATGAATAAAAACAGAATTAATCAATGTATTTAAAATTTACAATAATACTATATCAAATAAAGAATAAAGGAGATAGAAAGTAATGGGATATAAAGAAAAATTAAAGCAAATATTAAACCAATTTAATTTACTGAAAGATACATTAAAAAAGAAAATCGATGAAATAGGTAAAAGTGATAGATATTCAGAGGAATATAAAGTTCAATTGATAAATGAAGCTAAAGAAGAAGTTAAGGCAACACAAGATCAATTAACTAAAGAAGCCATGAAAGTAATTGAAGATGCTAAGAATAAGATATTAGGAGAAAAGGCAACTGTTAATAAGGATCAAAGTTTTGATTTAAAACTTAATAATACTCTTAAGATATTAGAAATGATCGGCGCTGATTTGAACCTTGAAGAATTAAATGCATTAATACAACCTTTTAAAGATGATTATTACACAATGAAGATATTAAGAGTTATTTTTGTAAAAGGTGGAATGAAAGGGATAAATGAAATATTTGGTTATGACACTATAGATTCAAGGCTCCAATCTTTAGATGAATTAGGTAGAACAATATCACATGTTTTCTTTGGTGATATTGAGAGCGCAAATACATTACAGGTGTCTATAGCATTAAATTATATAAATGAGGTGTAAATTATGGATGAATTAGAAAACGCACTTAAAGAAGCATATAACAATTATATTGATTCTCTTGTTGATTACCTTACACAATGGAATCAAGAACCAGGGAATAGTGATTCTAAGGTAAATAACGCAACAAAATATATTTTAGATAATAGTTTAGAAGTAGGGTTAAGAAATTCGAGAGAATGGGTAAGGTCAGCAAGCACAGAAAGATTATTATCAAAGAAAGTGATTTGATTATATGTTTAAGGATAAATTTAAATCAATAGTAGCTTTGATTATTAGATTTTTAAATAGGAAAACTTCATCAATAGAGCATTTAGAAAATAAAAATATAGATAATACTGAAGGTGATTTAAATATTAAGGGTTCATACATATTTGCTAAAAAAGTGATTATTAATATCCCAAATAGCGAACCTTTGATATTAGATAGAGTTTATATTTCTAATGAAACAATTAAAATTGCCGGAACTGAATATATTTCATTAGAAATAAATAGCAAGAATAGTGGTAGACTTGAAAATTTTTGTATAAACCGTGAGGCTATAGTCTTAATAGAAATGTAATGTTTGTATTATTCTAAGATGTTTAAGATTGTATGTCTAAAGATGCTTTTATAGTTCGGAAGTAGTGCTTTTTGGAATATAAAAACCTATTTGAAGCGTGTATATAACAATGATTGACAGGAAGGGTATACCACCTATGGCTATCATAATTTCAATAGTAACGTTACTAATATAATTAAAGGGAACGTTACTATTGAAATGGTAGTGAAAATAGTGAAAGTTCGCTTAGAAATAATAGGCTATTTATAAAGATTTTATTAGGTATTACAACACGAGGAAGAGTAAGGTTTTAATGAAACGCACCCTAAGAAATACTAAGATTTTAATGCAATGCACTAGTGAAAAAAAGTGAAAAAAGTATGGCACATTATGGCGTTGTGACTATGGGTAAACATGGGGGTTTTAGAACAGTAGTCCCTTTGATTGATGGCATTATATAAGGATTTTCCATAGAATATATTCATTGGAGTACCCAATAAAAATACGGAGTACTCTGTAAAAAAGTGTGCACACAAAACGCAAAAAAGTATGCACACAAAAATGCAACGTTGCATTATATTTATGCTAACAAATGCTAACATTCACATGTATATATGGGTGAGAACTTAACAAAACCTAACATTCATACGTATATATAATACTAGTATTTATTTATATAAAAGAAGTCTACCTTTCATATTTACAGAATAGGAGTTGAAAACATGACAAATGAAGAATTAGTTTTATTATACCAACAAGGAGATAAAGAAGCCTTAGAGAGTCTAATTGTTAATAATGGTGGCATAGTCGGGAAGATATCACTTAAATATAACAACTTTAATAAATTGCTTGAATTAGATGATATAATCCAGGCAGGAACTATTGGCTTAATTAATGCAGCTAATAAATATGATAGTACCTTAGAAAATAAGGCTAACTTCATTACTTATGCTTTTTACTATATTGAAAGAGAGGTCCAAGTATGTGTTAATGGCAAAACTTCAAAAGATATTAATAACACTAAGTTTTATAAAACTGTTAAAAGCCTTAATGTTCCAGTTGGAGAAGAAGAGGAAACAGAATTATTAAATATGATAGATAGCCACGATAAGAGCATGGAGAATGTAGAAGAAGAAATATACATAAATCAACTTAGAAGTGAATTAGAAGGGGCTATGGTACATGTTAATACATTAATAGAAAGAGAAGTCTTAAAGCTTCATTATGGATGGAATATTGAGCCTATTTCATTACAAGAGATAGAAGATATGTTATCCATTGCTGGAGAGAAAGCCAAGTACATAGAAGCTAAAGCTCTTAGAAAAATACAAAATAGTGTATGGGCAAGGACTAAGGGTAAAAAGTATAGGGATGAAATTATTGGATCATACAATTGCACCTATAGAGATATAGAAAAGAAGTTTGATGATGAGTTAAAAAGTTTATATGCTATGTAGGAGGTATTATGGTTAAGGCTAAAGATATAAGAAATATAAAGGATAATATAATAAAATATAAGGCTGATTTAGACAAAGAAACTGAGCTAATGCAAATATTTAAAATTAAAAATAAAATTAGAGAGCAACAATATGACTTGATGGATGTTGAATGCCAATTGTTTAATATAGAGATATATTTATGCAAAAATGCTCAACTATATAAGCAAGTTTTCATGGATAGATATATTAATGGATTAACACAAAATCAATTGATTACTAAATATAATATGGCAAGAACAACAATATATAAAATATTAAAAGCTTCAAGGGAAGCATTTGAAGATAAAAAGCATCTATAGAAATATAGGTGTTTTCGTTTAATAATTACAATTTATAGGAGGAGTTTACTCACTTTTGTGTAATTATAACTATTAAGATGTTAAATGGAGATGATTAAATGAAAAAGATGTATGTAAAAAGTACAAATGGTGATAAAAGCGATATGAGTATGGCAGATACAGCAAGAGCTATTGAATTGGTATTAAATCCAAAGTATAAAATAATAACAGAAAATGAATACAGAAAAAAGGCAGAAATGCAATTAGGACTTAAATATCAAATAATAAAAATTAGTAACATATTAACTTTAGGAATTCCAGGTGGATTTACAATACCGTTCATACAATACTTAATTCAAAATTCAATTAATATATTTGATTTGAGAGAATCAACGCCACCGCTAGATGGAAAAGCGAAATTAACACTTATAACTTATGTAGTAGTAATAAGTGTATCATTAATTTTAAATTTTGTTTTGCGGAGACTTGGAGAATATTCAATTGAGAAAAAGATATATGAATATAAGAATCCTAAATTAGATACTAAACAACAAGAAAAAAAATATGAAGAGTCAAAAAAAGAAAATAATTTTGATATATTATCAAATATTAATATAGAACATCTAAATAAATATTACACGCAAACATACAACCAATGTGATAAGAGTTTTACAATTGCTAAGATGGCTAGTAATGCAAGTTACATAATTTTAGCTTTAGGAATTATATTATTTTTTATTAGTATATTAATATTAGAAACTGATCAAAGTAGATTAATAATGTTTGGGATTACTACGGGGGCAGGGGTAATAATTAAAGTAGTATCGAGTTTATATTTTTACATATATAATAAAAGTGTTTCTAAATTAAATGAATATCATGATAAGTTATATACTATTCAAAATGTATTAATATCATTGGAATTATCAAATCAAATAGAAGATTCTGTAAAGAGGGATGATATAAAAGCTGACATGATAAAAAGGTTATTAGAAGGTCATAATAAATTAGAGAAAATGGAAAAATAAAAAATGCACAAACTATTAGAATCCTAGAAATAGGATTCTTTTGTTATTTTATAAGAGTTTATACTTAAGAATTATTATCTTATAGATAAAATTTGCATATATAGTACACACAAGCAATACAATATATACACATCTCAGTAGTCTAAATGCTCTATATTAACTCTTTGTAAAGCAAAGGTGATATAAAAACCATATGAACGACATACAAAAAAATATTAACATTATAGATTTAATCTAGATAAATAATTTGCAATAAGACAGAGGTATAAACACCATACAAAAGCATCTCAATAGAATATAAAAAGAAAAATAGAAATAGATATGAAGTGAATTTTAGCAGTATTGAAATAAATTTTTCAATTATAGATGAAAAATACATAAAGTTAAGTTGAAGAAAAATTCAATATGTTAAATGATAATGCACAAAATAGAAAAGAGTTTTTTGAAATATTATTGAACATATTGAGAGATTATAACATATATTAATGTATATAACTATGTGAGTTATATTGTTTTATAACTATTTATATGATTTTATATTGATTTATATTTTTTAAAAAGTGTTTACAGAATGAAAAATTATGGTAAAATTAAGGTATAAATACGATACGTAATCAATACGTATTTGGTATTAAATTAGAAATAAAGCTGTTTGAATTATAACTAAATTTTATTTAACGATTACGGACAAGCTATAATGCTTGTTTTTTGTATATTTTTTTAAAATAAGAGGAATACTTAATGATAGGGCTGAATAAGCATGAATGAAAAGGTAAGAGAATTTATTGGATATCATGGAACATCACATCAAAATGCAAAAAATATAGAAGAAAATGGATTTCGATTAAGTCCAGCTGGATGGTTAGGGAAGGGTGTTTACTTTTTTCAAGAAAATAAGGAATTAGCTAGATTATGGGCAACTAAAAACAATAAAGACTTAAGAGTTCAAGTATTAGAGCGAACAATTAAAATAGAAGAAAATAAGATTTTTGATATGGTTGATGTTTTAGGCAAACATAATATTCTTTTTCATAAACTTAGATTGGATCTAGTCAATAAAAGCAAAGAGGCAGGAATAAGATGTAATTTTGATAAAGATAAGCTAGAGGCGCAAATCAGAAAAATAGAAACTACTATAATTAATAAAATATGTTCAGATAGCGGTTATGAAATTGTTAGATCGGTTACATTTACAAAAAGCGGATGCAACTTAGATGTATGGTCTGTTTGTCCTAATGGAATAGAAATATGTGTTAAAGATAGTAGGTACATATATTAAGGAGGGGTAATATCATGAATAAAGATTTAACAAATATGTTCAATGATATGTCTAAAGAAGATTTATTTGAGTTCTTTAAAGAGTGTGGTATGGAAGTTGAAACTGTTGAAGCTGGAAAAGGTGGCTTTTATTTAGATAATGTAGAGTTACAAAATAGTGAAATTTATCAAACATGTATATCAGAAAATATTTATAACAGAATAAAATCAAACAGCAGAAATGTATATGTAAGAAGCAATAGATATAAAAAGTCAACTAAAGATGAATTTTATATAAATAGAACTTCGAGAAGGGCGGCTTAGAAATGTCTAAACTACAAAGTAAGTTAATATTTGATGACTATATTGTTAATAAAGTTGAATTAATTAATAATTTAAATTGTGATAGAGAAAAAATAGAAATAGAGTTTGATATTAATAGTGAAGTTGAATTTACCAATGAAAATGAATTTCTATTAAAATTGTCTATTGAAATTTTTAAAGATGCTGAAGAGAATAATTATCCGTTTAGCTTAAAAGTGGATTTTGTTGGAATCTTCTCAGTTGAAGATGTAAATGAAGATGAAAAAATGGATTATGCAGAGAAGAATTCAGTTGCAATTTTGTTTCCGTATGTTAGAGCATTAGTTACAAATTATACGGCGGCATCAAATATAGATCCTTTAATATTACCACCAATCAATGTTGTAAATTATTTGAAAAATAAAAAAGCAAAAAAATAAGAGTTTATTACTTAATGTAAAGGACTCTTATTTTTTATATAGAATACCAGCAGTTCACAGAATTTAGAGAAAAACATGTAAATTATAAATTAGAGAATTAATTTAAATACCGACAAAATACCGACATTTTATAAATATATACAAGTGTACAAGCTATTTTATAAGGATATATGATTATCTTGAAGGGCTTGAAATACATAGTTTACATAGAATTATCTTTGTAAGAGAATTTATAAAATTATACAAGGTTCTTCCCACTGGGAGTACCAAATTGAATAAAAAACGGCTTAACCATGCGTGTTAAGCCGTTTTTGTTTTTTAAAAAAGACAAAACGGGGACAGAAATAATTAAAAAAATTTTGATGATATACAAAGTTAAAACATATCATCAAATAAAGAGTAACATTACATATGGGGAATATGCAGTGTTACTCTTTACTTTTTATATTTATGGGGTAAATATTTATGAAAAAAAGTTTTTATTAAGTCTATAATTTTATTATAGTATGTTATTGTGTCAGAATAATGTCAAATTTAATCTAATTTAAATGAATGTGAGGAAATTGAAAACATATAACAATAAGTATAAAAGTGTAGTGCTTGTATTTATAATATATACAATGCATGAGTAAGCATTAATACTAAATTAAATCTTATAAGGGGATAGTGTTATAAATGCCATACTAATGCTATATAAAGGAATATTAAAAATATACATGTAGCATAGATAAATAATTTATAAGCATATGAAGGTATAATCTCCATACAAAAGCATTTAAGGCATATGAAAGAAAATAACAAGTCCAAAATGCCATGTATATTTTGGAATAGAAATAATATATATAGTAACTAAAAGCTGATTTCTGTACTGTGCAGAGGTCAGTTTTTTAAGTCCCTACTAATATATGTAATTATAAATTGATGCTTTTAATTCTGAAAATTTCAATTAATACGAAAGAAGTCGAGAGATTTTATAATAACAATACTATTTTTTACAAAATATGTAAACTAAATGTGATAATGTATATATTGTATATATTGTTATTACATTATATAAACAAGGAGGCATGTAATGAAAGATGCAACTATAATGCTTAGAGTTACAACAGATCAGAAGTTAGCCATAAAAAGAATGGCACGAAAACATGGAATGACAATTACGGAATTTATGCTGTTTAATATGATGAAATCAATCAATAAATCTGAAGTAGAGGGAGACATTGATATAGAATTAAAAAGATAAAGGACAGCTGGGATATTTTTTGTATATCACATATGGACAGGCAATACAATATATACAACTATAAATCACATTAATATTAATTTCTATAAGGTAATTATAGTATAAATGCTATACAAGAGTCATGCAAAAGGATATTAAAATCTAAATTTAATTTAGATAAACGATTTATAAGGAAATGGTGGTATGAAGACCATACAAAAGTATTCTAATAAAATATAAATGCAAAAAGGGGATAAAAAAATGAGAATCAGTGCAGATATAGGTTATAATACAACAAACTTTATTGGAAACAACATAGAAGGTTCTTTTTCATCTACAGTAAAAGAAAAGATGCATGAGTTGGAGACAGCAAAATATATAGTAGAGTATAATGACAAGACATATTTAATTGGGAATGATGATGGTTTTACCAGCATTGAACACGCTAGAGATAAGGATATTATTTTTCATATTTGTTTATATACAGCTATAGCAGCTACTATGACTTCAACAATAGATAATAATGTTAGAGTTATAACTGGACTTCCTGCTCAGTTTTTTGCGGAACAAAAGAGCTCTTTGATAAAAGCTCTTGAAAACAGACGAGTATTTATGAAACTTAATGGAGAAAAGAGGAGTTTTACTATTACAAAAGTTGTTGTATTCCCTCAATCAGCTGGGTTATTTCTATATGATAAATCACTAGTGGAAAAGGATACGTTAGTAGTAGATATAGGTGGTGGGACATTAGATATAGCATATATGAGCAATGGGCAATTTAAAGAAGGAAGGACATATCCATTAGGAGTAAATCCTACTTACGATACTCTCCTTCAAGAATTATCTAAGTATGGGGTGAATTATTCTAATAGGATGAAGGCAGAACAGATAATTTCAGATAAAGCTATATTTGTAGAAGGCAGAGAAGTTGATGTAACAAAAGATATAGATAATGTCTTAAGTTTTCGAACAGGAGAAATAATAAATTCCATAAGGCAGGCATTTCCAGAGCAATCAAAGTACTCTAGATTCATTTTTATAGGTGGTGGAGCTCTATTGCTTAAAAGTTATCTGGGTGATTATAGGGTGTTAGATGATGCACAAATGATTAATGTTAAAACATATGACATAATAGGTAAGAGCAAAAATGTGTAAAAAAATAAAAACTACAATTACGTTAGCACCCCATATCAAAGATTTTGCTTCCAAAGAGGCAAAGGCTCTTGGTTTAGATTTTTCTGCATATATAACAATAGTAATAGCTGAAAAGATGAGAGGAACAATTCTTACAATGCCTACAAGACTTGTTACTGATAATACAACTGATGAAATATCTATAGACAATAAAGAGGCTGTAAAAATAGATAGTGAGCAGGAGAACGAAATAGATAGATTGATACAGTGGTAAGAAACAAGTAAATTCTTCACAATCACTCTTTTTGAATATAATATTTTAGATGTATAACAGCCCTAAAACTAAAAATATTCTAGGAAAAAGCTTAGTATGGATTGTACTAAGCTTTCTTATTTAGATTATAAATCAAATCTAAAAAATATTTGACAAATATTTTAACTAGAATTATAATTTAAAATGTTAGAAACCTAACAAATAGATGGGGGCATAAAATATGGATAAAAAAATACATATTGGCAAGAAAATAATTATATTATCTAAGAGACTTAAGCGAAGATTAGATAATGGTACTTCGAAATATGGTATTACAGGTGTTCAAAGTAGAATTCTTGGTTTTATAAGCCATAATTCTGAGAAAAGAGACATATTTCAAAAAGATATAGAAGAAGAACTTGATATTAGACGTTCTTCAGTAACTAGTGTGCTTCAATTAATGGAGAAGAACGGTTGCATAGAACGGGTAAGTGTAAGCACGGATGCAAGGCTTAAAAAGATAATTATTACAGAAAAAGGCACAGAAATTCAAAGAAATGTATGGAATCTTATTCTTGAACTTGAAAAATCTTTAACAGATGAATTAAGTGATGAAGAATTAGATTTATTAGTTTCTTTAATTGATAGATTATCTAACAAGATTGCTGATTAAGAGCAAATTTTTTTTGAAAAGTTATTAGTTAGAAACCTAACAAAAAGGAGGAATATTTATGATAAAAAAATTAATAAGTTATGCAACAGAATTTAAAAAAGACACAATTTTGTCTCCAGTATATGTTGCTTTAGAAGTAGTAATGGAGACAATTATTCCACTATTAATGGCAATGATAATTGATAATGGAGTAGGAAAAGGAAATGTAAAATATGTAACTGTTGTTGGAGCAGTAATGTTAGTAGTATCGTTTTTATCTCTTGCGTTTGGTGTACTTGGAGGTAAACATGCAGCGAAGGCATCTACAGGTTTTGCTAGAAATTTAAGAAGAGGAATGTATTATAATATACAAAGTTTTTCTTTTTCTAACATAGATAAGTATTCTACAGCAGGACTTATAACAAGACTTACCACGGATGTAACAAATGTTCAAAATGCGTTCCAAATGATGATAAGAATGTTTATTAGAGCACCATTTATGCTTGTATCTGCAACAGCAATGTGCATTTATATAAATCCAAAATTATCTCTAATATTTATAGGTGCAATTATATTTTTAGGTGTTATATTATATTTCATTATGACTAGAGTACACCCATATTTTGTTGAGGTTTTTAAGAAATATGATGACTTAAATGCTAGTGTACAAGAAAACTTAACTTCAATTCGTACCGTAAAGGCTTATGTAAGAGAAGAACATGAAACAAGCAAATTTTATAAAGCTTCTGAAGTTTTATATAAATTCTTTGTAAGAGCTGAAAAATTAATTATAATTAATGCCCCAGCAATGCAATTTACTGTTTATAGCTGTATTTTACTATTATCTTGGCTTGGAGCAAAGATGATAGTTTCAAATTCAATGACAACTGGTGAGTTAATGAGTTTATTTGCCTATACTACGAACATATTAATGAGTCTTATGTTTCTTTCTATGATATTTGTAATGGTAATTATGTCAAAATCATCAGTTGAAAGAATAAATGAAGTTTTAAATGAAGAAAGTGATTTAGCAAACTGCGAAAATCCAATTTACGAAGTAAAAGATGGTTCTATTACTTTTAAAGATGTTAATTTTTCATATAGTAAAAAAATAGAAAACTCAGTACTTGAAGATGTAGACATAAAAATAAATTCTGGCGAAACTATAGGCATTATAGGAGGAACAGGTAGTGCTAAGTCTACTTTAGTACAACTTATTCCAAGATTATATGATGCAACTAAAGGAAGTGTTGAAGTTGGTGGAGTTGATGTTAGAAACTACGACATAGAAACACTTAGGGATGAAGTTTCAATGGTATTACAAAAGAATGTATTATTTTCTGGAACAATAAAAGAAAATTTAAGATGGGGAAATAAAGAAGCTACTGATGAAGAGCTGATTGCTGCATGCAGACAAGCTCAAGCAGAAGAATTCATAGAAACGCTTCCAGATAAATATGATACTCATATTGAACAAGGTGGAACAAATGTATCTGGAGGACAAAAGCAAAGACTATGTATTGCAAGAGCACTACTTAAGAAACCTAAAATACTGATTTTAGATGATTCTACAAGTGCAGTAGATACGAAAACTGATGCTCTTATTAGAAGAGCATTTAAAGAAACAATACCAGATACTACAAAGATTATAATAGCACAACGTATTTCATCTGTAGAAGAAGCAGATAGAATTATTGTATTAAATGATGGTAAAGTAGATGGATTTGGAACACATGATGAATTATTAAAGACAAATGATATATATGCTGAAGTTTATGAATCTCAAGTGAAGGGAGCTGATAATAATGAGTCAAAATAATAAGCCTAGAGAAGTTAGAGGACCAGGTGGTAATGGACCAAGAGGTCATATAAAGCCAAGTAAAGATTCACTAAAAATATTAAAGAGGCTATTAGCTTATGTATTTAAGGAATATAAGTTTTTATTTATGATTGTAGCTGTAACTATTATTATAAGTTCTCTTGCGAATGTTATTGGTACATTGTTTTTAAGAAATTTAATTGATGATTATATACTTCCACTAATGAATAAGACTGGAGCAGATTTTGGACCATTGCTTAAGATGATAATGACTATGGCAGTAATTTATTATATTGGAGTTATATCAACTTATATATATAGCCGTATTATGATTGTGGTTTCTCAAGGTTCACTTAAGAAAATAAGAGATGATATGTTTTCTCATATGGAAAGTTTACCAATTAAGTTCTTTGATACACATGCCCATGGAGATGTAATGAGTCTTTATACAAATGATACAGATGCATTAAGACAAATGATCAGTCAAGGTATACCACAATTGTTATCTGCGATTATTACTGTTGTTAGTATCTTTATTTCTATGATTTATTTAAGTTTACCACTTGCAGGAATTCAAGTTTTAATAATATTATTAATGCTTAAAGTTACTAAAGTAATTGGTAGTAAAAGTGGAAAATACTTTGGACTTCAACAAAGAGATATGGGTGCAGTAAATGGATATATTGAAGAAATGATGGAGGGGCAAAAGGTTGTAAAAGTCTTTTGTCATGAAGATGAAGCAAAAGTTAATTTTGATAAATTAAATGACATGCTGTTTGATAGTGCAAATAATGCAAATAAATATGCTAATGTTCTAATGCCTATTATGGGAAATATAGGTTATATTAATTATGTTTTAGCTGCAATAGTTGGAGCAATTCTTGCTATTTCAGGATTTGGTGGGTTTACTATCGGAGCGCTTGCATCCTTCTTACAATTAACAAGAAGCTTTAGCCAAACAATAAACCAAATGTCACAACAATTTAACTTTGTAATCATGGCATTAGCAGGGGCAGAACGTATCTTTAAGCTTCTTGATGAAAAGAAAGAAATGGACGAGGGATATGTAACTTTAGTTAATGTAACAGAAGGCGAAAAGGGAGAATTAACTGAAGCTAAAAAGCGTACTGGAATCTGGGCATGGAAACATCCTCATGAAGATGGTAAAGTAACTTATACAAAGCTTTTGGGTGAAGTAGTATTTGATGATGTTGATTTTGGTTACAATGATGAGAAAATAATATTACATAACATAAAGCTTTTTGCAAAGCCAGGACAAAAAATTGCATTTGTAGGATCTACAGGTGCAGGAAAAACTACTATTACAAACTTAATCAATCGCTTCTATGATATTCAAGATGGTAAAATCAGATATGATGGAATTAATATTAATAAGATTAAGAAAGATGATTTAAGAAGTTCACTTGGAATAGTACTTCAAGATGCGCATCTTTTCACAGGAACTGTTGCAGATAATATTAGATATGGAAAATTAGATGCAACAGATGAAGAAGTAAAAGCAGCAGCAAAACTTGCAAATGCAGATCAATTTATAAAACATCTGCCAAAGGGATATGATACAATTCTTACAGGTGATGGAGGGAATCTTTCACAAGGTCAAAGACAGCTTTTAACAATAGCTAGGGCAGCCATCGCAGATCCACCAGTTTTAATACTTGATGAAGCTACATCTAGTATTGATACAAGAACAGAAAAAATTGTTCAAGAGGGTATGGATAAATTAATGAATGGTAGAACAGTTTTTGTAATTGCGCATAGACTTTCAACAATTAAAAACTCTGATGTAATTATGGTAATGGATCAAGGTGAAATTATTGAAAGAGGAAATCATGATGCTTTAATTGAACAAAAAGGTAAGTATTATCAATTATATACGGGTGCATTTGAATTATCATAAGGTTATGTATTATGTGTGATTCGTATATATCATAAAACCTCCAGCAATGTTTTAGAGTAAACATTGCTGGAAATTTTTTTATAAACTTTTATAGAATTAATATAATATCTTACAAAAATTAAAACATCCATACCATTTATGCCATTTACCATGTATAATAATGATTGATATGATTAATATAAAGATAAAGAGAGGTGTAGAAATATGGAGGTTGTTTTAGAACAATTTATTCCATCAGACAAATCGAAAAAAATTAGTGAAATGCTTAAAAATATAGCAATTGGTTGTGGTGTAGCGGCAGTAATAACTTTTTTTGGAGCACCTATAATTGGAATAGCATTTGGGATACTAGGTGGAGGTTTTTTTGTTGGAAGTTATTTTATGTATGTGGATTATGAATATGAATTGTATAATGGAAATATCACTATAACCAAAGTTTATAATGCAAGCAGAAGAAAAATTGCTCAGAAAATTCAAAAGGATGCAGTTCGAAGAGTATATCTTACTAAGAAAGAAAATGCATTCAAAAAAGGTGTAACAGCACATTATAATACAAATTTAGATGGATTAAAGATATATACTTTTGAATTAAATAATAATAAAATTATACAAGTGGCATTAAATGAAGAGTTAGAAAGAATAGTGAAGATAATTTATGCTCAAACTATAACACTCTAAAGTAAATAAAAAAATAAAGACTAATAAATAAGTAAAGTGTATTCATTTCAGTAGAAATGTAAAGGATACACTTTATTTTTTTGCTTAATTATTTATAGTGTAAAGGGATTTGTTAAATGATTTTTCTGTGTAGTAATTCCAGATTTAGGAATTACTCTTTCAACATATGCTTAATATTATACTTGGTAGCGTAATATTAATGTGTGGAATTGATATCATACTAATTATAGAATGGAATTTAAATTAGTTTTATATATAATTTGGATTTGGACTATTATAGTGAAGGTTTGATGCTTAATAAGTCTATATAACTAATAGAATATTGTATTATAATACGAGTTAATAAAATATAAATGGGAAATTATTAATTTATAAAAATGCTTGACACAAATATATGGAACTGGTATCATAAGTTCGTAAGATGATTATAAAAAAATAAAAACTTTAAATCATGTGAAAACGATTTTAAAAATAAATATCTAAGGGAGATGTTATTATGAAAGAAAATGTAGTAGCTAAAGAGATATTACAAAATATCGGTGGAAAAGAAAATATAAAGTCAATGGAACATTGTGCAACTAGGTTAAGACTAATATTAAAAGATAAAGGGAAGATAAATGAAAAAGCAATTGAAGAAATAGATGGAGTAAAAGGTCAGTTTTTTGCTGCAGCACAATATCAAATAATCCTTGGCACAGGATTCGTAAACAAGGTATATGAAGTACTAGCTAAAGAAAATTCGGATTTAGCCACTGGAAATAATAAAGAAGAAGCTTATAGTCAAATGACAACGCTTCAAAAAATTTCTAGAATATTTGGAGACGTATTTGTTCCAATAATTCCAGTACTAGTTGCAACTGGATTGTTTATGGGATTAAGAGGACTTATACAAAACTTAGGTATAGAAATGAATCCTAACTTCATTCTCTTTACACAAGTATTAACAGATACTGCTTTCGCATTTTTACCAGCATTAGTTGCTTGGTCAACAATGAAAAAATTTGGTGGAACACCAGTTATAGGTATAGTAATAGGTTTGATGCTTGTATCTCCAAGTTTGCCAAATGCATATGCAGTAGCAGCAGGTGCAGCAACGCCAATAAATCTTTCTATATTTGGATTGATAATTCCAGTTGTAGGATATCAAGGTTCTGTATTACCTGCATTAGTACTTGGAATTATTGCAGCTAAAACTCAAAAGGCACTTAAAAAAGTAGTACCAGATGTATTAGATTTAATAGTTACACCATTTATTACGTTATTATTTTCAATGATAGTAGGATTATTAATAGTTGGACCAATCATGCATAATGCTGAACAATTAATTTTTGGAGCAATCAAAGGATTCATGAGTCTTCCATTTGGACTAGGTGGATTAGTAATTGGAGGAGTTCATCAACTTATAGTTGTTACAGGAGTTCACCATGCATTAAATGCTTTAGAAGTTGAACTACTCGCAAGCACAGGAAAAGATGCATTTAACGCAATGATAACTTGTGGGATTGTAGCACAAGGAGCAGCAGCTTTAGCAGTAGCATTCAAAACAAAAGACAAAAAGAAACGTTCATTATATATTTCATCAGCTATTCCAGCATTTTTAGGAATTACTGAACCAGCAATTTTCGGTGTTAATTTAAGATTTATAAAACCATTTGCATTTGGTTGCGTTGGTGGAGCTGTTGGAGGTATGATAGCAGCAATACTTAAATTAGCAGGTACAGGAATGGGAATTACAGCGCTTCCGGGGATGCTATTATATTCAAACAATACAAGTAATTTAATTAGTTATATTATAGTAAATGCAGTAGCAATGGCAGTAGCATTTTGTTTGACTTATTTCTTCTTTAAAGTAGAAGAATAAACTTTTAGATATGTATAAGAAATCATTATAAGATATAGAGTAGATAGATTTAGCAAAAGTATGTATTATTGCTAGATCTATCTAATTATATTGAGGTAGTTATAAATTGAAACATTATGATTAAATATATTTATAAATCATTTAAAATGAGTTGTAAATGGAGCAAACCAAACCAACTAATAAGTTGTTTTTAATAATATGCAATAATGATATATAATAATATTAATTAAAACTTATATGGAGGATAATATGGATCGAAAAGTTACAATTCAAGATATTGCAAATATGGTTAATGTATCGAAGAGCAGTGTTTCTAGATATTTAAATAATGGATATGTTAGTGAAGAAAATGCTAAAAAAATAAAAGAAGCAATTGAAAAAACAGGATTTCAAACTAATTTCTTTGCTAAAAGATTAAAAACTAAAAAAAGTGGACTGATTGGGATTGTTATTCCTAGAATTGATTCAGTTACAGTAGGGAAATTTTTAACTGGAATTAATAAGGAACTGAAAGAAAATGATTACCAAGGAATCATTTTAATTAGTGAATTGGATATTGAAAAAGAATTATCAAATATTAATAGTCTTCATCAACAGGGTGTTGATGGAATAATTATTAATTCGATGGCTATTACAAAAAAACATATTGAATTGACAAGTAAGCTTACTATTCCAACTATTTTTACAGGTCAAAAAAGTGAATTTACTAATTATATAAAAATAGATGATTATGAAGCGGGACAAATAATGGGGAATTATTTTAAATCTAAAGGTCATATGAATATTGTTTTTTTAGGCGTAAGCGAATGGGATAAGGCTGTAGGCGTTGATCGTAAAAAGGGATTTATTGATGCAATGGAGCAAAATAACTCAGAATGCAATATTAAATTTGTAGAAACAGATTTTTCTTTTACTAGTGCATATAACAACACTAGTAAAGCATTAGAATATAATCCAACAGCTATAGTTTGTGCTACTGATAATATTTGTCTAGGAGTACTTAGATATATGCATGAAAATAATATTAAAGTGCCTGAAGAGATTTCAGTAGCTGGTTTTGGAGGATATGATATAGGAACTGTTTCATATCCAACGCTTACAACGGTTGCGTTTGATTATGAATTAATCGGAATAAAAACAGCTCGGGGAATTTTAGATTTAATTGAAGGGAAAGAATTACAAGAAAATAATGAAGATTCTTTAAAATTAATAGAAAGAGAAAGTGTGAAATCAATTAAGGCAACTTGAAAAATGAATAAGGCACAAGGATTTGTTATTATTTTCATTGTGCCTAAGGAAAGAGGACAATGATGCTAAACCAAAAATCATACAAAGAAATAGAACAGGATTTGGATAATTATTATAGCAATAAAGATGAGAATATATGGAGAAATAATTTTCATATCGAAATGCCATTTGGTTTAGTTAATGATCCAAATGGGCTAAGTTATTATGATAATAAATTTCATATATTTTATCAATGGAATCCATTTGGATGTGAACATAAAACAAAACATTGGGGATTAATTACAACAACTGATTTTGTTAATTTTACAAAGCCTAAAATAACTTTAAAGCCAGAAGATTGGTTTGATAAAAATGGATGTTATTCAGGTTGCGGATTGGTTAAAGATGATGAGTTGAAATTATATTATACAGGAAACGTAAAAGGTGTAAATAATGAAAGAGAATCTTATCAATGCGTAGCTACATATCATAAAGATGGATCTATTGAAAAACATGGTGTAATTATTGAGAAACAACCAGAAGGGTATACAGCTAATTTTAGAGATCCGTATATATTTATGGAAGATGAATATTATTATATGGTTTTAGGAGTTCAAAATAATGATTTGAAGGGAAAAATTTTGATTTATAAATCAAAGGATGCTATGAAATGGGTATTACTTGGTGAATTAAAAACTAATATGAATGAGTTCGGATATATGTGGGAATGTCCTAACTTGGTTAAGGTAAATGACAATAAATATGCATTTATATTTTCCCCACAAGGATTAAAATCTGAAGAATTGAAATATCAAAATATATTTCAATCAGGGTATGTAGTTGGAAATCTAGATTTAAAAGAACTTGAGTTAAAGGAACACAGTGAATTTAAAGAATTAGATATGGGCTTTGATTTTTATGCACCACAAATTTTTAAACATAATGATGAAGATATAATGTTTAGTTGGATTGGGTTGCCAGATAAGGATTCAGAATATCCTACATCTGATTATGGATGGATGTATTCATTAACTATGCCTAGAGTTATAGAATATAGAGATAATGTATTATATCAAAAACCATTCAAGCAGGTAGAAAATTTAAGACAATCTCGAGTAGTAAAGGATAAAGATTTAATTTGTGATAACTATAAATTTAATTTGGATTCAAGATGTGCAGAAATAATATTAAATTTAGATATGAGTGAAACTAATTATACAGAAGTAAAATTTAAATTTAATGATGAATATATATTAATGACTTATGATAAAAACACACAATTATGCACTATTGATAGAAATAATATGTGCTTAGGCGGAAAAGGAATAAGAAAGTTTAAGTTGGAAGTTAAGACTGAATTAAAATTACAGATGTTTATTGATAATTCAATTATGGAAATATATTATCAAGATGGACTAGAAGTAACTACATTGATGTATTTTCCTAAATCGGAAGAGTTAGAAATTCAAATTAACAATGATAATAAAGTTAAGATAAATGAAATATGTATTTGGAATTTAAGGAGTGTAAAGTATGAGTAATAATATTTTTTGCATTGGAGAACTTTTAATTGATATGGTTTGTGTTGATAATAAAGGTTTGAAACATGGAGAAAAGTTTGAAAAGAAAGCTGGTGGAGCGCCTGCAAATGTAGCTGCAAGCATTTGTAAGTTAGAAGGTAATGCTTATTTTTTAGGTCAAGTGGGAAATGATTTCTTTGGAAAATATTTAATTGAGTTATTACAAGATTTAAACATAAATACTGAGATGACAGTAGAAAAAGGTAGTACAACAATAGCATTAGTTGGAATTGATCAATCTGGAGAACGTAATTTTGATTTTTTAAGGGGAAGTGATGGAGAGTATTCATTTGATAATGTTGATTTATCAAAGATAAATAATTCGGATATAGTTCATTTTGGTTCAGCTACAGGATTTTTAGAAGGTGAATTAAAGAAGACATACTTCGAATTGTTAAATTACGCCAAGGCAAATAATATTTATATATCATTTGATCCAAACTATCGAGATGCATTAAT
>Ga0302173_10000115_pt1 | contig 40855 bp, 36 predicted proteins | sample I_Fen_N3_1_FD_198785 | JGI IMG/M metagenome (GOLD analysis project Ga0302173, IMG submission 198785) | Peat permafrost microbial communities from Stordalen Mire near Abisko, Sweden - I_Fen_N3_1 | ecosystem: Environmental > Terrestrial > Soil > Wetlands > Permafrost | place: Sweden: Abisko... | reverse complement strand
ATTTTTTTCGGCTGAAAAAAAAACAAATCAGGAAAATCTAAACCGTCAAAATTAGACGATTTTAACTCTTCGACATCATTTTTTAAATCGTAAGTAAGATAGCCAAAAAGCCAATCTTTGGTGGTTTGTTGGTATTGTTTTAAATCTTCAAAAGCATTATGAAAATCGGTTTTTAAAGACGTAAACGCATCCACAGCTAACGCACAATCAAAACTAGAATATTCTTGCGGATACGAATTGCTATCCAAAAAAACGATTTCTCGAAATTGTTGCGACCAGCTTAAAAGTTGTTGTTTAAAATGCTCTGGATTTGAAATATGTTTATGAATGGAAACTCTCAAAAATAAATAAATTTTAGAGCTCAAAATTACGACAAAAAAAATCCTTCGATAAAGTAATACTCAAAAAATTATTGGCACACTTTTTAGTATACCGAAATAAGACTTATTAATTAAACATCTTTTTAACACTAAAGCAATATTAATAAAACCAAAAACTTTATTTATCAATCAAATTTTAAAACCTTTATGAAAACAATTGCAAAATTAGGACTGACCTTTGTAGTAATCATCACATTACTATTTTCTTGTAAAAAAGCTGATAATTCTTCGTACGGAGAATCGGCAGATATGAAAGCTTCGGCAGACAGCACCGCGGTTTCATCGTCGGCAGCAGTAGAGCAGAAAGACAGCAAACAGAAATTTATTCGAACTGCTGATATTAAATTTAAGGTTAAAAATGTCGTAAAATCTACTTATGCAATTGAAAACGCTACTCAAAAATTTGGTGGTTTTGTTACTTATACCAATTTACAAAGCAATATTCACGATCAGATAAAAACTAAAATTAGTCAAGATAGTACGCTTGAAACTACTAAATATACAGTAGAAAATAACATTACGATTCGCGTTCCCAACACGCAGCTCGATACCGTAATTAAAACTATCGCCAAACAAATTGACTTTCTAGATTATAGAGTAATCAAAGCTGATGATGTTTCGCTAAAGATGCTTGCCAATCAGCTTTCGCAAAAAAGAAGTGCTAGTACTGAAAAAAGAGTTGAAAAAGCAATTGATTCTAAAGGCAAGAAAATAAATGATATTATGGAGGCCGAAAATACTCTGGCCAATCAAAAAGAAGCTAACGACAATCGTACCATTGATAATTTGTCATTGCAAGATCAGATTAATTTTAGCACAATCACGCTGCAGCTTTATCAAAACGAAACGGTAAGACAAGAAATAATGGCAAGCGAGAAAAATAGTAATGCTTACAAGCCAAACTTAGGCATTCAGATTATTGATTCGTTAAAAAATGGCTGGTACATTCTTGAGACATTATTTATATTTATTATTAATCTTTGGCCCTTCATTTTGATTGGTTTAGGTGGATTTTTTCTTTACAAAAGACACTACAAAAAATAAGAAAAGTGTTAATAAAGTAGCAATTTAATACAAAAAAAATCATTATATTTGATATAGCATTGTTATTATCCCAAAATAAGACTGTAAAGATTGTAAAATTCTCAATAGAATAGTTTTGCAAATTGATTTTCATTTTATTAGAGAATTCAGATTATTAATTTTTCTAAAAATAAAGTATAATTTTTAACTCATTAAAAATCCTAAGTATTATGAAAATTGCTACCATTATTGTGCGCGTTTTGATTGGTCTTTTACTACTTTTTGCTTCCATTAGTTTTTTCTTTCACCTAATGCCGGCAGAACCTGTAAACAATGATGATTTTAAGGCTTTTAACACTGGCCTTGTTGCTTCAAAATATTTGATGCCGTTAGCCAAGTCTGTCGAATTAATTTGCGGGATTGCTTTTGTAACGGGACGTTATGTAACTCTTGCCAATATCCTGATATTACCTATTACAATTAATATCTTATTTATCAATTACTTTATGTCTCCTGAAAAGCTTCCTATTGCAGCTTTACTATTTTTGGCAAACATCTTCTTGATTTATAGATATTGGAATAATTACAGAACGGTTTTCACCAGATAATTTATTCACACTTAAAATAAACAAACCCGATACTTAAAAAGTATCGGGTTCCTTATTTAGCAAAAATCTCAACCTTAAAATCTCTACTAATTTGCTTTATTGTGTTCCACCCAAACTAAGTCAGAAACTTCAAATCCAATTTCTCTTGCCTTAATCAGGAAATCTGCTTTTATACTTTCCGGAATTGTAGTTTCCCTTGAAAGTATCCACATGTATTTTAAGTTTTCTCCGGCAACGAGCGCGTACTTGTAATTTTCTTCAACTGCAATTACATTGTATCCGGCATAAAATGGACCAAAAAAAGAAACTTTCAGCATTCCTATATTCTCATCTTTAACAAATTTTGCTTTACCAATACTTTGCTCCCATTTTTCTTTTTTAAAGTCATACCCTTTATTATCAACTTTTATAGTCCCGTTGTCGTTTAAGGAATATTCTGCGGTAACATTGTTGAGTCCTTTTTCATATTTGAAATCCAGTCTCGCAATTTCGTACCATTTTCCTAAGTATTTTGCTTTATCAAAATTAGTGACTGCGGCTGCTTTTTTAGGAATAGTTGTTCCACAAGAATAAAGTGTCAGAGCTATTCCCGCTCCAATTAAAACAGGAGCTATATATTTACTTTTCATAATGTTATCTTTTACAAACGTAAAGATAACCTGAAATTGGAATTATTTTTTTACAGAATTACAATTGCTTTTTACATTTTTTCTAACCTAAGAACATGAATATTACAAAAAGAAAAACCGCTACAAAATGAATTGTAGCGGTTTCTTAAATATAATTTTTACGTAAATTATACGTGTAATGCTCTATTATCTGTAGCTGCCAATGCCGCTTCTTTTACTGCTTCGGCAAAAGTTGGGTGTGCATGGCTCATTCTTGAAATATCTTCAGCAGAAGCTTTAAATTCCATTGCAGTAACTGCTTCTGCAATTAAATCTGCTGTACGAGCTCCAATCATGTGAACTCCTAAAACCTCATCGGTTTTTTTGTCAGCAATGATTTTTACAAATCCGTCAAGATCTCCACTTGCTCTTGCACGTCCTAAAGCTTTAAAAGGAAAACTTCCTACTTTATATTCAATTCCAGAAGCTTTTACTTGCTCTTCAGTTTGTCCAACTGCAGCAACTTCAGGCCAAGTGTAAACTACACCAGGAATCAGATTATAATCGATATGTGGTTTTTGACCTGCTAAGATTTCAGCAACCATAGTTCCTTCTTCTTCTGCTTTATGTGCCAACATTGCTCCACGAACAACATCTCCAATTGCATAAATATTAGGAACATTAGTTTGTAAATGATCGTTTACTTCTACTTGTCCTCTGTCTGAAATTTTAACTCCGGCTTTGTCAGCATTTAATCCATCTGTGTAAGGGCGACGACCAACAGAAACTAATGAATAATCTCCTTCTAAAGTAATAGTTTCTCCTTTTGCATTCTCAGCCTGAACAGTAACAGCATCGCCGTTTCTTTCTACTGATTTTACTTTGTGAGAAACGTAGAATTTCATTCCTTGTTTTTTCAATACTTTAGTCAATTCTTTAGACAAAGCACTATCCATTCCAGGAATAATTCTGTCCATAAATTCTACTACAGAAACCTGTGCTCCTAAACGTAAATAAACTTGTCCAAGCTCGATTCCAATAACTCCACCACCGATGATTACTAAATGTTTTGGAACTTCTTTTAAAGCCAAAGCTTCTGTAGAAGTGATGATTCTTTCTTTATCAATTTTAATGAATGGTAAAGATGATGGTTTTGAACCTGTAGCGATTACAGTATATTTTGCTTCGATAGTTTCAGATGTTCCATCAGCTTTTGCAACAGCAATGTGTGTTGCGTCTACAAAAGAACCTAAACCATTGAAAACAGTAATTTTATTTTTATCCATTAAGTAGTTGATTCCACCTACGGTTTGATCTACAACTGCTTGTTTACGCGCGATCATTTTCTCTAAATTGATTTTTACATCTCCGGAAACTTCGATTCCGTGATCTGCAAAATGAGCAATTTCAGCATAATGATGAGAAGAAGAAAGTAATGCTTTTGAAGGAATACAACCTACGTTAAGGCAAGTTCCGCCTAATGAATTATATTTTTCTACAATTGCAGTTTTAAAACCTAATTGTGCGCAACGAATTGCTGATACATATCCTCCAGGACCTGAACCTATAATGACTACGTCAAATGAACTCATAGTTTGTCTATTTTTATTTTTAGCGATACAAAATTAAGGAATAAAGTTTTGTTTAAAGTTTAAATTTCAATGTTTTTTGTGTGAAATTTTGAGGAAAGGTTTTACCGCAAAAAGTGCTAAGATTTTGTTTTAGAATGTAAATTTTACAGCAAAGTGCGCAAAGGTTTTTCGCAAAGATTCGCTAAGTTTTATTTTTTTCAGTCTCGCAAAGTCGCAGAGTCGCAAAGTTTTTTTTAATATATGATGCTGATTGAATTGCCTCCAGCTTTAGCTGGATGGAAATATTATCAAAATGAAAAGGCTTTAGCCGAATCTGTTTCATTTGGCTGAAGCCTTTCTCTATCTAAATTTTATTCCTCCAGCTAAAGCTGGAGGCAATTCAAAATAAAACCTTTGCGACTCTGCGACTTTGCGAGATTATTTTTAAAACCTTAGAAACTCATCTTGTGTTAGACGCACTGCTGTGCGTCTCTACGGAAAACCTTTGTCCCTTTGCTATTATGAACCTCTGAACCTTCCTAAAAAATCACCGTCGAATTCTTTACCTCACTAATCATGAACATACTTTGTGTACTACCAATATGCTGCAAAGAAGTAAGTTTTGTGACTAAGAATTCACGATACGCTTCCATATCTTTTACTAATACTTTTAGGATATAATCGTAATCTCCACTTACATGATGGCATTCCAATACTTCATTGAGTTTTATGACTTCGCTTTCGAATTTGGTTAGAAATTCTTTGGTGTGCTGAATGAGTTTTAAATGACAGAAAACTACAAATCCTTTGTCAATTTTGGTTTTATCGACTAATGCGACATAGTTTTTGATGATTCCTTCGCGCTCTAACTTTTTGATGCGTTCGTAAACTGCCGTTACCGAAAGATTGAGTTTTAAGGATAATTCTTTGGTTGTTTTTTTACTATCGGTTTGTAGTAAAACGAGAAGCTTTTTATCAGTGGGGTCTAATATCATTGTAGTTGATGGTTTTTGGTTGATTGTTGATAGTTTGTCGAAGAGAAAGAAAATCTAGCAAATTGGGTTTCGTTATTCAAATTTAGAATAATAATCTTTACAAATAAGTTTTAATAGTTTTAAAATCTAATTATAATCCTCATGCTTGATTAATTTTCTAATTGTCTGTTATTTTGAAAAGAATTTCTTTTAAAAATGAGAGTCTTAGCCCTGATAGAAGTGGAAATCCTTTTGTGCCGGCGTTCGGCACAAAAGATTGAAACGGATAGCAGGAAATAGCTCCTAAACAATAATACTAACTATGTGGACGAGATTGCTTCGTTCCTCGCAATGACATAAAAATGAAAGACTTTAATCCGGCTGACAAAATTCAGGATTTGCAATACTTTGGGGAATTTGGTGGTGTAAATCCATCAATTTCTGATTCTTCGACCTATACGTTTCTCTCGGCTAAAACCATGTTTGATACTTTTGAAGGCAATATGGAAGGTTGTTATTTGTATTCCCGTCATTCGTCGCCCAGTAATTTATATTTGGATCAGGCTTTGGCAGCAATGGAAGGAACAGAAACCGCAAATGTTTCGGCTTCTGGAATGGGCGCTATTACGCCTACTCTATTGCAGTTATGTGGCGCGGGAGATCATATTGTTTCGAGCAGAACGATTTATGGTGGAACTTATGCTTTTTTAAAAAACTTTACGCCTCGTTTTGGTATTGATACGAGCTTTGTTGACATTACAAACCTTGATGTTGTTGAAGCGGCAATTACACCAAAAACAAAAGTTTTGTATTGCGAAACGGTGAGTAATCCGTTGCTTGAAGTTGCTGATATAAGAGGTTTGGCTAAAATTGCTAAAAAGCATAATTTGAAACTGGTTGTCGATAATACTTTTTCGCCATTATCTGTTTCTCCAGCAAAATTGGGTGCAGATATCGTGATTCATAGTTTGACAAAATATATTAACGGAAGCAGCGATACGGTTGGCGGAGTAACTTGTGCATCGAAAGAATTTATTAATTCTTTGAAGAATGTAAATTCTGGCGCAAGTATGCTTTTAGGACCAACAATGGACAGTTTGCGATCTGCATCTGTGATGAAAAACCTGAGAACTTTACACATTAGAATTAAACAACATAGCCATAATGCACATGTTCTTGCTGATAAATTTGAAAAAGACGGTTTAAAAACGGTTTATCCGGGTTTAAAAAGTCACCCAAGTCATGAATTATACAAAACGATGATTAACCCGGAATATGGTTTTGGCGGAATGATGACAATTGATGTTGGAACTTTGGCCAAAGCCAATGAATTAATGGAGTTGATGCAAGCAAGAAACTTAGGATATTTGGCAGTAAGTTTAGGATTCTACAAAACATTATTTAGTGCTCCGGGAACCTCAACTTCAAGTGAAATTCCGTTAGAAGAGCAACACGATATGGGATTGACCGATGGTTTAATTCGTTTCTCGATTGGTTTAGATAATGATATCGATCGTACTTACGAAATGATGAAGCAATGTATGGTGGAACTTGGAGTTTTATAATTTTCTTTAACCGAAATTCATTATTTTTTTCTCGCAGACTTGACAAATTATGTCGATCTATTAATAGATATCTCTAAAAAAGAAATCTGCTAAATCTGCAAGATCTGCGTGAGAAAAAAATTACACTTTTTTACAAAAGCAAAACAGTTCTTTATAAATAAATTTGCACGATTTTTTATTAGTTTGTTTAAATCCGCCTGAGATTTTTCTCTTTGCGGATTTTTTTTGTTCTCTGATTCTACTATTAAAATTAAATCTCTTTTAATTTGTAAAATCTGCCTGAAACAAAAAAGCCATTTTGAAGATAATTTCAAAACGGCTTTTGTTTTTAATTTTGCTCATAGTGACTAAAGGACTGCCAATATTTGTCTTTATAAATCTCATAATCTATTTCCGTAGTTCCATGATACTTTTTGATTGTCGCATCTAAAACTTTTGGAGGTTTTCTAAATTCCTTACAAGCGAAATAAATTTTTCTTTTATTGCTGGTTGTCTCTCTTCCAATATTCAAATAACCATCGCAATCTTTCAAATCAATCATTAGTTCATCTTCAATTTCGCTTAACATTTTATAAGTCTTATCATCTGGCATTCCATTATTCTTTGTACCATCAAATAGAATTTCAACAGAAAGAATCCAAGGATGTGATGCTTTTTTATCCCATCCCAAAACATCAGTATTTATTATACCTATAAGAACTCCACTATCTTTTCCTTTTGCTTCAAAACCAGCGTAGGAATCATTTTCTGTATTATGTCTAATCCCTTCATATTTCTCGACAAATTCTTTTTCTCTCCAAATTAAATAATCTTTCAATTTTTCTATCGGAATTAATTCTTCTGAAATTTCATTTTTTCCAATAACTCTCAAATTATCTATTAAAGTAACCGAATGCAATTCGCCTAGATAATTATCTAAAAAAAGGTAAATACCATTTGTTATTGATGCTCTTTTGTCTTCTACAAAATCATCGTAAACAATAGTCAGATCAATTTCATCAGGAAAACTTTTATGTATGTTGGGATAAAATTTTATATTCTCGGCATTAAACTGAAAGTTTTCATACTTAAAAACAAGATCTTTTATATCTGATGCTTGTTTAAGGGCTGTAAATCTCCAACCTTCGATTACAGGTGCTGCATTAATGAGTTCTTCTATCACGTAAATATTTCTAATATTTCCGTCTGGTGTTAAAATCAACTCTGCAGTTTGCTTATCAAACATTCCCGTCAAATAAAAAAAGCCGTCATGTAGCTCTTCCAATTTTGGCGAAATCTTATTTAAAAACCCTTTATGGATGTTGTTTCCCTCCTGAACAATTTTAAAAAATTCTTTTTCATGTTCCAAAAACCAATTCCAAAAATCACTATTAGACTGTATTGACACCTCTTTCTTACCAAATAATTTATCCAGAAAACCCATTCATTAAAAATATTAAATTCAAAAAAATTTCATCATTCACAAACATAAGAAAAAACGTCTAAAAAATAAATACTAATATAAATAAAGAAGAACAAAAAAAAGCCGTTTTGAAAATGATTTCAAAACGGCTTTCCCTTTATAATTGTTAATTCTCTATGCTTCTTTAAAATTCAGCTTACTGTTTTTTCTACTAAATGTAAAGTAAATAATCAGTCCTAGTAACAACCAGATCGTAAAGTAAATCCAGTTCCAAACGCTTAATTCAGCCATCATATAAAGACAGCAAATAAGTCCTAACAGCGGAATTAAAGACAAGTTTTTTCTAAAAGCCCAAACTGCTAATCCAACTAAAACAAATAAGAAAATCCACATTGGAATTTTGTGTTTAAATAAACTAAAACCTGATTCATATTTTAATGAATCACTGATTGGTAAACCTTTTACGACCTCGGCATATTTTACTTCGTTGTCTTGATACTGGCTTAATAAGTGCTCTAAATCTGATGTTTCGGCAGTTTTATTTTGCTCATCAATCGTCTCTAAATAATTAAATACTTTTGATGTTTCTTCTTTGTTTAATGAGGTTATAATTGTTGTTGCATCATTTACCTGAGCATCATTATTTATAAAACTCATTGTTGCTTTATTATTGAATGCAAATGCATAATACAATCCTGCAATCATTAAAACCGGCAAAATATACTTTGCATTTACATATGGAGTTTTAAATTTCCCTCTTGGAATATCCGGCTTATTTTGTAAAACCAAAACTCCTGCACAAACTAATACAAAGGCAAATAAAGTTCCAATACTACATAAGTCAGTAACCATTGTTAAATTTAAAAACAAAGCTGGAACGGCAACCACAAAACCGGTTACTACGGTAGCAAAAGATGGTGTTTTGAATTTTGGGTGAACGGTAGAAAATTTCTTTGGCAACAAACCATCACGACTCATACTCATCCAGATACGAGGCTGTCCCATTTGAAAAACCAACAAAACGCTCGCCATAGCCACGACAGCACTTACAGCAATGATTCCCGACATCCATTTTAGATTTAATTTATCGAAAACAAATGCAAGAGGATCTCCAACATTTAATTCGTTGTATTTTACCATTCCGGTTAAAACTAAGGCAATGGCAATATATAAAATAGTACAAATAATAATCGCCCACATCATACCGCGTGGTAAATCACGTTGCGGATTTTTACATTCTTCGGCAGTTGTCGAAATCGCATCAAAACCAATATAAGCAAAGAAAACGGCCGACACTCCTTTTAAAACTCCACTAACTCCATTTGGAGCAAACGGATGCCAGTTGGCAGTATCTACATAAAAAACTCCAACGGCAATTACTAAAAGCACGATACAAAGTTTTACAACAACCATTAAATTACTCGCATTACGAGATTCTTTCATACCTCTATAAACCAGAGCTGTAATTAAAATAATGATAAATAAAGCAGGTAAATCTGCCACAAAATGAAAAGAACCAATTGTTGGCGCAGTTTCCCAAGCTGTATGAGCTGCTTGTAATGAAGCACTTAAATTCTCGAATGATTTTCCGCCCTGCATTAAAGCTGTGGCATCTTTAAATCCATTTGAAGCCGTTAAATAATCCATCTGAATCCATTGTGGGAGATGAATACCACCACTCTGTAGAAGTCCTGTAAAATAATCGCTCCACGATATGGCTACGGTTATGTTTCCAACTGCATATTCCATGATTAAAGCCCAACCAATTATCCAGGCAATGATCTCTCCAAAAGCAACATATGAATAGGTGTAAGCACTTCCTGAAACAGGAACCATTGAGGCAAACTCGGCGTAAGCAAAAGCGGCAAAACTACACGCAAGAGCGGTAAATAAGAACAAGAATATAACAGCAGGACCACCATCTGCACTGGCTTTTCCGATGGTACTAAAAATTCCTGCTCCAACAATTGCAGCAATTCCAAAAGCAGTTAAATCTCTTGTTGTCAAATGCTTTCCTAATGCATTATGACCGTCTGCATCGTTTTTTGCAACTTGCTTGAGAATATCTTGTACCGTTTTTTTTCGGAATAATCCTGATAATGCCATATATGTTTTGCTATTAAAAATTAATTTAGTTCGGATTTTATGGTTTTATTTTGCAAATAATGCAAAAAATATCCTGATTTCAAATATATAAAACCATTTTGTTTTATATGGCTATTTTTGGCCACGAATTTCACGAATTAGCACGAATTATTTTTATGCCCCAGATTAAAATGATTTACAAAGATTATTTTAATCTAAATTTCACCCAGATTTAAAATGATTTAAAAGATTTAAGCAGATGCGTACAGATTTTCTTTATAGCGTGACCTATACTAAATCTGCTAAAATTTGTCTCATATGTGTGAAACAAAAAAATAAAAAATCCATTTTATCTATGCTTTCACGAAGTGAATCCATATCAACCGCGTACCATCTCTCAACGCAAACAGCTTCTTAAAATACTTACCGGATGTTGCGCTTCTCTACTTGTTCCGTCAAAAATTTGATGACGACAGCTTGTTCCTGCTGCTGCGATTTTTACGTCTTGAGCTGTGGCTCGCACTTTTGGAAATAGAGTATCTTCTCCCATTTGCATACTTACTTGATAATGTTCTTTCTCATATCCAAAAGAACCTGCCATTCCGCAACAACCCGAATTGTAAATCGTAACTGTATTATTAGTTGGTAAATTCAACATCGCGAAAGTCGCTTCGACAGAACTCAATGATTTCTGATGGCAATGTCCGTGAATTTTGATTTCTTTCTTTTCTTCTGAAAATGAATCTGATTTTATTTTCCCGTCGATAATTTCTTTTTTAAAGAACTCTTCGATTGTAAAAGCACTTTGTGCCACTTTTTGAGCACTTTCTTTATCATCTGCCAAACGTAAATATTCGTCTCTAAAAGTTAAAATCGCCGAAGGTTCAATCCCTATTAATGGCGCTTTCGCGGAAACTAAATCCCTAAAAATATTTACATTGGTATTTGCGATTTTCTTCGCTTCTTCCAGAAAGCCTTTAGATAAATAAGTTCTTCCACTTTCTTCGTGATCTACTATTAAAACTTCGTAACCTAATTTGGTTAATAATTCAAAAGCATCGATTCCGATATTTACGTCATAATAATTCGTGAATTCGTCATTAAACAAATAAACTTGTCCGTTCGGGAAATCGCCTTGTTGTGGTTTGTGATTCTCGTACCATTTCTTGAAAGTCCTTTTCGCCAAAAGCGGAACTTGTCTTTCTGGCGCAATTCCCATACTTTTTTTAACGAGAGATTGATTCGAAATAAAATTGGTGATTGACGGAAACAAACTTCCCATTTTATTCAGTTTTGCGTCGTGGGCAAAAATCTTATTTCGTGTCGAGAATCCGTTTGCTTTTTGGTATTGGTATAAAAATTCGGCTTTTAAGGTTGCAACGTCTACATTACTAGGACATTCGCTGGCGCAGGCTTTACAGCTCACACACAACTCAAAAACTTCGTATAATTCTTTCTGATCAAATTTATTTTCTTTCTCAGAATATGTCAAATATTCCCGCAACGCATTGGCTCTCGCACGCGTGGTTTCTTTTTCATTTTTGGTTGCACGATAACTCGGACACATTGCTCCTCCTGCCGATGGTAATTTTCGGCAATCACCAGATCCGTTACATTTCTCGGCAGCACGCAAAATACCTAAACTGTCGGAGAAATCCTGAAAGGTTTTAATATCCGGTTCTACCCTTCCTGAAATGACACGATGGTTTTCATCCATTTTCAAAGCGTTTACAATCTTCCCGATATTCAAAACCGAATTCGGGTCAAACGCCAATTTGATTCTTTTCAACAATTCGTAATTCTTCTCACCAATCATAAACGGAATAAACTCTCCGCGTACAATTCCGTCACCGTGTTCACCGCTTAACGAACCTCTGTATTTTTTTACCAAAATCGCCACATCGGTCGCAATGGTTCTAAATAATTTTAAGTCAGATGTTTTTTTCAAATTCAAAACAGGACGCAAATGCAGTTCACCCGCACCCGCATGCGCGTAGTAAATCGCGCCTTGTCCGTGTCGCAACATCATGGCCGAAAACTCTGCAATATAAGCGGGTAAATCGCTCAATTCAACGGCAGTATCTTCAATAGAATCGGCTGCTTTGTCGTCGCCAACAATACTTCCTAAAAGTCCAAGGCCTGCTTTTCTAAGTTCGTTTACTTTCTCGATATCGGCTCCGTAAATTTTTACAAGCGCGTAACCAAAGTTATTTTTCTCTAAATCAGCCACCAAAGCATTTGCTTGATTTTCGGCATCTTCCGGATCATGCGAAGCGACTTCAAACATCATAATTGCTTTTGGTTCTCCAACCAAAAAGAATCTGTTTTTAATGTGTTCGCGACTTGTTTTCGTACAATCTAAGATCGTATCGTCGATCATTTCGCAAGTGTATAAATGATGTTTCATCGCCACCACAACAGATTCCAACGATTCCTGAATGCTGTGATAATGCGCCACTACCATAATATTATTGGCTGGCGGTAAATCGTCAACTTTCAAGGTGATTTCGGTTGTAAAAACTAAAGTTCCTTCGCTTCCGCAAAGTAATTTTCCAACGTTAATTGTGGGTTCCGTTCCGCCAAACAAATCCGATTTCAATAAAATATCAACGGCATAACCTGTATTTCTTCTGTGAATTTCAGGTTTCGGAAACTCTTTTATAATTTCATCCTGCGTTGCCTTTACCGAAAGTTCGTCGTAAAGGCTTTTGTATATTTTATTTTCTAAAGAATCTCCTTTGGTTTTCTCTACAAATTCTGCCGAAGTCAGCTCGTTAAAAAAGACTTCAGAACCATCACTTAAAAGTCCTTTGATTTCTACAATTTTATCGCGCGTCACTCCATACCTGATCGAAGTTGTTCCGGATGAATTATTCCCCACCATTCCGCCAATCATACAACGATTTGTAGTCGAAGTATTCGGACCAAAAAATACGCCGTGAGGTTTCAAAAATAAATTCAGTTCATCACGAATAACTCCAGGCTGAACTGTAACCGTTTTTTTTATTGCGTCAAAATTCAGGATTTTGGTAAAGTTTTTCGAAACATCGACTACAATTCCGTCGCCAACCGTTTGTCCCGCAAGTGAAGTTCCGGCCGTTCTTGGCGTAATCGAAATATGATGTTGCGCCGCAAACCGAATCAGCTTACTAATATCTTCTATCGTTTTTGGCACTGCAACCGCTTTTGGCCGAATACGATACACCGAAGCATCGGTCGAATAAAGTGTTTTATGAAGATCATCGTATAAAAGTGTTCCTTCTAATGATGCTGATAATTGTTCTAACTCTTTACTTATTGACATTATTGCTTTTCTTTTGAATTACAAAAATAGTTATTTTTTTAGGTTCAAAGTAACATGGCAACAAAGGTTCAAAGGTTTTCTTTGAGTTTGTTTTTAAAAGTTGGAATTTGAAATTTCCTTTTTGGAGTTTACTCAATTGTCTTCCTGAGCGAAGTCAAAAGCTTTTGAAAACTAAATTTAAAATTTAACAATCGAAGAGTTTTGGAATTTGGAATTTTTAGAAGCTATTTCCTGCTTTTTTTCCAAATCTTTTGTACCGAACCCCAGCACAAAAGGATTTTCCCTCCCATCAGGGCTAGAGCTTTTAGATTTCATGAGAAGTTTTCTTGGAAGAATATTTTAGAAAAGAACTTAGTTCATTAATATTCTTTATTATACTTCATACAAAACGCGAAAAGACTTCCGCGTTTTGTTGAATAAAATAACTAGTTATTACTTTTTTGATTTCCTTGTAGTACTATAAGTTGTAGAAGGACTTTTTTCTGCTTTGGCTTTTGTTACGTATTGCCCACTTTTTGCACTTCTATATTGCTTTTTGGCTTGAGCATTTGAACTAAATGCAAATAATAATGCGGTAATCAAAATTAAATTTTTCATAGTTTATATTTATTAGTTAATAATTAAATTTTTAGGTTTCTTTTTTATTGTTTTATTAAAAAATGTAAACTTCTTTATATTGTTTAAAAAATTGCAAATTGAATTTAGACCAAATCATTTTACTTCTGTCGAATAAAATTTTTAACTTCCTTTAAACCTCTTTTATACATTAGAATATATTTTCTAATTTCTAATTCAGATAAATTCATATGTCCAGATTTAAGAAATGCAATTTTTATTTTCTCTGTCGTAGAAAATCTATTGACAGCTATTTTAAATGCATTATAATCATCAAATTTTTCGAATGATGTGATTACATCTTTTTCATAATCTTCAGGATTATCAAGTCCATTTGCATATAATGATGCTCTTCTTATTATACAAGGAACACAATGTCCACATTGATTTTTAGGCATTTCATTTTCTTTCCTATTTTTTTTCCATTGCACATAGTAACCTGGTTTAGAGCAAGAAACTGTAGAAATGATATTATTTAAAACGAAAGTATTATGTATAACCTTCGCAAGCATTTCGCCTTTACTTAAATATTTATAAGGATTTTCTATTTTATTATTTATTCCAACTTTTTTAAATATTTCATTTAAAGCTGATATGTACTTTGGATGTGTAGTTTTAGTGCTATGGCTACCACCTCTAGCAGGTGTCAAAGGCAAATTTAGGGATATAAGACCATTCTCTGGTATCACAATAGAAGTAGTGTCACTAGACGAATTAGCAATCAACAGGCCAAGTGAAAGAAATAATATTGATCTAGCTCTTTGTGTTTTCTCCCCTGTAAGTTGATTATTTTTCTTACCTTGTACAAAAAAGTTATATGACAATATATCTTTATCTGGATTTTCTTCTCTTAATTTTTTTGTTATTTCTTTTTGTAAAGATAACTCTCCCGAATTCCCACCTTTATAATGAGATACTGTTGCTAAAGTAGAATTTTTACTTATTAGATCAGAAATTCCAATAAAAGAATCCATTCCACCTGAAAAAAGACAAACTTTTTTGGACTTAAATTCAGAAGTTATAAACTCTGGAAAAGTTTCATTACACTTTCTAAAATTTATTACCCATTTGTCTCCACTTAAAAAAGAAAAAATATTTTCCAATTCTACTTTTACCAATTGCCATTCTTCAATATTATAAACTGGTATATGCAAATTTAAAAAACGACTCCAACCATGGTATCCTAATCTTTCTCTATTACAAATTTGATCAATAGAATATACTGCCAAAGAAATATTACTAAAATCAGCAACTAAAGTATTTGTTGGACAAAGTTTAAAGTGATTTTTCTTTGTTAAGTAGGAATATATGTTATGTTTAACAATCGGATTTTTTATTATGCTAGTTTCTGGATCGGTAAAAATTGAATCTAGATAAAAGGTCCTTTCTTCTCCTATAGAAAACAAATCTCTACTATTCTCTCTAAGTATTACATTAACTTTCATATTTTATATTAAAGAATAAGCATCATTAAAAATTTGTTTTACTATAATATTCTGCTGATTTATATCTTTAGTAGAAAAATCAACATCCTCAAAATTTAATTTAACTTCAGCCTCTATATAAGACTTTAAATAAACTTCAGCTTGATTTACTTGATTTACCGTAAGCTTATTATCTTCCAAAGCTTTACTTACTTCAATAGATATCCTTTCAAAGATATATGATGATATATAAAACTGAAGATACTCGGAAATTACTTCAATTTTGAGGGTTTCTAAAATTTCAGGGGTTTCTGAATAATCGTTATAAAGCTTATTTATCGTTTCTATCCCCGCAGCAGTTGCCGCACTTCCTTCATCAGTACCATCAATATCAGAAAAAATATCAGACAATTTATTAATTGCTCCTTCTGCTTTTAATTGTTTAATATCTCCAATTTTAAACTTCTGTAAAGTTTCTTCAAAACCTTCTTTAGAAATACTTGTAAGAAAGTCAAGTAAAACTATTGCCCCTTTTCTACCTCCTATAGATGAAGATGAGAGCTTTTTGACACCTCCTGAAGCTTTTTTGTAGCTAGTCGTAAATTTTTTGCAATTTGATTTTGTTGGATTTTTGATAAACAATGAAAAATTTCTTTTTGCATCTCCCCATTTGCCAGATTTTTCTTCATTCTCTTCTTCCCCCTGTTGCTCGTTATTATCAGAATCATTAGAGTTATCATTTTCTGGTTTATCCTGATCAATATTCCAACTCTGAATTGGTTCTGAATAACCAATAGGACCAATATTTGCTTTTGATGTTCCCATTATTTTATTTTTGATTTTGCAGCTTTTGCTAAAGTCGGATTACTTGATTTTGACCATTTTTCTAATATAGAATTTCCATATTCAACAAATGAAGTATCTTTAATAAGTGATAACAAATTCGGAACAACTGACGGTAAAAGAATGTCTTCCGATACATTTTCCATATATGCACAGTATTCTGAAATTAGTCCATTATTTTGTTTTACAAATTGCGTTAGAAGTTTTAGAATATCAGCTCTCTTATTAATTTCTTCTTCTATAATTAACTTATTTGTAAGTTCAGAAAATAAGGCATTTAAATCACTATCTCCCAATTGAGAACTTTTTGAAATAGCATTTTTACTAATAAGATCTCCAGCAAAAAAATCTCGTAAGATTAATTTTGCATCATCAGATAATCTTTTATTAGTAGAAAATTCAACATTTTTCTTTTTTGTAAAATAAAAATATAGCTTTAAATTTTCATCTCCTAATTTTGGTTCTATCTCGAGCCACTTTTTTAGCCATGGATCTTTTGACCATCCTTCGAAAGAATTTGGCACTTTCTTACTAGCATTTTCTAAAAAGGACAATAAATTATCATCTGTTTCATAAGAAGACTTAACCAATTTGTTAAATGATTCTGTTTTAAAATACTCCAGCAACATTAATTTCGCCAAAACATTTTTTTTCAAGTTTACTCCTTTAGAATTTGACATCGTAAGCCGCATCATTAACATATTTAAAAAACGTTTACATTGTCTTGGATTACCACTTAAAACAGATACCAAGATTTGATTTATCTGTTTAGAAATGTTGAAGTCAGACTTCAAATTTTCAGGTACATTTTGAATTAAAGTACTTATATTTTCATTATTTAATTTACAAGCTGATAAGTCAAAAGTATCTTTAGGTATAAAAACTGAAGCTCTGAGGCTCTCAAAATCATCAGTAGAAAAATGAAGTTTTGCAAATAATAAATTTATATACGTTTCATATTCTGATTCACTTAATGATGGAATTCTAATTGGAAAATGAATAAGTTTTTCGATATAATCTTTACTTACATCATAATCTGAAGAAGGCAATTCAGGAAATCTTTTCTTAACAGCATAATTTATAAGTCGCTCATCTGCAGAAATTATAAATACACTTTTTTTTACAAAAAGAAAGAGTTTGATTGCTTCAAGTGTCGAAATTATAGTATCAGGATTACATCGATCAAGATCATCAATTAAGACAATTACCTTATTTAAATTAGTTTGCTCAAGTAATTCCTCAAAATCTTTATGAAACTCTTTGATTCCCCTATCTATTAAAGTCTGATTTTCATCTTCTACTTCTTTTATATAATCATCAATATCGAGTTCTGATATATCTTTTATATTCTTTTGATAATCAAAATCTGTTTGACTTGAAACAAATGAATTTACGCCAAATTGAGCCGTTTTTGTAATTAATTTTAACCATTTAATTCTTTTTACTAATTTACTTAGATATTTTTTTGCCTTTTCATCCCATGTTCGGCTTTTTATTACTTCATCAATCAATGTGCTTAGTAATGCAATTTTTGCATCCTCATATCCTTCAAAAAGCCATCCATTAAATTTAACAATAAGATTTTCGGGTTTAGTATTTTCCTTCTCAATCATTTTCATCAAACTAGACTTTCCACTACCCCAATCTCCATACACACCAATAGTCGAAGGGATTAAATCATCATTGTTAATTATAAGATTAACTGAATTAGTCAAGTATTTAAAATCGATTAAATCTTGATCAGTTTCATTATCATTCCACATAAAAGTTTTATTTAATTATTTTAATAATATAAACGCAGGAAAAAGCTAAAAAAAAATCCTTGATTTCAGCAATTTATTATTACAAACAAATATTAATCTTTCAAAACAAGATTCTTTACGGAAAACCATATTTTATAAATTAATTTTATATCTGCTAAAAATATCTATTTTAAAATATAATAAAGCACGTAGTTATACCTATTTATTCGAACGTTAAAAAAAATAACTTTCTATACATTTATTCAAAAGCATTTCGATTTTAGCACATTCAAAAAAATATTCCATCAAAATGAATAAAAACATAACAGTCCTCTAAAAAATAACTCAAAAAAAAAACCTGAAAATAATAGTAAGGTCCAGAACTTCACCAGACGAGCTTCTGATATTATGCTTTATAAAACTTTCGGCGCAGGAAAAAGTATAATGGTAAAAAAATATGGAATTTTAAACCATATATTTAAACAGAAAACAATAAGTTATAAAAAAACTCTACCCCTTCCCCCAAATTCTAGTATTTAAATCCATTTCATGAACAATATCCTGCATGAACTGAACGATAGAAAGATCATCGCTAAGTAAATCTGGAACTAAAAGCGAAGAGTGAATTGGCGCTTCAAAATAATTGGTATCTAAAGGAAATGCGATATACATTTTAGAACTTATAAACGAGAGCGAAATAGTTTCGTCAGACTTACTGTTTAAGTTCAAAATTCTTTCCATCATGGCGGGCGTTAAAATATATCTCGCTTCAATTTGGTTTCTAGAATACGTTACAAACTGATTGTCGAAATCGGTATTTTCTAACTGTACAATTTCGCTATTTCCAAAACTAAATAAATTTTTAGAAAACCACGCGCCAACGGTATTTCCAAAACTTTTTGGTCGCACAACAGTCGAAACTTCAAAGTTTTTATTAAAATCGGCTACAAAAACAATTCCCTTAAAAATAGTATGCCATTCTGTTCGGGTTCCGTTTTTGGTTTGGGTTTCCGTTTTATATTCGGCATGAACTTCGGCAAACCAAAAAGACGTTTTTTCGACTGTTCCTGTTATTAAATCCTGCGTTTTATAGCGATCCGGTTCTGTTGTAAAAAGCTCTGAACTTATAAATTCACCTTCCGGAAGTCCGCTTTGAGGCACAAAAGTTAGACTTTCGTTGACCTTTTTTAATGCTGGCGCTACTACATTGTTTTTAAAAGCTAACTTATATTTTTTAGCATCACCATCTATTTGAAAATACATTACTGCACCAACAACTATTGGAATTAAACTTAATAAAATTGCCATCGTTGCAAGTCCAACAAGCAAACCAATTACTATAATAAGTAATGCAATACCAAATATTACATAACAAATGGTATAGGTTGACGCAATTTTTTTTCGGTCGACTTCTAATGTATTTAAAACCTCTTGTAAGGCCAGATTATTCGTAATTTCTGAATCCATTAATTATTAAAAAGCTCTTTTGCACTAATATTTTTACGTTCTTCTTCTGCCGTTGCCAAAACTTCAATTGGTTTATAACTCAACATTCCTGCAAATAAATTTCCCGGAAACATCATAATCGCGTTGTTATAATCTGTAACCACAGCATTGTATGTTCGTCTTGCTGCAGCAATTTGTTCCTCGCTTTCAGTCCAGGTACTTTGAAGATTTGTAAAACTAGCGTTTGCTTTTAAATCAGGATAATTCTCCACATTAACCATTAAACCTTTTACACTAGCACTCAATTGAGCATCTAAACTCGCTTTTTCGGTATCGCTAATCGAGCCTGAAACTGCTTTTGCGCGGAGTTCAACGATTTTGGTTAAAGTACTTTGTTCGTAATTTGTATATTGTTTTACAATTTCAACAAGATTCGGAATCAAATCAAAACGTTTCTTCAACATTACATCAATTGCCGAAAAAGCATTGGTAACCTGATTCCTTTTTCCTATTAGGGAATTGTAGTAAAATATCCATAAGAGTATAAAAATAACAATAATGGGTAGTATAACAAACATAATTTTTGGTTTAATTGGTTTAAAGCAAATATAATAAAAGCGAACAAATTTCATATATTTTTATCAGATATTACGCAATAAAAACAAGAACGATAAAATTGTTTCTTATTTGCAAAAAGCATGATTTTAAATTATGAAAAATAAAAAAACGACTTTTCTCTCCGTTTATATCCAAAATAATCTGATTTTAGCGTTACTAAATAAAACACTTCTTTAAAACCTCATTTTAATGAATAAAAATATAAGCGCTCTTTTTGAAATTGCTCAAAAAGAGACCCGAAAAATAATAGGTTTAATGTCTGGAACTTCACTTGACGGACTTGACATTGCGCTTTGTGCTATTTCTGGCGCAGGTGAAAACACGACTATAAAGATTCTGGAATTTGAAACGATCAATTATACTGAAGATATTAAAAACGAAATCCGTAAAGTGTTTGCTAAACAAACAATCGATTTTCAGCATTTCGCTTTGTTAAACGAATGGATCGGAATTCTGCATGCCGGAATGGTTAACGATTGTCTCACCAAATGGAATATTCCTGCGCAGGAAGTTGATTTAATTGCTTCGCACGGACAAACTGTTTTGCATGCGCCGAAGTTTTTGCATCAGCAGGAAAAATTCCCTAATGCTACTTTACAAATTGGCGATGGCGATCATATTGCAGTAAAAACAGGAATAATCACATTATCAGATTTCAGACAAAAACACGTTGCGGCTGGTGGCGAAGGAGCTCCTTTGGCGGTTTATGGAGATTATTTACTATTTAGCAAAAAAGACGAAAACCGTATTATGCTCAATATGGGCGGAATTGCCAATTTTACGTATTTGCCTGCTTCTCTAAATGCCGATGAAGTTTTTGTAACAGATACCGGAACTGCAAATACTTTAATTGACATTTATACGAAACATTATTTCCCTGAAAAAAGCTATGATAAAGATGCCGAAATCGCACAAAGTGGTATCGTAAATCAAGGTCTTTTAACCGAATTAAAAAATGACGCGTTTTTCCAGAAGAGCTTTCCAAAAACTATTGGTCAGGAATTATTCAATTTTGAGTTTGTGCAAAAAGCACTTTCAAAAATAGACCTAAAAAACATTTCGGCACCAGATTTGCTAGCCACTTTAACACGTCTTAGCGCAGAAACCATTGCCGAAGCGATTGTTTTTGTCGTAAATAATACTGGAGCGTCAATTGAAGATTTTAAAATCTATATGTCGGGAGGCGGAACAAACAATCCGCTATTAGTAAAATGGCTGAAGGAATTATTGCCTTGTCAATTTTACAAAAGCGATGATTTAGGTATTTTAAGCGATGCGAAAGAGGCCGTTCTATTTGCCGTTCTAGCCAATGAAACTGTTGCAGGAGGTGATTATAATTTTGGTTCAAAAAAAGGGATTCCTTCTGTTACTATGGGGAAAATTTCTTTTCCTGACTAAAAAAGTATATGCCAAAGATTAATTTTTGACAAAAAAGTTGCCACGAATTGCACGAATTTTCACGAATTAAATTATAACAATAAAGAGATAAAAATAATTAGTAGAAATTCGTGTAATTCGTGGCAAAAAAATACTCAATAAAAGAGTAAAACAATTATATGAAACCTAATAAAACAACGTTAAATATATAATTTCTGAATTATTTATTATAATCGGTTAAAAAAACTATTTTTGGTTCTTGTTAAAAAAAGATTGAAATGCATAAAAATCAGCAACTACTTTTCTCTATCTTATTCTTAGTTTTCTTTGGATGGAAATCCTTGGCACAAGAAAAAACACTATATCCTAAAAACGAATTTCGAGGTGTTTGGATTGCGACAGTTGTTAATATTGACTGGCCAAAAACGGCAATTGATGGTGTAGAGAAGGAAAAAGCAGATTATCTTGAGATTTTAGAAGCTTACAAAAAACTAAACTATAATGCTGTTATTGTTCAGATTAGAAGTGTTGGTGATGCTTTCTATCCATCAGAATTGGCACCTTGGTCACGATTTTTAACCGGTAAAGAAGGTCAGGCTCCAAATCCTTACTACGATGCATTGGCCTGGATGATTGAAGAAGCACACAAAAGAGGCTTTGAGTTTCATGCATGGCTGAATCCGTATCGCGCAACTTTCGATTTAAACAAACAACAATTAAGTCCCAATCATGACGTTTTTAAGCATCCGGAATGGATGATCGAATACGGCGGAAAAATATTTTACGATCCTGCTTTACCGGAAGTTCAGGCGCATTTAACGAAAGTTGTAAAAGAGGTCGTAGATAAATACGATATCGACGCGATTCATTTTGATGATTATTTTTACCCATATACTGTTGCCGGAAAAGCTTTTAATGACTCTGCTTCATTTAGAAAATATGGCGCAGGTTTAAGTCTTTCAGATTGGCGTCGTGCAAATGTGAGCAACTTTGTACACACGATTTCTACTACTATAAAAGCGAGTAAACCATGGGTACAATTCGGGATAAGTCCGTTTGGAGTTTGGAGAAATAAATCAGTAGATCCAAAAGGTTCCGAAACACAATCGACTTCTAATTATGACGATTTATATGCAGATCCTATTTTATGGATGGATCAAAAATGGATCGATTATATTTTACCACAATTGTATTGGAGCATGAATAATACCAGAGCTTCTTACTCGAAATTAGTAAAATGGTGGTCTGAAAATTCTAATAATACCGCAGTTTATATTGGTCACGCCACTTATAAAATTAGAGGCGATAGCGACAAAAGCTGGAACTATATCAATGAAATTCCAACTCAGGTTGATTATGCCAGAAGTTTTAAAAATGTATCAGGAAGTGCTTATTATAGTGCAAAATGGTTCATGAATAAAAACTTTGATGTTGTGCGTCTTTTAGCCGATAATCAATATAAATATCCTGCGCTTCCTGCTCCTGTACCAAATTTGAAACATATTGTAATTGACATTCCGGTTCTAAACGAATTTCAGAAAGACAGCACTAAATACTCATTCAATATTAAATCTCCATTAAACACTCAAGTTCGTTATATGGTTATTTATGGTGGGGAAAATACCTCGAAGGTAGATATTAATGATCCTTCAAAAATAATTGACAAAGTAGCCGTTAATCAATATGATGGAACAATTTTATTTTCTATCCCTGCCGAGAAAATGAATCAGTATAAAGCTTGTGCTGTAACATTTATTGATTATTTTGCAAACGAAAGTACGCCTACTTTTATCGACTTAAAAAAGCCAATTAAAATCTATTCCCCAGCTCAACCTAATGAAAACAGATAATAAACCTTGGTTCTGGATTCCACTTCTTAATTTTGCCTCCGGATTACCTTACGCTGTAATCATCTCAGTTTCTGTAATTATGTACAAGAATCTTGGAATTACAAATGAAGACATTGGCGTTTACACGAGTTTATTATACTTACCCTGGGTGATAAAACCACTGTGGAGTCCGTTTATTGAATTAACAGGAACCAAAAGAAAATGGTTCTTATCGATGCAATTATTAATTTCGATTGCTTTTTTATTAGTCGGATTCACCATTCCAACAAACGGTTTTTTCTTTATGACTTTAGCCATCTTTTGGGTTGCTGCTTTTGCTTCAGCTTCGAATGATATTGCGAGTGATGGTTTTTATTTATTGGTTTTGCCAGAAGATAAACAGTCTTTCTTTATAGGAATAAGAAGTACTTTCTATAGACTTTCAATGCTTGCAGGAAACGGATTAATCGTACTATTTGCTGGATATTTGGAGAATAAGTATAGTGACAATACAAAAGCATGGTCTTACACAATGATTTTTGTTGGTTTACTAATGACTTTTATAACAGTTTACAATTATTTTGCAACTCCAAAAACAGAAGTAAACGCATCAGAAAAACCTACTGAAACTAACAAACAAAACTTTGCGACCGTATTTGCTAGTTTCTTCAAGAAAAAACAAATTTTCATAGTTCTTTCTTTTATCCTATTATTTCGATTAGGCGAATCTCAGTTAATAAAAATGTTAACTCCTTTCTTAATTGATCCTATAAAATATGAACTGGTAGAAACATCTATAAATAACGACCAGATTAAGGCATTGGATATTTACAATTCGAAGATTAAAAAAGGAGAAAAGCTTTCTGACGCGGAACTAAAATTACTTTATGCAAAACTTCCAATTCTTGTGGAAACGAGAAGAGAAAAAAAGCTTTTGGATGAAGTAACAACTAAAGACAAGAAACTTATAACGGATAAAAAAGAATATGAGAGCGCTAATAGTGCCCGAATTAGCTTTGTAAAAAAATTAATTACAAGCCAAGGAAATCAAAAAACAATCGAAAAAGGCGGTATGGGTCTTACGACTGAAGATATTGGTTTAATTTATGGAACTTGCGGTTTAATTGCTTTAACTCTTGGCGGAATTCTTGGTGGAATTGCAATATCTAAAGAAGGCTTAACGAAATGGATGCTTCCGATGATTTTAATCATGCATTTACCTATTATTGGTTTTATACTCCTTGCTCACTTTCATCCCGCTTCTATTTATTACATCTACGCTGTTGTAATTATAGAGCAATTTGGCTACGGTTTTGGATTTGCTGCCTTTATGATGTATTTAATTTATGTTGCCGAAGGTGAATCTAAAACTGCACATTATGCTCTTGCAACCGGATTTATGGCAATGGGAATGATGTTTCCAGGAATGGCAAGCGGTTATATTCAGGAATATTTAGGATACGGAAATTTCTTTATTTGGGTACTGATTGCTACAATACCAGGAATTATTTTATCTCGTTTTTTAATATTCCCCAAAGATTTTGGTAAAAAAATAGAATAACAGCTACACCATATAACGCCCATGGAAATCAATGAAAAAATGCAGGTTGAACGAAACTTGAAAGCAATTGAATTGGAGAAAGCAGGAGAAATTGAGAAAGCAATTGCGTTATACGAAGAAAATATTACCGAAGGTTTTAAAGGAAATCATCCTTACGATCGATTGGCAACCATCTACAAAAACCAGATTGATCTTGACAATGAGATTCGGGTTTTAGAAAAAGCTATTATTATATTTGAAGAAATCACTTTAGAAGATCGACTGGAAGGTTTACCAAAACTTTTCCGTTTTAAAAACCGACTCGAAAAAGCCTTACATACCAAAACACAACTTTCCAAGCAAAAGAAAAGTAAGCTTAAATAGACCTTAATTTTACCTTATTTACGATGACTAGCTTAAAACGAACAAACTCAGACGACATCGATTTTATAAATCTGGTCGTTTTATTAGATCAGGATTTAGCCATTAGAGATGGCGAAGATCATGCTTTTTACAATCAGTTTAATAAAACTGACGCCATAAAACATGTTATCGTTTTTTACGAAAATAATATTGCTGTAGGTTGTGGCGCTTTTAGAGAAAAAGAAAATGACAGCGTCGAGATCAAACGCATGTTTGTGCATCCTGACTATCGCAAAAAAGGAATTGCATCAGCCGTTTTGGCCGAGTTAGAACGTTGGGCTAAAGAAGTAAATTATACTTATACTATTCTGGAAACAGGGAAAAATCAGCCTGAAGCCATTAATTTATATCAAAAACAAGATTACACTATAATTGCAAATTATCCACCTTATGAAAAAATGGATAATAGCGTTTGCATGAAAAAGACTTTATAATAATGAACATTACAGCTCAAACCTTAAAACAAAAAGTGGGACAATTCTTTTTCCCAGCGGTTTTTATCAACGATACTGAAGAAAATATTCAGGAAACTGAACGTTTAATAAAAGAGCATAACATTGGCGGATTGACTTTTTTTCATAGTCGCGCGAGTGCTGCAACAAATTACGAAAGCAAGAAAAAAATTATTTTTAATGATGATAGTTATCAAAAAATAAAAGACTTGATTGTTCGTTATCAAAAAGTTGCACCTACTCCACTTTTAATTAGTATTGATGCCGAATGGGGTTTGGCAATGCGTATCGAAAAAACACCTCAATATCCGTATGCAATTACGCTTGGCGCTTTGCCGGAAAACAAATCAACTTTGGTCTATGAAGTTGGAAAACAAATTGGATTAGATTTAAAAGCAGCAGGAATTCAATATAATTTATCGCCTTTGGCAGACATTAACAATAACCCGAATAATCCGGTTATTGGGTATCGTTCGTTTGGCGAAAACAAAGAAAAAGTTGCCAATTTTGCCGTTGAATATCTTAAAGGAATGTCAGATGTTGGCGTTCTGGGCTGTCTCAAACACTTTCCCGGACACGGAAATACTAATGTTGATTCGCATTTAGGATTACCCATTTTAAATGAAACGCTGGAGGAATTGATGGCAAACGAATTGTATCCATTTATTAAAGGAATCGAAAATAATGTCGATTCGATTATGATTGGACATTTGGCAGTTCCGAGTCTGAATGATGGAAAAAATACCTCGGCAACATTGTCAAAAGCAATTATTCAGACACTTTTGCGTGAACAATTGGGTTATGATGGCTTAGTAATTTCTGATGCCTTAAACATGCACAGTGTTTCTAAACTATATGAAACAAAAGGTGAATTGGAATGGGAAGCCTTCAATGCAGGAAATGATGTTTTATGCTTTGCCGAAAATGTTCCGGAAGGCATTGAAGCGATTCTTAAAAATGCTTCGCCAAAACGCATCGACGAAAGTTTTAACCGAATCATGAAAGTCAAAGAAAAAGTTGGAATTCTTTCTGAAAACAATTTTACTTCGGGAACATTAGACTTCAACAAAACTTCGGCATTAAATCTTGAAATCGCTCAAAATTCAATCACAAAAATTATTGATAATTCGAATACTGAGTTAGCTTTTGAATCTCAAAAAAACAACAAATTAGCCAAATTGAGTTTATATAAAAGTGTTGAAAATACCTTCTTTAAAACCTTAAATTCAAAGCTACCATCTCCAGAATTTGCTTTTGAAAGTTTAGAAAATTCAGATATTTCATCTCTTAAAAATGAACTGGAAAATTTCGAGACTATTATCATTTCATTATTTGTTCCGAAAGCAAAACCAATGAATAATTTTGAAATTAATGATGAAGTTTTAGAATTACTATCTTATTTGCTTCAAAGCAAAAAATGTATTGTTTACGTTTTCGGAAATCCGTACGTATTGCCAATTATTCCTAATCTTACAAAGGCTTCAGGACTCATTCAGGTTTATCAGGATTTCGAAGAATTTCAAAAAACAGCAGGAATTCAATTTTTAGAAAATATTCCAGGCAGAGGCATTCTTCCCGTAAATATTGAAATCCAATAACTTACAATTAAACATAGCTAAAAACTATCAACTTATAAATATTAATAATCACATCTTATTGTAAGTAGCCTTACTTATGCCCTACTTTTGCACCAGAAATAAATTTTTAACGTAAAACGAAAAATATGTCTTTAGTAGGAAAAAAATTCCCAAGTATTGCAGTAGATGCTATCTCAGAAATGGGTGACAACTTAAAAATCAACATCTTTGAAGAAGCAGTAAATAACAACAAAAAAGTATTATTGTTTTGGTACCCAAAAGATTTCACTTTTGTATGTCCAACTGAATTACACGCCTTTCAAGCTGCTTTACCAGAATTTGAAAAAAGAAATACTATCGTTATCGGAGCTTCATGCGACACAAACGAAGTACACTTTGCTTGGTTAAATACTCCAAAAAACAACGGTGGAATCGAAGGTGTAACTTACCCAATTTTGGCTGATACAAACCGTAACTTATCTAACATTTTAGGAATTTTAGATATTGATTCTACAGAATACAGCGAAGAAACTGACTCTGTAATCATCGAAGGTTCAAACGTAACTTTTAGAGCTACTTACCTTATTGACGAAACTGGAAAAATCTTCCACGAAAGTGTTAACGATATGCCATTAGGTCGTAACGTAAACGAATACTTACGTATGGTTGATGCTTACACTCATATTCAAGAAAAAGGAGAAGTTTGTCCTGCAAACTGGGAAGCTGGAAAAGAAGCTATGTCTGCAGACAGATTAAGTACTGCTGAATACTTGAGCGCTAACTAAGAAAAATAAAATTCCAAATTTTTTAAATTCCAAATTCCAAAATAGGAATTTGGAATTTAATCTCAAAAAATCACTAACATTTCAATTTTAAAATTTCTAAGTTCAATCGGAAGATTTGGAATTTGGAATTTAAAGTATTGGAATTTAAATTAAAAGATATGTTAATCGACTTAAACGAAGATACGTTAGCAGATTTAGTTGCTAAAAACGAAAAAGTAGTAGTACAATATTCAGCTTCATGGTGTGGAAATTGCCGTATTATGAAACCAAAATTCAAAAAATTAGCCACAGAAAACGAAGCTATCACTTTTGTTTTGGTTGATGCAGAAAATTCTCCGGAATCAAGAAAATTAGCCAACGTAAGCAACCTGCCTACTTTTGCTACTTTCGTAAACGGAAAATTAGTTGGAGAAACTCAAACCAACAAACAAGAAGTTTTAATTGACTTGGTAAACGCTATTGCGTAATGAGATTAGTAAGGCTTGCTTAGATTTTTAGACTTCTTAGATGTTGTCTAAACTTCCCAAAAAAGTCTAAGAAGTCTAAGAATGTCTAAAAATCAAAGAAATCTAATTATGAAATTACCCGTAATAAAGCAATTGACCCAATTTATCGAAGAAAACGATCAGGATTATATCATAGAAACGATCGAAGTTCTGGAAGCAATGACAGAAATTCCATCTTTAAAGGATGAGGAATTAGATGTAATTGGCGAATTAATTTCAAATATGTACGGTGCCCTTGAAGTACACAAAATGGTCGTTCAGGGTACAGACAAAAAAGAAGCTCTAAATGCGTTTATGAAACGCGTTTTAGGTTCTATCGATAAATAATCGAGCATTGCAAATAAAAAAAACATGACTTTAAAAAGCGCTTTCATTCCAAGAAGGCGTTTTTTTTGTTTTCAGTTTTCGGTCGCGGTTTTCAGTTGCTCCAATCTTTGTCACCCTGAGACATGCATTATTATCGTTTGTCACCCTGAGCGAAGTCGAAGGGCGTATCAATGGCAACATGGGCTTCGACTTCGCTCAGCCTGACAATCTGCATCATTCAAAAATCTAAGAATCTACAATAATTTGGGCGAGCCACCATCCTGATATGAGGGCAAATTACTTTGTGCATATGCGCCCTCTTATCAGAATGCTGTCGGGCTATCCGCGCTACTGCGGTAGCTTGCTCCTATCCCTCTCGCGAGTAAAAAGTATTCAGTCTCACTTTACGGTTTTCAATCCAATCTTGTCATCTTGACGAAGGAGAAATTAGAATAAAAACTCCACACGGTGATTTTATTATTTTTATCAGTTTCTTTGTCGAGCTACGTGTGTTATCTCTCCTTCGTCGAGATAAGCAAACCAGATCAAAAAAACCTTTAACATAGTATAAAACTTTAACAAAGCTAAACGCGTATTGCTACTCTCTTACTAAGACAAAACATCATGCTGATAACATAAAATCTCAAATTATTCGTTATCTTATTACTAGCTTAATTGTAGCGACAACCCATAACAAATACTTTTAGATTCAAATATTAATCCTTACTTTTGAACCTCATTAAAAATTAACAATCATGGCATCAATAACATTAGGAGGAAATCCAGTTCATACTTCAGGCGAATTACCAACAGTTGGTTCACAACTAGCTGATTTCAAATTAGTACAAAACGATTTATCAATTGCTTCATTAAGTAACTTCGCAGGAAAAAAATTAGTTTTAAACATTTTTCCAAGTGTTGATACAGGAACTTGCGCTACGTCTGTTAGAAAATTCAACGAAAGTGCAAGCAATTTAGAAAACACTACTGTTTTATGTATTTCTAGAGATTTACCATTTGCTCAAAAACGTTTTTGCGGAGCTGAAGGATTAGAAAATGTAGTTAACTTATCTGATTTTCAAGCTGGAACTTTTGGTAAAACAAATGGATTAGAAATCGTTGACGGACCTTTAACAGGCTTACATTCAAGAGTTATTATTGTTGTTGATGAAAACGGAAAAATCACTCATACAGAACAAGTTGCTGAAATAGCAAACGAACCAAATTACGAAGCAGCTTTAGCAGCACTATAATACCTATAAATGGAATTTCAAAAAGATAATACTTTTTTTACAGGCCGACTTAAAAGCATGACTTATGCTTTTAACGGAGCCGTAAAACTTATTCGAACAGAACATAGCATTATGGTCCAATTCTCATTGGGAATTATTATGACCATTGCCGGATTCTATTTTCATATTTCGCAAACTGAATGGCTTTGTCAAACATTGGCAATCGGTTTGGTTTTAAGTGTTGAAGGACTGAACACTGCAGTCGAAAAAATTGCCGATTTCATTCATCCTAATTATCATGAAAGAATCGGTTTTATCAAAGATATTGCTGCAGGAGCAGTATTTTTTGCCGCAATGACAGCAATAGCAATAGGCTTGATTATTTATATACCAAAATTTGTATAGGCAATAGGAAACGCAAGAATGGCAAAAACAACCAAAAAAGAAACTTCAGACAAAAAAAACGAATCAAAAGCTGAGACATTAAGATCTTGGAATCTATCCAAACAACAAAAATTTGTTTTGGGATGCCTTTTGGTACTCTTTTCAGTTGCATTATTAGTTGCATTTATTTCTTTCTACGTCAACGGACAATGGCAATCTGACCAAAGTGCAGTAAACCAGCTTGGCGATCGTACAGAAATTGTAGAAAACTGGCTTGGAAAATTCGGGGCATATCTCGCTGATCTCATTGTATACAGAGGTTTTGGTCTTGCTTCTTTCATCTTAGTTCGTTTGTTTTTCTTAACAGGATTATTCCTGGCCCTAGAAATGTCGACCAAAAAACTAAAAAGCATTTGGTTTTGGGATTTATTTGCCATCATTATTGTTTCTGTTCTATTTGGATTCTTCGCTACTTCAGCTCCTGAATTAGGCGGAACAATTGGATATGAACTTAATTTATTTCTTCAGGATTACATTGGAAAAACAGGAACTTTATTGACTCTCCTTTTTGGATTAATAATTTATCTTATCTTTAAGATTAAATTATCCCCTGAAAAAATTCAGTCTTATTTTGATTCTACTAAAAAAGAATTCAAATCCGAATTAAATTCCATAAAAACGCCTGTACAACCTGAAAGCGCATACAATTTAGAAGAATTTGCAATCGAGGAAGATCCTGAATTAGATAACATTCATCTAAAATCTGATGTTACTCAATTCGAAATCAATAAAGAAGCCTTAAAACCAACTATTTCAAATTCATCCGAAATTGACTTGAACCCGGTTTTAAAACCAGTTCAAATGAACATTAATCCAATTACAATTACAGCTCCGGTGCATACTGAGGAATTTGTTATTGAAAAAGCAGAAGAAGAAGATATTATCGAAGAAAATCTGGCTTCTCGCTTAGTAGCTGACTTTGGGTTATTCGATCCCACTTTGGATTTATCTAATTATAAATTCCCAACCATCGATTTATTAAAAGAATATTCGACGGGAGGAATTACCATTAATCAGGAAGAATTAGAAGAAAATAAAAACAAAATTGTAGATACACTTCGTAACTATAAAATTGAAATCGCACAAATTAAAGCAACCGTTGGTCCGTCTGTAACTTTATACGAAATTGTACCGGAAGCCGGAATCAGAATCTCTAAAATTAAAAGCTTAGAAGACGACATTGCTTTATCACTATCAGCATTAGGAATTCGTATTATTGCTCCAATTCCTGGAAAAGGAACTATTGGTATCGAGGTCCCAAACAAGAATCCTACTATGGTTTCGATGAAAAGCGTTATTGGATCAGCTAAATTTCAAGAAGCCGAAATGGAACTTCCAATTGCTTTAGGAAAAACAATTTCGAACGAAACTTTTGTTGTCGATTTAGCTAAAATGCCTCACTTATTGATGGCAGGTGCTACAGGACAAGGAAAATCTGTTGGATTGAATGCTGTACTAACGTCACTTTTATACAAAAAACATCCAGCCGAAGTAAAATTCGTTTTGGTTGATCCGAAAAAAGTAGAATTAACGTTATTCAACAAAATCGAAAGACATTATTTAGCCAAACTTCCAGATACAGATGATGCAATTATAACAGATAATGCAAAAGTTGTAAACACATTAAATTCTCTTTGTGTGGAGATGGACAATCGTTACTCTTTATTAAAAGATGCAATGGTTCGTAACATCAAGGAATACAACGACAAATTTAAAGCTAGAAAATTAAACCCTGAAGCAGGGCATCGCTTTTTACCTTATATCATATTAGTAGTCGATGAGTTTGCAGATTTAATCATGACAGCCGGTAAAGAAGTTGAAATTCCAATTGCCCGTTTGGCTCAGCTGGCACGTGCCATTGGTATTCACTTAATTATTGCAACCCAAAGACCATCGGTAAACGTTATCACTGGTTTAATTAAAGCGAATTTCCCTGCTAGAATCGCCTTTAGAGTAACATCAAAAATCGACTCGAGAACGATTTTAGACACACAAGGAGCAGATCAATTAATAGGTCGTGGAGATTTATTATACACTAACGGAAATGATGTCGTCCGTGTACAATGCGCATTCATTGACACTCCTGAGGTCGAAAAAATTACAGATTTTATTGGATCACAAAAAGCATATGCTACTGCTTATTTGCTTCCTGAGTTTGTTGGGGAAGAAACTGGCATCAATCTTGATGTGGATATTTCCGACAGAGATACTTTATTTAGAGAAGCTGCAGAGATTATTGTCAATGCACAACAAGGTTCAGCTTCATTATTGCAAAGAAAATTAAAATTAGGTTACAACAGAGCCGGTCGTTTGATCGATCAGCTGGAAGCAGCTGGAATTGTTGGACCTTTTGAAGGCAGTAAAGCGAGAAGTGTAAACATATCTGACTTAAGTGCTCTTGATCAATTTTTTAATAATGAACAAAATTAACCCCATCATGAAAACAAAAATTCAGGAAATCCAAACCAATTCTATTACTAAGATGACTAAAAAGTGTTTACAAATTGCAGCTATACTGCTTTTAAGCTTCACTTCTATTCAGGCTCAGGATAAAAAAGCAAAAGATTTATTGAACGAAGTAACTTCAAAAATAAAAAGCTACGACAATATTGTTATTGATTTTAAATACTCTTTAAACAACGCTAAAGAAAATATCAATCAAGACAGTAAAGGAAATGTAACTATGAAAGGCAATCAATATGTATTAAATTTCATGGGAGTTACAAAAATTTTTGATGGTCAAAAAACATACACAATTAATCCGGAAGACGAAGAAGTTACTGTTTCAAAAGTGAACGAAAAAGACGACAATGCTATTACGCCTTCAAAAATGCTTACTTTTTTTAACTCAGGCTACAAATACAATATGGATATTGTTCAAAATGTTAAAGGAAGAAAAATTCAATACATTAAATTAGCGCCTACAAATTCAAAAGATCAAAGAAAAGAGATTCTTTTAGGTATTGATGTTCAAACAAAACACATCTATAATTTGATTGAAACAGGAAAAAATGGAACAAAAACCACTTTAACGGTTAATTCTTTCAAAACCAATCAACCTTTATCAAAAAATCAATTTACATTTGTAGCGAGCAAATACCCAAAATACTACATCAACAAATTAGATTAATTCAAGGTTGAAAATTTTAGACAAATACTTACTAAAAACATTTCTGATTACGTTTACTACGGTATTCGTAATCCTTTTTTTTATATTCATTCTCCAGACCGTTTGGCTCTTTATCTCAGAACTTGCCGGTAAAGATCTGGATTTAATGTTAGTTATAAAATTCCTGTTATTCTCAATGCCAAGGATTATTCCTTTGGTTTTACCATTATCGGTTTTACTGGCGTCTATTATGACTTTTGGAAATTTAGCCGAAAACTATGAATTCGCAGCAATGAAATCTTCCGGAATCTCTCTTCAGAGAGCAATGCGAGGTTTAGTTGTCTTCATATTTATATTAAGTATTGTAGCTTTTTGGTTTGCTAATAATGTAATTCCATACGCAGAGTATAAATTCATTAATTTCCGAAAAAATATCGCTCAAGCAAAACCTGCAATGGCGATTGCTGAAGGGCAATTTAATGATGTTGGCTTTTATAATATTAAAGTCAATAAAAAATCCGGCGAAAACGGAAACATTCTAACAGGTGTTACAATTCACGAAAAACCAAGCAGCAGCGGTGAAAACAAAACTGTTATCAAGGCGAAAAGTGGAAAATTAATGAGTAATGAAAAATCCAGTATTTTAAAATTAGTTTTAAATGATGGATATTACTATCAAGACGTTACTCCAAAAAAATACGAGGATCGTGCTAAATTACCTTTTATAAAAGGAGCATTTAAAAAGCAAATCATCAACATTGACTTATCTGAATTAAATAAAACAGATGACGACAAGGAAAGCATAAATGGTACCAACGCAATGCTTAATGTTAATGAATTACGCTATACTTTAGACTCCTTAAATAAAAATCTGGATAATGAAATAATCTCTTTTTCAGAAAACATCAATCAACGTGTTGGAATTAGAAAATCTCCCTCACCTATTAAATCAGATATAAAGAAGAAACCATTACCGAACAATCTTTTGTCTTTATATACAAACAAACAAAAATCGGATATTCTAAAAATGGCTACTAGTAATGTTACTAGTAACATTTATTCTATTGAAACCACTCAAAAAGACTTAAAAGATAAAGAACGAGAAATAAACAAACACTTAACAGCTTTATACGAGAAGTTTGTCATTGCTTTTGCCTGCTTTTTAATGTTTTTTATTGGAGCTCCATTAGGTGCTATTATACGAAAAGGAGGGCTTGGTTTACCAATTGTATTCGCCGTTTTGATATTTATAACTTTCCACTTTATCAATACTTTTGGAAAAAGACTTTCGCAAGAGGGCGGAATGAGTCCTTTTATGGGTTCATGGATGTCTTCTTTTGTATTGTCGCCATTGGCTGTATTATTAACCTATCGTGCAACAAACGATAACGGATTAATCAACTTTGACGCAATTACTACTCCAATATTGCAAATATTTCAAAAAATTTCCGAGCGGTTTTTCCCTGCTCAAAATCAAAAATAACTATGTCAACAACAAAAATACAACTGAATACCATTGAAGAAGCTATAGAAGACATTCGTCAAGGTAAAGTAATCATTGTAGTCGATGATGAAGATCGTGAGAATGAAGGTGATTTTTTGGCTGCCGCCGAAAAAGTAACTCCTGAAATGATCAATTTTATGGCAACTCACGGACGCGGTTTAATTTGCGCTCCTTTAACAGAAAGCCGTTGCAAAGAATTGGATTTAAGACCAATGGTTACCAACAATACTGACCATATGGAAACTGCATTTACGGTTTCTGTTGATTTAAAAGGACATGGAGTAACAACTGGAATTTCAGCATCAGACAGATCTAAAACGGTATTAGCATTGACAGATTCAAATGTTAAACCACATGAATTAGCAAGACCTGGACACATTTTTCCTTTGGTTGCAAAACAAGGTGGTGTTTTAAGAAGAACTGGTCACACAGAGGCTGCTATTGATTTTGCCAGATTGGCCGGATTTAAATCGGCTGGAGTTATTTGCGAAATTCTAAACGAAGACGGAACTATGTCACGTTTACCGGAATTGGTAAAAGTGGCAAAGAAATTTAATTTAAAATTAGTTTCGATTGAAGATTTAGTTGCATACAGAATGCAACACGATAGTCTAATCATTAAAAAAGAAGACTTTGATATCGAAACCCGTTTTGGAACTTTCAGATTACGTGCTTACGAGCAAACTACAAACAAACAAATTCATATTGCGCTAACTAAAGGAACCTGGAATCTTGGTGAACCAATTTTAACAAGAATCAATTCTTCGCAGGTTAATAATGACTTATTGGGTACTTTGACTAATAATGCAGAGCAACAATTAGACGATATGTTTAAGGTAATTAACGAAAATGGCAAAGGTGCTGTTTTGTTTATTAATCAAGACATGACTGCAGTAAATCTATTGAATAGAATTGCTGAACTTAAAACATTGCAGGCTGAAGGCATTATGAAAGCACCAAAAGTAATTATAGATAGTAAAGATTACGGAATTGGAGCTCAAATCCTGCATGATATTGATATCTCTAAAATTAGATTAGTTTCCAATACAGAGCAAACAAAACGTGTTGGAATGATTGGATATGGTCTTGAAATCACCGAATACGTAAGCTACTAATATATGGGTACACTAGAAGAAAGAATCATAAAATCAGAAACGCACATTTTTAAAGCGGTTTTCCCTAGCACAACAAATCATTATGATACTTTATTTGGAGGCACAGCGCTTCATCTTATGGACGAAGTCGCTTTTATTTGTGCGACGAGATTTAGCAGAAAGAAGGTTGTAACAATTTCGACTGGTCAAATTGATTTTAAAAAAGCAATTCCAGCCGGAACTTTAATCGAATTAGTAGCCAAAGTGGTAAGCGTTGGAAGAACAAGTTGCAAAATTCACGTTGATATTTTTATGGAACAAATGTATTCTGAGCTTCGCGAAACCGTAGTTTCAGGAACTTTTTCGTTTGTTGCAGTGGATGAAAACAAAAAACCAGTACCCGTTTTAGACGACTTAGAATAATTTTCATAAAAATACTTTTTTCATAAATACTGATAATTAGACACTTGAAAATTATTTAAAAAAAGCCTGAAAAAAAGTCTAAAAAAAGTTTTGAGAACCGAAAAAGCGTCTTATATTTGCACTCGCAATCAGCAAATGATCGCAACATACTGGAGAAATGGCAGAGCGGTCGAATGCGGCAGTCTTGAAAACTGTTGACTGTAACAGGTCCGGGGGTTCGAATCCCTCTTTCTCCGCGAAGGCCCGAAAACAAAGGAAAAACAAGATTTTCAAAGTTTTCAAAAATGGCCAAAAAGAGCGGTAAACCCTGCAAATCCAACGATTTGCAGGGTTTTTTCTTTTATACCGCTTTTCAATATTTATAAAATCGAACAAAATCTTTGTGGCACATTCGTGGCACATTTAGAAATTTCGAAAATGTGCCACAAAATTTCATCTTAAGTCCCGATATCAAAGGGGTTAAGCACGTTTACATCTTGTTTAAATGAGGTTATAATTCTACATTTACTAATCTAATAAGTTGAATTATGCTAGAGAACAGCTTTGGGTTAATTTTCTTTTTGAAAGCAGCCCGCAATGAGAGTAACATTAGAATCGTTTATTTCAGGATCACCGTTGACGGAATCCCGAAAGAAGCATCCACAAGACGGAAATGGGACAGCGAGCGCTGGAACCAGAAAACCGAGAGAGCAACAGGTACAAAAGAAGATGCCAAGTCGCTGAACTTTTTTCTGGATTCACTCACTGCGAAAATCCATGAAATCAAATCCGAAATTATGTACACCGGAAAACCCATAACTTCCCAAAAGATCATGGACCATGTCATGGGAAGAATAACTCCCAGAGCCAGGGTACTGGAAGAATTTCAAAAACACAATGATGAAATGAAAGCCCTGATTGGCAACGGATATACAGAAGCCACACTGGAGAGATTCAATATCACTAAAAATCACGTAACGGCTTTCATTAAATTCAAATACAATACTGGTGATTTTGAATTTGCTGATTTAAATTTTGAATTCATAAAAGACTTTGAGTTCTATCTTCGTACCGTAAGGAAATGCGCAAATAATACCACACTTAAATACATTTCCAACTTCAAGAAAATTGTAATACGAGCCATCGATAAAGAAATCATTATCAAAGATCCATTTAAGAATTTTAAAGGAAAGAAAACTAAAATTGTAAAGAAGCCTATATCTGCAAAAGAATTGGCTGAACTGGAAAGACGCGAATTTTCGACTGACCGGCTTAATACCGTGCGCGATATTTTTGTTTTCCAGTGTTATACAGGACTTGCTTATATTGATGCATTTCAGCTCCGGAAAGCTGACATAAAAGATGGCGTTGACGGAAATCAGTGGATTTTATCTGAGAGGCAGAAGACAAATTCTACGGCAAGAATCCCGCTTCTTCCAAAGGCGATCGAAATTCTTGAAAAATACAAAGATCATCCGCTCTGTCTTAAACGTGGAACTGTACTGCCGGTTTCTTCTAATCAAAAAATGAATGAATACCTAAAAGAAATTGCATCTCTATGCGGTTTTCCCTTCAGCCTTAACACACATATGGCACGCAGGACATTTGGAAGCACAGTAACATTAAACAATAACGTCCCCATTAATGTAGTAAAGGAAATGCTCGGACATTCATCGGTCAAACAGACAGAATCTTACGCTATTACCGAGCAAGCCACTATAGGCCGGGAAATGACATTGCTGAATAAAAGACTACACCCTGAAAAAACTGAAATGTCACAGGAAGATCTAAAGGCACTAATCAGACTGGAGAATGAATTAGAATTAATTAAAGAGAAATATAAGATACCATCCTCTTAGAATACAATTTCTAAAATAATTTGATATAAAAAGAAAGAGGTTATCTCAATTATGAGATAACCTCTTTTGATATAATTCAACTTCACTTCTATAACCAGGATGATAAGAAGGCATATACTTAATATAGCCCAGATCCTGAAGCTGTTTGAAATATTTATGATAAGTGGGCAGTGTATTGATATGTGACAATAACATGAGCTTACGACGGCTGACTTTAATTCTCTGCCTCTCTCCCTGCCTGTACCCTAAACTTAGAATTGCTGTTAAAATAGCCAAATGCCAAACGTTGAGCTGTGGATCATCCATATAAATAGATAAGCAATCTATGACTTGGTCTTTCGTTATATTATTAATTTGACTCATCTTTGAAAAGTTTTAGCAGATCTTCTTTATTGTAGTAGTACGATCCGAGAACCTTTTTAAATCGGACTTTCTGTGTCATTCGAAGATTTTGAACTGAACCTGCAGAAATATCAAGCAGTTTCCGGACAGACTTGCTTCTAATCCACTCTGGTTCCAAAGTTTCTATCCGTCCAGAATCCTTATCCTTAAATACAGCCTGTATTTTATCAAGTAGAAGAAGACCAAACTGTCTTAAGTCTTCCTTGGTTACAATTTCATTCATAGTACAATTTCATAAAATTATTAATTGCAGAACCTTTAACTGTCCGCATCAGCTGAAAACAAAAAATATACTTCACTGCCACGATTTTTTTTAAAAGATGGTCTATACTTTATGTATCCATACTGATGAAGCTCTTGGACACATTTATGATACGTATTTGCTGAGGAAACTTTAGCAATAACAATAATCTCCGAGCTGAATACAAAAATTGGATTAATAAAGCCCTTAACGGATCTAAATTGTAATAGAGCTGCATAAATGGCAATATGCATCGGACTAATCCGGTAATCATTCTCTATTGCGGTGAAAAAATCCGATAAAGGCTTTAATTTTTCCATAACTTTTAAAGTGAAGGAGTTTTTCTTTTCTTTACTTTATTATCTTTCCTCCCTGAATCACCTTCATCAGAATCTAGATTTTTTTTTTGATCTTTAGATACTGATTCTTTTTGAGATTCAGCCTTTTTTTCTTCCTTGCTCTCTCGATGATTAATTCTTTGTAAATTTTCATCATAAACATTAACAGTCTTAAACTGGGGATTTGCCTCCACAAACATTTTACTTTCAGTACCGCCGACAACAAAAGTCGCCGACTGAAGGTTTCCTTTCTTTAGCGAATTCAAAAGGTCTTCTTTATACTTCGGTGTATTCAGTTCCTTGATTGAATGTTTTGCCAGACTTGCTTCCAGATCATACCCGTAGTTCTGATGGTATTGATTGAGTTTAAAATTTCCCTGAGAGTCTGATTCTTTGAAGTTCATTTTTAACCAGCAATTGTAGCTCTCCCCTTCTTTATTTTTAAGATCTTTATTGACAGATCTGCCTTCCATCAAATTATAAGCCTCTTTCATTGTAATACTGGCGCTGTCTTTGTTGATGTAAAAGGTGTGTTCCAGACCAGGTTTGTTCTCTTCTTTCTGCAGATTGACGTGATAAGAATTAAAAAAGTACATATCTGTCTGCTCAGACTTTTTGAAATTTAAATCTACAGTTAGGGTATCTTTATTTGGAACACCATTGTTCATAATGCCGGTGTGCATGATTTTAAAATCCTGATCACCTTTCATCATTTTCTCTCTCAGTTCAGCATCAAACGTCTCTCCAAAGCCAGTGTATTTCAGCTGGTCTTTCAGGAATTCAAAATTTTTCTGATTCATAATATTTGTATTTAAGTTTTTATGTAATATTTCTTTATTCTCCCTAAACAGCTTGGCAAATCCAGTAAGTTCAAAAGCTTCATTATCGGACGTATTAATTCCGCTCTCTAAAACTGCTCGTAAGTCATCAATAACTGATTCAACCGGCAGGCTCTGAAAATAATTCGCATCATTGGTCATAACCAGACAGTACTCCTTCGCATCCAATGGGTTTCTAAAAAACTCAATTGTGTCGGTATCAGTCACCTCATTGGTATTAAAGGCGGCAAATCGATGGCCGTTATAAGCCATTTCCTCAGCAAACGACAGCATCATTTCAGTGTCAGCTAAATTGATTATCATAATTTATTTTAAAGCTTAAAAAGTGTCACTGCTTAATTCGGAAATCGGAAAAACCAGATCAGTCAGATTATTATTTATATCTACT
>Ga0302173_10000114_pt1 | contig 40872 bp, 35 predicted proteins | sample I_Fen_N3_1_FD_198785 | JGI IMG/M metagenome (GOLD analysis project Ga0302173, IMG submission 198785) | Peat permafrost microbial communities from Stordalen Mire near Abisko, Sweden - I_Fen_N3_1 | ecosystem: Environmental > Terrestrial > Soil > Wetlands > Permafrost | place: Sweden: Abisko... | reverse complement strand
TTGTATTTTTGCTTCCAAAGGTGCCAAATTTTATTTCGCCAAACGTACTCACTTTAATTGGTACGCTTGGTTCGGGATTGGTTTTTCTCGCTTTTGTTTTAGGAACTTATGTAACAAATAGGTATTTATTTTTAGGTATTATTGGTTTAATTATAAATTGGTTAGGCGATTCTCTTGATGGAAGATTGGCTTATTATAGAAATATTCCGCGTCGTTGGTATGGTTTTGCACTCGATATTATTGCCGATTGGATTGGTATTGTACTTATAGGATTTGGCTACTACATTTATGCCAAAAGTGGCACACAAATAGTAGCCTTTGCTTTTGTGGCATTGTATGGCTGGTCGATCATCATTAGCCAGTTGCGCTACAAAATTACAAATAAATACAGTATAGATTCCGGTTTTGTTGGTCCAACGGAACTTCGATTTATTATTGCTATAATTTTAATTCTGGAAGTTTTATTTCAGGGATCAATAACCTATTTGGCAGGCTTAATCACTATTATTCTATTTGTAATCAATACCATAGATAGCTTCAAACTTTTGAAGTTGGGCGATTTGAAAGATAAAAACCAAGACTGAAATGTTCAGGAAAAAGGCCATTTATACTTTTCTACAAGCACAAGTTGCGGCATTTGTAGGCGGCATTACCGATTATGCTTTAATGGTTTTGTTAACAGAAGTCTTTCAATTGCATTTTACCTTTTCTATTCTAATCTCCGGAAGCGTTGGTGCAATTGTCAATTTTAGCATCAATAGATTTTGGGTATTTAAAAATCAATCGGGTTATAGCAGCCGCATCAATAGTCAGCTTTTTAAGTTTGCGTTAGTTGTATTAGGTAGCATTTCCTTAAAATCATTTGGTACGCTTATTTTGCAAAAAGTATTTCAAATCGATTACAGAATCGGAAGATTAATCACGGATAGTTTTGTTTCTTATGGGTTTAATTATCCACTTATTAAATATTGGGTTTTTAAAACAAATGAAAAACAAAATGTAACCGAATCAAATTAGTTTAAAAGTATTTCATTATGAATAAATTATCATTAAAATATTTCACAAAATCACTAATCGTCACAACGATCTTAGTAACTATAATTTCTGGAAATTTATTGGCACAATCCAAAAATCCCTCTCCATTAAATTTTCCAACGCCTAAAAATATAGACGATATGCTATTTTACATTCAGCGAGACCCAAATACAAACACTGCTATTTATGCCATAAACTATCAGGATAATGGAAAAATAGACAAAAGCAATCCTATAAAAGCGTATTGGATTCGATATGCCGAGAAAGGCGAAAAAAAAGATTTCAGTTATATGCAACGTAAATTTGCATACGGAATAGAAAGTAAAACGTTAAATAATGAGGAGTTTGAGCTTCAATTTGTATCTTATAAAAAATTACCCTTAACATTGAAAAAGATAGATTCAGATCAAAAATACCATGTTTTTGTAAGTGTAAATCAGAAAAGAATACAAGTAGAAAAAATATTTGTACGCATTGAAGGAGGTTCTTTTTGGTTACCAAATGTAAAGTATGCCGAAGTTACCGGAATTGATGCTTCTTCAAATAAAATGATTACGGAAAGAATGCTACTTAAATAAAATTCTTTATATCACTGATTTAAGTCTTTCGTCTTAGAATATATTTGTTATTTCCAAGTTGTAAATTAGAATTAGAAAGCTTCTCTCTTCAATACATTTTTTGTGCTAAAAGGTTGTTCATAGCATTTTAGCGACTTTGCTTTTACGTCATTCTTTTAAATGATATTTTAAAACCAATTATCTTGAAGTTATTATCATTAAAAACATAATAAGTATCTTGTAGTCAGGTAGTAGTGTTTTTTAGGAAACAAATCTACTGGGAATTTTGTAACATACTGCTGAAATTAAATACTTCTTAGTCTCCTCTCATTTGTATCTTTAATACTGTTATTTAAACTATTATAAAATCAAAATAATTAAGTTATGGCAGAAATTAAAATCGAGAAGAAAAAACCAGTATGGCCGTGGATTGCTTTATTGCTGGTTATCGTAGGACTTATCTATTACGTCTATTTTGTGGATCATGAAACTCATACTGAAAGCAGTGTAGAAATTGAAAATTCTACAAGTGCACAATAGAATTCAATAATTGGGAATTACCAAAGTTAAACCCAGCTGGAAAATGAATACAAATACAATTAAAAAAAGAAATTATGGGAAATAAAGATAAAAATTTATACAGGTTAGACGAACTATCTGATTATAAAGTCGCATCAAATTATTCTGATGTAAGAGGATGGAAAATAGTTGATTCTGATAATCAAACTATAGGTGAAATTGATAATTTGTGGGTCAATAAAGACATGCAACGTGTTGTTTATTTAGATGTTAAATTAGATAAGCGATTATTAGAAGATAGTCGTAACGAGGTTAGAGATGTTATAGCAAATGACAACGGAAAAGAGTTTATTTATAAAGAAGGAGCTAGTCATATTATTATACCAATAGGATCCGTAAGTATAAATAAAGACACGAAAATTGTTATGGCAAACAGTTTAGGATATGATACCTTTAGAAACACCAACAGATATGATAAACAGCTCAATTTTGACAGGGAATATGAAAGAAAAGTAATGAATTCTTATTATCCTCAAAATAATCCTGATTCTGTTTATTATAGTGACGATGACTCTTTTTATAACCGTAGAGAATTTGATAATAAATAGTACTTTTTATCAGATTTCTTACAAGGTATTAATGAAAATCTGTGTGAATGCTTGCTTACTTCACACCTGTGAATAACGTTCCAAAACAAAAAAGAGACTCGAAAGTCTCTTTTGTTTTAATATATTTTCAATAAATAATTTATTTATTAATCAATTTTTAAAGCCTTACCATCATTTCATCTTTCTCTTTCAACATACGCTCATATAATGTAATTTTTTCATCATATAATTGAACAATTTTTTCAATTGGATTAACTGCATTTAATATTGATTTATCATTACTTGCAAAAATATTACAAATAATATTTATGGCTTGTTCTTCATCAAAATTCTGAAAAGCTTCAACCGGAATTTTTAAAACTGCCAAAATTTGTTTCAAGAGTTTGTCTTCAATTACATCTTCCTGCTCCAACAAGGAAATTTTCTTTTAGCTGAGACTTTTAAGTGAGCAAGAAACGGATTTTTAATAAGAGAACCGGAATATAAATTTGTTTTGATTTAAAATATTAAAAATATGAAAAAATTTAAAATTGTTCCGTTGTCTCAAGAGTTTGCAAGACAAATTCGGGAAACAAATATTGATGATTTTGGTAATCAAGTTTGCGAGCAATTGGCAATGGGAAAAGGACCATGTCGAGTTTCGTTGAAACCATTTAATGTTAGTCAGGATATTCGTTTGGTTTTTGCTTATAGTCCTTTTTCAGAACACAATGCTTTTAATCAATCTGGACCTATATTTATTCACAAAAACGAAGTGGAGCAATATTCGGATATTTACAATTTTCCCGAAGAAATCAAAGCAGATAAAGAAAACTTCCCTTTATCGTTGATTGGCTATAGCAAAGAACAAAAAATGATTTTTACTAAATTAGTTGGCGATAATGATATCGATTTATTAATTGCTGAAATCTTTGAAATAAAATGTGATGTTGAATATCTTCATGCAAGAAATTCAGAGGCCTGTTGTTTTATTTGTAAAATCGAAAGGGTATAGTTCTGTATTTTTAAAAATTGAAATTACCGATAATTGGTTTATTTTTTACAAGGTTTAATCGACTCATTATAAAATTGTTATTAATGTATCTTTAAAGTTCATTGGGAAATTTAATAAGTAAAATTATAAGACAATTATTTTACATTTTGACTCCATAGCGGTTTGTATATATGGTAAAGGATTGTTAAAAGAAAATATATTTCTAACAATTAAATTGTGTGCAATTTAATTATTTTATACATTTGCACGGTTATCTTTATTTAAAAAGATCTAAGAATTAGTTTTTTAATTTATAAAATAAGAAGAAATGTCATTAATAGAAGATTTAAACTGGAGACATGCCGTAAAAGCATATGACTCAACAAAAAAAGTATCTGAAGAAGATTTAGATAAAATTTTAGAAGCGGCTAGATTAGCTCCAACTTCATCTGGTTTACAGCCTTTTCGTTTGATTGTTGTTGAAAATCAGGAATTAAAAGATAAGATGGTTAAAGGTGCATTAAATCCGGAAGTTATGAGAGATTGTTCTCATGTACTGGTTTTTGCAGCGTGGGACAGTTACTCTAATGAGAAAATCGATAAAGTTTATGATCATCATACTGATGTAAGAGAATTACCAAGAGGTCGTTTTGGTAGTTACACAGATCAGATTAAGCAAATCTACGGAGCTCAAACTCCTGAGCAGCATTTTGCACACACAGCAAGACAAACATATATTGCATTAGGTTTGGCAATGGCACAGGCGGCTGAACTCAAAATTGATTCTACTCCGGCTGAAGGTTTTAGCAATGAAGTCGTAGATGAGATTTTAAATCTTAAGGAATTAGGATTGAAAAGCGTTACACTTTTATATCTTGGTTATAGAGATACAGAAAAGGACTGGCTATCTCAAATGAAGAAAGTAAGAATTCCTATGGAGGAATTTATCATAAGAAAATAATTTTTATTTTATTTTTTGCCATTAGATTATGAAAGATAACCATTCGCTCCAATTGGGAAACCAGCTTTGTTTTCCGCTTTACGTTATTTCAAAGGAAGTTATCGGTTTGTACCGTCCATTTCTTGATGAACTTGATATTACCTACCCGCAGTATCTTGTGATGATGGTGCTTTGGGAGAAAGATGGAATGACAGTTAATCAAGTTGGCGAAAAATTGTTTCTCGACAGCGGTACGTTAACACCGCTGCTTAAAAGACTTGAAATTAAGGGTTTTATCATCAGAAAAAGAAAAAAAGAAGATGAAAGAGTAGTTGAAGTTTTTTTAGCTGATAAAGGAAGAAATTTGCAGCAGAAAGCGTGTGAAATTCCCTCAAAAATGCAGGAAAAACTAAATTTAACAACAGAAGATTTATTTGAACTCAAGGAAACTGTTCAGAAAATTTTAAATAAAATTCAAAAATAAAATGAAAACATTATATACAACAAGTGTTACTGCAAAAGGCGGAAGAAACGGACAGGTAAAAAGCGAAAACGGAATTTTGAACCTTGAGGTAAGAATGCCGAAAGCTTTAGGCGGAGCCAATGATAATTTTACCAATCCGGAAATGCTTTTCGCAGCAGGATACGCAGCTTGCTTTGATAGTGCATTAAATTTGATCATTAGTAAATCGAAAATTCAAACTGGTGAAACTTCGGTAGCTGCAAAAGTAAGCATCGGGCAGAATGAAGATGGTGGTTTTGGTCTTGCAGCAGAACTCGATGTGAATATTCCAGGAATTTCTATTGAAGAAGCTCAGGAATTAACTGAAAAAGCGCATCAAATTTGCCCTTATTCAAATGCGACAAGATCTAACATTGAAGTTAAGCTCTCTGTAACCAATAACTAAGATTAATTATTTCAAATTATAAAAATCTGCTTCTTTCGATGCAGATTTTTTTTTATTTTAAAAGCGACTTTAAAAACTGTTTATGCGACATCTTATTTTTAGTATTCTCATTCAAAAAGCTAAATTTGCAAGTATAAAGATAATATGCTAAATTTTAAAGAAATCATTAAATGAAACTTAAAGCGATAAAAAAAAGTAAGGTTCAAAATATTCCTAAATTTATGATTGAAAAGCTTCGCTTTAATTCAATATTTTTCGTCAGCGGTTTGCTATTTAACATTACATGGTGTATCTCTTTACTGATTACACATGCTATAGAGTTTTACATCATTGGGCTTTCTGCTTTTTTGCTGATTATAAATGGTGGCTGCGAGATTTTTTTCTCTCTTGCCAATAAAAGAAAATTAGAATCTTGGGGATTGTTTATACAATCTGGAATTTTTACAATAATTACCGGAGTTTTAATTTTATTTGATCTTGTAAAGATTGTAAATGTAAATGAAGTTCTATTATCTTACTTTTTTATAGCTGGTTTCTTTAATCTCATATTGGCAGGTTCGCTGGTGCAATACGGAATGATAGACTGGAGTCGTTTTAGGAATCTAAACTGGGTTGTGATTTTATTATCGGCAGCAGCTTTATTGATGCTTGTAAGTGATTGGGGAGATACAGATATACTACTTGGTATTACTTCTGTTTTGTTTGGATGTGGAAGAATGATTTTAACGGCTAAATTTTCCCAATTAAATACCTTTTCTGATAAAGTAAGCAGGGAGATCTATCAAAAAATTGAAGATGTGAAAATAGAATATTTTGAAGCATTGGAGAAGAATTGGGATGCTGACAGAAATCTGTTTCTGTAATTATGATTTTTAGTATTTCTAATCTCCTTACATTTTAAATACTTTCTCAAAAGTCTCAAATTCTATTAATAGAGCTTATAAAATAATTTGAACAGTCATTTTAATTGAAATTACCATCATTAGTTTATTCGCTAAAATAAGTAATTTTTCCATTAAAACTTTGCTATTAACTTCCCATTAAAATTCATTGGGAAGTTTCTGGGAAGTTTAAAGAATTTTATAAGATTACTGACAGCTTGAATAGGAACAATTACATATAAAAAGAATCCCATTTCGCAAGAAATGGGATTCTTTTGTGACTCTTATCGAACAATTTACAATATAGTGTTCATTTAAACAGAATAAAGATCGTCTACTTTATTAATTGTATTTTATTTTGATTGTTTTTTTCTGATTGTGATTGTTTTCAGTTTTTATTTCTGTAGGCAATTTTTGTTCATTGTAAACTACGGAGCTTGTATTTTCACTATCCCTCAAATATTCATTTATTTTAGCGTTTTTTCTTTCAATACTATTATTTTCATTTACAAAATCGGTATAAAAATCAAATAACGGAGGCTGACACACTAGCGAGGTAATGAAATATTTGTCACCAAACATATTATAAGCGATGATTTTGTTTACACTTTCGCTGTTGTCAAATTTATAATCGACAGAGTGATTAAATTTAGAAGGACTTACTTGTTCTATATTAATCATGTTTCCGTTTTGCATAGTGTATGCATAGCTTGCTCCGTTTGTAGTTTTTTTTAAAATATTGCCTTTCATTTCAAAACTCTCTTTTTGGACATATTTACTATTGTCAATGTTGCCAGAGAAATCAATATTGCCAGCAGAGCTTTCTACTGTATAATGATCGGCATCTTTAATATTATAAGTAATTACTGTTTTGCCCCAAGGTTTAAAATTTGATGCGCCATTTTTTTTCCCCGTTCTTATAATTCCTATTAAATAACCATTGTCATTATACGTGTAATAAACATCCTGAATATCACCATCATCGTATGTATTCGATTCTTTTTCTAATAACCCTTTTTGATTGTATGAAAAATAGGTTGGCATTTTCTTCTAGACATTTTTTGAAATTAATTTACCGTTTTCAAATTTATAAGAAGTAGTTTCTGTTTGATTATAAGTGGTGATTTCTTCTATAGATTCAATTTGCGGTTTCTTTTTTTGACAATACGCTATTGAGGAAATTAGGAAAATAAGGAGTAAAGTTTTTTTCATGTTTTGGGATGTTTTTATAATAAATTGGGTTAAAAATGTTTTTGAGTTCTGAAGTAAACGTATAAGAAAATTACAACATTTACAAGAAGAAAAAATAAAAAAACGCTAAAACTTATGTTTTAACGTTCCTTTAAAAGTGACTGTGACTATACAAATTTCAACATATTTTATGAAAGGATTTGTAGAGATTGGCGGACTATATTTAGTGTATGTCTTTCATTAGCTTTATGAATTTTGTTTAGATCACCCAAAAGGTTCAATTAAACTTTTTCAATTAGTCTGTGATTAATTTGAATTTTACAGGTTGAAAAAATACAGTTGAATTTTTCTCAAAATAAATTCCATTTTCTTTTTGATCAAATTTTACTTTGTAATTATGAATTATGGTAGTTTGCGCAATCATATTTACCTGGTAAGTGTCTCCAATTTTATTTGCTTTGGATATATCCTGAACAATACCATTAAGCACAACCGATTTAGGAACAACAGCAGCATCATTTAATTTAAAACTAACTATATATCCTCTTTCATTATTACTGTTATAACTTTTATACGTTTGATTTTTAATATCTAAAAGTTGCCTTGAACAGGAAGGAAAAAAAAGTCCAAAAGAAAATAATAAAAAGACGACTTTAGGAATACTATTTTTCATAATTTTAGCGTTTTACACGGACAAATTTAACTTAAATTAAACGATTGAAAAAATAATGAAATTAAAATATATAGTTAAGACATTACTTGTAGGATTGGTTTTTACAGCTTGCAGTAAAGATTCTGATTCTGACACTAAAGAAGCCACAACTACCAAGCCAGACGAGATTAACAACTTTGTTTGGAAAGCTATGAATTCTTGGTACTACTGGCAGCCCGACGTTGCTAATTTGTCCGACAGCAAAATCAGTTCTACAGCAGTTTATAACGATTTAATCAACGGAAAAACTCCCGATGCGCTTTTTTATTCACTCTTATATCAAAGAGGAACTGTTGATAGATTTTCCTGGATTGAAAACAGTAATGAGATCGTGCGTGTTTCAAAAATTGCAGAAGTCGAAAAAAAAGGTGGTTTAAATTACGCAATCTACCCTAAAGATGCATCCAATACAAATATGGTAGCCTTAATTAACTATGTTGTACCTAATTCACCAGCAGCATTGGCAGGATTGAAAAGAGGCGACGTTATTACAAAAGTCAATGGAAGTCAGCTTACTTCAAGTAATTATGATCAACTAGAAAACACACAATTGACAATTACTTTGGCAGCAAGCGTGCAATTTTCAGGCGGTAGCTTAGTAACCACAGATAAAACAGGAACTTTGACTGTATCAAAAGCCGATATTGATGAAAACCCAGTTGCTTATTACGAAAAGAAAGTATATGGAGCAAAGAATATTGGTTATCTGGTTTTTAATGGTTTTAAATCCGATTATAATGATGAACTCAATTTAGCTTTCGCTAAAATGCAATCGGATGGAATTAACGAATTAGTTTTAGATTTAAGATACAATGGAGGCGGTTCATTAGAAACGGCAGTGGCTCTGGCTCAAATGATTAATGGCAGTTTTACCAATAAACCATATGTTTATTTAGACTTCAATAATAAACACAATAGTCAAGACGGCTATGAAAATCTTTCCGAAAAAGTAAATATTTTTAACTTGGTTGGTAACGAACCAACTTTTCAGAGACAAGAAAGTATAAACAGTCTTGCTTTGACAAAAATATATGTGCTGGTAAGTTTTCAAACCGCTTCGGCCAGTGAGCTCACGATACAATGTCTAAAAAAATACATAAACGTAGTCACAATAGGCGAAGAAACCGTTGGCAAATTTGTTGGCTCAAACACACTATACGATTCTCCTGCTAATGATTATACGTCCTATGCCAATCGAAGCACTAAACACAAATGGCAATTGCAACCCATTACTTTTTCATATTACAATAAAGACAAAGACGCAAATCCAGCGAAAATTATACCTGATTACGAAATCAATCCTTATAGTACTTTCTTAAATCTGGTTGAATTTGGAAACGTAAAAGATCCTTATTTGAATAAAGCTCTCGAATTAATTACTGGCCAAACTATACGAACTACTGCAAAAACCGCCAATCCTTCTTTATCATTAAAAATTGACAATCTTGCGGCATTCAACCCTACAAATACTGCCAAAGGTTTATACATAGAGGATTTTAAAAGATTGAAAAAACAGTAGAGAGTAATGAAATTAAATTTAGAAATTAAAAACTAAATTTAATACTGTAAATAAAAAAGACGCCAATTGTTTTCAATTGGCGTCTTTTGGCTTTTGCCACCTTTACGATACAAATTTCAAATTATTTTATGCAAGATTTTAAGAAATTGGCTTACTATTTATTCAGTCTGTCCTTCATAGGCTTGATAAATTTGGTTTAGATGTCCCGTTGGGGATGGAGGTAAAATGAAGTGCAAAAAAACAAATCGTTATCCCTTTCTTTTAAACGAGTGTTGTAGCTGTGTTTAAAAACAAAAATAAGTAATTTAATGAGAAATGGAAAGTTGAATTTATAATTGATTTTACTCATTTTACAGTGCTTTTTGGCAAATTCGAATTTTGGACTTAACTTAGTTCCAAACCTGCGGTAATAAATCTTTCTAATTAATTTACAGCAACAAAATTTTTAATATGACCATTGAACTTTTAGATACTGAAAGAAATATTACGAAAGTAAAAAGTATTGATGAAATACCTAAAGATCTAAAAGGTATTAATAGTGTACAGATTATAAACTATGACAAGAAAGATATTCCAGTTTTTGAAAAATTATTTGATTTTGATCCTGCAATACTAAATAACGGTGAGGATATAGAAATAAGTTCTCATTATCTGGAAAAAGAAGATCAATTGGCATTTAATTTTTCATTTCCCTATTTTACTGCTCATAATAAAATTGAGGAAGTGATTGTTACTTTTATTCTGAAGGAGAAAATCATGTTATCTTTTATGGATATTAATTTTGAAAATTTTATACCTGAAAATAAAAAACAAGAGCATTTTGACAAGATTAAAAATTTGCCCTTTACGATTGATACTTTTCTTTTAATGATGATTGGTATTGTACCTGATTATTTTGCAGACTTAACAGAAATCATCTCAAAAAATATTAAGACAATTTATTTAAGCCTTCAGAAAGAAAATAACTTTTCTGAACACGGTCTAAATGAAATTACAGCTTTAAAATTTAATAACCTTCTGGTTAAAGAATCTCTAAACGAATTTAGAAGAATTTTACATCTTCTTCGAAAAAGTAATAAGTTAACACTTGAAGTTAAAGAATCAATTTTACTTGAGCTTAGTGATTTGACTGTTATAAATGAATATGTACAAAATAATTTTGAACGCCTAGATGATTTAAAAGATTATATCTCGACAAAAATTGATTTGGAGCAGAATCGAATCTTTAAAACTCTAACAATTATAACAATGTGTATTTCATTACCCATGCTTGTTGCAGGAATTTATGGAATGAACTTTAAAAATATGCCCGAACTAGAGTGGGAGTACGGTTATTTTTATGCTATCGTATTGATAATTATTTGTTTCATTGCACCAGTGATTTGGTTTAAAAAGAAAAAGTGGATGTGATAAAAATGCAACTATTTGTTTTTTAGGGCTCTTAACTAATAGTTCCAACAAAAAAGTGTTCCATTATAGAACACTTTTCTCTTTTAAATGATTGATGTGTTTTTAAGCTGCATGAAAATTTCTTCATGTAAAATTCCTAGATTTTACCTCTTTTCTGTAAACCTGCAAGTAGATCTTTTGCAAACTCAACTGGATGAAGTACATATCCTAAATGCCCGCCGGGAACATATAAAATTTCTGTCCCAAATTGTTTTGCTAAATTGGTTACTGGCCAAGCCGGCATTGTATTTAAAGAGTCTCTTCCAACACAGAAAATAATCTTATCCTTGTTTTCTTCTAATTTATTAGTGTCAAAATCGGTAGGAGGATATTGTCTTATTTCGTTTTCAAACCAGTAGGTTGTGTTTGGTGTTTCTGGTCCTTTTCCAGCTTTCATGTATTCTCCATCTTGAGTTCCAGGAATAATTTCGTTTACAAATTTTTCTTTGGCTGGACCTTCGCCATCTTTTTTATAAAGATCGTAAACTTCCTGATTTTGTGCTTTCCATTTGTCAAAGTCCGGAAGATATTTTAAGGCTGTTGGTTCATGCGGTACAAGCGCTTTAATAATTTCTGAATGACGCACCATCAATTGCAGCGAAACTAAAGCTCCTGAACTGCTTGCAAATACAAAAGCAGGTTGTGTAGTCAAATGTTTTAGTAAAGCGGCAGCATCATCTGCATCAGTATTGATACGGTGTGTATAATCTTGCTCGCCTACTAATTTAGAATCTGAAAACCCTCTACGGTCGTAAGTTACAACTGTAAAACTTTTAGATAATATTTCCCGAATGGGTGTGAAAATAAAATGATCTCCATTAGCTCCTGGAATCATTAATAAAACCGGTCCGTTTCCTTTGGTTTCATAATATAATTTAGCTCCTGATAAGTTTAATATTCCTGTTGTTACACCTTCTATTGGCTGTTTACTATTTTCCATTTCTTTTGCATTTTTAGGATTATAAATTCAATAATTTCTCTACATTCAAGTGCCCTATTTTTTCTTTGTCCTCCTCTGAAATAGAGGCATTTTTCAAGAAAGCACCAGCATTTTTATCGATCAGATAAGGATAATCTCCTGAGTAAATAATGTGATCAGCTCCAATTTGAGCTATTGCAAATTGCAGTTGGGTTTCAGAAAAAATCCCGCTTGGTGTTATGTAAACATTCTCTTTATAATACTCTGAAATATTTCGTTTCAAACATGTTAATTCCTTATATAAAGCCTGATCTAGTCTTTCGAGAAAAAAAGGAACAAATTCTCCCCAGTGTCCGGAGATTAATTTTAGATTGGGCAGTTTGTCAAAAACTCCTGAAAGAATCATTCTTATTACATGAATTCCGCTGTCCATATGCCAGCCAAAACCTGATGCAGGGAAAATTCCATTTACCAAGCCTGACCATTTTTCATTAGTAAAATAATGATTGGCTGCCGCTTTATCAATAATTCCGGGATGAAGATAAACAGGTACATTTAATTGAGCTGCTTTTTCAAAAATTGGAAAAAATTCAGGTGCATCAAAGAATTTTCCCTGAAAAGTTCCTGCTAATAAAGCACCCTTAAATCCTAATTTTGTTACGGCACGTTCTAATTCCAAAGCTGCGGCAACTGAATCTGCAGCAGGTAATACCGCAAAACCGGCAAAACGAGTCGGATTTTGTTTTATTAAAGCTGCCAGTTCATCATTTGCTTCTGCACAAAGTTCAGCTGCAATTTCAGGATTAGATATTCCTTGCGGACTGCCGCTGCCGTATGAAATGACCTGCATATCAATACCGGTCTCATCCATAAATTTAATTCTGCGGGCACCAACATCTTCAATATCATCATTTGTAGGCAAATAATGTTTTATTAACAGCTGCATGTCCTTGTCTTTTTCAGCATCATTATTTTTAGGCTGAAACTGTTTCATTTTCTCGCTTATTTTTGCTGAGCTAAAATGTTCTTCTATTGTGATAATTTTCATTTTTCTAAATTTAAGAATTCAGCCAGTCTTCTGATTCCTGATATAATTTTTCAACGGTTTCAGGTTTATCGATTCCCGGCAAATTGACATCTATATCATAACCATTTTGGCTTAAAGCATAAGACAAATTAGCGTAACTAGATCTGTATTTTAATATCTCTTCTTGTGGAATTATAATACCATCTATTGGACAAACAGGAAGTAAGGAATCTTTCTCGTATATTCCTTCCATAGAAATTATTGACCACTCATTATTTATTTTCTGAGTTTTGTATAAAAGTTTAACATCAGATTGCAGTTCTAATAAGTGTCCATCTATTTCTTGTCTTATTTGAATTGTCGCTATTGTGAGTGAAACGGCTTTTTCATTATTAATCCAGATTAAAGTATCAAATAATTTGTGAGGTGCATAGGTTTCCATTTTGCTCGATGCTTCTACAAATTCATGTCCTGACCCTTTAAACCATGAAATTGTTACGGTTGAATTTTCTGCAAAACATTTCTTCATTTCTTTCCATTGTGCATTGTCTCTGCAAAAACGTTCAAATTCTATTAATTCTTTGATTTTGAATTTATCAGTTATATTTTCTAAAGTATCTCCGGATGGTTTTTTTAATAATATTTTCATGATCAAATCTTTTAAATTTTATTAGTAATAACATCAATTTATTTTCTGATGATTTATAGAACAAAATTAAGCTGATCATAAAACCTGTGCATTGACAAATGTCAAAATCGTTATTTTGATTTTAATCTGCTTAAAGTTTCCTGTGAAATACCTAAATAAGTAGCGATGACTCTATTGGAAAGGCGTTGGATATAATGAGGTTGTTCTTTTAAAAGTTTTTCGTAACGTTCTTTGGCAGATAAAGTGACCAAATTTTCGATTCTGTTATTTTGAAAAGCAAAAGCCAATTCTAACATTTTTCTGTAGAATAATGCCCAACTCGGAATTTCATTTAAAAGTGTAAAAAAATCCACGTGAGAAATAGACAGTAATTCTGAATCTTCCAAGGCATCAATATATTCTAAAGAAGGTTTTTGATTTATAAAACTTGTGAGTGCTGTTACGGGGGTATTATCAAAAGAAATTAATCTTGTTTTTTCCTGACCTTCTTTTGTGATGTAATAGGTACGCATACAGCCTTTTTCTAAGAAATAAAAGTTACTACAAACTTCTCCCTGATATAAAATAATTGTATTTCGTTTTACTTTTTGAGTAGTAATGCAAGAAATTATTCTATTCATATCTTGTTGGTTAACTTCTGCTAAATCAGCAATAAAGTCTTTAAATATATCGTTCATAAGAGTAATTCTTTATTGTAAGCGTAAGTAAAAATTAAACTAAATGTAAGCGAGTTACTAACCTTTAAATGTACGACAAATTTGATTCTGCCAAAATCGAAATTAAGAAAGTGCTTATGTTAAATAAAACTGCCTCCGAAAAGTTAGAAACTATGCGGAGGCAGTTTTATAGGTATAAAAAGTAAGCTTTTGAAATACATATTTGAATTTTTTCAAATAGAATTAATTAGATATCCTTAATCTCGGCATATTTTGGAACAAGAGTTTTCATAACGACCCATGCCACTAAATATATCATAGCACAAAGCACAAACATAATAGTATAACCAGTCTGAATATGTCCTAATGTTTCATAATAATCAAAAAGAGCACCGCCGAGTTTCGAAACCAGAACACCGCCAATTCCTCCTGCCATCCCTCCAATACCAATAATAGACCCAATTGCTTTTTTAGGAAACATATCAGAAACCGTTGTAAATATATTAGCAGACCACGCCTGATGTGCCGATGCACCAACGCCAATAAGTAAAACTGGTATCCAGTAACTTATATAACCTAAAGGCTGAGCAAGCAAGACTACAAGAGGAAATAAGGCAATAATAAACATGGCTTTCATTCTGCCTTCGTAAGCGTTGTATCCTTTATTAATGAAATACATTGGGAAATAACCACCGTAAATACTTCCTACCATAGTCATGGTATACAAAACCGAAAGAGGAAAAGCAATATCCGTTTTTACAAGTCCAAATTGAGCTTCGAGATATTTTGGTAACCAGAATAAAAAGAACCACCAAATACCATCTGTCAGGAATTTACCAGTAACAAATGCCCAGGTTTGTTTGTATTTTAAAAGTTTTATCCAAGAAATTTTTTCTTTTGGAAGTCTAGTTTCAATTTCTTTTTCAGCTGTCTCACCATCAAGAATATATTCTAATTCTGATGTTGATAATCTTTTTTGTTTTTCGGGTTTTTCATATAAAATGTACCAAAAAAACATCCAAAGAAAACCGATGGCACCAATAATAATAAAGGCCGTTTCCCAGCCCCAATTTACAGCAATCCACGGAACGGTTAAAGGCGCTAATATCGCTCCAACATTCGAACCTGAATTGAATATTCCCGTTGCCAATGATCGTTCTTTTTTAGGAAAATATTCTGCAACGGCCTTAATCGCAGCGGGAAAATTTCCTGCTTCACCAATGGCCAGAAATGATCTTGAAATCATAAATCCTAAAATAGAAACCGGAACTGCTGCAATACCAATCCAAACTAAAATGCTGTTGACACTAGTTCCAATTGGAATAGCGTAAGCATGCATAATAGCTCCGAGAGACCAAATGGTAATAGCTACTATATAACCCGTTTTAGTGCCTATTTTGTCTATAATTCTTCCTGCAAACAGCATTGAGATGGCATATATAAATTGAAATACTGCAGTAATATTAGCATAATCAGTATTGTTCCAGTTAAACTCTTCAGAAAGGCTTGGAGCCAGTAAACTTAATACCTGGCGGTCGAGATAATTTACAGTTGTTGCAAAAAAGAGTAAACCGCAGATGGTCCAGCGGTATTTTCCAATAACTTCGTTTTTATTGTGCATTATGTTTTTTGGTTATTATAGTTTAATAATTTTTTGATGTATTACTTTTTTAAGGAGAAACTGTAAAATCTTTTTGCAGCACCTCATAGCTGTTTCCGCCAACCATGATTGTGAATTTTCCTGGTTCAACTTTGTTGAGATTATCGATATTCCAAAAAGCTAATTTTGAAATAGGAAGTTTAAATTCAACTTTTTTAGATTCTCCAGGTTTTAGATTAATTCGCTTAAAATCTTTCAGTTCTTTTATTGGTCGTGCGATAGAGCCCACTAAATCTGAAGTGTATACTTGAACGATTTCATCTGCTTGAAACTTCCCTGTATTTTTTAAATCTACGGTTACGGTTAAAATATCTGATTGAGATAAGAAATCTGTAGAAAGGGTTAAGTCCGAATATTCAAAAGAGCTGTAAGATAATCCATAGCCAAAATCAAATAGATTATCGAAAGCCGCATCCAGATAATAAGATGTTGTTCCCAAAGATGATTGTTTTGCTTCAAGCGGAATATCGTTTAATAAAATCTCTGTTTTTTTAGCTGGTCTTCCAATTTTATCATGGTTATAATACACCGGAATTTGCCCCACATATTTAGGGAAAGTGATAGGAAGTTTTCCACTCGGAATTGATTTTCCAAATAAAATATCAGCAACGGCAGGTCCGCCCATAGTTCCGGGATGCCATAAGTATAAAACTGCATCCGAAAGTGCAACTTCTTTCTCAATAGTTAAGGCTCTTCCGGCCATTATCATCGTAACGATTGGTTTTCCTGTTTTGCTCAGTTCTTCAAGTAATTGAGATTGCGCTCCTTTTAAATTTATCTCAGCCAAAGAATGTGCTTCTCCTGATAGAATAGCTTCTTCTCCTATAAATAAAAGCACAACATCAGCTTGCTTGGCAACTTCTATTGCTTTAGAAAAATTAGTTTTATTGTTGTCTCTGCTAAAGGCAAGTCCTTGTTCGTAAATAAACTTCACGTCTTTTCCGAATTGTTTTTGCAAAGCTTTTAGAGGTGTTTGCGTCATTGCTTTTTCTCCGTCAAAAGACCAGGTTCCCATTTGATCATGTGGAGCATCGGCCATTGGACCAATAATCGCGATCGTTTTTATTGTATTGTTTAATGGCAGTATATTGTTTTTATTCTTTAATAAAACAAAAGATTCTTCTGCTGCTTTTTTGGCCGCTTGAAGATGATTCTCTGAATAAATAGAAGATTTCGCTTTTAGGTTTACGTATGGATTTTCGAACAAACCCAGTCTAAATTTTAAACGTAATATATTTCGAACGGCATTATCAATAGTTTGCTGTTTTACTTTTCCTTCGGCAATCAATGCTTCTATATTTTGAAGATAAGTGCCTGACGCCATTTCCATATCTACTCCGGCATTGGCTGCTTTCATCGCGGCATCTTTATTGTCTTCACTAAAACCGATACGAACCATATCCCGGATTGAATTGTAATCTGTAACCACAACGCCATCAAATCTCCATTCTTTTCGTAAAACAGTTCGAAGTAAAAACTCATTTCCGCTTGCTGGTATTCCGTCATTGGCATTGAAAGAAGTCATTAAAGTGGCGCAGTTTGCCTCTCTGATCGCTTTTTCGAAAGGAGGCAGATAATAATTTCTTAATTGCCTTTGGGTTATGTTGGTTAAATTATAATCACGTCCGCCTTCTGCTGCGCCATAAGCAATAAAATGTTTGGCGCAAGCTGCAATAGAAGAGGGGTTAGACAAATCTTTTCCCTGAAAACCTTTTACCATAGCAACGGCCATAATCTCAGATAAATAAGTATCCTCGCCAAAACTTTCGGCAATTCTTCCCCAGCGGGAATCTCTTGCAATATCCATCATAGGAGCAAATGTCCAGCGGATTCCTTTCTCGGATGCTTCTCTTGCTGCTATTTGTGCACCTATTTCTACAATTTCAGGATCAAAGGAAGCGGCTTGGCCTAACGGAATTGGGAACATCGTTTTAAAACCGTGAATAACATCTCTGGCAATGACCAACGGAATTCCTAATCTGGATTCTTCTTTTGCTATTTTCTGCAATTGATTGACCAGTTCTGGACTTTCTACATTTAATATAGAACCGATTTCTCCATTTCGAATTTGCTGATATAATTTATCCGAAGGATTGCGTCCGTTAAGCTGATTCATCTGACCGATTTTTTCCTTCAGCGTCATTTTAGAAAGTAAAACGTCTATTTTTTCTTCCAATTTTTTATCCTGAGCAAAGCTGGCATTAAATGAAAAACAATATAAAAGCAAGAAACAGCATAAAGAGAAATTAGAATACTTCATATTTTTAATTTTAAAACCAATTCCACCCTGAACCATATGGAGGAGCCCAAGGCGGAATGGCAACATATTTATAAACTTCTCTTGATTCCTAGTTCTAAACCTCGTAATTCGGCCAAGCCTCTTAAACGGCCAATTCCGGAATATCCAGGGTTTGTTTTTTTCTTTAAATCATCCAGCATTTGGTGGCCGTGATCAGGACGCATGGGTAATTTGCTTCCGTTTCTTTTTTCTACTTTAATGATTTCTTTTACCACTTCGTACATATCGACATCGCCTTCAAGATGATTGGCTTCGTAAAAATTACCTTGTTCGTCACGTTGTGTGCTTCTTAAATGAATAAAATTCATTTTATCGCCATGACGTCTTACGATTCCGGCTAAATCATTATCAGCCCTTACGCCGTAAGAACCTGTACACATCGTAAATCCGTTTGATTTAGAATCGTAAGCTCTCATTAATTCGATAAGATCATTTTCGGTACTCACTACTCTTGGCAATCCTAAAATAGGATAAGGTGGATCGTCAGGATGAATGGCCATTAATACATGATTACCTTCGGCAACAGGAATAATTTCTTTCAAGAAAAAGAATAAATGTTGTTTTAATTTTGCGCTGTCAATTCCATCATAAGCTGCCAGCGTAACTAGAAAATCTTCAACTGAATACGCTTCTTCGGCACCGGGAAGTCCTGCCAGAATATTTTGCTGTAATTTGATTTTATCTTCTTTTGATGCATTTTCGAAGTACGTTGTAGCCGCTTTAATCTGTGCTTCTGAGTATGATTTTTCAGCATTAGGACGTTTTAAAATAAACAATTCAAAGGCTGCAAATTCAGTCATATCAAAACGTAGTGCTTTCGATCCGTCTGGCATTTCATAAGACAAATCAGTTCTTGACCAGTCTAAAACAGGCATGAAATTATAGCAAATGCAGTGTATGCCGCATTGTGCCAGGTTTTTAATGCTTTGTTTGTAATTCTCTATATATTGAAGATAATTTCCGGTTTGTTTTTTAATGTCTTCGTGTACCGGAATACTTTCAACCACTCTCCATTTTAAACCTGTTAATCCGTTATCCAGGTTTCCATCTTTGTATTTTACAAGGTCAATTCTTTTTTGAATTTCTTCCACTTCCCAAACCTGACCGTTTGGAATATGGTGTAATGCTGTTACAACTCCTGTTGCTCCTGATTGTGCTATATCTGATAAAGAAACGGGATCATTAGGCCCGAACCATCTTAATGTTTGTTCCATTTTATTTTAAATTTTATAATTAGTTGATTATATTTTTTTCACGCAGATTACGCAGATTTTTTTTATCTGTTAAATCCTCTTAATCTGTGGACTTTTTTCTATGTGTTTAAATATTCGCAAACCAGAGTTTAACTAAATACTTGTTGCGCCAAAACCTCCATCAACTTTTATAATTGTTCCGGTTACGAATTTTGACATGTCGCTGCATAGAAATAATAAAACACCATCTAAATCTTCAGGAATACCGAAACGTTTCATTGGAGTTTGTTCGATAATTTTATTTCCTCTTGGTGTAAGTTCTCCTTCTGGAGTTAGTAATAATGCGCGGTTTTGTTCTCCTATAAAAAATCCCGGAGCGATTGCATTAACACGAATTCCTTCGCCATATTTTGAAGCCAATTCTACCGACATCCACTTCGTGAAATTATCGATCGCCGCTTTTGAAGCAGAATAACCCACAACTCTTGTTAAAGGACGTTCTGCCGATGCCGAAGAAATGTTGATGATAATGCCACTTTTTTGTTTAGCAAAAAGTTCAGAAAATACTTTTGAAGGAAGCATGGTTCCGATAACATTCAAATCCATTACTTTTTGCAAGTCGCCAAGTTTTAATTCGTAAAAAGCCTGATCTGGACCAATTGTTGCGCCAGGCATATTTCCTCCGGCAGCATTAATTAAAATATCAAGTCGGCCGTATTTTTCAACAATTAAATCACGGATTTCTTCCAATTCCTGCTGGTTTAAAACATTTCCTTTTACGGCAAATGCTTTAACTCCTTTTGTTTCTAATTTGTCTACTGCTGTCTGGGCCTCTTCAAGACTAAGTCCTACAATGCCTGTAATAACTCCTTGTTTGCCTAATACTTCGGCCATATTACTGCCTAAAACTCCCGCACCTCCCGTGATAAGGGCAATTTTTCCTTCTAAATTTAATACTGAATTCATTTTATTATTTATTGGTTGTTACTTATTTTATTGTTTGAATAATATTTAAAACACTTTTGGTTTGTGTGACTATCGTTTCATAATCTTTTTCGGCCATTAATTTTTTACTGATTAATTTGCTTCCCATTCCTACGGCCGAAACTCCTGCATCAAACCAAGCCTGTATACTTTCTTTAGTGGTGTCGACTCCGCCGGTGGGCATAAAAATTAAATCCGGAAAGATGTCTTTTATGCTTGCCAGAAAATCGGGTTCTATTTTGTTTCCCGGAAATAATTTGATGAACTGAATTCCTTTGTTTTCAGCAATAATTATTTCAGTTGGCGTCATACAGCCGGGGATGTACAAAATTTCTTTGCTTTTTAATAAAGCGGCTACTTCGGGAACAAAGCCCGGACTTATAAAAAAGTCGGCACCGAGTTCGAGGTAAATTTCTGTCTGCGTTTCATTTTTAATGGTGCCGATTCCAATGAGCAAATCGAACATTTCGGCATTACGAACGGCGATCATTTTTTTGAAGTTTTCTGTTGCTTCAATTCCTCTGTGCGTGTATTCGATTGCTTTTATGCCAGCCCTGTACAACGCACGTAATATTTCGATACTTACCGCTTCATCTGCATTAAAGTATAATGGCAGCGTACCCTGTTTGGTAATCGTAGTTATAACCTTTTCTATCTTAGTCACTTTTCAGATTTTTTTAAATTATCTAATTACTCTTCCACCTGTCGAACCATTCATTAAAGCCAGAATATCTTCGGCGGAAGCCAAATTAATATCGCCGGCAATAGAATGTTTTAAACAAGAAGCTGCGAGAGCATATTCAACTGTTTTTTTAGGATCTTGAGGCCAGTTTGTAACTCCGTAAATAAGTCCGGCCATAAAAGCATCGCCAGCACCTATGCGGTCGATAATGTGTGATATTTTATATTCTTTTGCCTGATATAATTTTGAATTGCTCCACAAAACGGCTCCAATACTATTAGAAGAAGCATTGGCATCGTATCGAAGTGTAGACACTATAGTTTTTAATTTTGGATGCTGTTTTTGCCATTTTCTATAAACTGTTTTAAAAGAGTCTTTTTCGGTTGTTTTTATTCCAAGACAATTTTCAGAATCATCAATACCACCTAAAAGCACATCACAATATTGAATAAGGTTTGGCATTACTTCATTGGCTTTTTTGCCGTAATTCCATAAAGTAGGCCTGTAATTTAAATCGGCAGAAATAGTCAATCCCATTTGAGATGCCATAATCAAAGCTTCTTCGCAAACGTCTGCCAGATCTTGCGAAAGGGCAGGAGTGATGCCTGACCAGTGAAACCAATTCGCGTCTTTAAAAATATTTTCCCAGTCGATCATTCCTTTTTTGATCATAGAAAAAGAAGAATTGTTTCGGTCATAAATTACTCTTCCAGGTCTTTCAGAAGCGCCCTGTTCAAAATAATAGAGGCCAATTCTTTGTCCTTGTCTTACGATAGTGGCCGTCATTCCATACGAAAGCATTTCACTTTCTGCAGATGCCCCAAGTTCGTTTTGAGGCAATGCAGTAACAACATTTACATCACAGCCCATCAAGGCAAGAGATGCGCCAACATTTGCTTCGGCACCTCCATAGTGCGCTTCAAATGCTTTTGATTTAAAAATTTTTAAATGATTTGGAGGAGAAAGTCTAAGCAGTATTTCTCCAAAACACACGATATTTTTTGACATAATTATATAATTGTGATTGCTTTTGTATGGAATTTCGAACCAGTATTTAATTGTATGGAGTACTTATTTAACCATTAGCTTTTTGTTTGTTACTTTGCTGTCTGATTTTAAAGAAACCACGTAGATTCCGGTTTTTAAAACTGAGCTTAAATCAATTTGTAATGCATTTTCGGCATTTACTCTTTTAGAATAAACCAGATTTCCGGTGCTATTATAAATTTGAATAGAAGTATATTTTTCTCCATTAAAATCAATATTTAAAATTCCGTTGCTTGGATTTGGATACACATAAAATCCTTCTTCAGTTAAAGGCTCTGCAACTGGTTCAGTAGCTACTTTTGCACTTTTAGCAGCGATAGCACCACCAGTTGTTCTTATTGCCAGATAATCAACATTAAGTTCTGTTGTTCCTTCAGAATCACGCAATTCGATTATGTTATTTCCCTGATTAAGAGGAGAACTCACTGAAACTTCGGCGAAAGAAAGAGACGATGAGGTAACAACTCCTCTTTTCGTTCCGTTTACATAAACGCCCATTTTTCGTGTACTGGCAGAATATACAGCAACACTAAATGCAAGGTTGTAAGTTCCTGCAGTAGTCATTGAAACATTACCCCATTTTAAGAATCCACCGGCATTTAGGTCTACATATCTTCCACTAGCTCCGGCATTTATAGTTCCTTCGTTGATTAAAGCATTTTCGGCTTCGTAAATGTTTTTGTTTGTAATTACAAAATCCATTGTGCTTACTGCTCCGCATGCATTTGTGTAAGTTGCAGTATAAGTACCGTATTGAGATTCCTGAATATTCGAAATCGTCATTTCACGTGAACCTGAACTATATCCGTTTGGTCCTGTCCAGCTCCAGTTGCCGTTTGCAGGTTGAGGTCCGAAACTTACAGAAGCACCAGGAGCAGCAACCGTAATTGGAACATTTCTCCACGGACCGTTATTTACTTTTGAAAAAGGATCAACCGGAATTCTTGTACATCCATTAGTTTCATTAATATCAGCTGTTGTTGAACTTTCGAAATAAGTTCTGGTACGGCTGCTGTTTCCGGTATTGATAAAATCACAGCTGTTAATATCCAAACCATCGATTCCGCGTGCCCAGATACCATAAGCATTGGCAATTCCGTTATTTTTTACTTCAGGATAATTTCCGTTCATGCAAGTCGGAATAACTCCGGCATTTGAACTATAGTTGTAAACGGTAATATTGTTAAGTGTTACATCTTCAATTTTAGTAGTTTCAGCACAATCATAATTGAACACTACAGGCTGAATCGTTGCTTTTTTGCAATTGATATTTTCAATTAAAATATTACTTAATTTACCATTAAAAGGGCTTTTGTTTCCTCTGTTTTGCAATTCAAGATAGATAGGATTGTAACAGCTATTAATCGTAAAATTTCTAACTGTAATATCATGAACGTTTGTATTGTCATTACTTTGTAAAGTAATCGCAGATATACAATCACCTGTAGATATAGGATCTTGTCCCGAAGCTGCGGGATTAGAATGTTTGTTTATAATTACATCTTCGGCAATGATATCGTATACATCATTTTTTGTATCGGTTCCGATTTTAAAAGCATTGCAGGAAGATGCCAGAATACAGTTTTTGATCCTTACTTTATGCAAAGGAGCTTCTGGTTTTACTTTTAGGCAAAGTGCATCATCACCAACCTCAATATCGCAATTAGTAATCGTAACATCATAACAACTTTGAATGTCCAGACCATCGGCAGAACCATGAAAGTTATCAAACGGTCTGCCTCGAATCAAAAGATTATCCGCTATTACCAGTGTGCATCTTTCGATATTGATGGCAAAATTTGGAATATTTCTAACCGTTAAATGATGGATGTTTACATTCGTGCAACCAATTAACTCAATACCTCGACCTGGTTTTTGGTAAGGTCGTGTACTACGTTCGTAAACCAAACCGCCACCGTCGATTATTCCGCCACCGGTAATTTCGATATTTTTAAGGTTTTCACCATAAAATAAATCGCTTCCGTTTTCGCGCCAGACATAATTAGTATTGGCCTGGATGAGTGCTCCCGGAGAAATGATAATGGTTAGATCATTCGATTTAAGCGTTAAACCGCTGTCCATTAAATAGGTTCCGTCAGGAAAAAATAAAATATCACCCGGCTGGCATGCATTTATTGCATTTTGAATAGCTACAGTCGCATAATTTGCTCCCGTGTTATCCGCTCCGTAACCGGTAACGACATTTCGTGTGGCACTCCAGACTACTGATGCGTTACATAAAAACGCAATGCTTGTTAAAAGGAAAATCTTCTTCATCGAAAATCGATGGAACTTTAAATTTGTTTTCATTGTAAATTGTTTTTAAGGGTTAGAAATAAATTATTGTAAGCTAATTTGTACTGATAATTATTCAAGCTTTAATTTGTAATTGGTTATTTTACAGCTTGTTATTTATCGTGTGCGCACACGGTTTTTAATCTGTTTTTCTCATAATTGGTACTTTTTTAAATGGTTATTTAATGGATTATTCATTCTTATTTAATTTTTACGATTAACACTAACTTCTTCACTCGAAATGGTACTGGCTTTATTGCCAAAGTTGTTTCGCACATAAGTCAACACAGCTGAGATTTCCTTATCTGTTAGAAAACTGTGAGAAGGCATCGCATTGCTATAGATTTCTCCATCCAATTTCCCACCTTTAAGTCCGTTTAGGAGCGTTTTGATTAGCCTGTTTTTATCACCCAAAACATTACTGGATTTTTTAAGTGGTGCGTTAAGATTGGTTACTCCAGTTCCGTCATCCATATGGCATACGGCACAATATTTACCGTAAATCTGTGCACCCTCGACATTTATTGTACTGGTTTTATCAGGCGCTTTGTTATTTTCTTTTAGTACAGTTTTAGGTTTAGAAGGTTCGAGATTCTGTGTAATTCTGTTTTCATTGTAAGTAATTTTGTAGATTGCGCCTTTTTTATCATCAGAAATATAAAGCGAACCATCCGGCCCTTGTGCAAGTCCACATGGACGACGTGCTGCATGCCCAGAAACAGTATTTTCTGTTGATCCTGAAAAACCATCAGCAAAAACTTCCCAGTTTCCGTAAGGTTTTCCGTTTTTGAAAGGTTGAAAAACAACAAAATAACCCATTTGAGGTTCTGGTCTTCGGTTCCATGAGCCGTGAAAAGCGATAAAAGCACCGTTTTTATATCGTTTTGGAAATTGGTTTCCTGTGTAAAACAAAATGTCGTTAGGAGCCAAATGTGCCGGATAAGCAGCAATTGGATTGAGATATTTAGAACTGCCTTCTTTTTTGCCGTCACCGCCATATTCCGGCATCTGGATTTTCTTCTTTTTTAAATAATCATAATAGATAAAAGGCCAGCCTGCATTGTCTCCTTTTTTTAATGCGTACATGCATTCAGCAGGAATTTCAGCATTTTGTTTTGTGGTATATAAATCAGGAAATAGATAATCTAATTGATCGCGTCCGTGCTGCATTACAAAAAGCTGATTGGTTTGCGTGTTCCAGTCAACAGCGACCACATTTCGTAATCCCGTAGCATATCGCACACCATCCTCAATAGTCTGATTTAGTACATTGGGTTTAAACTGCCATACACCACCACTGATTTTCAAAAGCGGACAATCAGGAATGCCCATTGATCCTTTTTTTCGGTCTTCTTGTTGGCAGGAATTTAAGGGACAGCCAATTGGGATATACATGTTTCCTTTGTTGTCCATCATAATCGATTTGGTTTCATGCGTGCCATTATCCAGTAATCCTGTAACGATGGTTTCGCGAGCCGTTGTATCGATTACTTTTCCATTTTTATCCAATTTATATCTGAAAATTTCAGAGTTTGAAGAGGTGTAGAGATATCCTTTATAAATATGAACTCCGGTTCCGCCATAATTTCCAAAACCAAATTTTACAGCCGCTTTTCCATTTTTTTGTTCTATTAATAATGTTCCTTTTCCGTTGATGGGTTTTGCAAGTCTTGCATATATTTTGTCATTATCGGTAACGGTTATGTGTCTTACTTTGCCAAGACTATCAATTATTTTTACAGCTGTAAAACCTTGAGGTAATGATAATTCAGTATTCAATATATAAACACTTCCTTTTGATTTAATCATGCCCACTACGCTTACCAGAATAGTAAGAGCGAGGATAAATAACGGAATGGTGTCATTTTTTTTCATGATAAAATTTATTTTAGAATAGTATTTATAGTCTGCAATTCTTCATCTGAAAATGAAGTATTTTTTAATGCTTCTATAGAATCTGTAATTTGCTCAGGCTTGCTTGATCCTATTAAAACCGATGTAACTCTTGAATCGCGTAAAATCCATGAAAGCGCCATATGTGCTAGTTTTTGTCCGCGTTGCTGAGCGAGTTTATTCAGTTGTGAAATTTTTTCTATTTTTTCCTGAGTTATATGACTCTCGTTTAAGAATTGTCCGCTTGTGGCAACTCTTGAATCCTTTGGAATTCCGTTTAAATATTTATCCGAAAGTAAACCTTGTGCCAAAGGTGAAAATGGAATACAACCAACGCCTTGATTTTCTAAAACATCCAATAATCCGTTTTCAGGATCACGAACAAACATCGAATATTTGGGTTGATGAATGAGACAAGGGGTTCCGAGTTGTTTTAAAATTGCTACAGCTTTAAGGGTTTGCTCTGCATTATAATTGGATAACCCGATATATAATGCTTTTCCTTGTCTGACAATCAAATCCAAGGCCGTCATTGTTTCTTCCAAAGGTGTTTCCGGATCTGGTCTGTGATGATAAAAAATATCGACATAATCGAGTTTCATTCTTTTCAGACTTTGATTGAGACTTGAAACCATGTATTTTTTAGAACCCCAATCTCCATAAGGACCATCCCACATTGTATAACCGGCTTTACTCGAAATGATCATTTCATCACGATAATTTTTAAAATCCTGATGTAAGATTCTTCCAAAATTTTCTTCGGCAGATCCCGGAGGTGGACCGTAATTGTTGGCAAGATCAAAGTGAGTAATTCCGTTATTGAAAGCCGTTTGAATTAAATTGCGGCTATTTTCGAAATTATTGACATTCCCAAAATTATGCCATAAACCCAATGATAATGCAGGCAACTTAATACCCGAATTTCCACAGCGTCTATATTCCATATTTTTATATCTTTCTAAAGAAGGTTGATACATTTTTTAAAGGGTTATTTGTTTAATTGTTTATTTGTTTTCCGATGTTTTTAAACTTTGCGTCTTAGCGCCTTAGCGAGATCAATTTTATTTTCTAAAAAGCTTAACTTAATGGTATTGTCTGAAGTGACTGTACAACCGCTTTGTATATAATTACGCCAAACCAATTATTTAACCACATTATCACAATCCTCAATAACCAATGCTTCTCTCGGATCGTTACATTTCAAATCAAATTTTAAATTTTCGATATTCAAACCGTTGATGTATTTAAAATTGAAACCATAACTTGACATATTCCCGAAGGTATCAGGCGACGGATATCCTGGCTTTTTCTTCTTTAATAATTCCGCCATATCGATGTTTCTATCTTCGGCTTTTCCAGGTTGAGTTAATTCAATTGAAATGTTTTTCAGCACCACATTATTAATTTTATTTTCATTGTTTAATCCTGTTACAGATGATGCCATTGGACCCGCGCCGAAAGCTTTTATATTAGAAAGAAGAATGTTTTTTATACTTCCAATTGCTGGGGTTGGAGCAGAAGCGGTATGCTTACGACTACGATTTCCTAAGGTTACAAATATTGGCGTTACACAATCTGTAGCTTGAATATTATCAAACCAAACATTTTCCATTTTTCCTCCATCAGTAATGATAAGCGTGATTGCTGTGCGGGTAGTTTCTGTACCGTTAACTCGGTGAAAACCTGTAACAGATTGTTCAACTTTACAATTTCTGTATAAGATGTTTTTAAAACCTCCAGTTGTTTCTGTACCAAGTTTTAAAGCATTACAATGACTTGCAGCGGTGCAATTTTCAATTAAAACATTTTCGCAGGCCGATGGTCCATTGCTTTTTAAACAAATCGCATCGTCATCGCTATCAATACGGGAATTGCGCAGGTAAACATTTTTGCACCCGTCAATATCGATTCCGTCATTGTTTTGATGTGCATGATTGTAAACGTTTATATTTTCGACCATTAGGTTTTCGCAATCCAGATAATGTTGCATCCATTGTGGTGAATTTAAAAGCATGATTCCGCTTACGTAAATATTTTTAGAACTTATAATTCTGATTCCGTACGGTCTGCGTTTATCGTTATTTCCTGTTCCTAAATAAACAGGACTTGTTCCCTGAAAATCAATAATACCTTTTCCGGTTATCGAAATGTCATTTACTTTTTCGGCATAAAACAAGGATTTGTCAACTTGCAAATCGGTATTGTTTTTATATTCCGGTTGGATAACGATATAATCTTTAGCATTTGTACTTCCTAAAATTTTGGCTGCTTTATCTAATTCTAAATGAACGCCTGATTTTAAAATTAACGTTCCGGTAAGATACATTCCGGCAGGAAAAAACAAACGGGCCGGACCTTTTTTAGAACATTCATCAATCGCGTTTTGTAATTGTTTAGTTGTAAGTTGTTGTCCGTTATTGATGGCCTTAAAATCGGTTACGACATTAAAAACAGGCAGATTGCTATGATCTACAGCAAGTGATGTCTCCAGTTTTTTTGCCATAACTTCCAGATCAGAAGCTAATTTTAAGTTATCGAATGCGTTGTTTTGCGCTATAATTCCATTAGTAAAAATGAAAGTTATCAGGCAAAGAATCGTTGTTGCTATTTGTGATTTCATAATGGTGTGAGTTTATTTTAATGCTATTTTTTTCTGAAGGATTTCGTTTTTCTTTAAGGATAGTTTTTCTCCATTAAGGTCAAATTCACAATCTTTCCAAGCGGTTAAAACCAATGAAGCTGACTTTTGATCTATTTCTCCACTTACGGTTACACCAAATTTTGAATAGATATTTTGGATAAAAACTTTTCCTCTCCAGGGATTACATTTGGAGATTTCAAGTTTTCCGTACCAGTCTGAAACAATGTTGTTCAGTAACGATTGTGTAATCAATCCGTTGGTAATATTGTAATAGGAATCTTTGTAAACACCACTGGTTTCGAATACCTGAATCCATTCTTTATCGACATAATTGGCTTTTCTAAGATTATCCCAGTCTTTTTGCCATTCTTTGGAATTCCCAATTCTTGATCCGGCCAAAAGAAATTCGCCCAAAGTCCATCCGTAGAAATAAGGCTTTTTAGCGCCCATTGTAATGTCATATCGAAGATCATAAGCGTTTTTTGAAGTGGTTGAAACGGTTTTTTCTATTGGAAGAAAAGCCAAAGGATTCAATTGAACAGGATGTTTTTGATTTCCGAAATCAGATTCTCCTCTTCCTTTATTGGTGAAGTAAATGCCTCTTTTAGATTTCAGTGCAGGAAAAGCCAAACCATCATTTAGAATTTTAGCATAAGCTCCGTCTTCGTCAAGATTGTATTCGATGGCTTTTTGCAGACAATATTCGGCACTAAAAAGCGCACATAAATAATCGTCCTGATCTACACCACCTTTTTCATCTTGTCCTGTCGAAGGTTTAATTGAAAGATGCCACAAATTGTCTTCGCCTTTTTTAGCGATGCTTTTGTAGAATTTTGCCGTTTCGCTGATTAAAGGTTTTGCATATTTGTCAGTCCAGTTTTGATCATTTACAAAAACAGCCGTTTCATACGTCATTCGAGCCAAATAAGCCGAATTATGAATCTCGTAATAAAATTTATTTGGGACGGAAGGATTATGATAACCTTCAAAATTACCTAACGGAAAAACCCACGGAGCCATGATCCCATCTACATTCATTAAGCGTTTGGTATACGCTTTCATGCCGGGAATTCGTTCTGAAAAATATTCAATCCATGATTTTGCCATATCGATATTTCCTGTCGAAAGTAACATCGTATGAACAAATGAAACATCCTGCGGATAACCAAAATTCCAGTGATTTCCGGTGAAACCCATTGGCGGCGGCAAACCCAATTTTTGATCATTAAAAGAATATAAAAACTGCGCCATCGATCGTACCCACATTTGCTGTGCGTGAATTTCGGGAACAATCAACAGTCCCATAGTTTGCCATTTATTATGCCACCAATCTGTGCTTTGTTTCAAAGATTTTTCTGCAGAAATTGCAATTGGTTCTTTTACTGAAAGGAGTATATTATTTTCGCCCTGATTTAATGTTAACACCAAATTGGAATCCAGAAGTTTTACAGCGGCATTTGTTTTTAAATAGACAATTATGTTTTTATCCAAACAGGATAATTCAATTTTCCATTGGTCGTTTTCGTTTGTTATTTTCGAAACTTGAGTCAGTTTTTGATCGTAATGCACTTCTAAAATATCCAATGGTTTAAAAATGATATTAGAAGATTTTCCTGTTACCGAAATATTTAATCCTGCCAAATTTTTATCAACGGCATCAAACCATGTTCTTACGTTGATTTTATTCTTTTCATATTCAAAATAAGTGGAAATAGTGCCATCATAATACGATTGTGTCTGATTGTATTTCATAATTTTTCCAGGTTCTTTTTCCCAATAAAATTTAGCTAACGGAACCAGATAATCAGCCGCATATTTACCTCTCACGAAATAATTCATATTGTAATATTCGGTTTTTCCGTATTTGGTAAGCGCCGTATTTTTGGCAGGATTAATATGCAATCCAAGCGCTCCGTACGAACTCCCAAAAACGCCATTTCCCTGATACAAATTGATTACAGCGGTATCTGCGTAAGTTGTTCTTTCGAGAACTGTTGATCTGATCGCTTTTTCTATATCCTTTTTGCTGATGCCTGAATTTTGTGCAAAAGCAGGACAAATTAAAAAGAGGCAGTAACCTAACAATATGATTTTTTTATACATAATTTAATGCTTAACTAATTGTTGTTGTAATTTTTTAAAATACATAGAGACATAGTTTTTGTTTACTTTAATAAAGGCATTTCACTTGTTCGTAATATATCCCGATAGCTATCGGGACTATGTGTGAAGAAATGAGTTTCTTTTTTGTCTTCTTTTTTTTACAAATAATAAATCTATGTTTCTATGTGTTAGATTTTTTTTTTCATGTTTACAGCCAACGACTATTTTTGAATTAAAGATTTATGAGCCTCACAGCATCTTTTGAAACTGTTTTATCCTTTTTGATAAAATCTTCAGTTTTGATTTTTTTTAAAGTTTGAATGATAATATTTTGCGTTTTATTCCCTTTAAAAGAAAACCACGGAATTGTTGCCGGAAAGTTCAAATTCAAAAGGATTGCTTCTCTAACATCTGTAAAATCAAATATTGAGTTTCCTTTATTTTTGTCATTCGTTTTCAGATTATTTACATATAAATCGTCGACATCTTCAGCTTTGACTAAAGGACGCATATCGTCTTCATCTGCATAAATCTGAATATCATTTAAGTGAATGTTTTTTGCATGTCTGAGGAATAATCCAGAGATTGGAATAGGGTGGGTGTCATCTGATTTTGATAAAACTCTTCCCCACATTTTTGGGTCAGGATAAGACTTTTCTAATTCGTCAAGAACAATAGAAGCCGTTTCTTTATTTTCTCCGCCCAATGTTTTAATTGTTATGTTACTCAAAGTCACATTTTCGACATAAGATCCCGGAATTGAGGTGATCGATGAAGCAATGCTCGCATTATAAGCCACAACATTCGAAATAATCACATCTTTTAATGTTCCGGCAACAGATGGCGAAACTTTTTGTTCGCCAGCGCCACGATTTCCTAAACGAATAAATATCGGGCACCAAGCGCCGTCTATTACAATATTTGAGATTGTCACTCCTTGAATATTTGCGCCGTCAACACTTTCAAGAGCAATTCCGCTTGAAGCAGCAAGTCCGTATCTACGGGCTTTTACGTCGATATATTCTGCAGCATCTTTTGCTAATTCTTCGTCTGGTCTTACTGTTTTAATTACAGAATTGCTAAAAACAATATTTTTAAAATCGCCTTGTGATTCGGTTCCAATTTTGAAAGAATTACAAACCGAAGTGAGAATACAATTGGTTACCGTAATGTTTTCGCAAGGTTTGTGAATGTATCTTGGATCTCTGTTTTTTAAACAAATTGCATCATCGCGTGTATAAATGTCACAGTTGGCAATTCGAACATTACTACAAGCTTGAATGTCGATTCCGTCTGTATTAGGACCTTGTAATGGATTTCTAATCGTAATACCATTTACTACAACCTCATCACAGCCTAATAAATGTAGCGTCCAGCTTTCGGCACCTTTTAAATGCACATTTTGAATGTTTACAATACTGCATCCTTCTAATTTGATTAAGTTTCTTGGGCTTTTTTCTTGGTGAATCCATTCCGGCGCACGATCGTAAGGAATTTTGCTTCGATCAGCAGGAATCCAAAAAGTATGACCTTGTCCGTCGATCGTTCCGTTTCCGGTAATCGAAATATTTTTGACCTGTAAAGCACGAATCAAAATTTGTGGATCATAATCTTCAATTCTGGTACTTCCCAATAAAACGGCTCCAGTTTCTAAATTTAGGTTTACATCATTTTTTAAATAAATTGTTCCAATTAAAAACTGTCCGGTTGGTACACTTACGGTTCCTCCGCCAGAAGAAGAACAATCGTCAATTGCTTTTTGAATCGCTTTTGTATTTAATGTTTTTCCATCAGCAATGGCGCCATAATCAAGAATATTAATGTTTTTTGCATTGCAATGGAAAGCAATACAACTGAAAAATAAGATTAAATATGCTTTCATTTTTTTGTCTTTTTTGAATATAAATTTTGGTCTATGGATGGCGAATTCATAATCTGAATATCTTTTACATCCGAAGCAAACAGCGCGGCTTTTATACCTGAATCTGCCTGTAATTTCAGGTTATCGATTTGCAGTCCCTGAATATCTGAAAACATTGCAGCAGGGCGTTTATCATCTGTTTCAAACTGGGTTGTAATGTTGGCTAATTCAAGATTCTTTATATGTCTGGCAAATATTCCATAGGCAGGAAGTGTTCCTATTTTGTAAGGTTCAGGATAACCATCAGCCAATTCTCTTGGCTTTATCGCTGCATCTTCTGATGTTCCGCCTCCTTTTGTAGTTAATCGAATGTTTTCTAATCTCAGTCCGTCAATAGGTTCTTCGGGCAATCCCATAATTTGGATTCCACTCATTTTCTCGGATACTGTAGCAATGACATTTGAAATCAGAACATTTTTCATTCGACTGTGCATTTTAGCTTCAGGGGAACGATTACGATTTCCCGTTGCGATATAAATAGCATAGTGATACAAATCAGTCATTACTAAATTGCTGATGGTAATGTTTTCCAAAATCCCACCATCTACTGATTCTAAAGCTAATCCTCTGCAGCTGCGAATGGTACAATTTGAGATGGTAATATTTCGAAATCCTCCGCTTGATTCTGTTCCAAGTTTAATACGTCCCGAAGCATTTGGTCTTGGTTTCATAGTTCCGTCAAGCAAAGTACCTTCTTGAAAACCTGAAACTTGGCAGTTGGTTATAGAAACATTTTCGGTAATTCTGAATTCTCCCAGAGCAAAAGTGCTTTTAAGGCATATTCCGTCGTCACCAGGAGAATTAACACGACAGTTTGAAATGACTACATTTCGGCAGCAGTCGATATCCATTCCATCTCGGTTGGTATCGATCGTTACATTGTCTATGGTCATCATGTCAATTCCTGTCAACAGCATTGCAAAATGTCCACCGTGTACAATGGTAATATCTTTGATCGTTACATTTTTGCAAAGCTTAAGAGCAATGGCTTTATTGCCCAATCGAAGTGACTGCATTGCTGGCGGATTAGGATTTTTCCAATTGTCATGATCGTTCATTTTATTCAAAATAAGATCATCGCGAACAATTCCTCCGCCGTTTATTATTCCGTGACCGGTTATAAAAACATTAGTAAGGTTTTCTCCCCAAATTAAACTATTATGAAAATAGGTGTGCGCGCCATCCTGATATGGACCTGCATTGCTGGGTTCAGTTTCATCGTAAGCATTCATTTCCTGAGGCGCTCCTAAAATTGTCGCTCCGGCATCAAGATATAAATTGATATTGCTTTTTAAACGGATAGAACCGCTTAAATAAGTCCCCGCAGGAACCAAAACCGTTCCTCCACCAGCTTTCGAAGCTTCTTCAATTGCTTTATTGATGGATGGACTATCCAGATTTTTTCCGTCACCAATAGCACCGTAATTACGAATATTATACGTACTGCTTATTTCTTTTGACTGAGCATTAAGCATGATATAGAACCCTGATAAAAGAAAAATAAGGAATGATAGAAAAAATGATTTTTCAGTTATTGTAAAATCTAATGTTGGTTTTTTCCTGTTCATGGTTGCTCTATTTTATAAAGTTTTGTCTGTGCCTGCGTCAGGTTAATTTCTACTTTTTTGTTTCCGATGATTATTTTGGATGTATTCCAAAGCTCAGAAACCTCTACCGATTGGCTTTTTACAAATTGTTTTGGCAGATTTAGCGTTGTATTTACCGTATGATTTGCTGTATGATTGATGCCTTCTTCCAGATTTCCAGCCATAATTTTGAAGCTTCCGTCTTTCAATTGCCACATCGATAATTGCACAGGCTGCTCTTGTTTAATTTCATCAACATAGGCAAAACCTGATTTTTTTAAGACTTCATTCATTAATCTGGCAGTTAAAACATACGACACCGGACTTCCCATAATTTGGTCTAAAGAACCTTTGTAATTATCTGTTCCGGCAGAAATGTTATTGAAAAAATCCGGAGCATCCCAATAAATCAAATTTTTACCATTTGCCTGATTATAGCCTAAGGCTGGTGAATTGCTTACGGAATAAATAGACTCTAATTCAGTGCTGAATTTATTTTGTGTAAAAGGCTGAAAAATCGGAAATGTATTCGGCAATGATTCGTAAATACCATCCGTTTTATAATTTATTGTTCCGATGTATTTAGTTCCGGTAGTTGCTGTATCAGTTGAAGAAACACCTAAAATATCTGCTATTTCCTTGTCTAATCCTCCAGCCGGACTTCCTATAATCATTGCAGGTTTTCCTGATTTTAAAAGTGTAATTAAGTTTTCTTTTTCTGATGGATTCAAATGTGATGGTGTCTGAAAAACAAACAAATCACTTTCCACTTTTGGGAGATACTCCAAACGGGTTACGGACATAATAGGAGCAGACCATTTCATTAAAGTTCCGGCTTGTTCGTCGATCCATTCTTTGATAGTTTCGTCCGGTTTATTGGCAGATTGCCATTCCATTGCGTTACGATTATAAACTATTGTAGGGCCAAAAACTTCTTTGGTTTCGGCAGCATCGGCAAAAGCATCATTCGTAGTTTGAGCAAGGAATTTTACATCTTCTTCCGGTAATAAAGATTTTCCTCGGTTACACCACGAAATATAACTTCCGTGCGGCATTTTAAGTCCGCTTGGTGTTTTTAATGCAGCGTGCGAATATGCCCACACTCCCCAACGTAAGCGTTCTCTGGCATTGTGAATCATATCCCAGGTTTCCCATGCATCAAAGGTTTCGGTTAAAAAATAATGATGGACTTTTGTATCAGCAAGCATGGCCGAATGCGAAAGCATATAACCTAACATATAACTGTAGCCTAATAAAGGCGAACTCCAAAAACGTACTTCAGGAACATAATTCATAACCGGACGCTGACCAACTTCGTTCCACGATCCCGCCCACGATTGATCGATCCATCCGTCAAGATAACCTTCTTTCGCAATGGCTTCCAAATCGAAGCAATTTCCTCTCCATCCGCCAATTGCACTTGCAGCATTCGAATATCCAATAACTAAAGCTTTAGGATTGCTTATCTTGGTTTGTTTCACTAAATCTGACGTGGCTTTGCTCCAATCTGCCACTAATTGCGGGTCTTTTGGCGCAGTTTCTCCATAAGGGCCTTTTCTTCTGGAATACAATCCGGTTCCCAGAAAACCGTCTCTTAAAATAATAACATCAAGATTTAAGGCTTTCGATAGACTTCCCCATTGTTTCCCGAAGAATTCTGTTAAAGGTGTTCCTTCTGGAATTCCAGCAGGAAAAGCACCGTATTTATGGTTTTCAGCAGCTAGTTTGGCAATCATGTTTGGTTTGCCGTTTTTGTATGAATTCAAATGTCTCAGAGAGAAAGAAGATTTATCGCCATCATAGGAATTTTGACCTCCGGTAATAAAAGTTCCTACTTTTACATCTTTAAGATTGTATTTGTTTTGAGCTACTTTTTTAATAATGGCAACTAACTTCTTTAAATCGGCATAGGTCCATTTTTCATATTCTATAGAAACGGGTTTATCTGCTTTTTCGAAACGTTCTTTCCATAAATCCATGCGTTCCGGAGTTGTTCCTGCCAATTGTCCGCCGTCTTTTATAGAACCCCAGGTTTTCATGTTTTTAGGCAGTTTTATTTCCTGATTCAGATCGCCTTGCCATTCGTATAAATAGTCGGTTATCCAACCCACGTTGATGATAACGCCTTTCCAGCCGTCGATTCCTTTCATTAAGGGCTCGTAACGTTGCCAAAATTCATCAGCTGATTTTTCCATGTTTTTATGTTCGAACCAGTAAAGATCTATCTCAAGCCAGCGGTCTGCAGGAACGGGAGTTTTTGCATTTGCTTGATGATGTGAGAATAGTATGTAAAGTAATATAATAAGCGATTTTTTCATTTTTGTTATGCTTTTATCGTACTGCTTTTTTATTGAATTTTAAAACTAATCCAGGATCTGATTTATCATTTTTAGACGCTGCCGAAAGCCCAACTTTTCTAATTACATCACCTGAGATAATGATTTTATTATCTTTAAAAACAATATCTTTTGTAATAATAGAAGCTGTATCACCAGCTAAATCTTGTCCTAAAACTTCATAATCTGAAGCTTTAGTTTTTGCTGGAAGAATCAAGGTCAATGACTCATAATCTCCAAAAATTCCAATAGGATTATTAATGTTTTTAATTTCCTGTTCCACTTTAAGAAGTTTAGTAACATACTCACGGTTAATTCCGCGGCCGATAGTAACAATTGCAACTGCTCCATTTGGGTAAAGCGATGATAATACAAAAGGCTGATCAGGACTTGGGTTTACAACTTTTGCCAAAGACAATCCTCTGCTTACTCTAGCCGGTGCGCTTTCTCTTAAAGTATCTCCAGTTTTATGTTTTTTATTCCATGTTTCTCTTTCTCCTAAAACCCAGTAATCTTTCAATATATCTTTATCAATAATATAATCAGATCCTACACCAAAAGGTTCGGCGATGCGATGCCATCTTACACCTCTTGTTACTTCATCCATTCTATATTTGATATTTCTTCCAACAGGAGGAAAAGCATAGTCATTTGTATTGTTTGGTAGTTTATCTGCAAAAGGATATCGCATTACACCAATTGCGCATCCAAGTCCTACAGCTATGTAAGGTTCGTCTTCGCAATTGATAATGCCTTTTGCATCACCTTGAGGTTTATAATGTAATAAATCGGCAATTCTTTGAATGGTTAGGGGCTGAGCAGTAACATTCTCGACATCGTAAGTCCTATAGATATCACTAATTTCAATTGTATATCCATTAAAGGCATGTTCAATTATTAAATTTGGAGCATAGGTACGTCCTAATTTGGTCATGGTTTTTCTCCATTCCAGGTTTCGGGATTGTTTTCCCCAATCTACTTTCCAATACGTAAAATCAGCTTGATTGGCTGCTTTTAAGCGCTCTGTCCAGTATTCTTCTGAATTAACACTTCCAACAATTGGCGCTTCCTGAGCGCAAATCCATCCACCAAGACCTTTCCAGCCTTTTGCTTTTACGGCATTAACTAATTTCGATAACCTTTCTGCCGGATTTCCGGTGTAGGAAGGAAAACGTTCCTGGTTTAATTCCGTAAGACCAAAATTTGGCCCGTCTTTACTGGTTTCTGATATTGGAATATCCCATGAATCATCCATTACAAAAATTAGATCTTCTCGTATTTTGGGAAACAAATTTACCCAGTTTTGATATTCTTTATTTCCAAACATATTGTATTCAGTCATTTCTTTACGCATTTGTGCACTGGATTCAAAACTGCATACGAATCCCTGCATATTCCAGGTGCAGAAATAATCTGGTGCTTTTGATGGTGTTTTGGGTACCAGCGAAATATTGGTTTGTGAAAACCCATTTACAGTGGATATAAGAAATAAAGCTGTTGAGCAAAGAAATTGTTTCATCTCTTTATGGTTTTGATAATGGTTAATTTTATTCAACAGATAATTAGAGTAGTCAGTAAGAATAGTGCAGAATGGGAAGGAGGATTCCCATGCTGCATCTTCTTCAAAAAACTAAAAATAAACCAACTCTAAAATGTTGTATTGAATTTGGGCAGTTCTTTAGCCTGCGCCATTTGGAGCCTAATTTTTAAATTTAAATTGCATAAGGAACCTGTCCGCTTGTAAAAAAGCGAGACATTCTTAAAAAATAATTGAATGAATCTCCCATGATAAGTCATGGGAGATAGATTTTTAATTAATAGCCAGGGTTTTGATCTTCTGCATTTATTTTATTGTTGGTATCAATTTCTTTTTGAGGAATTGGAAACAATAAGTTTTTAGGCTGAGGATTTTTTCCGGCCGCTGTCATGATAGGTATTAATTGTTCTGTACGGATCAGGTCAAAATATCTTTTACTTTCAAAACAAAATTCCCAGCTTCTTTCCTGAAGAACTGCTGCTCTGAATTGCTCTTTTGTTAATCCGGATAAATCTGTCATACCTGCTCCGGCTCTTTTACGAATTGAATTAATAGCTCCGTAAGCATCTACAGTTGGGCCGTTTAATTCATTTAGAGCTTCTGCTTTTATTAATAATACGTCTGCATATCGTAAAATAGGGTAGTTGTTATTATTATTACTTCGGGCATAAGGTGCTGTATCGAAGTATTTGAAAATACTTAATTCTGTTAAATCTGTCGAAGGATACTGATATACTTTTTGAGTTTTAGGATCAATAAAACGAGATAGAATAGAAGCATCACGACGAGTATCTGCGGCAGCAAATGATTTCCAGAATTTATCTTCCACCATGTTTTGTCCGAATCCAGATATTCCTGAAGCCTGAATTACATTCGCAGCCCTTGAAAGATAGAATTGAGCATAAGCACTTCCCAAAGCTTCAGGACCAGATTGAAACTGAATTGAAAATATGTGTTCCAGTTTGTTTTCATTTGCTATTTTCCAAACATCAGCTGGCGTTGCATATAAACCATATCCATAAGCTCCTGCATTGTTAATTACCTCTTGTGCTTTTGTGGCTGCATTTGTCCAGTCTTTTTTGGTTAGATAAACATATGCAAGTAATGACGAAGCTGCACCTTTAGTCGCTCTTCCTACATTAGCGGCTGGCTGCACTGGTAATAGTTTTTCTTCGGCCTTTTTTAAATCATCTATTATAACGTTATAAACTGCGTCTGCAGAAGAGCGTTCTAAGTGAAATGGCGTTGTCTCTGTTAAACGTAAAGGTACTCCGCCAAAAGTTCTTACCAGATTAAAATAGCTAAATGCTCGCAGAAAACGTGCTTCTGCTAGTATAACGTCTTTTTTATCGGCAGGCATATCAATAGCCGGAACACGATCTAAAACAGCATTGGCTCTATTGATAACAACATAATTATTATTCCAATTTCCTAGTAAAATTGTATTAGACGGATCAAATTGAAAAGCATCAATATTAGATCTATCCACATTAGAATTTGATACTCCCGGCCATGTCTGTTCTCCAGCCATATCTCCAACAAAAGTAATGTCCTGACTATAAATAGCTCTTAAGCCATTGTAAACTGCTACTAAAGCTGCATTGGCATCTGATTCTGTTTTATAAAAATTATCAGGTGATATAAAAGATTGTGGATTTTCATCTAGAAAATCATTTTGACAGCTGCTAAAGCTTGTAATCAAAATAGATAAAGCTGTAACAATAAGAAAATTATTAGATTTCATATTTTTTTGATTAAAGTTTTACATTAAGTCCCATTAGGAATGTTTTGGCTGCCGGATAACCTCCACGATCTACACCCATACTAAGATTGTCCTGTCCAAATGAACTTACATCAGGATTGTATCCTTTATAGTTTGTAAAAGTCCACCAGTTTTGTAAACTAACATATAATCTTATAGACTGTACAAAAGTATTTCTAAAAACTTCCTGTGGCATGTTGTATCCAAATGATACATTTTGTATGCGTAGATACGATCCGTCTTCTATTTGTTTGTTAGTAAGACGAGTATCAACGGTATGTCTTTGGATATCTGTATTTGTGTTTGTAGGTGTCCATCTGTTTAATGATTGTGGAGCATTGACGTCTGTTTGTGCATTTACATTTAAATTCACAATTTCATTGCCCTGAA
>Ga0302173_10000113_pt1 | contig 40882 bp, 26 predicted proteins | sample I_Fen_N3_1_FD_198785 | JGI IMG/M metagenome (GOLD analysis project Ga0302173, IMG submission 198785) | Peat permafrost microbial communities from Stordalen Mire near Abisko, Sweden - I_Fen_N3_1 | ecosystem: Environmental > Terrestrial > Soil > Wetlands > Permafrost | place: Sweden: Abisko... | reverse complement strand
CTGGACTTGGATTAAAGAGAGGTCTTGAAGATGAAATTGTAATATCTCCTTATTCCACTTTAATGACACTTCCTTTTGCAAAAAATACTGGAATTAAAAATCTTAAGAGAATTGAAAAATTAGGAGCCTTAGGAAGATACGGATTTATTGAAGCTATAGACTATACTAAAGCTAGAGAAGAAAAATATATAATGACTCTTCCTAAAAAAGGAACACAAGGTGAGATTTTAAATAGGCATTTAGAAGAATCGAATAAGGACGCACATGTAACAAATGACTCAAATAATGATATGGAAAATCCTAAAAATTCATTATTTGAAGGAAATTATGCACAAGATGTGGATAAAAACGTAAAATCTGTGTATAACTATGATAAAGAAGTGGATAATACAAGGGATAAAAAGAAAGGTTTTATAAACAAGTACCGTGTGGATGATGTGGATAATGTGGATAATTTTCAAGAAGATGATGATATATATTTAGATATAGCTAATGAGAGGAACTCCAAAATATTAAATAATCCACAAAAAATTAATAAAGTCATGAATTATATGGTTCATCATTTAGGAATGTCTCTTATGGCTTTGGATAATATATTGCAAGATAATATTTTAATTAATAGATTTCATAGCTTGCCAGAGGTAAAAGCAACAGAGCTTTTACTAAAAGAGAAGGTTCCGCAAAATATAATTTTCGAAAGAAATCAGGATTTCTCTATAAAAAATAGGTATTTCCAAGGTGAAGCTTTAATTCCAAGGATATTTGAAAAAGTGAACCAAGATAGTCCACAACTTTTGTTATTATCAAATGGTGAATATTCATCCATGGTTACCATAGGTGGAAGTGGATATTCTAAAAAAAGTGATACTATGCTCTATAGGTGGAAGGGAAGTTCTACAAGTGATGATAGTGGAATGTTCTTTTATATAAAGAATTTAAATTCAAATGATTATTGGAGTTCAACTTTTGAGCCTTGCAAAAACTTAGGAGATAAATATGTAGCTGAATTTAATTTAGATAAAGCTAAGTTTAGTAGAAAAGATGGAAATATTGAAACTCAAATGGAAATTGTAGTTTCTTCAGAAGAGAATTTTGAAGTGAGAAAATTAATTTTAAATAATTTAGGAGATAAAAGTAGAACTGTTGAAATAACAAGTTACATGGAAATAACCTTAGCTACATTTGGTGCTGATGCGGTGCATCCAGCTTTTTCTAACTTATTTATTCAAACAGAATATGATGAAAAAGAAAACATTCTTATTGGAAGTAGGAGAGGAAGAGTTAAAGGGGCAAAAGTTCCATACATATTTCATAAGGCAGTGGTGAATGGTGAATTGGAGGGAAATATTACATATGAAACCTCTAGAATAAATTTTATAGGTAGAAATAGAGAATTAAAATCTCCAACAGCTATGGATAATGATAAAGCTTTAAATAATACTGTAGGAACAGTTTTAGATCCAATAATGAGCATACGAACTAGGGTTATATTAGAACCTAATTCAAAGAGAGAAATTTGCTATATAACAGGAATATGTGATTCTAAGGAACAGGTATTGGAGATATGTAGAGAGAATAGTGATTATAGTAAGATAGATAAAATATTTAAAAATTATAGCATAAGTGTGCAGCTTGAACTTAAAAATTTAGGTATAAGAAGTGCTCAAGCAAATGTATTTCAAAGTGTTGCTAGTGAAGTATTCTTTTTAAGTAATAATAGAAGAAATAGGGAAGAGCATATTAAAAATATATCAAAGCATCAAAAAGACTTATGGTCTTATGGAATTTCAGGAGATATACCTATTTTAATAGTATCCGTTGAAAAGTATGAAGATATAAATCTAGCATTTACTATGATAAAATTCCATTACTATTTAAAGCTTAAAGGAGTTAAATTAGATCTAATTATATATAATAACGAAGAGATTTCTTATGATGAACCACTTCAAAAGAATATAATGGATGCTATAAGACTATCAAATCAGAGTAATTCCTTAAATAAAGCAGGTGGAATATTTGTTCATAATAAGGCAACTATGAATATTGAAATTAAGGATTTATTAATAGGAATTTCAAGGGTGTTTGTGGATTGTAAGAATAATCTAAATTCATATGTATATTCAGAGAAAGAAATTAGCACATATGTAGATTTAAAGGAAGAAGGATTAAATTCACAGATAGCTTTAAGAAATAACTCAAGGTTTAAAACTCAATATGAACATTCTGATGTTATGGGAATGTCTATACCAGAGGCACAAGAATCACATATATATTATGAAGAGTATGACCATGATAAGGACTTAATAAATAATGATGATTTGCTTAATGGAATGAAAGAAACAAAACAACAAATTGATTTAAATGAAATGGATGAGAATATGTTGTCTAAAGGAAAAGTGGATGAAGAAATAGGTGAAAATCATAGTGATCAGGTAAGAGATCAAGATCATAGTCATGAAAAATTAAATGTAGAAGATTTGGATTTCTTTAATGGTTATGGTGGTTTCTCGCCAAAAGATAAAAGTTATATAATTAAATTATCTAATTATAAAAATACTCCAGCTCCTTGGATTAATGTTATTTCTAATGAAGATTTTGGATTTCATATATCTGAAGTGGGTGCAGGGTATACTTGGTGCGGAAATTCTAGAGAAAACAAGATAACACCTTGGAGTAATGATTATGTTAGAGATCCTATAGGAGAAGCTCTTTATATAAAAGATAATATTTCAGGGAACTATTTTTCCATATCACCAAAACCAGTTAGAGATGCTGGAGAGTATATAATAAAACATAGTTTTGGATATTCTGAATTTAAACATACTGCTTATGATATAAATGGAACACTTCAAGTCTTTGCACCTATTGGTGAAAAGGTAAAAATCCAAAGGGTTACTTTGGAAAATTTAAGTAATCAAGATAGAGATATTTCATTATTTTATTATGCAAAGCTTGTCTTAGGTGTATATGAATATGATAGTTCGAGATATATTTCTACATATATAGATAATGGATTTATAAGAGGAAGTAATCCTTACAGTGAATATTTTGGAAAATTAAATGCTTATTTAACTATTTTAGGTGGAGAAAAGCTAAGCTTTACTGGAGATAATAAAGAATTTATAGGTATTGGTGGAGAGTTATCTACACCAGAAAGTTTAAATTATAATAGTTTAAGCAATAGAAGTGGGGGGATTTATGATCCTTGTTTGGCAGCTCAAGCAAATGTTAAATTAAAAAAAGGTGAAAAGAAAGAAGTAATCATTTTATTTGGGCAAGAGGAAAGTGGAAAGATAGAAAAAGTTATACACAAATACAATAATTTTAACAATGTGGAAGCTGAATTAGATAAAGTAAAACAATATTGGAGTGATTTCCTAGGAAATATACAAGTTAAGACACCTGATAAATCTTTAGATTATCTTTTAAATGGATGGCTTTTATATCAAACCTTGAGTTGTAGATATTTAAGTAGAAGTGCCTTTTATCAAAGTGGTGGGGCTTACGGATTTAGAGATCAACTTCAAGATTCGATGTCTCTAGGAGTAGTAAAACCTGAAATACCAAAAGCACAAATATTGAGAAGTGCTTCACGACAATATATAGAAGGTGATGTACAACATTGGTGGCACCCAGTTGTAAATTCAGGTATAAGAACTAGATTTAGTGATGACTTGCTATGGTTACCTTATGTAACAGCAGAATATATTAATTCTACTGGGGATTATGAGATTTTAAGTCAAATAGCTCCGTATCTTGAAGATGAGCCTTTAAGAGAAGGTGAAGATGAGCGATATACTATAGTAAATCAATCTTCAAAGGAAGGAACTATATATGAACATTGCTTGAAAGCTATAGAAAAATCCTTAAAATTTGGTGCTCATAATATTCCTCTAATGGGTAGTGGAGACTGGAACGACGGAATGAGTACTGTTGGAAATGAAGGAAAAGGAGAAAGTGTTTGGCTTGGGTGGTTCTTATATTCAATTTTAAATAGTTTTATTGAAATTGCAGAAATACAGAATGATAAGGAAACAAAAAATCATTATGAAGAAAGAAAAGAATTTATAAGAGAAAACTTAGAGAAAGCTGCATGGGATGGTGGATGGTATAGAAGAGCATATTTTGATGATGGAACACCACTAGGATCAAGAGAAAATCCAGAATGTCAAATTGATTCATTAGCTCAAAGCTGGTCAATAATTTCAGGCGCATTTGAAAAGGATACTAATATTAAAACTACAGATAAAGAATCAATAGCTATAAATGCGAGAGCAAGAGCAATTGAAGCTATGGAAGCAATTGACAAAAACCTTGTTAAAAAGGAAAAGGGTATGATATTGTTATTAGCACCACCATTTGGTGATTCAAAATTAGAACCGGGATATATAAAGGGATATGTACCAGGTGTAAGAGAAAATGGAGGGCAATATACTCACGCAGCAGTATGGGTAATTCTAGCATTAACAAAGCTTGGACTTGGAGATAAAGCAGCAAAATATTTTAATATGATAAATCCAATAAATCATACAAAAACAGAATTAGAATGTATGACTTATAAGGTAGAACCTTATGTAATGGCAGCAGATGTGTATATAAAAGAACCTCATGCAGGAAGAGGTGGATGGAGCTGGTATACTGGGGCTTCGGGATGGATGTATAGAGTTGGAATTGAAAATATTTTGGGTCTTAAAAAAGTTAAGGATAAAGGATATTTTATAAATCCTTGTGTACCAAAAGATTGGAAGGAATTTGAGATAAAGATTACAAATGAAAAAGAGAATTATAACATAAAGGCTATAAGAAGTATTAATAATGAAGATATGACTATTGAGAATACTGTGAAAGTAGTGATTAATGGAAAGATAATCGAAGATGGCATGATACCAAGAGGTGCTGGAACTTTAGATGTTATAGTATATTTCAAATAAGGCATATTAATAAAAATTATAGGGTTGTATGAAATGATTTGAAAATTGTTTTATACAGCCCTATGATTTTTCGATTATCAATACTAAATACTCAATTTTCAATGGGGAGGTTTAGATAATTTACTTGGATTTTAGACTATACTATAATAATATGATATAATTTATCAATATTTCGACGGAACTTAACATTGACAATTTATAATACATATTATAGATATCAATTCTCAATTATCAATGATTAATGATTAATTGATAGTTACTCAAAGAGAAAGTTCGTTTTCGGGATTTATTAAAATTTAATTGTGAACAATTTAAAATTTAACACATAAATCTGAAAGAATTTCCTCATTAATTGAGTATTGAAAATTGAAAATAAGGAGTGGGTATTTGTGAAACTGAAAAAAATAAAGAATGAAATTTCATCGAAAAGTACAAGTGAAGTTGAGAAAAAAACTAATGTTGGCAATGAAATAGTAACAACTAGTAAACAAAAAAGAACAATAAAAGGTGAATTGCTATTTACTATGTTATCAATATCGATTGCTTTAACTGTGGGAATTGTTTTGTGTGTTTCAACAATCTTATCAAAATACTATGATAGTGAAGTTAATAGTAAAAATGAACTAATATCAAATCTTATTTCTAAAAATGTTTCAACATTTATGGACACCACATATAAAATAGCAGAAGATTTAGCTTTTAATTCAGATGTACGTTTAGGAGATTCGGATACCAAGGGAAAGGTACTTAAAGAAACTGTAGATCGAAATCCATATTATGAATTATTGTATATACAAAATGAAACTGGAATGCAAACTGGAAGATCATCTGGAAAACTTTCAGATAGGTCAGATAGATGGTGGTTTACCCAAGCTAAAAATTCTTTGAACTCTTTTGTATCAAAGTCTTATTATTCAGTTTCATCTAAAAATCCAGTTACATCGGTGTTTATTCCGTTAATGGAAGGTAATAAATTTGTTGGAGTAATGGGAGCAGACATAAAGTTGACTTATTTACAAGACTTAATAAAAGAGAATTCAGATGAAGCGGCAGGAAGATATTCTTTTGTGATAGATGGAGAGGGAGTAGTAGTAGCGCATCCTAATGATGAAGTTTTATCACAATTATATAACTATAAAAAGTTGACCAAAACAACTGGAGATCAAAGTGCTGGAAATTTACAGGAGGAACCAATTGAAGTTGCAGATGGATACAAAGAAATTATATCTCAGGTAATGTTAGGTTATAGTGGCAGTATTAGATTTAAGGACAAGGGCGAGGGATATTATGCATCTTATACACCAATAAAACTTGATGGAAAATCTCCAAATTGGTCAGTTATAACAGTACAAAAAGAAGATAATGCAAAAGTTATTATATCAAAAGTAACAAAAGCTACATTAATTGCAGGATTAATTATATTAATTATTGCAACTATAGTTATTATATTTATATCAAGAAAAATTTCAAAGCCTATAGTTGAAATATCAAAATTATTAACTATAGCATCTACTGGAGATTTTACAGTGAAATCTTCAACTAAATCAAAAAATGAAATTGGAATTTTAAGTTCAAGTTTTAATGAAATGATAAATAAAGTCTCGAACTTATTAAATAGCACAAAGAAATTAACGGATGACATAAGATATTGTTCTGTAATTTTAACAGATAAAGCAGATGAAACTACCAATGTAGCAAGAGAAATAAACCTTACAGTCCAAGAAATAGCAGATGGAGCAACTAATCAAGCGTATGGAGCTGAAGAAAGTGCAAGACTTGGAGATACTATGAGTCAAGAATTTAACCAATTAGAAGAAAAAACTCAAGTAATGGTTAATGAAGCTACGAACTCATCAAAGGTAATTGCCAATGGAATTTCAAAAGTAAATGAATTAAAGGAAAAAGCAAAAACTACTGTTGACATTGTAGGTAAAACTCAAGATAACATAGAAAAACTAAATGTTAAATCTAAAAATATAAAATCAATATTAGACACCCTTGAAGGTATTGCTCAGCAAACTAATTTACTTTCTTTAAATGCATCAATAGAAGCAGCAAGAGCAGGAGAACATGGGAAAGGCTTTAGTGTTGTTGCTGAGGAAATTCAAAAATTATCAATTGAATCAGCAGAGTCTACAAAGAATATAGCAAAAATAATTTTAGATATTCAAAATGATATTTCAAATAGTGTAGATGTTATTAAAGAGATAAAAACAGTGTCAGAGGAGCAATTTACGTCAGTAAATGATGTCAATGAAGCCTTTAATAAAATCACAGAAGCTACAGAAACTATAATAAAAACAATAGATTATTTAGGTGAATTTGTTAATGAAATGCACAAGACTAATAATGATGTGGTTAACTCAATAAATAATATTGCAGCAATATCAGAAGAAACAGCAGCTTGCTCAGAAGAAGTTACAGCATCACTTCAAACTCAAACAGAAGCGATTGCTGAGGTTTCAAAGGAAGCGGAAGAATTAAAACAAAAGGCTGAACTTTTAGAAGTAGAAATTAATAACTTTAAGATTTAAGGCCCAATTAAAAATAGGCGTGGCATTTTAGAATTGTTATTTTCTTTAATGTGCCTAATTAAAATAAAAAAGGTTTCCTTATAAAGACAAGCTTTAAGGAAACCTTTTTTTGAGCAATAAGCACTAAATTAAAATGATAAACTTTAGTGCCAAAGTACTATGGGGTACAATTATTATTTTAACCAACATTGGAAAAGTTATTCAAGTTATTAAGAAAATTTATCAGTAGCAGTAGGAAAAATTTAAAATAATAATTTACTCTGAATAAGGTCCTTCTGATAGGGTCATATCTTCAGTGTAATCAAATTCTTGATTAGCTATATTATTTACAACAATTGAATCTACAGCAGGGTTCGGCATATTTATAGGGAAATCCACACCTGTTGCACTTTCAACACTCTCATCACTTGGGGTATAATCAGTTCTCATTTTTGGTAAATAAGCCTGCTCTATATTTCCATCGGAATTAGTAATTGAATTAGTAAAATGAGCATTGGTTAATTTGTTTTGCAAACTATTTTCTGGAATCTTATGATTCATAATAATCACTCCTATCTTCATTTGTTAGTTCTAGTTTTACTTTAAATTTGTATTTTTATCTCTAGAATTAAAATCAGAATCAATCTTTTTTTGTACTAATTAAGTTCTGCTACTGGATTTGGTTTAGAAGAATCCAAGCCATTTACACGTTCAATACTTTCTTCAGTTGGAGGGTAATTAGCTTCTGAATGTGGTAGATAAACCTGTTTCATTTTTTCAATATAAGCATCTTTTTGCTCTGATGAATGAGGATCGGTTAATTTCTCTTCAGAATAATCTTCTTTAACTGGATTATAAGGTGTTTTTTCTTTACTCATAATAATCACTCCTAACAATGTGCAATTGAAATATGGAAACACTATTATTATTTGAAAAAATAATCTCATTAATACGTGAGATATATAGAAATATGTACAGCATTATGGATAATCATTAAGTTACTGCATTTTATTAAAATTAGTGGTAAAATTATTTCATAATGGATATGGAGGGATTTTATGAATAAAAATATAAAACGTATAATTGCGATTACACTTACTATTAGTGCTTATGGAGTAATTTCGGCTATTACGCCAGGCACATATTTAGATATTACATCTAAGACTGTTTATGCAGCGTCTTATTCTCCTAATGATGGGGAATTAAAATCATTAACTTTAAAATCAATAGGCGGAGAGACTCTTAATCTTCGTGATGGATATAATGGAAGTGATGTGAAAATAAGCGAAGATAAAGAGTATTATGCAAAACTCACAGATGATAGTGATGGAATAAAAATAACTTCAAAAGTAGAAGGTGAGGATTACATAGTTAAAATTTTCACTTCTGATAATTTAGATGCAACAGCTTATGATCCAGGGGATAAAATTCTACTAGGTAAAGGTGATGCAACTATTTATGTGAGAACTTATAAATCTGAATCGGCATTTAGAAAAGCAAAGAATAGTCAACATGATATTTCGGTTTGTGAAGAAGAATACAAAATTAATGTAAGAAAGACAACTGAAAGTTCTTATGAAGATACAACTCAAGATTCTATATATTTAGATAAACTTGACCTTAGTAAAGGGGATATAAGTTTCATAAAGGAAAAAACTACTTATGATATAAAAGTTGATTCGGATGTAGAACATATAAATATTACAGCGAAACCAGAAAATAGTAGTGATAGAATTAGAATAAATGGAAAGTTAGTAAATTCAGATGATAAATATAAAGAAACTGTAGATTTAGATGAGGGTAAAAATGAAATTAAAATAAAAGTCACAGATGATAAGGATAATCAAAGAACATATACGTTGAATATAAAAAGAGGTGATTCATCAAGTAATAATAAAGATAATATATATTTGACAAATCTTACTTTGAGTGAGGGTACTCTTGAGTTTTCAAAAGAAGATACAACATATGATGTAGATCTTGATGAATCTATAAGTAAAGTAACAATAGGGGCTGAGCCTGAAGATGAAGGGTATTTGCTTACAATTGATGGGAAAGAAGTAAAATCAGATGATAATTATGAAAAGAAAGTATCTTTAGCTAAGGGAAAGAATGTAATTAAAGTGACTGTTAAAGATGAAATAAAAAACCAAGAAAGAACCTATACAATGACTATAAACAGGGGAAAAGCAGAAGAAACTAGTACTAATACAAATGTTGATGCAAGTACTAATACAAGTACCAAAACAGATACAGATAAGTCAACTAGTAAAAAAAATGGCTGGGTAGAAACTGAGACTGGGTGGAAATATAATGATGAAAAAGGAAACACAGTGAAGAATTCATGGTTATTGGATAAAGAAACAGGACTGTATTGTTATTTGAATGAAGACGGACTCAGAAAAATAGGTTGGTTTAAAGATAAAGATAAGTGGTATCTATTAAATGATAAGGGTGCTATGTTAACAGGGTGGTATAAGTCGGAAGTTAAAGCTGAAAAGAATGCTACAAGTAATAACACTACAAGTACTTCAAGTGCTACTGCTACGACTGCTGCCACTAATACTGCTGATTGGTATTATTTAAATACTGATGGATCAATGAAGACGGGTTGGTTACTTGATAGTGGAAAATGGTATTACTTTAATAGTGATGGAACAATGCAAAGAGGATGGTTGATAATTTCTAATTCAAAATATTATTTAAATGATGATGGAACAATGACTGTGGGAAATAAAACGATAGCTGGGAAAGCTTATAAATTTAATAACAGTGGAGTATCAATATAGGAGTATTCATTTCTTTCAGGGTACTGTGAAAAGTTCACTAGAATTCACTAAATGGCAGTTTGCACCATTACAGTTTGCACCAAATATAAAATTTGGACAAACTATAGTGGAGCAGCCTGCCATTTAGTGTTTTAACAGCTAATTTTTAATGATTATTCCTAAAATACATATATTGTATTAAAATAGAATGTAAAAGTTTATAATTTATTAAGAATTATATAATAAAAAGTATAGAAATATATAGTATAATTAGAACTATATATAATATATAGTTCTATATTTATAACTAAGTTAGGTTATGGTATTATATCTATATAAGTCACTATAAAAAAATAACAAGTTAGTAGAATTTATTAAAATAATGATTGTATTGGGAGAATAGGATAGATATTAAGAGAAAATTAATATATGAAGGAGAAGGTAAAATATGCATAAAAAAGTTAAATATATAATAGCAGCAAGTCTTGTGATTGGAGCAATTTCAGGTGTGATGCCAACAGATACATTTGTATTAGGACCTATTAAAGCTTATGCATCAACTTATGCGGATGCTAGTAAGGGTCAATTAACATCATTAGCATTAACTTGGGATAATAGTAATGAAATTGAATTAAGAGATAGCTATTCTGGTGATAAAGTAGATTTAACAGAAAAAAGTGATTATTATGTAGAATTAAAAGGTATTAGTGGATTTAATATATCAGCAGAGGTTAAAGGAAGTGGGTATGTAGTTAAACAATTTGCTTCAGCAGATAAAACTGAAAAAGGGAAAGATGTTGGAACGGTTGATATTAACTCAGGTTATACCAAAATATATCTAAGAACTTATAAAAGTGAAGAGGCTTATAAAGAGGCTTATGCAAATGGAAATGTAAGTAATTGTGAAAAAACTTATACAATCTATGTAAGAAAAGCTAATACTAGTTCTCAAACAGAACAAGATAGAGAGTATGCATATTTAAGCAATATTCATTTAAGTGATGGAATTGTCAATTTTTCAAAGAAGGAAACTTCATATGATGTAAATATAGATGAAGCAGTTGATAAACTGACTGTTAGAGCAACTCCAGAATATAATGGGGATTACGTAGAAATCAATGGAAGCTCAGTGTATAAAGATGATAATTTTGAAAAAACAATTGACTTAGATAAAGGAAATAATACTATAAAAATATATATTGAACATGATAAAGAAGATACAACTTACACATTAAATTTAAATAGAGGAAAAGTATCAGTTTCAACAACAAAAGCAGACGATATGAATTTTACAATTCAAAGTAATTTGAATAAGGTTAATGTATGGCAACAAAATGATGGTAAATGGAGATATATAGATGGTTCTGGGGAAATTTTGAAAAATCAATTTTGGTTTGATAAAAGTACTGGAATAAATTACTATTTAAAAGAAGATGGATATAGAGCTACAGGTTGGTTTAATAATAACAATAATTGGTACTATTTTAGTGAAACTGGTCAAATGAAAACAGGTTGGGTGAATTTAAATAAAAATTGGTATTATTTAAATCAAAGTGGAGTTATGAAGATGGGCTGGTTAGAAGATTCAACAGGGAATTCATATTATCTTGATAATAATGGAGCTATGAAAATTGGATGGATTGAAAATTCAGATGGAAAGTGGTATTACTTAGATTCAACAGGGAAAATGGTTAAAAGTGCAACTATTAATGGAGAGACATTAGGTGCTGATGGGTCATTGGTTAAATAGCAACATAGTATATTAATGAAAAGTAAAAATAAAATATAGTTTAAGTGGAGGAGAATATATGAGTAAAAATATAAAAAAAATAATAGCAGTAGTAATGGCAATTGGAACTATTTCAGCTGTATCACCAGTTACGAATACTAATTTATTAACTACAAAAGCCTATGCCTCAACTACTAATGATACAACTGAATTAAAAAGTTTGAAATTGGAAACTTCAAGTGGAAGTAATATAAAACTTTATAGTAATAATAATTATGCTAGTGATAATAAAGTTGATAGTAATGATATATCAAAAGGAGACACTTATTATACAAAAACTTCAGAGAGTACAGTTAGCATAAATACAAGCGGTCCTACTTCCAAATATGTTAGAGTATTTAAAGGAACATCTAATTCCACTAAAGGTAAAAAGATAAGCAGTGATATTAGTTTATCATCAGGAACAAACACTCTTACTGTAAGAGTATATAATGAAGAACCAGATTCAAGTATAACATATGGTGATGATTCTGATGTAGCAAGTGAATATACAATAAAAGTTAAATGTACTTCTAGTGATACTAGTTCTAGTAGTGACAGTTATGATGATATTTATTTAAATAAACTTAGTATAGATGGTGAAAGTATTTCTTTATCAGATTCAAAAACTACATACACTTATAATGTTGCTAGTAGTGTTGATCAAGTAGTAGTAAAAGCAACACCAAAAGATGAAGATGAAGATACCGTAGAAATAGATGATGATACAGTAAATTCTGATGATAAATATAAAAAGACGGTATCTTTAGATAAAGGTGATAATGAAGTTGAAGTAAAGCTTACAAATAATGATGATGAGGAAAGAGTATATACCTTAAAGATAAATAGAGGTGGTAGTACTTCAAACAATAGTACAAGCTCAACAACAACAGCAGACAACTATGATGAGATTTATTTAGAAAAGTTAAGTGTAGATGGTACTGCAATTGATTTATCAGACTCAAAGATTAATTATAGTTATAATGTTGGGAGTGACATTGATGAAGTAACAGTAAAAGCAACGCCCAAAGATGAAGATACAGATACGGTGGAAATTAATAATGAAGAAGTAGATTCTTCTGATAAATATAAAAAGACAGTATCTTTAAATAAAGGTGAGAATAAGATTGAAATAGATCTCACAAATGATGATGATGAGGAAAGAGTATATACATTGAAAATAACTAGAGGTACTAGTACTTCAAATACCACAGACACTACAACTACTGTAACTTCATCACCAAGTACTGCGAAGGAGATAACAACTCCTAAAGTTAGTCAATGGGTACAAACAAATGGAGTTTGGAAATATAATGATGCAACAGGAAATCCAGTAAAGAATAGCTGGGTACAAAACTATTATGTAAAAGATGATGGAGGCATGGCTACTGGATGGATAAGTAATGGTGGAAATTGGTATTATTTAGGAATGGATGGAGCTAGGAAAATAGGCTGGCAACAAGTAAATGGAATGTGGTATTATTTGGAATTGGCAGAAGGTAAAATGAAAACTGGATGGATGAAAGAGACAAATGGAAAATACTATTACTTAAATAATAATGGATCTATGGCTTATAATACTACTATACAAGGATATAAATTAGGCAGTGACGGAGCTTGGGTTAAGTAGGGAACCCAAATCTATGATTTGGCGTGAGTCACTTACTCAGGGAGCGAATGCGATTCGAGTTTCCTCTAGGGAACCCAAATCTATGATTTGGCGTGAGTCACTTACTCAGGGAGCGAATGCGATTCGAGTTTCCTCTAGGGAACCCAAATCTATGATTTGGTGTGAGTCACTTACTCTGTGAGTAAATAGGTAAGTAGGTTGTAGCTTTTAAAAATGCATTTGTATGAATTAGAATTAATAGAAGAACGCTTATTTTGGGCGTTCTTCTTTTGTATATGTTGAAATTTTCAATCGTAAATTTTCAATCGTAAATTTTCAATACTAAATTAATAATTATGGCTTCAGACAATTTGCTTGTGAAGTGTAGGTTATAAAATTCAATTTATATATGCGTAAAAATGAAAATATTAATTTGGATAATTGTTATTTAAGTGGTAGAATTAATATATATATTCAAATCTAAAGTGGATAATTGTAAATATTTATATATTTAATGAAGAGAAAAATAAAATGTAATTTTAGTGGAGGACAAAATATGAATAAAAATATGAAAAGAATAGTTTCTATGGTGTTAGTAATTGGAACAGTTCCAGTATTAGTGCCAAATACAAGTACTAGCTTATTAACTACAAGAGCTTATGCATCAACTAATGAAAGTGAGATTTCAAGTTTAGATTTATTAGATGGAAATGGTAATGGAATAAAGTTATATGATAGTGATATGTATGACAAAAGAGTACATAACAAAGATATAGATGATGCAGAAATATATTATGCTAAAACTTCATCAGGTACTGTAAGTATAGATATAGATGGACCTAGCAAAAAATATATTAGAGTATTTAAAGGAACTACTAAAACAACTCAAGGTAAAAAATTAAATGAGGATATTAGGTTATCACGTAGTTCAGAAACTACTCTTCTTGTCGTAAAAGTATATGGTGAAGAGCCAGAAGATAATGTTGCATATGATAATGACAACTATGATCTTCAAGGCACATATAAAATTAAAGTGAAATATACAGGTGACAGTACCTCAAGTAGTGATAGCAGTTACAGTTCAAGTGGCGAATTAAAAGCAGATGATTATGATAATATTTATTTAGATAAAATGAGTATAGATGGTAATAGTATTGAATTAATGAATTCCAAAATTGACTATAGCTATAATGTTAAAAGTGATGTGGAACAAGTAATAGTTAAAGCAGTACCAGGAGATAAAGATACAGATGATGTTGAAATTGATAATACTGATGTAGATAATTCTGATAACTATAAAAAAACAATAGCTTTAAAGAACGGTGAAAATAAAATTAAAATTAACCTTAGTAATGATGATAATGATGAAAGAGTATATACTTTAACTATAAACAGAGGAAATACAGTAGCAACTACAGATAGTACAAATCAAGTAACAAGTAACTCTAGTGCTACAATTGATACAGTAGCTGTAACAAACAAATGGGTACAAGTTAATGGAAAGTGGCAATACAAGGATGCGGCTGGGAATACAGTAAAGAATAGTTGGATACAAAATTATTACCTACAAGCAGATGGAAATATGGCTATAGGATGGTTAGATTACAACGGAAGAAAGTATTACTTAGGTTTAGACGGTGCTAAGAGGACTGGATGGCAACAAGTAGATGGAAATTGGTATTATTTTGACAGCAATAATTCTTAGAATACAAGAGAAATGAATACGTATAGGTTGTTGTAATTATTGATAATCAATGGTCAATTATCAAATTTCAATTAATGAGTGTAATTTTAGAAAATTTATTTAGGGGGAAGAAAAATGAATGGCAATATAAAAAAAATAATTGCAATAACACTTACTGTTGGTGCGCTTAGTGCAATTTTACCTACAACAAACTTGGATTTAATCACAACAAAAGCATATGCAGAAACTAATGATGGAGTACAAAGTATAAGGATAAAAGCCTCAAGTGGTGGTGCTTTAAATGTTTATGATGATAATGATTATAAGAATGAACATAAGGTTGATAATACTGATATAACGGATACCAAAATTTATTATGCAAAAACTTCTTCAAAAAAAATAAAGGTAAGTGTAGATGGACCAGATTCTAATTATATAAGAGTATTTAATGACACTTCAAGTTCTACAAAAGGAGATAGAGCTGGTGACAGTGTAGATATATCAGATTCAAATACAATTGTTGTAAGGATATATAATAGAAATCCAGGGGTAGTAAAATATAGTGATAGTGATTATATAAGTCAATATAAATTTAAAATAAAATACACAGCATCAGATGATGAAGAACAAAAAGATAATGTATTTTTAAGAAACATCTCATTAAGCAGTGGAAATATAAGTTTTTCAAAAAGCACTTCTACTTATGATGTAAATGTTGATGAAGATATTAATAAATTGGAAATAGGTGCGCCTCCTGATTGTGATAGTGATCAATATGATAATTACAAAGTTGTAATAAATGGTGGCGTTGTTGATAAAGATGATAAATTTAAAGATAAAGTGAATTTAAATAAAGGGAAAAATGTTATAGAAATTAAGGTTGATGACGATGAAGATAACGAAAGAATATATACATTAAATGTAACTAGGGCAGATAGTGCTAATATAAGTACTACTACTAGCAATACTAACACTAATAGTAATTCTGTAAATAATACTGCAACAAATAGCGCTAATGATAAAACTAATGAACAGGTGCAGCAAATTAATGGAAATATGGCTACAGGGTGGTTGAATTACAACGGGAAGTGGTATTATTTGGGCACAGATGGTGCTATGAAAATAGGATGGCAATTAATAAATGGAAAGTACTATTATTTAAATAGTAATGGTACTATGGCATATAGTACAACAATTAATGGATACAAATTAGGTGTTGATGGAGCTTGGACTGGAAAGTAATATTTAAAGAGCATTCAAATTTTGAGTGCTCTTTTTTACTCAATACTTTATAATTCTATATCCTTTAAACATATAGTTAAATTATATCAATGCTAAAATGTTAATTACTATATATATTATTAAAAAGGTACCCAAAATAACTTGGATGATTGTATTATATAGTGTTGGTAAAGGATATTAAAGGAATTATAGGAATAAGGAAAATTAATTTCTAAAATATCTAAAAAAAGGTACCAAAAATAAATTACTGGATTGTATTATATTATGTAGTAAGAAAAGGGTATAAATGAAGATAAAAAATTTATTTCTAAATATATTAATAAATAAAAAATATTTTCATAAAAAAGTACCCAAAATAAAATTACGATTTGTATTATATAATGACAACACAGGAATGACATGGAAATAAAGTAAAATTGAAAATATTTTAGCAAAACATGTACATGCTTTAAGTATTATGATATACTGGCATAATAAATGTAAGTTTAGTGTAAATTACATAGCAATTCATTTGTTAAGATTAGGATTTATACAAAAGTATACATTTGTAGGCATTATATAACTTTACAGGGTTGTACAAAAATGCTATAATTTATCTGATTTTTAAAATTTAGGAGGAAAGAAATTTATGTTTAAAAGAGCAAATAAAATTACTTCATTATTAGTAACTGCAGCAGCAGTTATGTCATTAGTACCTGCATATGCAGCTGATGTTAAGAAAGTTGATTCACAAGATGGTACTGTATATAATGCAGTAGCATATAAAGATGGTAAATTCTATATTGATGGAGAAGTTAACGATAAAGATGAAGCAGCTTATTATTTAGCTGATGGTAAATACAATAATTTATCAGACGTTGATGCTGGATCAGATATCACAACTTATGGAACTAAGTATGTAGATGTACAAGGTGGAGATTACTTTGTTGATTTAACAACTGGTAAAGTAACTGATGCTTCTATAGCTGATGATTCTAGAGATGATGCATCTTCAAACTTGAGAAAGAAAGTTAAAGCTGATACAGATGGAAGATATCTTAAAGATGGTTCTGCTAATGCAGCTGATACATTAAAAACTCTTACTGATGCAGATGAGATTTCAGGAAACGCTTTTGGAGAAGTTTGGTACAAAACTACATTTGCTCCTAAGGATGCAACAAACGGAAATGCTTCAGCATTAAACGTATATACAGATGGCACTGGAAACTATATTGATGCAGATTATAGCTTAGGAAAAATTAAAGTTACAACAACTGGAAAATCAGTATATGTAGAAAATACAGATGAAGATTATGATACAGCAGTATCTACTGCTAAAGTAAAAGCTTCTGTAAGTAATGCAGTAGCAGTTGCACAAGATAAAGATTATATTTATAGAACAGCAACAGTTACTTTAAAAACAACTACTGGTTCTGGAGTTGCAATAACTCAAATAGAAGGTAAGGACGTTTCATCAAAAACAACAGCGTTCAAAGCAGTAGCTAATGGATATTCATTTAATGTTATCCAAAAAATATCAAAAGCACAATCTTCAGGTGAAATTGGTGGAGTAAAATATGCTAAGACAGTAAATACTTATGTACTTTCTGATTCAGATGCAGTAGATAAGACTAGTAATCTTTACACAAACTATACTGTAGCTAATGGAAAATTAGTTAATTATAAAGTAAATGCTACTACTGTTGACATTCAAACAATAACATTAAAATCAGAAGATGGTATATACTACACTGATTTTGCTTCATCATCAAATGATGATATTGAAACAGGAACTACAGCTAACGAAGTAGTATCTACAGATGCTGATGGAAATGTTTGGAGATTAAATGGCGGATACCTTTACCAATGGAACAATGATGAAGATTGGGATAAAGTATACAAAGTAGATGGATCTTTCAATAAATTTAGTATTTATGACAAGAACAATTTAGTTGCTTGGAATGAAGATGATGCAGTTTATTCAGTAATCGGTGGTAAAACTACTACTAAGACTGATGATACAAAAACAACAACTCCAGCTGTAACAACTCCAGTTGTTAAAGCAGGATGGGCTCAAGCAGCAGATAAGACTTGGTCTTTCGTTAAAGCTGATGGAACTAAAGCTACTGGTTGGTTACAAGATGGAAGTACTTGGTACTACCTAAATGCAACAGGAACTATGGCAACTGGTTGGGTAAATGACAATGGAACTTGGTACTACCTAGCTGGATCAGGAGCTATGTTAGCTAACACAGTTGTTGATGGATATACTTTAGGAGCTTCAGGAGCTTGGGTTAAATAATAATCTAAATCTTTGATTTAGGAATTCATATTTACTCTGTGAGTAAATAGTTTTAATCTAAATATCTGAATAAATAAAAAGGACAAGACTTAGGTCTTGTCCTTTTTGATTTTTAATAATATAATTGTGATTAATGAAATTTGATACATATTAAAATGGCATAGAATGCCCTTCAACTTCAATTCTTTAATATTCATTTTAAATATCCAAACTTAACTTGTCAATTAATCACTAACAACGCTTATTTCAACGTTCACTCAGAGCACTGTAGGAGTTTTAGTAATCCAGTAGCTTTGAAATATTTAAGTCTTGTGGATAGTTATAACTACCGTAGAGATTGTTGAATCAAAAATAATAGTACCTGATTAGTTTGCTAGAACTCACAAGTGTTGATTAACTAATTTTCTACTGCAAGACTTTTTAATTTCTTTGATTGAGAAATTATTATGTTGTTTTTTTGTTCTTATAACAAAGGATTGCTTTATTTCTTTAAACATATCAAATCTCTCATGATTTCCATAAGCTCTATTTTCAACTAAGATGGAATTTACATCTATTAAACTTTCACCTATCGGTCCATCATGCTTTTTTGCAATAGTTTCAACAACTTTTTGAGGTGTAAAGTCATTAATATTTAAGGCTACATGAAAGTTTTATTCCAGATTTATTGTCTTTAAATTTTGCCAATTTAAGACGGTTTTCGCCTACGGTCACGGCAGTCGAATCAACTGCTACCAATTTGTTTTGGTAAATCTAGAATTCTTCGCATTTGGCGATTGCACGTGGACATAATAATTTCAAATAAAGTTTTAGAAATTTCATAATCTACATCGGTTGCTTTTTTAGAAATAGTTGAATAATCTACAGATGTTAATCAACACTCATGGCTAGAACTATTGTTATCATCGTCATCATTATTCTTCGTCTATTTGGTAGAATATGCACAAAAAATATCCATTAAGCAACAAATTCAAAAGAATATATCACTTAATGGATATTTGAATACTAAATGTTATTAATTATTTACGAAGTGCATCTCTATTCATAAAGTTAAGTGAAACACCGACACCAAGAATTATCCAAAATACTGGAGAAACACTTACAGTTGAATCATTAAATATTCCTGCAAATAAGTATCCAACAACACCTAAACAAGTTGTTGCACCTAATAGTTGAGGTAGCGCATATTGTTTTTTTAAAGCATATAGTTTCATGCTGTCAATAATATAAATAAGCATAATAGCTACAAATCCTAATAGTGCAATTACTCCATAGTTTATTGCTATTTGTAAATATAGATTGTGAGCTTTATCTACAACAATATTTGGAGTATCATAAGCATAATATTTACCTATTAAATCACCTTGAGGGAAGTCAAAGACAAAAGTATCAGGGCCTGTTCCTAGTATAAGCGTATTTTTAATAAGTGGGAGGGATCTTGACCAAATATATCCTCTAGAAGAACCTAACTTTTCTTTTCCTTTAAAGCCAAAGGTTTCTGGAGATTGCAGGTCAATATATTTCTTTGTGCTCATATCCGTTAAATGAAATATTTTATTATCATTTAATTTAAAAGAAAATCTTGGTTGATTATCAATAATTAAAAGAAGAGAATCAGCTATAACTGAATTTTTATCAAGTTTTCCATAAGCAAAAGTAATATTATTAAAAGCTTCAGAATCTGTTGCTAATACTTTGCCTTTAAGTGTATAAGAAATAACTTCATCTTTTGAATTTTTGAATATTGGAATACCATTTACATATGTTATTTTTAAAGTGTCTTTAGGTAATACAACTTCAGTAGTTGAATCAACATATTTAATATCCTTAACGGGAGTATAATCTGTATAATCAATATTACTTGTGTCTTTAAATATACTAAAAATATCTGTTGCTAAACTAGGAAGTCTTTTAAGAATACTTCCACTAGTTGCAAAGTTAACACCTACAAGTAAAATTAGCAATGTGGCAAATACTATAAGAAGCGCTTTCCAACGAGTCATAATAGGCTTCAAAAATATTAAAATGCCAAAGATAGCTGCGCCTAAAATACCAATAAATCCTGAACGAGCTGAACTACCAACTAATAACCAAAATGAAAGCAGAGTACCTAAAAATGACATTATCTTATACATAACATCATCTTCAAAAATTGTATAACAAAATAATATAGGTAATACAATAGAAACGAAGCTACCCATGTAGTTATAACTAAAGAAGGTTCCGTAAATAGTACCTTTTTCGTTAAGTAAACTCATTTGGGAATTAGCAGTCTGATATTCACTAGGAATTACAATAGAAGTACCCAAGGGAGTTTTTATTAAATCCTGCCCGATATATTGGAAAATACCTAAAAATGCATTGATAAATACTAAAATTAAAAGTGGAGTAATAATATATTTATAATCATTAGTAGTTTTAAAAGAATAAATTGAATATATAAACAGAATCATATAGCAAGCAATTGCTATAAATCCTTCGGCTCTATCAAATATTCCTAAAAAGGATACTTCCTTATATTTTGAAAATAATGCAGATAACAAGGTGAAAAGTGAAAAGACACCACATGCAATTAAGATATAATTAAGAATTTTATCTTTTTTACTAAATATTTTCTTGAAAAATATAATACTAATTACAATTAAAGCAATGGAAAAGATTATTAGGAAAAAAGCTTTTCTTTGTGAAAACAAATCAACTTGATCAGCGTTGCCCCAGATAGCACTTGTATTTTCATCAACCTTTACATAAGTCATACGTACAATTAAAGGTACTATGCTTAGTACAAAGGCAATAGGAAAGAAAAAATTAAATGATTTTTCTTTCGAGTTAGTTCTAGAATTAACCATATTTTACACATCCTAATATTTTTATTTTTGTAGTTTGTTCATATCAATATGTAATATTATAGCATTCTAGATGAGCTATTGCAATTTGCTGAGGTTATACAAAAACTTGTATCTAAAAAAAATGTAGTATTATGAGGAGAAAAAAATAATTTTAATTACTGAAATTTTATTATGAAAAGCATATATATTAAATATACACATTAAAAAAGAGTGGCTTTGCCACAATACGGAACTTTTCTGCATATAAGAACATTTTTTGTGGATTGACTTATTACTATATAAATATGAAGGAGAATGATGGATATGAGAGAAAGAAAATATGCACATTAAAAAAGAGCAGCTATGCTGCAACCAAGAACTTTGCACATTAAAAAAGAGCAACTATGCTGTTTTTGCTGGATTGACTTATTACTATATAAATATGAAAGGGAATGATTGATATGAGAGAAAGAAAATATATAAAACTTAGAATTGATATGCATGAGGATACTAAATTTAAAATAATAGATAGAAAACCGGAAAGGGATCTTATTCATTATGTTTGGATTAGATTTGTAGCTCTAGCTGGGAAGAGTAATTTAGAAGGCGATTTATATATGTCAAAAAATATCCCATATACAATAGAAACTTTAGCAATAGAATTTAATAGGGATATAAATCAAATTAAATTGGCAGTAGATATATTTATGGAATTAGAGATGATTGGAATTTCAAAAGATAATGTTTATAGATTAAAGAATTTTGCAAAACATCAAAACATAAAAGTGAAAGAAACAATTAAAACTATAAATAAAATAAGTGAAAATAAAGTAGAAGATATTAAGAAAGATGAAAACTGTAGTTTAGAAATTCATAAAAAAGATATTAATGAAACTGAGAAAAAAAATATTGGAGAAGTTGAAAATAAAGATAATGGCAAGATTGAAGAAAAAGATACAAACAATATTGAAAATACTATATGTGATGAAAATATTAATAATAATATACCTATATTTTGTCCTATAGTTTTAGGTGAAAAGAAGAAGAAGCAAAGTAAGAAACAAAAGCCGAAGAAGAAAAACACTATAGATTTCGATGGAATTGATGAAGGAGATAATAGTATTATTCATTTTTTTGATGGTGATGAAGTGAGGCCTTTGGGAGAAAACGAGAGTGTTGTTAGCTCGTGGTCTTTTGGATAGAACTAAAACAACAAGGTGTGTTGCAAAATAATATTTAAAATCATTTTGCAGCAATACCTTTATTCATATTATAAATTGAAAGAATTAAAATCTATTTCAAGATCAGAATAAATACTGACTCTAACTTTATCTTCAAAGGTATAAATATCAGGCATGCCGTAGCGTTCATTGTCATCTAATGTATAGACTAATATATTTTTTTTAATAGGATTAACAATCCAGTATTCCCTTACTTTATATTTATCATATAGATTTAACTTTCGTATAAAATCATTATTAGGATTGTAAGGAGAAACAACTTCTACGATCATATCAGGTGAACCGGTACAACCTTTGTCAGTTAATTTGTTTTTATCACATATTACTGAAATGTCTGGTTGAATGATATTTTTACTATCTTCAATAATTTCATCATTATTTTTTAATATTACATCAAAGGGAGCAGGATATACTTCACATGAACCATTATTAGTTTCAATATAGCTTCTAATTCTGAACAATATTTCAGTTATTAGTTTTTGATGTATTCGTGATGGAGCGGGACTCATATCGTATATATTGCCATCTATAATTTCTATTTTTTCATTTTCATTATAGAGCATATAATCTTTATAGGTATAGGTTTTAATTGGATTTATTAACATTTAAACACCACCTTCAATATTAGAAATTGGAATACTTAATGGAATTATAGCATACTTACTTATTATAAATCTATATTTCTAGGCACAAGCTCTTGTGAAAAATTGAGAAGATGTATTAGAAAACTTAAGTGAATTTGGAAAATTGAGAGAAAAGTCGCATTTTATAAATGCGACTTTTTTTGTTAGAAAGGGGCAGTACTATTTCTTTTTTAACACATTCTTAATAAGTTCTAATAAGCACTTTGCCTTAATACCTATATATACAAGGAATGATATAGATAAATTGTATTCATTATAATAATGTTTCTTATAAAATATCCACATCGCTTCATGAAAGTCATAGATAACCTTAACCCTTTTCTTTTTAGAACTACCACCCTTGTAGTGTGTAATTTGTGCCTTTGGGTAGTAAAGTATTTTATATCCACCTTTTTTAATTCGATAGCATAAGTCTATATCTTCACCATACATAAAGAAATCTTCATCAAGGAACCCAACTTTATTAAGTACATCTTTACGCATAAGCATAAATGCACCAGTAAGACAATCAACTTCACCTACTTCATTTTCATTTAGATAGAGTGCATCATATTGTCCATATTTTATTGGATCTTTTTTATATAGCTTTAATAAATAATAAAGAGAGGCTTTGGGTGTTGGAAATCCTCTCTTGCATGCATGGTCAAGTTTCCCATCTGGCAGTACAACCTTGCAACCTAATGCACCTATATTAATATTTTTCTCGATTTCATATAAACACGTGGCTAAACAGTCTTCCTTAACTACGGTATCGGAGTTTAATAGCAGTATATATTCACCTTTGGCTATTCTCATTCCAATATTATTAGCTTTAGCAAAACCTAGATTAGCTTCATTTATAAAAAAATGCAAGATTTCATCTGATACAAGATCATTAAACTCTTCTTGTAATCTTTCAATACTACCATCACTAGAAGCATTATCAACTAGTAGTATTTCATATTGAAAAGGATGCTCTTTTTTTATTATTGATTCTATAGTTTGTTTGGTAAGAGTATACGTATTATAATTTACAATAATAATAGATAATTTCATAAGTTTGCTCCATTATGTTTATTAATTTCAATATTATTTTTAATAGTTTCACCATTGTTTTTTATAAGCTGTTCATTGTTTTTAAACCCTTTAAAAGCGGTTTTAAATAATATACTTATATCCAATAGTATATTCCAATTTTCAATATAATATATATCGAAGTCAATTCTTTTCTTAATTGATGTATCTCCTCTATAGCCATTTACTTGAGCATGTCCAGTTATTCCGGGTTTTACTTGGTGCTTGACCATATAAAGAGGAATTTCATTTTTAAAGTTTTCTACAAAAAGAGGTAGTTCAGGCCTAGGGCCAACTAAGCTCATATCACCTTTTAATACATTAAAAAATTGAGGCAACTCATCTATAGAAAATTTACGAATAAATGATCCGAATTTAGTTTTTCTAGGGTCAGAGTTTGTGCTCCATCCAGTTTCTTCCTCAGAATTAACTTTCATAGATCGAAACTTATACATTGTAAAGATCTTCTTATTTAAACCTACACGTTTTTGTTTAAAGATAACAGGACCTTTTGAAGTACATTTAGTGATTATAATAGTAGTAAGCATAATTGGACTTGTAAGTATAATCAAAGCCAGAGATCCAAGTATGTCTAAAGCTCTCTTTGCAAATGCATTCCCCCAATTATCCAAGGGTATTCGTCGTATATTAATAAGAGGAATATTGCCAATTTGGTCAATATATGGTTGACTTGGGATGTACTTGTAGCAAAAGGGTATTATAGAAATTTTCGTGCCACTTCTTTCACAATCTGAAACAACGTTTTCTAAAAATTTTGCATCAGATATATCAAGCGCGCAAACAACTTCATCAGGCTTAGATCTATTTAAAATATCATATAGATCATCATAATCTCCAAGTTTTTCACCTTTGAAATCCGAATTGTTTGCAACATATCCAGAATAATTGTAACCATAATTTTTATTAGAGTTAATTACATCTAAGTACTCATTTGCTACTTGACCACCACCAGCGATTATTACATGTTTTAGATTTAAACCCTTTAATCTAAAGCTAGATAGGGTTTTTCTCAAAATAAATCTTTTAGTTACAATTAAAGTAATATTTACAAAATAAAAAATAATGATAACCCATCGAGAAATGTCTACTAGTCTGAAAGAGAATAATAATGATAGTAGAATAGCCGTGAGTATTGCATTAGCTTTAATTATTTGAGTACACTCTTTAATAAACGTTGTTGTTCTAAATGAATGATAAAGATTAAAAAAGTTAAAGATAATCAGATTTATAGGAATTATAATAACTGAAAATTTAATATATGTAATTAACTTAATATACTCTGTGTCTGTTTGAAATATATAAAAACGAATTAAATATGCAAAAGACATAGATATAAACAAAATTATAATATCTGAAATAGCATTGAATTTATTTAGTAAGCTTTGATTTTCTTTTATCATCTATAATCCTCCTCTTAGCAGAGTTATATATGTTTAACTTTACTAGATGTATAATATCATTTTGTACGAAACTTTGCAATAAACTAAGGAATTCCAACTATAACGACTTAGCGTATTAAAACTATACATTAACTGGAATAATTTCCAAATGGAATAAATATTATAAAATCCGTTTATTTCTTTGTTCTGATATGTTAAAATTAAAAATGACATGTGAAAATAGTGTACAATAATAATTTATAAGATAAATTTCTATAAGTTTTACAAAAATAATGTGATAATTTAATTAAGAAATTTGTTTTCTAGTGATGATATGAATTTTGGACTGAAAGAAGTGAGGATTTTGACAAAAGGTATAATATTAGCAGGCGGAAGTGGAACAAGACTTTATCCTTTGACTATGGTAACTTCAAAGCAACTATTACCAGTATATGATAAGCCAATGATTTATTATCCATTATCAACTTTGATGTTAGCTGGAATTAAAGATATATTAATAATTTCAACACCAAAGGATTTACCTAATTTTGAAAAGTTATTAGGTGATGGTTCAAGATATGGTATAACATTATCTTATAAGGAACAACCTTCTCCAGATGGACTTGCACAAGCTTTCATATTAGGAGAAGAGTTTATTGGAAATGATAATTGTGCTATGATACTTGGAGATAATATATTTCATGGAAATGGATTAACAAAGCATTTAAAAAAAGCAGTAGAAAATGAAGGCCGTGGGACAGTTTTTGGTTATTATGTAGATGATCCAGAACGTTTTGGTGTAGTAGAATTTGATGAAAATGGAAAAGCTATCTCTTTAGAAGAAAAGCCATTAAAACCAAAATCTAATTATGCAGTTACAGGGCTTTATTTTTATGATAATAAGGTATGTGAATATGCAAAAAAACTAAAACCATCACCAAGGGGTGAATTAGAAATCACTGATTTAAATAGAATTTATCTTGAAAATGGCAATTTAGATGTAATAACTCTTGGACGTGGATATGGTTGGCTTGATACAGGAACAGTGGATAGTTTAACAGAAGCAGCTGAGTATGTTAAGGTGATTGAAACTAGACAAGGTCTTAAAATAGCGTGTTTAGAAGAAATTTCTTACAAAAATGGTTGGATTGATAAAGAAATATTACTTAAGAGTGCAAATGAATATGGGAAAAGTCCTTATGGAGAGCATTTAAAGAATGTTGCAAATGGAAAAATTAAATATTAAAATATCGAGTTTAAAATATTTAAAATTATTTAAAGCTAGAAAAGGTGTGTATAATAATGAATTTAATTAAAACTAAGTTGGATGGTGTTTATATAGTAGAACCTCAAGTTTTTGGTGATGAGAGAGGATGGTTTATGGAAACTTATTCTAGAATTAAAACACCAGAAATAACTTGTGATTTTGTTCAAGATAATCAATCGTATTCTAAAGAAAAAGGAATACTTAGAGGTATTCACTTTCAAAATGGAGATCATGCTCAGGCGAAATTAGTACGTTGCGTTAGAGGCTCAGTACTTGATGTGGCAGTGGATTTAAGAAAAAATTCCAGTACATACAAGCAGTGGGTAGCTGTGGAACTTTCAGCAGAGAATAAAAAGCAATTGTTCATCCCAAGAGGATTTGGGCATGGATTCTTAACATTAACTGATGATGTGGAATTTGTATACAAGACAGATAATTATTACAATTATGAAAGTGATCGTAGTATTCTTTGGTGTGATTCAGAAATAGGTGTGGATTGGAATTTTGAAAATCCAATAATTTCTGAGAAGGATGCAAAGGCACCATTACTTAGGGATAGTGATTGTAGGTTTTAAGTTTTAATGATCAATTGTCAAGGATTGATTTTCAATTTAGCTTTGCTTATTGGAGATTATAATTTTAAAGTAGTTTATTAAAGGAGATTAGTAACATGAAGATAGTAGTAACTGGTGGAGCAGGTTTTATAGGTGGTAACTTTGTTCACTTTATGCTTAATAAATATGCTGATTATAAGATAATTTGTTTAGATTCATTAACTTATGCTGGCAATATGGAAACATTAGATAGCGTAAAAGATAATTCTAATTTTAGTTTTTATAAAATAGATATAGCAGACAGAGATGCTGTGTTTAATATGTTTGAAACAGAAAAACCTGACATGATAGTAAATTTTGCTGCAGAAAGTCATGTGGATCGTTCAATTGAAAACCCTGGAGTATTTTTAAATACTAATGTTATAGGAACAGGGGTATTACTTGATGCCTGCAGAAAGTATGGAATAAAAAGATATCATCAAGTATCTACAGATGAAGTTTATGGAGATTTACCTTTAGACAGACCTGATTTATTTTTTACAGAGGAGACTCCACTTCATACATCAAGCCCATATTCAGCAAGTAAAGCATCAGCTGATCTTCTAGTAGGGGCGTATTATCGTACATTTAATTTACCTGTAACAATCTCGCGTTGCTCTAATAACTATGGGCCATATCATTTTCCGGAAAAATTAATTCCGCTTATGATAGCTAATGCATTAAATGGAAAAGATTTACCGGTATATGGAACAGGGGAAAATGTACGTGACTGGTTATATGTAGAAGATCATTGTAGTGCAATTGATTTAATTATTCATAATGGAAAAGTTGGAGAAGTATATAACATTGGTGGACATAATGAAAGAACAAATTTAGAAGTAGTTAAAACTATAATTAGAGAATTAGGAAAATCAGAAGAACTTATTAAATATGTAACAGACCGTAAAGGACATGATATGCGTTATGCTATAGATCCTACAAAGATTCATAATGAGTTGGGTTGGTTACCAACAACAAATTTTGATGAAGGTATTAAAAAGACTGTTAAGTGGTATTTAGATAATAAGGCTTGGTGGGAAAATATAATCAGTGGTGAATATAAAAATTATTATGAAAAAATGTACACAGATAGATAAAGTGCGAAGCACAATTAAGAACTTTTCACAGATAGATAAAGTACGCACATATAAAAAAGCACGAAGTGCAACCAAGAACTTATCGAGCACAATTAAGAACTTCTCACCAATAGATAAGCCGGTAGTATCTATATTATTAGCTGTCTATAAACCAAATGAAGCTTGGTTTATAGAACAGCTGATTTCATTAAATGAGCAAACTTATGATAATATAGAATTATTAATTTATGATGATTGCCCTGATTATCCTGTGAATGAAGATTATTTTAAAAAGTATATTACTAATTTTTCATATACTCTGAGAAGAGGGATTAAAAATGAAGGTTCGAATAAAGCCTTTGAAGAACTTACCAAACAAGGTACTGGTGAGTTATTTTCATATTGTGATCAAGATGATATTTGGGAAAAAGAAAAAATAGCTTTAATGGTAGAGAAATTTAAAGAAAAAGATGTAACACTTGTATTTAGTGATCTTTCTATAATTGATGAAAATAGCAAAACGATAGCTAATAGTATAACTGATATACGAAAAAGGCTTAAAACTAAATGTGGATATAATTTAACAAAAGAATTATTAATTAGCAATTTTGTAACAGGTTGTGCAATGATGGTTAAAAGCAATATAGCAAAAAAAGCTATGCCATTTGAACAAACATTACTTCATGATCAGTGGATTGCTATTGTAGCATCTACAAGTGGTAAGTTAGAATTTATAAATAGAACTTTAGTGAGATATAGACAGCATAATTCTAATCAAACAGGAATTTTACAAGGGATATATGATAAAAAAACATATTATAATATAAAAATACAAGATATTTTAGAACGATTTATATCCTATCAAAACAGGTTGAGTTATAATGATGAATTAAATAAACTTATAAATTACTGCTTGATTTCTCTTACGGCTAGAAAAAATTATTTTTTGAAGCCATCATTTAAACAGCTAAAAATTATGATAAAATATAGCGACTTTTATAAGGTTTCTATTCTATTAGAAATATTTCTGCCCATTATACCCCGATTTATATTCAAGTATATTATTGAACTTACAAAAAAAGGTGTATTATAAAGGAGAAGAAGAAAATGGTTTTAGTTACTGGAGTTAATGGTCAACTAGGTTATGATGTTATAAAAGAATTAAATAGAAGAAATATTGAATGTTTAGGTATTGATAAAGAAACGTTAGATATAACAGATATCAATGCTGTTTATGAATATATTTCAAAATTAAAGCCTGAATCTGTTATACATTGTGCGGCGTATACGGCGGTAGATAGAGCAGAGGATGAAGAAGAAATTTGTTCTAAAGTAAATGTATATGGTACAGAGAATATAGCAAAGGCTTGCAAGAAAATAGATACTAAGATGATTTATATATCTACAGATTATGTATTTGATGGTCAAGGAGAGGTGCCCTTTGAAATTGATGGAAATATAAAACCACTTTCAGTTTATGGAAAAACTAAATATGAAGGTGAATTAAAGGTAAAAGAAATTTTAGATAAATACTTTATAGTTAGAATTTCTTGGGTGTTTGGAATTAACGGTAATAATTTCATCGATACTATGCTTAGACTAGGAAAAGAAAAAGAAAGCTTAAATGTTGTATGTGATCAAATAGGAAGTCCTACTTATACTTTTGATTTAGCACCACTTTTATGTGATATGGCTTTATCTGAGAAGTACGGAGTGTATCATGCAACTAATGAAGGATTTTGTTCTTGGTCAGAATTTGCTACAGAGATTATGACGAAAGCAAATCTAGGTTGTAAGATAAACCCTATTCCTACGAGTGAGTATCCGACAAAGGCAGTTAGGCCGTTTAATTCTAGGCTTTCTAAGAAGAGTCTTGTAGAGGGCGGGTTTGTGTTGCTACCTAGTTGGAAAGATGCTTTGGATAGATATTTAATAGAATTGAGATAAGAGGATAATAAAATATGAATAAGAAAAAATTTGCTAAATTAATAATATTAATATTTGTAGTGTTTTTATCAAATATACTAATATTTAAATATTGTAATTTAGAAGACAAAGATATAACTTTAAGTTATAAATTAATATCTGATAAACAAGACACATATCAAGTGTTTTATGGAAATGATACGTCATGGAAAGAGGAAAAATCACAGAAAGTAAATTATTCGAATATCAACAAACAAGAAACCCTAAAATATACAATTCCAAAGGATGTACAGAAATTAAGACTTGATTTAGGAAATCAGGCCGCAAATATAAATATATCAGACATTAAATTATCATACTTCGGGAAAAGTATAGAATTAGATTCAAATCAAATATTAGATAAAAATAATCAAGCTCAAATTGGAGAAATAGAGAAAAATGAAAACTCTTTTAATATTGAGACAATAGGAATAGACTCATATATAATATACAATGTAGATCCTAATATTGTAATTGATATTGTTGAATATAAAAGTACAATAAACAATATGATTAAATTAGGAATTTGTATAATGATAGATATATTATTATTAATGATTTTAAAAAAATCAAGAAGTGTGGTTATATTAATTCAAGAGTTAAAAAACAATAAAACATTAATATGGAATTTATCAAAAAATGATTTTAAAACCAAATATGCAGGATCATATTTGGGAATAACATGGGCATTTATTCAGCCTATAATAACTATATTAGTGTATTGGTTTGTATTCGAATTTGGATTAAAAGCAGGTTCTCCAATCAAGGATGTACCGTTTATATTGTGGTTTATGTTAGGGTTGGTTCCGTGGTTTTTCTTTCAAGATGCATTACTTAATGCTACAAATTGTATGATAGAGTACAGTTATCTAGTAAAAAAAGTAGTATTTAAAATAAGTATATTGCCAATAGTAAAAATAATATCAGCGTTATTTGTACATCTAGTATTTGTAGGATTTGTATTTATTGTAGCAGGAATATATGGTTTTTATCCATCAAAGTATACAATACAATTAATATATTACTCAGTTTGTACATTTTTTATGGTACTTGGGATATCATATGCAACATCAGCAATAGTAATATTTTTTAAAGATCTTGGACAGTTAATAAATATATTTTTGCAAATAGGAATGTGGATGACACCAATAATGTGGAGTTATACAATAGTTCCTGAAAATTATCAGTGGATATTAAAATTGAGCCCAATGTATTATATAGTTGAAGGATATAGGGATACATTTTTAAATCATATTTGGTTTTTTGAAAGATATTTTCAAACTGCATATTTTTGGATAATAACATTAGGATTATTTGTTTTAGGTGCATTTATATTTAAAAAATTAAAACCACATTTTGCAGATGTACTGTAGAAGGAGGGTAAAATGTCAGATATAGCAATAAAGGTAGAAAATTTAAGTAAAGTATATAAATTATATGATAAACCAATAGATAGAATGAAAGAATCATTAAGTTTGACAAAGAAAAAATATAGTAGAGAACATTATGCACTAAATAATATATCATTTGAAATAAAAAAAGGTGAGACTATAGGAATAATAGGAACAAATGGTTCTGGAAAATCAACATTATTAAAAATGATAACAGGTGTACTTACACAATCATCAGGTAATATTGAGGTTAATGGTAAGATATCAGCATTACTTGAACTAGGCGCTGGATTTAATCCAGAATATACAGGGCTTGAAAATATATATCTTAACGGAACTATGATGGGATATACGAGAGAAGAAATGCAAAAAAGAGTAAAACCAATAATGGAGTTTGCAGATATAGGAGAATTTATGAATCAACCTGTAAAAACATATTCATCAGGAATGTTTGCTAGGTTAGCTTTTGCTGTAGCGATAAATGTTGAACCGGAAATTTTGATCGTAGATGAGGTATTATCGGTAGGGGATATAAGATTTCAGATAAAGTGCATGGATAAAATGAAACAAATGATGGCAGGTGGAACGACTGTACTTTTTGTATCTCATGAAACAAATGCTATACGAAGATTCTGTATGAAATCAATCTGGATAAATAATGGTGTTATGAAAGAATTTGGTGAAGTTAATAAAGTTGCAGATAAATATTTGGATTTTTTAAAGTGTGGAGAAATTGACGAAAAATATGATAACGTAGTGAAAGAAAATCATGAAATTAGACCATTTGTTCCAGGAGACAACATAGCAGAAATAATAGATTTTAGAGTTCTAGATAAATTTAATAATGAAGTTAATGATATTGAATTAGATGAATATATAAAAATAGATGTAATATATGATGTTTATGATGAAAAAATAAAAAAACCTGTTTTAGGAATAGCCATTCGGAGTATTGATGATGATTATGTATGTGGATTAAATACATTACTGGATAAAATATCAATTCCATGGAAGTATGGGCGTAATAAATTTCAATTAGAATATACGTATGGGGCAAGAGCAATAGGCGGAAAATATTATTTTGATGTTGCATTGTTTGAAGAAACAGCAACAGTACCAATACAATATATATCTAAAATAAAGGATATTACTATATCTTCAGACTATATTGCTGAAGGAAGGTATATAATACCACATGCATGGAGGAAAGACTTTTGAGTAAATATGATTTTATATTAGATTTAGATAGTGATAATTCAGTATCATTAATAATTGATATGATAGAGTCAAATTCTAAAGTATTGGAATTCGGACCTGCCAATGGAAGAATGACAAAATATTTAAGTGAAAAAATGCAATGTAATGTTGATATTGTGGAGATAGATGAAAATGCCGGAATTGAAGCTTCGCAATATAGTAATAAAAATTTTATTGGAGAAGTTTTAGGAGATATTGAAAACTATAAATGGTTAGAAGAATTAAAAAATGAAAAATACGATTATATTTTATTTGCTGATGTGTTAGAGCACTTACGTTTTCCTGATAAAGTTTTAAAAGTATGTAATAGAATACTAAAAGATAATGGGTCAATAATAATGTCTATTCCTAATATTGCACACAATTCTGTAATTATTGATTTAATTAATGATGAATTTAAATATAATCAAGTAGGATTATTGGATAATACTCATATAAGCTTCTTTGCTTATAAATCTTTATTAAGAATGATAGAGGAAAGTGGATATAAAACTGTAATAGAAAGAGCAACTTATAGTAGAGTTGGAGAGAATGAAATAAATAATAATTATAATTCAGTAAATAAAGAGTTTGCAAAAGCATTAAGAAAAAGAGACAATGGGAATTTATATCAGTTTGTTTTTCAAGTAAAAAAGAAAGATTATGTAATGGAATTTTCTCCTTTAAAAGAAGTGAATTTAGATATGAACTCGGAGTATGAATTTAAATGCTATATTAAAGAAGAAATAGATGCTAACTATATTGAATCTAAAAAAATTAGCAAGTTTATAAACCCTGGTCATAATATTATGGAATTAGAATTTAGCCGATTTAAAGAAATACACGGGCTAAGAATAGATCCTATTGAAGGCAATTGTGTAATTGATATTAAAGACATATATACAATAATTGATAATAAAAAAGTAGATATAAATATATTGGAAACTAATGGGATTAATTTAATTGGTTCTATATATATGTTTTTAACAATTGATCCACAAATATATTTAGATATCAAAGGTATAAATATAAATACATTACATTATGATTATAGTTTCATAGATTACGATTCAAATACTATAAATAAATATGAAAAACTGCTAAAAAATATAATTGAATATAAAAATTTAAGCGTAAATGAAAAGATAAATATAATAAATGAAAAGGAACAGATTATTGAACATAATACTGACATAATAAATGAAAAGGAACAGATTATTGAAGCTAATGCAAACATAATAAATGAAAAAGAACAGATTATTGAAAATAATATAAAAAAAATATTAGAATATAAAATTTTAGTTGATGAAACTAAATTACAACTTGAAATAGAAAATAAAGAAAATTATAAATTGAGAGAACAAATAGTTATCGTAGAGGAACAATTAAAGAATAAGCAAAAGTATATTGACGACATTCATAACAGTAGAGGATGGAAAATTTTATATAGGATAAAAAAAATGTTAGGAAAATAAATTAAACATAAAATTTAAATGGAGTTTTTTAATTATACATTATATAAAAAATGGAAGGATAGAAGCATGGATATAAAGCTAATAAGAGAAAGTATAGCTAAAGCTGATGTAGTATCGTTTGATGTATTTGATACTTTGATGTTTAGACTTGTTAATGAACCAGAAGATATATTTACATTAATGGGCTATATATTAAATATACCTAATTTTAAAGAAATTCGACAAAAGGGTCAGCAAATGGCAAGTATGAAAGTTGAAAGAGAATATAGATTTCCACATGCAGATATAGATGAAATATATGAATATATAAAAGAAACTTCACAGATAGAGGTTGATTGGGAATATGTTAAAAACTATGAGATACAAATGGAATTAGATTCTCTGGTTTGCAACGAAGAGATATTTGATATTTACAAGTTTGCTAAAAAATCTAATAAAAGAGTTATAGCTACAAGTGATATGTATATAAGATCAAAAGATGTGAAATGTTTTTTGGATAAGTGTGGGTTTGATGACTTTGATGAAATATATATGTCTGCAGATTTAAGAAAAACTAAGTATGTAGGTGATATATTTGATGAAGTTTTAAAGATTGAAAAAATCATGCCTAATCAGATGTTACATATTGGTGATAATTATAATTCAGATGTCATTAATGCAAGAAGCAGGGGAATACAAGCTGTACATTATAAATGCAATCAATTTGATGTACAAAAAATATCTTCCAATGATTTGGGCTTATTTGATTTGATAAATCATGGAGTTTTAGATGTAGTAAAAAAAAATAATAGTAGTAAGAATTTTTGGTATAATCTTGGTGCAAGAGTTGCCGGACCATTATATGCAGGTTTATTAAATTGGATGGAAAAATGTTTGGAAAAGGAGAAGTTTGATAATATTTATTTTTTATCAAGAGATGGATATATATTAAACAGTATTTTTGAAAAGCTTAAATTTAAAAATATTCACTATCTGTATACATCAAGAAGAGCTTTATTATTGGCAAGCATTGATAAGTTAGATGAAGAAGCGTTGAATAGTCTTCCACCTTATACATTTGGGCAACAAGTAAAAGATATTTTGGAGTATTTAGACATTAATAATATAAATAGAGATACTTTACAAAAAGCAGGATTTGATAGCATAAATTATGTTATATCTGATAAATCAGATTTTGATAAAATGAAAAGCTTATTTTCTTTAAATGAAGATATTATTTTAAAGAAATGCAAAGAAGAAAGAGAAAATGCTACTAAGTATTTTAAAGAAATAGATCTTTTATCTAGCAATTCTATTATATTTGATTGTGGTTGGAATGGAAGTTCTCAATATTTATTAGATAAAGTTTTGAATAAGATTGGGTATGATAAAAAAAATAAGTTTATGTATGCTGGTATAATGGATAGTGAGAAAAGCAGATATCAATTAAAAAATAAAAGATTTGAAAGCTATTTATTTGGTCATGGATTTAACTTAGATATTCAACAAAGAGTAACAACATCAATTGTATTACTAGAACTTTTTTTTGGTGCACCACATAGTTCTGTTTGGAGATATGGCACCAATGGACCTGAACTAGAGGATATTGAACCAGATCATGAACATAAACAAAATATACTTGAAGGTATAATTGCATATATAGAAGAAAGCTATGGGTTTATTAAAAAGTATAATATAGAGATAAAGGCAGAAGATGCATTAACTGATATATTTAAATTGATAGAACAACCAACAAAGGAAGAAGCTATTAATATTGGAAACTTACCAAACGTTGATGGATTCGTAGCACAAAAAAATGAAATGAAATATATTGCTAACTTGAAGCTTAAGGCTTTATTTAAGAATCGTAGAACTGAAATATATTGGCCACAAGCTTTGATGGTTAGACCGGATATAAATCCAATCATAAAATATTGGATTGCTAAAAAGTTTAATCTTAAAAACTTAAAAGCAAAAGAAAGTAATCGAAGTAAAATACATAATATGAAAATACAATATATTTTAAATGTATTAAGTATTATAAAAAATAAAGGAATAATGACTTTTCTTTATAAAGTTAATGAAAAGTTAAAAAATCGAAATAATAATAAAAAAAATGCATATTATGAATGGATTAAGGTTAATGAATCAGACATATATGAGAAAAAAGAATTAGAGTATAATCCATTTATATCTGTAATAGTTCCAGTTTATAATGTTATAGATCAACAGTTAATCCAATGTATTGATTCTGTTATAAATCAAACATATGACAACTGGGAACTGTGTTTAGTTGATGATGCTTCAACTTGGGATAGTGTTGTAAAGATATTAAAAAGATATGAAAATAATCCTAAGATTAATATTATTTACAGAAAAGAAAATGGACATATTTCTTCTTCAACTAATGATGGAATAAAAATTGCAAAAGGTGAGTTTATAGCATTTTTGGATTGCGATGATATATTAGCACCTAATGCTATATATGAAATGGCTAAAAAATTAAGTGAAGATCTAGAATATGATTTTATTTATAGTGATGAAGATAAATTAACTGCGGATGGTAAACATAGACATTCTCCTTTCTTTAAACCAGATTGGTCTCCAGATACTTTTATGTCACTTATGTATACCTGTCATTTTTCTGTTTATAGAAAAAATATTGTAGATGAGATTAATGGATTACGGTCAGAATTTAATGGTGCACAAGATTATGATTTTACTCTTAGATTTACAGAAAAAGCTAAAAAAATTGGTCATATTAATAAGATATTATATCATTGGAGAGAAAGAGCAGAATCTATCGCATCAAATCCTGAAGCAAAGCCGTATGCACTGGAGGCAGTTAAACATTGTAAAGAAGAAGCGTTAGAAAGACGTGGGTTAAAAGGTACAGTTGAATATGTAAGTGATATGTTTCAATATAGAGTAAAATATACAGCTAAGGAAAAATATTTAGTTAGTATAATTATACCTTCAAAGGATAACTTTGAAATATTAAAAACTTGTATTGAATCCATTAAAAAATATACTTCTTATAATAATTACGAAATTTTGATAATTGATAATGGTAGTAATAATGAAAATAAAATAAAATATAAAATACTTTGTGAAAATAATAATTGTATATATCATTATGAAAAAATGGAGTTTAATTTTTCGAGAATGTGTAATATAGGTAGTAAAATTGCAAAAGGTGAATTTTATTTGTTTTTGAATGATGATATTGAAATTTTTCAAGAAGAATGGCTAGAAATCATGTTAGGGCAATCTAGTCTTAAACATGTTGGAGCAGTAGGTGCAAAGTTATTATATCCTAATAGCAATACCATACAGCATATTGGTGTTACTAATTTAAAAATTGGTCCATCACATAGTCAAATAGGTTTTGATGATAGAGTTATATATCACTATGGAAGAAATCGAATGGATTATAATTTTATTGCAGTAACAGGGGCTTGTTTGATGGTTGAAAAAGTCAAATTTGAGGAAGTAGATGGCTTTGATGAAAATTTAAGTATAGCCTATAATGATGTAGATATCTGCTTCAAATTAATAGAAAGTAAGTACTATAATGTTGTGAGAAATGATGTTATTTTATATCACCATGAATCTATTAGTCGTGGTATTGATGATGTGAATGATGAAAAAATGGCGAGATTATTAAAAGAAAGAAAAATATTATTTGATAAGCATGAGAAATTTAAAGGATGGGATCCATTCTATAATAAAAATTTAACTGAATGTAAAGTTGATTATGATATTAATTTTAAGTTTGCGCCTAATAGAATCGTTGAAGAAAATAAAAAAATACAAGATGAATGGATTAATAGTACGTGTAGAGTATGCATCGATTCAATTGATATAGGAGACACAATAACTATTAATGGTTGGGCATTTATTTCAAAAAGTAAATTTAATAATTTTAATTCTAAAAAAATTGTATTAATTGATGAACATAATAATAATTTAGTTTTATCTACTAATATAGTAATAAGAGAAGATGTTACTAAGGCTATGGATCAAGAGCGAAATTTAAATTTATGTGGTTTTACATCTACAATAGATTCGGGATTATTAAAAAGTCAGAAATATAAGGTAGGTTTGCTTTTGGAAAATAAGTTGATTTGTAGAAATAATTTCATTCTTACAGATAAGAAAATAAATTTGTAGTGATAAAGAATTTTATATTAGAATTAAGTCATTAATAACAAAATGGAAAAAAGAACTTGAGCAAGGGGATTAATACTATAATACTAGAATACTAATTTGACACTTTATAGAGATGATTTTTCGATAAAATAGTTTGAAAAAACTACGTGAAAGCGTAGTTTTTTTGTAAATATGATGTTCACATTTACATTTTTATTTAAGTATCTGAATTCTTAAATCATCAGGAAGCTTATTGGAGCAAGTCATCACATCTATTAAATTATTTCTATTTTCAGTTTTTTCTATTTGTTGGAAGAGACTACTTCAAATTTAGTTATTTTTCATTCAATTGAGCATCACTTGATAATTGAAAAATAGATATTCAAATTGTTTAGTAATGTATAATCCATCAGAACCTATTTTATATCCGTCAATTGTAGTATCCTTAACCATTACTCCTGTGTCCTTTAGATGATATCACTTTCCAAGAGCCGTTTGTAGCCATCCTGTTTTCATTGCTCCTGTTGAATCAAAATAGTACCAGTCATTTCCGATACATGTTCATCCCATCGCCATAGTGCCATCAGCTTTTATATATTGCCACTTGCTATTTGACTGTGTTTTTTGTGAAGTTATTTTATCGTTAGTAGTGACAGCAGTATTTTTGTTGGTAGATACTTCCTTTACTGTTGATGTACTTGTTCCTCTTATTACATTTAAAAAGTGTTCTCTTACTTCATGCTCTGTACTTATAATTCTAATTTTTACAAAATTTTTTCCTTCATTATATATAGAAGAGTTTTGATATTCTTATTATTACCTTTAGTATCAATTTCATCATCATTAATTCTTAGTTTATAACTATCTTGTTCTGGAACAGCTTTAATTTTAATATAATCAATCTTTTCATCAACATTTATGTTATATACAGATTGTGCTTTATTAAAATTGAAATCAATTGTTTTATCATTGTTAGATAAAATCAAGTTTTTTAAAATAAATAGAGGATGATTATATATACATGCAATGAATTTTAGATTTGCCCATAGATAAGGAGTGCTAATTAAAAGATAAATGAGTTTTTATATACTATATTTTACATATTAGAATAGTGATTTACAGTAAAAGAATAGATTTCACTAAATAACAAGAATCTTATTTAAAAAAACGTATAAAATGCCCGATTAATTGAAAGAAAGCATGGACAAGTTTCGACAAAGTTGCTATAATCATATTTGTAGAGAGAACAACAAAATAAAAAACAAGAGATAAAAAATAAAAACAAGAGATAAAATTTTAGGAGGAATATACAAATGATAAAAAGAATGAATAAGGTAACATCATTATTAATAGCAGCAGCAGCTATTGTTTCAATAGTGCCTGCAAGTGCGGCTGATTATACAAAAATTGATTCACAAGAGGGTACTGTATATAGTGCAGTAGCATATAAAGACGGTAAATTTTACATTGATGGAGCAGTTAATAATAAAGATGAAGCAGCTTATTATTTAGCTAATGGTAAATACAATGCAGTAGCAAACGTTGATACTGGATCAAGTGTTACAGCTTATGGTACTAAATACATAAATGTAGAAGATGGAAGTAGTTTTCTTAATTTGGAAACTGGTGCAGTAACTACTGATTCAATAAAAGAAAATACAGAAGATGATATGGCTTCAGCTTTAAGAAAAAATATTAAAAAAGATACAGATGGAAGATATACTACAGCGGATGCAGAATCAATTAAAAGTTTAGCTGGTAATGAACTTGCTGGAAATAAATTTGG
>Ga0302173_10000110_pt1 | contig 40961 bp, 36 predicted proteins | sample I_Fen_N3_1_FD_198785 | JGI IMG/M metagenome (GOLD analysis project Ga0302173, IMG submission 198785) | Peat permafrost microbial communities from Stordalen Mire near Abisko, Sweden - I_Fen_N3_1 | ecosystem: Environmental > Terrestrial > Soil > Wetlands > Permafrost | place: Sweden: Abisko... | reverse complement strand
TTTGAGGCTGCTTCCATTCGTACAAGAAGCATAATCATGACATAGTTTCCTAAAATCAAAATTGGCCAACCTAATAAATTTCCTCCAATGATTAAAAAACCTCCCGAAAGTGAAAGCATTTGTCCTCTGTCGTCTCTTTGTTTTAATGAATCTTTAAAAACATCTGATGATGATCGAAGCTCTGTTAAACTATTTGATAGCGTTTTAAATCCTGGTAAATCTGACAATCCAGAAAGTCCATCCGAAAAATCTTTTATCAAAGCCTCGTTTGACTTTGCTGAACTAATACCAACGGAAGCCTGATAAGAACGGGCAACTGTCCAAAGACCATTTGCATATTCTTCTACAATATTAGACGCCACAACACTGAAATCTCCTGTTTCAAGAGTTCCAGCGTTATCTTCTGCAAATTGTTTATTTACATAGGATAAAACCATAATAACAATTGCAAACGGAAGTAAAACTGCCAAAATTTTTGTTTTTAACTGCGGATAACTTACTATCAATATGGTAATTGTAGCGATCGCGGTTTCGTATATCAGCGAACGGTTACTCCCGAAATAGGATATAAAATTAAAAATGGCTGTCACTACGCCCAAAGTAAAATAGAACTGAAAACTAGCTTTATTTTTTCTAGTATATTTCTTTGACTCAACAAGTAGTAGTATAAATATGAAGATTTTTATACTGTTAAAAATTGTAGCATCAAATACAACTGCAACTTTAGAAACGGACTCTTTTAATGCTAATATATTGAGCCCCGGCATCCAGGAATTAATACGTACTAAAAGGAATAAAAAATAAATAATCAGTATCCATTTTCCATAAGAATTTAGAGGTAATTGTCTATGTGCAATATCTTTTTTCTGATATTTTTTAATGTAAATAGGAAACCACTTTTTTATAACTGCACAAGCAATAAACAGTTCAATTGCATAAATAAGAATCGCGACATCATACGAATCTGCTTTAGCTTCGGGCATTCTAAAATTTAGTTTTCCCTCAGAAAGCGTTATTAAAAATGGCTGAATAATATATCGAACAATAACAATGCTGTAATAAATTTTTAGACCAATTCCCTGTTTATGGTAACGCAATATTGTATTGCCATAAATGGTTATACAAACTGTAAAAATTAATGGAATTAAAAATAAAAATTCCAAACCATTTCTGGCAATTGGCTGGTTATAGATATAATAACTGTCAATTAAACCCAATAGAGCCAATCCAATTGTAATGTAATTTAGATTTTTCAAACTTAAACAGCTGTATTAAAATATTCTATAATACCTTGAAGTGTAACGGACATATCGCATCTTTTTTCAGAGGCTGTCCTAATTTCTTCTGTAATATTACGATCTGCATTTTCATACATTTTATTATAAAATCCTATCAATTCATAGACATCAACAGGAGTTTCATCAGCACTTATCTGATGCACATATTTGCTATTATCCTGAGCAGAAAAAGCATCTACAGCATAAGATGAAACCATAGGAAGTCCTTTGGCAGCATATTCTTTAGATTTTATGGTGCTTTCTGTTTGTAACCCTATTCGATGTATTGCAAGCGAATTAATAGCGATATCGGCCTTTTCATAAAGCGCATCTAAGTCGCCACTGGTTTTAAAGCCGTAGAACAAAACATACTTTTCAATGCCGTATTTTAACACTAAATCTTTGTATCGTTTTATCTCTTCTCCTTCTCCAACCAGATGGTAAATAATATTTGTATCACCTCCAAGATCGTAGTATTTCTTGATGCCTTCTATTAGTCTGTCGTAACCATGACAGATCACAGTCATAGATACCGAAATTAGATGTATTTCTTTAGTATTGAACTGTTTTTTCTCTACCGGAATTACATTTTCATAGATGATTCCGTTCATGGTATTTATGGCCTTTATACCATAAATTTTATCATCTTGCGAATAAGTAACTATGCGACCAACAAAGAATCGCAGTAAAAAATTAGATGAAAAATCCATGAAATAACGTACTACTCCATTGTGCGATTTAAGCAACTCTTTTTTATAAGGATAAGTAGGAATTTCAACAACTGTTTTAGAAGCTTTTCTATTTAATATTCTAAGAGAATTAATAAATAAAAAATCGCACAAATGATATCTTACATAGATAAAATTGTAATTATTAACCGAAAGCTTTTCATTGATAAATGAATACATTTTAAATCTTCGATTGGCTTGATCTAAAGCTATAGTTTCAAAAAAATCATTGTTAAGATAATAAAGACAATCTGGACCATAAGATAACAATGTTACATTATAGGATTTACTAAATACGTTATATTGATTTAGTACTTTTTTTGAAACACCATTTAATTTTTCAAAATCAATTATCACTGGTGCGATGTACAATAACTGTCTCATTCCTTTTTTAAAAGTATATTTTTATAAAAATGCTGTTTTGCTTTATCTTAAATAAAACAGTAATTATCAATTCGGAAATTCGCAGTACAAATTTCATTATCTGATAGGTTAATTTCAAAATAACCTTCTACGACTATATCCTTATGTTTTAGTATCAGTATTACGATACTTTATCACGTTACTTTTTAAGTTTTCAAATAAAGTATTTCACCAAAATTCATCTAAGGAAAAGGCTTTGTGCTTTTTACTATTTCCTAGAATATTCTATGCTTTAACAATGACTTGTTGGTCTGCCAAATTAAATCTATCCTCAAAATGCATACGAAGATCATTTCTAAATCCTCGTTTGGTATCCAAGCATTCTAAAACTTCTATATTTTGTATGTTTCTAAATTTATACTGATACTCTGGACAATGATTGCATACCAACAACGGAATTCCAAATGAATTAACTCTTAGAAGATCTATTAGTTCTTTTTCTGAATAAAAAACAAAAACTATTAATGAAAGATCGTTGGTCATCTCGTGCCCATAGAGAATATCTGTTTTGTGGCCGGCAGCAAATTTAATATCCTTAAATTCGTATTTTAAAAATCTTGAGAAATAATGACATTTATCATAAACCATTACTTTGTTTGCATCCATAACTTTTAATTTTAAATTATATTTATACTAAAATATTCCTGCGTATTAAAATGATTTGGGGCAATTTTAAAATGTAAAATGGTTAGTTTTTACTTGATTTTAGTTATTATTATTTTGATTTTTTTTTGATTTGAAACTCACTTTTTATGCTGTCTGAGAACTTCTATTTTTTAGAAACAGCCGATAGTTTTATTTTAAACTTACTGAATACCTCAACAGAACATTTTATCCTATTATGAATCGATCGAAACTTCCTTCAAATTTTCGACATTTGTCAAAAACCATTCGTATGTTTTCTCTATTCCTTCTTTAAGACCAACTTGTTGTTTCCAACCCAATTGTTGCATTTTTGAACTATTCATTAGTTTACGAGGTGTTCCATCTGGCATTGCATTATCCCAAATAATTTCACCTTTGTGTCCTACGGCACTTTGAATCATTAATGCTAATTCTTTAATGCTTAAATCTTCGCCAGATCCCACATTATATAAATAATCCGGCAGTCTGTTTTCCAGAGCAAAAACAACAGCCTGCGCCATATCGTCTACATGAAGAAATTCTCTCATTGGGTTTCCTGTTCCCCAAAGTGTTACGGCTTCATGATTACTTTCTTTCGCTTCGTGAAACTTTCTAATCATTGCCGGTAAAACATGCGAACTTTTTAAATCAAAATTATCATGTATTCCGTATAAATTAGTTGGCATTAGACTTACATAGTCTTTGGCAAATTGCTTACGGATAGCCTCACACGCTTTAATTCCCGATATTTTTGCTAATGCATACCATTCGTTTGTAGGTTCTAACGGAGCAGTTAACAAATAATCTTCTTGAATGGGCTGCGGTGCCATTTTTGGATAAATACAAGAACTTCCTAAGAAAATAAATTTCTCTATTTCTGACTTTAAAGCGGTATCAATTAAATTATTTTGAATTTGCATATTCTCCATAATAAACTGATACGGAAAGTTATTGTTTGCCAAAATCCCTCCTACTTTTGCAGCCGCATCGATAACTACTTCTGGTTTTTCTTTTGCAAAAAATGCCTGAACTGCTTTTTGATCGCGCAAATCCAACTCCTTGCTAGATTGCCCAACTAGATTTTTATAGCCTTTACCATCCAGTGCTCTCCACACCGCAGAGCCTACCATACCACGATGACCTGCAATGTATATTTTAGCGTTTTTATCTACTCTCATCTTACTCGTAATAGTTCATTGTTTGATATCCTGCTCCTTCTAAATGATGGTCTTTTTGCATGATTTTAATATCAGACTGCATCATATCATTTACTAAATCGTGCAAATCATATTCTGGAGTCCAACCTAATTTAGTATTTGCTTTTGTAGCATCTCCAATTAGTAATTCTACTTCTGTAGGACGGAAATAACGAGGGTTTACGGCTAAAACTTCTTTTCCAATTTCAATTTGAAAATCAGCATTATTGCATGCTTTTACAAAAGCTTTTTCTTCGACACCAGCTCCTTCAAACTTGATTTCTACTCCAACATAAGCAAAGCTCATTTTAACAAAATCACGAACTGTAGTAGTTGTACCTGTTGCAATTACCCAGTCTTCTGGCTCATCGGCCTGAAGAATCATCCACATCATGCGAACATAATCTTTGGCATGTCCCCAATCTCTTTGTGCGTCAAGGTTTCCTAAATAGAATTTCTCTTGCAATCCTAATGCAATTCTAGATACTGCGCGGGTAATTTTTCTGGTTACAAAAGTTTCTCCACGAATTGGTGATTCATGGTTAAATAAAATTCCGTTACAAGCATACATATTATAAGCTTCTCTGTAATTTACAGTAATCCAATACGCATACATTTTTGCCACGGCATAAGGTGAACGCGGATAAAATGGTGTTTTTTCTGTTTGCGGAACTTCCTGTACTTTACCATATAATTCAGATGTTGAAGCCTGATAAATACGTGTCTTTTTTTCTAACCCTAATAAACGAACGGCATCTAAGATTCTTAACGTTCCTAAACCATCGGCATTACCCGTATATTCAGGTATTTCAAACGAAACCTGAACATGACTCATAGCTGCAAGATTATAAATCTCGTCTGGCTTAATTTCTTGAATAAGACGTATTAAATTCGTACTGTCTGTCATATCACCATAATGCAGTATAAAACGTTGGTTATCTACATGTGGATCTTGGTATAAATGATCTATACGGTCTGTGTTAAATAAAGAAGAACGTCTTTTAAGTCCGTGTACGATATAACCTTTTTTTAGTAAAAACTCACTTAAGTAAGCTCCGTCTTGTCCTGTAACTCCGGTTATTAAAGCTATTTTTGGTGTATTAGTCATAGTTTCTAATATTGTAATGAATTTGGTATTATCTTTTGTTTTTAACTACAGTTTACTTTTTAAGACTGTCTTTTTTAAACTCCTTGCTTTTAAAGCAGCGGAGAGTTAACAGCTTCTAGTTCTTGATAAACTTGTTTTACTTCTTGTGAGTTTTCTTTTTTCACGACCAAAAATGCATCTGGCGTATGAACCAAAAGGCAGTTTTCGACACCAATAAATGAAGTATGAATGGCTGATCCTATCAAAATATTTCCGTTAGCATCAGCATGATGGCCTTTCTCTACTAAATAATCATAAACAGATTCGAATGAACCCAAATCTGACCAGCCAAACTGCGAGGCTACAACTTTTATATTAGAACTGCGCTCCATCACAGCATAATCAATACTTATCGAAGGAATCTTCATAGACAAATCATAATCCAGCAAACCAGAATCATTAGATTCCCAAGCTGTTTTGGCTCTATTGTAAACTTCTGGTTCTTGTTTTTGAAGTTCTTCTAGAAATATTCCTGCCTTAAAGCAAAAAAGACCACTGTTCCAATAAAAATTTCCTTGTCTTAAAAATTCTGATGCTTTATCAAGACTTGGTTTTTCATGAAAAGCTAATACATTTTCTCCCTCAAACTCAATGTATCCATATCCGGTTTCAGGTTTTGAAGGCTTAATACCAAAAGTGACCAAATAATCATTTTGTGCAATAGCAACAGCCTGTTTTAAAGATGCCAAATAATCTTCTTCTCCACTAATAATATGATCTGAAGGTGTAACGATTAAAATATCATCTTTATTAGATTGAAAGGCAGCAAAAGCAATCGCAGCGGCAGTATTTCTGGGTGACGCCTCAATAATATGCGAGTGATCTATAGAGAATTTCTCCATCACTTTGCAACTCAACGCATAGTTTTCTACATTACCCACAATCAATAATCTGTTGGCTATACTTCTATTTCTATCAATAGTCATTTCCAACAACGATTGACCGTCAAACAAATCAAGATATTGCTTGGGTTTCGTTTTACGCGAAAGAGGCCAAAGCCTACTGCCAACACCACCAGTTAATACTACATGAACTATATTGTTGCTGACACTCATTTATTTTCGTTTAAAAGTTCCATTTGAAAAACTTCTCTACGTAGACCACTACTAGAAAAACGATGATCTCGAGTATTATAATAAAGCTCTATTCCTTTCTCTTCACAATAAGATCTTCCGGTAAAGTCTTTGTCTTTATATTCATCTCCTAAAAAACGCGTATCAATTTGAAAAGACTGTAGAATATCCTTTAAGTCCTGCTCTGTTGCATAAGGAACTATTTCGTCTACAAACTTGCATCCCTTAAGTTGGATATAACGCTCTACAACAGATTGACTTGGTTTGTTCTTTTCTGGACGATCAAGAGTGGGATCTGTTTGAAGTCCTACTATTAGATAATCACAATTTGATTTTGCTTCTTCCAGCATTTTAATGTGTCCTGCATGTAGCAAGTCAAAAGCACTAAATGTTATTCCTGTTTTCATAATTGATTTAGATTAAATATAAAAAAAGCTGTTTTTTGTATAGGCTTAAATAAGGGAGCAGAAATAAGTAAAATTTCAAAATTGAAAAAGGGTTCCCCGTAGATAGTTACATTTTAGCTATCCAAAAAAAATTATAACTACGAGCTACTATGGAAGCCCTTTAATTAAATATGATATAAATCTCAACATTTCATGCCCACTGCAGAATCAAAAAATGAAATCTACAAGAGCAAAATTACAACAAACACAAAGTCAACATCGAAACTCCAAAAGACAATAAAACCTAATATTGGAACATATAACTCTAAAAAGGATGCGAAAAAGTATCGTAAAAATTAATTTTATCAACTTTAATCCAGTGGGCGATCATCCTTATTCGAATAAGAAATCAAAACAGTTGATTCTTACACAAATACTGCTGTAAAAAGCTGTATATCAAAAAAAAATTACTCCTTATTTAAAAAATAGCACAAACTAAATCCTTAGGAACATTCTTTCATAATATTATAAAAAACGATAAAATAGATCAAATGGAAATCACAAAAATATGCTGCATTGGAGCTGGATATGTTGGCGGACCTACTATGGCAGTTATAGCACAAAAATGCCCACATCTTACAATTACAGTAGTCGATTTAAATCAGGAACGAATTGATGCATGGAATGATGAAAACGTAGATAATATTCCAATTTTTGAACCGGGATTGAGCGAAATTGTAGCAGAAACAAGAGGCAAAAACTTATTTTTCTCTACTGCGGTAGATAAAGCTATTGAAGAAGCTCAGATTATCTTTATTTCTGTAAACACTCCAACTAAAACTTACGGAAAAGGAAAAGGAATGGCTGCTGATTTAAAGTATATTGAATTATGCGCCAGACAAATAGCAAAGGTTTCAAAAGACAATAAAATTGTGGTAGAAAAATCTACACTTCCTGTTCGAACTGCCGAAGCTGTCAAGAGCATTCTTGACAATACCGGAAATGGAGTGCAGTTTCAAATTTTATCTAATCCTGAGTTTCTAGCCGAAGGAACTGCGATTTCTGATTTACTAAATCCTGACCGAATATTAATTGGAGGCGACGAAACTCCCGAAGGACAAAAAGCGATACAATCTTTAGTAGATGTATATGCAAACTGGGTGCCTCAGGATAAAATATTAAAGACAAATGTTTGGTCGTCTGAGTTGTCTAAATTGACTGCTAACGCTTTCTTGGCTCAAAGAATTTCATCGATTAATGCTTTGTCTGAACTTTGTGAAAAAACTGGCGCCGATATTAATGAGGTTGCACGCGCTATAGGAATGGACAGCAGAATTGGTCCTAAGTTTCTTAAGGCATCTGTAGGCTTTGGCGGATCTTGTTTCAAAAAAGATATTTTGAACTTAGTTTATATTGCTAAATCATACGGATTGAATGAAACGGCGGATTATTGGGAGCAAGTTATTATTATGAATGATCACCAGAAAAAGAGATTTGCAGATAAGATTGTAAAAACACTTTATAATACGGTTGCTAGCAAAAAAATCACATTTTTGGGTTGGGCTTTTAAAAAAGATACCAACGATACTCGCGAATCGGCGGCTATTTACACAGCAGATGATTTGGTAAATGAACAGGCAACAATTTGCGTTTATGATCCTAAAGTAAATGAAAAGAAAATTTTAGCCGATTTGGATTATTTAGAAACCAGATCTTCTATAGAAAATACAAAAAGCGTAAAATCATTTGAAAATCCTTATGATGCCTGCCAAGACGCTCACGCTATTGCGGTTCTTACAGAATGGGAAGAGTTTATTGATTATGACTGGAAGAGAATCTATGACGCCATGCAAAAACCGGCTTTTATTTTTGACGGTAGAAATATACTGAACAAAATAGAGCTTCAAAAAATAGGATTTGTTTATCAAGGAATTGGTTCTTAAACCCCATAAAATACAAAAAAAGAGACTGCTCAATACTAAGCAGTCTCTTTCACTTTCTTTATCAACAACAAAAAAACCGCTTCATTTTTTATTAGTGGTTCTCTTTAGATTTCTAACTTAGTAGTTATACTCTATTTTTTAATTTTTTACTCTGAAAATCCATAAGTTTACTGCTTGAAATTCTCAAGGTTTTTACATCAGAATTGCTGCCTACTATTCTTAGTTGGTCATCAATTTTTTCTTCTGCATCGTTATTAAAAAAATACGATACGTCAAAAAACAATAAATCAGAAATTGAAATTCCAAAAATATCTGCAAGCTTTGATATTTTAGAAATTGTTATATCAATTTCACCTCTTTCAATTTTACCATACCCACTATAAGTCATTTCCAATTCGCCAGCAACAAAGTCCCTGGTTAAATTTTTCATCTCTCTAATGGTTCTGATATTGTGAGAAACAATTTTGTTCATAATTTAATTTATTTGATAATGGTATAATTTTAAATAGCTTATTTACAGTAACAAATAAATAAAATCATCATTTTAAAAACTAAAATTATACGGACTGTTTAAAAAAAAATAGCATAGAATTAAAATTAATGACTGAAGAATTATACTGGCCGTAAAATAGGAATAAAAAATATCTTAATGACACAACTCTATTTAAAAAAAATAAACAAATATTTTATCCAAATCTTCAATGAAATCTAAGTCCTATTTACAGCATTTCAACTTGTTATTGATTAAACTCTTTGTGACAGTATACTAGATTAGCAGGAACAATTATTTAACTGAGAAAGTCTTTTTTTTTTGACACTTTGCAAATTACTCTGTACATTTTTATTTTTTTCAAAACGCTCAAGTGTGGTAGTAACTACATGTATTAATTCATTAAATTTAAAAGGTTTAGTCAAAAAATCATCTGCTCCATTTTGCAGACATTTTCGTATCAGATCAATCTCGTTTTTTGCCGATAAAAAAATAAAAGGAATGTTACTTAAAAATTCGTTGTTTTTTACGTTTTCATGCAATTCAGTACCATTCATAACAGGCATAACCATATCGCATATAATTAAATCAGGTATCCAATATTCTAGCAAATTCAAAGCTTCCTGACCATTTGCTGCGGTTATTACATCGTAATTTTTAAAGAGTAGAAGTTCCTTTATGGTTTCTCTAACATTTGGTTCGTCGTCAACAAATAAAATTTTATTGGTGCTCATAAGGAAATATCAATTTAATTGTTGTTCCAAAATTTTCTTTTGTTTTTAATTCCACTGTTCCGTTTAAAAATTCTGTAAATTGTTTTACGATAACTAAGCCTAATCCAGAACCTATAATGGAGTTGGTATTTGAGGCTCTAAAAAATGAAGTAAATAAATAAGGAATATCTTTCTTAGGTATTCCTAAGCCATAATCAACAACCTGTATTTCAATGGTATTTTCTAAATAGATAATAATAAGTTCAGGATCTGGTTTACCAACAGAATACTTAAATGCATTGTTAATGACGTTTGTAAGGATATGAACAATAAGAGACTCATCAGTATAAAATATTTTTTTTGCTCCCTTTTTTATTACTTTGATCTTCGCTCCATCAACCTTATTAAAATAGGTTTTGGTTAGTGTTTCAATAAATTCATTAAGATCTATTGGCTGAATCACTTTTTCAATTTTTTTTGCTTCTTGCTTTCCAAAAACTAAAATATTATTCATAAGTTCAGTCATTCTCTCTACTTCATTTTTGATTCTTGAAATAATGACTTTACATTCAGTTGAGTCTTTTTGGAAATTATTTATTTTCATTTCCAAGAGTTCTGCATTAGAATAAATAACCGTTAAGGGAGTCCTAAATTGGTGTGAAGCGATAGAAACAAAGTTAGATTTTAATTCATTAAACTTTCTTTCTTTTAAAAATGCAGCTTTCATCTCTTTGTCAGCCTTGATTCGTTTCGTTATGTCTCTGCTTGAAGTTTGAAATCCTATGATTTTTTTTTCTGAATCCAACATAACTTTTGTTGTGGTTTCCAGCCATATATAAGTTCCGTCAAATTTTCTAAATCGAAATGTAATGGTTTCAATTTCTTTATTTTTAACAATTGAATGGTAGTATTTTTTAATGTTACTCAGGTCTCTTTTATGTATAAAATTCCAAGGGCATTTATTAATCAATTCTTCAAAATTATACCCTATAATATCATTAGACAAACTGGAAACGTATAGCAAATCTCCTTCTTTTGAATGCTGGCAAATTAAGTCTGTAGTATTTTCGGCAATAAATCTAAATTTTGTTTCAGACAATGATAATTGTTTCTCTTTTTCGACCAATTCACTAATGTCCATATAAGTACCTATAACTTTTTTAGGAATTCCTTTCTTATTTAGTTTTAACAAACCTGAATATTTTGCAAAAATATAATGCCCTTTTTTATGAATAATCCTTGTAGTACCTTCAAACTTATCCAATTTTCCTGCCGTAAAATCTTTAAAATCTTTTAAAATCTTGTCCTTATCACTTGGAGAAAAAATTTTTGTCCAAAAATCAGGAATATCATTAATTTCTTCATTGGTATACCCCAATATTCCATACCAATTTAAACTAAAATTCGTTTTTTCAGTTTCAATATCAAACTCCCACATGGCCTGATTGGAGCTTGACATAAAAAAATTGAATTTTTCTACTGTTCTCTCGAGTTGTGATATGGCGGTAGTCTGACTAAGACGAATCCCAAGGCTTTTTGCAATACTTCTTAATACAAAAATTTCTCGCTCACTCCATATTCGCTCACTTCTACAATCTTCAAGTCCTATAAAGCCCCAGAACACGTTATCAGAAAAAATTGGGGTAAAAAAATAAGATTTCACAGTCCGAATCTCTAAAATCTTTTTTAATAACTTATTATCAATATCTTTACCCAACCCAAAGCTTAATTTATCTTTGTATAGTATACTATCACTAGATAAAAAAGCATTATTAAGAATTTTGTCTACATCAAAATGGTTTATATAAGGTTTAACACCAGTATCACACCATTCGTAAGCATAATTGAGACCTACAAAATCGTTATTATTTTTATTTTTTAGGATGTAACATCTATCAATGTTATGCTCTAAACCAATATCTCTAATACACAAGTTTAAAGCGTCATCTATTGAGGAGTATTCCAAGAGATAATTATTGATTTTAGAAACATAGGGCAGTAGTCTTTCCATCTTTTGTATCATTTTTTCAAATAAGACATTAAAAGTATTACATTTTGTGCTTTTTATTCAACATAATACTGATAATCTAAAAAATAACCGTAATGATTTAAAATAAATTCATCCAATGATTAAACAAAAAACCAAAATAACTATAATTGAAGATGATATAGCAATTGGAAACACTTTATCAGAAATATTACAACTAAATAATTTCGAAGTAAAATATTTCAAAGATAGTACTGAAGGCTTCCATAATTTAAAAAAAAACACTCCCGACATCATTATTTGCGATATGGTAATGCCTGTTCTTAACGGAGAAGAATTGTTCTTTAAAATTCGTAGAAATAGTAAATTTCATGTAATCCCTTTTATCATGATTACGGCCAATATTGACGACGATTTAAAATTTAAACAACTAAAGAATGGTGTTACCGATTTTATCATAAAACCCTTTAAAGCACAAGAACTTATCTACAAAATAAATAACTTAATCTTTCTTAAAAACAATATTGAAAAAAAATTTACTCCTGATCCGTTTTCTAAAATTACTATTAAACTATCCGAAAAAGATTTTATTACTTCATTAAACGAAATTTTAATACAAAAAATAAAATCCAATATTGATATGAATGAACTTTCAAGAGATCTTGCTGTTAGCAAATCAACCTTGGATAAAAGAATACGAAGACTAACCACTAAAAATGCCAGTCAGTATATAAGAGAATTTAGATTAGATTATGCTGTTAAACTGATTCGTTCCGGAGAAAGAAACATTAAATATATTGTTAACGAAACCGGATTCAGTTCGTTCTCGTATTTTTCGACTAGTTTCAAATTATATCTCAAAATGACTCCTAGAGATTTTATAAAATCGATTGATACAGAGAATAATTAAACCATCCTCTAAGTCTCATTAAAAAAAATAGGTAGCCGTCTCAAAATTTGAATTGTGACGGCATTTTTTTAAACATTCAAAAAATAAATACTCACAATTAGTTATTTCGACTAAAATAGATATTTATAAAAATGCCACTATCATTTGATAATAATAATTGATCATACAATTTTTAATTATCGACATTAAAATTTGTTTTTTAACAATACCCTATCTCCAATTTTAAATTCATTTTCTCTTTATCTGATTTGTTTTGGAAACAAAGAAATATTTCAATTTTGAACACTTATACAATAATCAACCTCATCTATTCCATTATTGTGTCACATCTTAATTTAACAATTTAGAAGTTAATCCTCAAATAAAAATTTGTGATATAATTATTACAATTTAAATACAATATTTTAACTTTTTCTTTTGTTTTTTTAAATAATTAATCTAAGTTTACGTAGCACTAAATCTAAGTTTACTATTTATTCTTAGGCATTAGTTTGTTGTTTAATGCAGTTAATTAGTATTCCGCTTGTACTCCAAAGCTTTATAAACAACATTTAAATTTATTAATACAGTAGCCAAATTATGTCTTCGCAATTTATTCGAAGAATTTGTTTTTGATAATTAGGATTATTCCCTAGACATCCAAAAGAAGTCATTCCTCGTATTTAATTCAAAAGTTTGTATATCACTGAAATTACCAAAGAAAAAATAAAAGGAATATGGCCAAAATATTAATTATTGATGATGAGGAAACATTAAGAATTACAATTTGCGAGTTGCTTTCTTTTGTGGGACACAAAATATGCGAAGCAGAAGATGGTAGAGACGGATTAGAAAAGGTCAAAGAATTTAAACCCGATGTTATTCTTTGTGATATTATGATGCCAAAACTTGATGGTTATGGTTTTATGGAAGAACATATCGCTTCTGAATATTCGTACATACCGGTAATATTTCTTTCGGCTAAAATAGAACCTAAAGATAAAAAAATGGGAGGTATTTTAGGTGTAAAACAATTTTTAAAAAAACCATTTGTATTCAGTGAATTAGAACAACTGATAGAAAATTATCTGTAAAAATATTACCAAGTATAAAAAACAATAATCATAATTTGCTATTTTAGAAAAAAGAATTACTGAGCTGGTTCATTTTTATGCCCCACCTCATCCTCGGCAATGAAGCGTCAGAACACATCATAATCAACCTCAAAACTAAACCCAGGTGATTAGTTCTTCAAATTAAAATCTGCTCAGTCTTTCGGTTAATAGCCGAATATACTTTTCTTTCATATCCGATGATAAAAAAGAAATTTCGATCAATTCATTCCATTTTTGAGTGCTTCCAAACATCTTTCTTATTGTAAAATCAATTACTTTATCACTTAAATGTAATCTTTCTTTTCCAAAATAGTCAATCAGATCACTGGATTTAAAATTACTTTTTTTTCCTTTTAAAGTAAGTGCCATTTCTTCCTGAGGATTTTTAATAGCCATAGATGAATTTAATAAGTCATATCCAGGAGTCAATCTAACCTGTCCAGATTTTGTTATTAGTGAAAAGTTTTTCAAATGCATATCTTCATTTCCGGTTATAAAACAAAAAATAATTCTTTTGAAAAACTCAGCTTTTTCAACTGATGGAAAAGTGCAGTACTCGTCGATAACCTTTACAACTTTTTCCATTGTAAAATTGTATTTAGTGTCTCTTGAACTTCCTGTCAGCTGGGCAAAATCCTCGGTAGCATATTTTTTGTTTTTGCCATAGCGGTCAAATCTTTTTATAAAATATGATTTTGAGTTATCCTTACCATACACCAGTCCATGTAGTGGGACGTTTATTCCAAAGGATTTCGCCATCCGCATAGTCAAATCTTCATTCTCAGGTAATTCAGGAAAAATGTCACTTTGAGGTTTTATAATGAAATTTCCGTGCTGGTGTACAATCTGAAACTGTTGATTTCTATTAGAAAACGTTCCACTTAATTTTGGTTGCACACCCTGAATTGCTGATTTAATTATTCCGCTGGCAGCTTCCAGCCTGAGTTCTTCCGCAGAAAACGGAAGGCTATGAAGGGTTTTCAAATAAGGTGAGAGCATTCGCAGACCTGCTTCACTGTATAAATTTTCACCGCACGTTTCATATGTAATTAGACATCTATTCATTATCAATTGCTTTTACAGTTACCGCTCCTACCAGATCAGCCCCGATTTCAATAAGCTGTGATAAATAATCTTTTTTATCAATCTCATTTATCTTTAAAAGTCCCTCGAGCATTATTCCCTCAGGAAGAAGTCCTTCGAAAAAAGGAGGAAAATCGTTAAAAGAATATGTTCTATGACTCACAGGCATGGTTAATGAAACAGGTGTTAAGGCATAATCATTATCATAAGAAAATATATACTTTCCATTATTCTCGTGGGAAAGAATTCCGGCTCTTATGTTATGTATATATACAACTGCTTTTCTCATAACTTATTTATTGACTAATAATTTAATTCGAAATCTAAACCTTTTAATTTCTAATATTGCAATATCTGTATTTATAATAATTAAGTAAAAAATACTCAATAAAGTAATAAACTTTATTACGCAAAAACAATTTTATTGTCTTTTAAACAGTTATAACTTTATCAGCTTTAAAGAATTCATGCTCATCACGCTGAACATATCCAAGTTGATTAGTTACCAAATTAGTATTTCCAATTACAAAATCTGCAGTATTATAATGACTGTGCCCGTAAATCCAATACAATGGACCTACTCTCTCAATGACTTCTGAAAGCTCTACAGCAAAAGCTTCATTCAAGGGGCTATTTTCATACATTTTAGGATATTCTTTAAAGGTCGGGACATGGTGAGTTGTGATAACAATTTTATTAGAATCTGCGCCCTCTAGAATCTTAGTAATAAAATCTAAACTCTCAAAATAAAGCTTATTATAAACATCTGCTGAAAACCTTGCCCCATTATATTTAATAACATGAAAATCACTAAGCCCTCTTTCTATATTCAATCGAGAAATCGGACTAATATGGGACCATAGAGTTGAGAAAACCAGTTTTAAATTATCATATTCTACAACATAATTATTTAGAAGGATTACATTATTTCTAATCTTTTCATAAAAAGTTCCGCTTTTAAGAAGAGCATCAAAATAGTAATACTCATGATTTCCAGGAATCCAATATGTCATTTGAAAATTATCGGATAAGAAATCAAAAAAATCCTGATGTTTATCCATCAGTGTAAAAGGTACAATATCCCCAGCCAGAATTAAGATATCTCCTTTTGGAATTAAGGGATTATCTCTCATAAATTCTTTGTTTTTAATAAACTCCAGATGCAGATCTGAAGCATATTGAATTCTGTTTATCTCCATATTATTATTTCTTAAAGAACCAAGACTCCCAAAAAGAAAGTCAACTACTCCATATATTGTTATAAACAATATAATTCATTCAGATACTATTCTCACGAAGAGTTTCCTCAATCTTTACACTGTCGTATAGAAATATATCTCCCAATTTGGTATATGGAAGCACTCCGGTCTGCCTGTATTTTATAATAGTATTATTAGACAGCCCAAATATCTTTTTTAAATCTTCATTTCTGTAATAAGCAGGTCGCAAGGTTTTCCCTTTACTGATTTTTGAATCGATCATTTCCAGTTTTAACATTAAAGGATCTATAATATTTTTAATCTCCATTATAAAAGCCTGTCTCTTTTCTTTCTTTGTCATAATTGAATTGTTTGTTAATGTTATAATTTTTTCATCCCCAGCTTACCAGTTCTCAAGTTTTCTTTTCCGCTCCATCAATGTCCCAATCAAGTCATCTAAAAATTTCATCTGTTTCTCTTTATAAGTATAACCTTTACACTCAGAAAACTGTCTGCTTATTCTAGTTATTTTTTTCTGATTTCCTTCATTATCTCTATATGTAAAATTTTCACTTAAAAATTCCTGAATACTGATTCGATTTTTTTTTATATCAGATGCATCAAAAAATAATAGACCTTCATCCATCAGTATATAGAAAAGAATTGCAAGCTCACTTTTACTATAAGAGCTTTTGCATCTTTCAGACGATGGTAGATTATTCTGAGATTCATTTAAGAGCAATAAGTTTTCTATCTTGTTTAATCTCTGATCGAGTTTAAAAAATTCATTGATAATCTTAAATGTCTTAGCTTTTTTCATTTAAATAAGTTAGAATTCAATTGCTTACTTGATTTATGTTTTTGTTCTAAAATCAACAAACCCCTTAGTGGTTAGCTTTATAAAACCGATCTGATTTTAAACACTGCTAAAATAATTTTCGAATACGAAATTATTTGTGTCTTTTGTCACAGTCCGCTCTTTTATTTTTCTAATTTTTAAGTGTTTACCTTACGCTTATATAAATTCAAAAAAGAATAATGCTGACTGAGATGATCATTTCTGATGAGATTTGGTACACCGAACAACAAGAGCAACAAGAAGAAGATAAAGAATAAATAACTAAATTGATTGTTATTTAAAACAAAAAAGGTGGTTTTGTGTGAAATAACAATCATTCACAACATTGGAGTGGATACCTTTTTTGAAACAAAAACTTAAGGCGGTTTTTAAACATATTTTACCAGTCGAACTATGGTTACGAAATCATTCAATAACTAAATATTGTTGGAATGTGTAGCATAACGCCATTTATTTACTGAGTATAACTAATAAAGCCTACTTTTCGAGAGTTTTAAAAAAAACTCTAAATTAAATCGTTAATCTTAAGGTTTGGGATGATAGTGGTTTTTGAATAAAAAAATCTATAGATAAATTATCCGAAGGATTAAGTTGTATTATATTAAGAAAAAAATGTCCAAAAATCTACTTTTCATAAATATCGCATATCGCGATATGCGATATTTCATTTAAAACATTTGATAATCAGTAAAAAAATAGTTAATATTGCATATCGCAATACGCAATATTTAAAACAATGGCACAGTTAAAAAATAATCTCAAACCCCAAGATGTGGCAATTTTAATTAAAATCATTGTGCTGGACCAGAAGCCATGGAGCCAGGAAACACTTGCTTTTGAACTTCAAATGAGCCAGTCTGAAATAAGCCAGTCCTTAAATAGGTGCAGATATGCTTCGCTTCTAGATGCAGATAAAAAGAAAGTCAACAGGTTTGCCTTCACTGAGTTTTTGCTCCATGGGATACAGTATGTCTTTCCCCAGCAGCCCGGCCCAATAGTGCGTGGCATTCCAACAGCACATTCAGCCCCCCCGCTTAATGACATTATAAACAGCCAGGAAACTTTTGTATGGCCGCACCACCGAGGAACAGAAAGAGGCCAGGCAGTCGAGCCGTTGTATCCAGCAGTAGTAAACGCTTCACTAATAGATAACCTGTTTTATGAATATATGACCCTTATCGATGCCCTGCGTGTAGGCAGGGCCAGAGAAAAAGAAATCGCTAAAAAAATATTAAGGAAAAGAATTTTAAATGAAGAATAAAATCATAAATCTTGCCTTGGTAGCTGATGTTGCAAGGGGTCTGGAAGAATTAAGGGAGAGGGTCGTTTTTATTGGAGGGGCCGTAATAAGTCTATATACAGATGATCCTGCAGCAGAAGAAATAAGGCCCACAGGTGATATTGACATGACAGTTGACCTTGCCAGCTATACAGAGATGGCTGCCTTTCATGAAAGGCTTATAGATTTAGGTTTCAATCCTGATCCACAAGGCCATTCTATTGTCAGTTATATTTACAATAATATTGCCATTGACATCATGCCTTCGCAGGACAGCGGTATGGGGATTTCAAACAAATGGTACAGGCCGGGCTTTGAGTTCCTTCAGGTAATAACCTTGGAGAACAACTTGGATATCAGGATACTTCCCGCCCCGTATTTCCTGGCTACAAAGTTTGAAGCTTTCAAAGACCGCGGCAATAATGATTTCCTTTTCAGCCATGACTATGAAGACATTATTTATGTAATGGACAACAGGACTTCCATAGTGGAAGAAATATTGAATTCTGATGATGCTGTAAAAAATTATCTAAAGGAAGAAATGCAGAAATTAATCGATCACAGGCAGAGCAGCGAAATACTTTCTATGCATATTCACCCTCTTGTGGTTAAGGAAAGATATCCCATGTTATTGGAAAAAATTTTAAAAATACTGGGATAGTAACACAATCTGGCGAGTTAAAATAAGAAAGATTAAACGCTGTCCGCAATCCTATTTCATTATCATCGAAATTTTTATATTTTGAGTTCGATGGCATAAACGTGGCCTAATCTATTTGGAGTTGATACAATTTTGCCAAAAAAAGCTAAGAATCTTTTGAAACCAAAAAAAATATTTACGAAACATAAAGGAATTGATTATATTCTCCTTGAATATTCTTAAATAATATTTTATAGTTGGATTTTTTTGTAACCGGAGTGCTTTGTAAATGGAAAAATTTGCAACAACTAGTTAATTTAAAGTCGATTAGCTTCGAAAATTTGTAAAACCAATCTATATTCAAAAGTTAATCTTCAATTTCTTCGTCACATAAGCAACTTAAAAATGTTTTGTTAGTGATGTCATAAAAATTTGTATTTTAGCCTTTAAATTAATTATTAAATTATAACATCCTGTTAAACAGAAGGTTATACGTAAAAAAAATGAAGGTTTTAAATTTGTGGCACATTCGTGGCACAGTAGAAAAAAATATTAGAAATGCAGTATAAAAGCGGGATGCGGAGCTTAGGTTCGAATCCCTCTTTCTCCGCAAAAAGCCCTGTAATCTTTTGATTTACAGGGCTTTATTTTTTTAGTTGACAATATAGTTGATAGTAAGTGTGTTTTTATTTCTTTAATGCGTAATACTTTTTAAGATAATCAGTATTTAATTTTAACATGTCATGTGGGTCACTAGTGATATACTGCTCTATAAAGTAATTAAGTTTTGAATAATAAGTGTACTTTAAAACTTCTTCTAATTCGGACTTATAAGAAGAATCTAATTCACAATTAATTATTTCGTAATGAGTCCAATAAAACAAGCCCATTATATTATTAATACTTAGAAAAATTGCTTGATATGAATTATCTAAACTAAAATCTTTTGTACCTTTTAATTCATGATCTTTTTTAAGTTTAAAATATTCAACTAAGTACAAATTAATTGCTTGTATTCCAATAAAATTATATTTTTTACCCTGTAAAGAAGGTATGCTTTGTATGCTTGAAATTAAAGCGTTATCATGAAATGAGATATTAAATGAATTAATTTCAGTAATGATCAGATTAATTCTTTCCTTATAATTTAAAAACATAAAGTCATTTCATCCTTTTTTTGTTTTTCAAATTGCTTTTCAATTGCCTTATTTGCCTCAATCTGAGATTTCAAAGCTAAATACACCAATATTGAACCAAAAAAACTCATAAAAGGAGCTGTAATACCACCAATTGTATCACCAATTGACCCCGTATTTGTAAAGTCAACCAAATTGAAACTTCTGGTAAATATAAATGGAAGAGTCATAATTGAAATTCCAATTACAACCAATACTATTTTCTCTTTTTTTGTTAAATCAATTTTCATATTAAAATTTTATTTACCCCATTCCATCAATAAAAGTTTCTACAAAAGCAATTATTTTATTTAATATTCTTCCCGATGCTTTGGCTCTTTCTTTTAAACTTGGTCTCTCATTCATTAATCCTATAACATCATCTCTTAACGGTTGCTTTTGTGTAAAGAGATAATTCCCAATTATGTCATTCAATTTAGTATTATCTAAATTTTCTTCTTTACTCAAAATATCAATTGCTTTTTGTTTTTCTGCATTCCAAAAAGAATCAAATGATTCCTGCATATTATCAACATCAGTAATCAATGGCATATTCTCAACCATAAACCTTTCAATAAGTTCTTTCTTGCTTCTTAATTGAGTTTCCGATGCCATCATATCAGTAATAACTTTTCGTTGCTTCTCCTGCTCCTTTGGTTTAGCATCTTGCAATTTTGCTAATAATCCTAAAATATAAGCAACATTGATTTCATCCCTACGTATTAACTCAATCTCAAAATCAATATCGTTCAGTATAGAAACCGTTTCTTTATTGTTTTTTACATTATCACGAATATCTAAATACTTGGCTTTGTAATCCTCAAAATCTTGCTCTTCCATTGGTAGATTATCAAAACTAAATTCGGTAAACGTTCCCAATACATTTTTTATCCTCAAAAGTTCCCTGAAGGTTTTTACAAACTCTAGTTGCTCATCCTCAGAGGGTAATTCATTCACACTATCCACCGTAGGAACTAAAGCAATTAACTTTTCGTATGTAGTCGCAAAATTGGCTACATAATTCTCAAAGGGCTGAATGATTATTTCCTCAATGGCTTCTTTATTAGAAAATAATGTAATTGCTTCATCAGTTGCTCCTTTAAGGTTTCTAAAACAAACTACGTTACCCTGAGATTTTACTTCATCTAATATTCTATTAGTACGAGAATATGCTTGTATTAAACCATGATATTTTAGATTTTTATCTACATAAATTGTATTTAATAATTTACTATCAAAACCTGTTAAAAACATATTGACTACTAATAAAATATCAACTTGTTTATTTTTTACTCTTTTACCAATATCCTTATAGTAGGCATAAAACTCATTAGTTGAATAATTGGTTTTATACATTAGATTGTAATCATCAATAAAGGAATCTAATTTTTCCCTTGTATGCTGTGTATTATATAACTCTTGTGGTTCAGCAACAAAATCTTCAAAATCCTCATCAGGAACAAAACCATTTGCATCTTCATCTAATTGGTTTGCTTGATACGAAAATATGGTTGCCACTTTCAACTCATTTGCTCCAGTTTCTTTTTTAGATTGGAAAAGGTCGTAGTATTTGATTAAGGTTTTTACATTGGGAACGCAAAAGATAGCCGTAAACTTTTTATCGTGCGTTTTGCGATTGTGATTTTCTATAATATAATCAACAATATTTTCTAATCGTTGTGGGGCTTCCATAACCTCAACTTTATCAATATCATCTACTTTTATATCTTTTATACCTTCTTTACTCTTGAAAGTTCTAATGTACTCAATAGAAAACTTTAATACGTTACGGTCTCGAATAGCATCGGTAATAACGTATTTGTGTAAACATTCTTCAAACAAATCTTTGGTTGTTCTTTTACCTAAAGCATTTTTCACGGAATTATCGGCAAAGATTGGCGTTCCTGTAAAGCCAAACATTTGCGCATTATCAAAATAGGATTTAATACGGTTGTGAGTATCTCCAAACTGGGAACGGTGGCACTCATCAAAAATAAAAACTATCTTTTTGGATTTTAGATTTTCCATTTTTGCCAAATACTTTTGTTTGTATATGGCTGTATTTAGTTTTTGAATAGTAGTAACAATCAGCTTGGTATCATCTGTAAATTGTTTTACCAAAGTAGTTGTATCGTTTGTAGCATCAATACTGCCTTCGCAAAAACTGTTGAATTCTTTAATCGTTTGATAATCTAAATCTTTACGGTCAACTACAAAAACAACCTTATAAACACCATCGGTATTAGTTAATATTTGACTTGTTTTAAAAGATGTTAGTGTTTTTCCTGAGCCTGTGGTATGCCAAATATAACCGTTTTTATTGGTTGTTTTCACACGTTCTACAACTGCCTCAGTTGCATAAAATTGATATGGTCGCAATACCATCAAAGTATTTGACGTATTCAAAACAATATACTTGGTTATCATTTTAGAAACGTGGCAAGGCTCTAAAAACTGATTGGTAAAATCACTTAATTGGGTAACAATATTATTTTTTTCATCAGCCCAATAAAATGTTTGTTTGAAAGAACGTGCCTTTACCGGATTGTTAGCGTAGTATTTGGTATTAACACCATTACTGATAACGAACAACTGAACGTACTGAAACAAGCCATTTCCTGAACTGTATGAGTGCCTTTCGTATCTATTTGTTTGATTAAAGGCTTCTTTGAGTTCTAAACCTCTACGTTTTAACTCTATTTGAACCAATGGCAAACCGTTTATTAAAATAGTAACATCATACCTATTGGCATACATACCTTCCATAGTGATTTGATTGGTAACCTGATATTGATTTTTGCACCAATGCAATTGATTGATTAACTCTACATAGCCAATTGTAGCATCATCTTTGATGTAACTGATTTGATCCCTTAGAATTTTAGCTTTTTCAAAAATATTGCCTTTAGATAAATCGTTTAGTATCTGCTTAAACTCATTAGCTGAATAAATACAATTGTTATGCTTTTGCAATTGAGATTGTAAATTTTCGATGAGGTCACTCTCATCTTTAATAATTACTTTTTTATAGCCTAAATCTTTTAACTGATTGACTAAATTCTCTTCTAATATAAACTCAGGTTGTTTTGTCATAATTAACAAATTTGTTAACAACTATATAAATATTGTTTATAAAGCACTTTTTTTTTATTACATTTGCACCTGAGTTCATTTCTCATTTGAGAAAAGGAAATCGAGAAACGCAAGCCTAGATGCTCTGCGTTTTTTGCTTTTATATAATATCGTTTAATTTTCTTTTATATTTTTTTCTCATTTTATCTCTTTGAGCATCTTTCCCTTGAATGTAGTGAGCCGAAAGAAGAAAATACACATTACTACTTACTCTTGGTTCTAATACTACAACATATTTTTCATCTTCATCATATAAATAAGTTCTTAAACCTTCGGGTTCTTTAACGGTAAATAAAATCATATTACTCGCTCTTTTTCCATCAATATGATACCTTACCCAGTGCAATCTTTTAGAACGTTCCATTTCAAATTCTCTTTGATTGGTTTTATAATCTATTTTCACTGTAGTAAGATGCCTAAATAATGTTGACATTTCTATTGAACCATCCTGAGGACAAGGAATAACTTTCCTACCATTAAAAAATATTGGTTGCTTATTTGTGAAATCTCTATCGAAAACTCCTTTTAAAGAAGTTAATCTTTGTGGTTCAGATAATCCTTGAATATCTAAATGTTGATTGTATGATTTTAGTAAATTTAATGGCATGTTATCTTAGTTCAATAAAAAATAGATTCATTTTATCCGAGTAGTTTGTCCCCATTAATTGGTCTTTACAATGATGTCTTATTTTATCAATAATTTGAACTTTAGCTAAATTTATTTTTTTATCATCATTATGCAAATAGGATATTGCACCCATCATAAAATCAGTTATTTGCATAATAATACTTTCATGTGACCTTATATTTTGCACATTCCTAAATACACCAAATTTTGTATTTAACACCTCTTTTAGTTTGTTTACTTTATAAGCACTCAATGTGTCTTTTATATCTAAATAAACATTATAATTATGAAGACTGTTGATGTTGTGATTTAATAAATAATAGTACATCTTATAATAAAAATCATCATACGATTGCTGAAACGCTACATTATTAATTTTTGCTTTTTCAATCCCAACGGAACGAAATTGCAAATCGGTTGCAAAAAAATATTCGACCAGTTCTAAATAGAAACGCAATTTTGATTTAGATACTTTTGACCATTTAATTTCTCCGTAAAAGTGATGTTTTTTCTTTATTTCATTTATCTTTTCTGTGTGAAACCTTACCTGATTGAAAGCCACACTAGTAGAACCTAAAAACATAAACTTTTTATGGTCGTTTTCTATATGACAACTTTCATCACAGTAAATATTGAATGTTTTTGACATAACTTTTCTTTATATTTTTTCCTTACACAAACATTTTTTGTAATAACCCTTTTTTATATTGAGTTGTTTGTTCTAATTGCGTACTTACTTGATTAATTTTATCATCAATAGCCGAAAGAAAATTGGCGATTTTGGTTTGTTCTTTCAAAGAAGGAAATGGTACAATAAACTTTTTTAAATCACTGCCATTAATTGAGTTTATAGTAGCACCTAAATTAGTTTCAACTATTTTCTTATAATCATTTGTATCAAACCAATGAATCAAATACCTATTAAAATCACTTCTATAAACTGTCATAAAAGCACCAAATGCGAAACCTACACTATCATTATCAATTAAAGCATTTTTACCAATTAGGTTTTTACTTCCATTTCTAACACAAATAAGAATATCATTTTCGATAACGGGATTAAACGTTTTTGCGTTTACAAAAACATTATCATTATAAACTAATCTTCTATTCTGAACGTTTGAAGACCTCAAAACCAAAATACCGTTTTCATCAATATCATTTGGAGAGTAAGTTAATCCGCTTACAATTTGCCCAATTTCTCCCAATTTTTTCTCTTCCCAATCCTCAAAATCCTTCCCATTATCATCTTTAAAGCGTAGTTCTTGACTAAAGATTTTTTGCATGATTCCTTTTTTGTATTCTTCTAAAAGGCTTTTCTTTTGGGTTAATTGTTTTGTTTTGGCATCAATAGCCGTTAAGAATGAGGCGATTTTGGTTTGTTCTTGAAAGGATGGGTATTTAATAGTTAACCTGTGTAAAACACTTCCTTTTATTCCTTTTACTGTTCCTCCAGTTGCTTTCTCTAATAATACATTTTGAAAATATTCGCTTAGAAAAAAATATTTTAAATAAGAATTGTCTAATATGTTTTTTTCTCCTCTATACTTAATTACACGTTGAGCTAAAGCAATATCGATATTATCAATAGAAGCCACATTGCCTAATGGTGCTTCTGTGGTTATTAAAACATCTCCTATTAAAGGCTTTCCTCTTCTCATTACTTCTTCATAACTTTCAATAGTTACATATTCTTTTGAGGATTCGTAATCAATAAATCCCATTTTAATATTTTTTGCAGTAACTAGAAAAACCCCATTTTCCGATTTTTGTGGTGTTTTACCTCGATAATCGACATAAGTGGTTAATTCAGAAATTTTATTTTCCTTGAAATTCATTGAATAATCAGGAAACCTCAATTTTGGTTGTAGTGTTTCCATGTTAAAAGGGGGTTTTAATATTCAGTTGGTTACAAAAGTCGGCAATGGTTTTGTTGGTTGTAGCCATTTCTAGATCTAAAGCCTGTAATTGGGTTGCAATGACATCAATATCAATTTGCTCCACTTCTTCAAACGTATCTACATAGCGAGGTATGTTTAGGTTGTAATCGTTTTTAGCAATATCGGCTAATAAAACTTTTTTGCTGTATTTATCGTTGTTGGTGCGTTCTTGGTAGGTTTTTACAATGGTTTCTACATGCTCATCAGTTAGTTTGTTTTTGTTACCATCTTTATCAAATCCTTGTGAGGCATCTATAAACAAAACATCTTCATCGTTTTTACGGCATTTACTCAAAACCAAAATACAAGTCGGGATTCCAGTACCGTAAAATATGTTAGAAGGTAAACCAATAACGGCATCTAAGCAATTCAACTCTTTTATTAAGTATTCTCTAATTGTTCCCTCAGCTCCACCTCTAAACAAAACTCCATGAGGCAAAACACAAGCCATAGTTCCGTTATCGGCAAGTTGGTACAACATGTGTTGTACAAAAGCAAAATCGGCTTTTCCTGAAGGTGCTAATCTACCAAATTGGCTAAAACGCTCATCGTTTTCATTCAAAGGGTTTTCTTTTCCTTTCCAGTTTGCCGAAAATGGAGGATTGGCAACCACCGCCTCAAATCGTTGGTCTAAATGTTGTGGGTGTTCTAAGGTATCATCTTGCTTTATATCAAAATTCAGATAATGAACATCATGCAAAATCATGTTCATACGTGCCAAATTGAAGGTAGTACGATTTAATTCTTGACCAAAAAACTCATCAACCTCAACCTCTCTTTTTACACGTAATAACAAAGAACCTGAGCCACAAGTAGGGTCATAGACGTTTTTAAGTCGCTTCTTGCCTGTGGTTACAATTTTTGCCAGGATTTTAGATACTTGTTGTGGGGTGTAAAACTCTCCTGCTTTCTTTCCTGCTCCACTTGCAAACTGTGAAATTAGATACTCATAAGCATCACCCAAAACATCGGAATCGGTATCTTGTAAAGCAAAATCAATTTTATCTAAGTGAAACAATACTTTAGATATTAAGCTGTTTCTTGCTTCGATGGTTCTTCCTAGTTTGGTACTGTTGAGGTCTAAATCTTCAAATAATTTATTAAAATCATCTTCGCTTTCTGTACCCATTGTACTTTGCTCAATACTTACTAAAATGCTTTGTAAATCTTCGAGTATAAAATTGCTTGTGTTTTCGGTGTTGGCATTTCCTTTTTTGGCAATAGAACCAAATAACTCATCGGGTTTCAAAAAGTACCCTAATTTTAATAACGATTCTTCTTTAATAGCTTGCAAATCCTCAACATCAGTAACTATTAGATAGTCTTTGATAAATTCGGTTTCTAAAAGATTGTTGGCAAAAAGATATTGTTTTTCAGATAGATATTTGTAGAAAATAAACCCTAGAATATAATCCCGAAATTCATCGGCATCCATTTTACCACGCAATTCATTTGCAATATTCCAAAGTTGTTGTTCTAATAGCTTCTTTTGTTCTTCCGACATTTTATTTTTTTATTTGGGCTTGTTAAAGTCTTTCCAAATATAGAAAACAAAATAGTACGTTTCTTTATGTTTATCGCATTAATGCAAAATAGATTATTGTATTGTTGTGTTTATACTATTCTCTAAAATAGAAGTTAATTGAGTATTAGGTTCATATCCTGATAATCTTTTTTCGTTATCTACATGCTCCCAATCGCAAACTTTGGGGTTAAATTCCCATTCCTCGAAATTGGTTATTAATTTCGGCTCATTTATAACTGTTGTTTTAACTTTTTCAGCATTAAAACCAAATCGTTCAAAAATCCGTTTGCCTTTCATAGCTGAAAGTATATTGTCTAAAGCCGAAACATAGATTTGATAATTACTATTTTGATTGCCTCGTTTGTTCATATCAGGCTCAGTGAAAATTTTAGTACCATATTTTATAATCTCAATTAAGCCTGTTTCAAGATTAAAAACGGGTCTCCTATCTTGTGCTTTATGACTTGCATAGAATAACCCTTTTTTATTCCAAAGTAACAACCATTCATTAATTAACAAATCAGCTATTTCTTTATTGGCTACAATTAAATGTAAATGAGGGTTGTATGTTTTTGTTACTGGATTAAAATTACATTCTAAAGACTTCACACCAATTAACTTTATTCCTTTACCTCTTTGGTATCTTTTTTTTTGTTTTTCTCTTATTATTGAAAATCCTTGTAATACTTTGCCAATCATCAATTTTAGTTTATTGGCTTTACATGCTTTTATAGTTAAGGTTACAAAATATGGTTCATCCCATTGTTTGATAGTTGGTAAATAGGTATTTATAATTTCGGCTTTTCGAATACTGCAACAAAGCGTGCAAAATCTATTTTTACAATATTTACCGTATAATTTACCATCTTTAATAATCACTTTATTTTGGCAATAGTAGGTATTCCAATAACTATTTTGTTTTTCATCATCGCCTTTTTGTTTCGCTACATCCATCAAACTTAAAACCATTGATTGTGATATAGTTTTGCGTTTTGCTCTACCTTTCAAAGCCTCAGTATCACTCAAATCTGAGCCGTTTCCAGATACAATAATTTGCTTGTGTTTGGTTTGTATTGTCCCGTTTTGTCCTAATGTATACATAACCCCCTATTTTAGAAGAGTAACCTCATCAATGAATGAATCAGTTTCTTTTGTATTTTAGGGACTTAACTTCTTTTTGGGATTGTTCTATATCAATACGTTTTATAAGTAAAATTCTACCCACTTTTTGAGCAGGTAGAAATCCTTTTTTTATGTAGTTGTGTATTGATTGTTCAGAAACTTTTAAGAGTTCACTAGCTTCTTTTACCGTAAGATTTTCGGTTTGCGGTTCTTCTATTGGCTTGTGTTTAATATCCAATAAAAGGCTTTCGATGTTTGACAATCTTTGTTCAATTGTCTCAAATGGATTGTACATAGCTTTGCTTTTTAAATTTAGCAAAGGTTATCACAATTTGAAATTATGTAACTGGTTATAACTGGTTACAAACTTATTGACTCATCAAATTATAATTATTTTTTATAATATTTAACTCATCAATTGCCCTTTGTTTTTTGTCCTGTTTCAACACTTCAATAACTCCCTCAAATAATTTTATTTTATTCTGAAACTTTAATTTTGTCGGAGGTTCTGGATTCCCCTTTCTGTTTGAAGTGCTAGAATAATAGGTGTATTCATTATATAATTTATCGCCTGATTTATGACCATAGTTACTTATAATGTCCTTACAATTTTCCCTTGTTACTGACACACCTTCATAAATTAGTTTTAGCGCAACTTGTGGAATAGATAAAAGTGGATTTATATCAGCAATATCTTTTTTCAATAGTGGTGTAATTTCATCAATGAATTTTTTTTCAGTTTCAAACCAAAACTTTAAATATTTAATATATCCCTTTTTATCTGTACTATCTAGAGATTTCAACTCATTTAATTCTAATTCTCTATTTCTTAATATCAATTCCAATTTAATATTTTCAACACTAGACAACTTTCCTGTTTCATAGAGTCGTAATCCATTTATATTAGTAATTATTCTTTTTGTTAAATCAATTAGAAATATTGCAAACTCCTCTTTTGATTTCATTTTAATTTTAGACAAACCATTATATTTATTGTAAATTGGCTGTTCTTTCAATATTGGAATTGTCTTACTGAATCTCTCTTTTAGATGTTGAAAATAAGATAAATCAAACGGAAAAGTCTTGTACCATTTATCATAAATATTTAACAAAAACTTAAAATCATAATCATTTCTTATTTCGTCTACTGGCTTAAATGAATCATCTACGTAATTAATTATCTTAACCAGTCGTCTATCGATCTCGGCTTTTGAAATTAAATCAGGATTCATTTTTCCTTTTAGACTTTCAATCAAATCTATTAAGAAACTTTGAAAATTACCAATTTGAAAAGGCGAACCATAATTATTTGGAAAGCTTCCGAAACTTTCATTTACATACTCATAATAATTAGTAAAATCTATAAAATAGTCGTCATTTTCAATATGATTTAATACATGATGATAGGTATATAAAATCTTATCCGCAATGTTTTCTTCTAATCCTGAAAAAGCCGAAATTTCAAACTCTTGCAATTCAGGCAATTTTTTATGCCATTCGCAACAATTCGGAAAGTTTTTACTGTTTTTTTTTATTTTACTTATAAGATTTTTCTTTTGCGTTCTACATCCATCACAACTTTCAAGATTATGACTACCAGCAGCTGGCTTTATAGTATAAGGCAATTCAAAAGCTCCTCCTTCAAAAGTTAATATTTGATGATCGCAAAAATTAGTTAATTGAGAGTCACTTACATAAAATATTTTTTTTCTCATCACTCAACTTTTTTTAATTGTGACTTTTCCATTGTCCAAACATTTTGCATAAATTCTTTTTTATCATCATTATTTGGTTTATAATACTTATTGAAAACTTCTAAACTCTTGTGCCCTGTAAATCCCATTATTATTTTATCTGGGATTTTCTCATTTTTCATAATAGTAATAAAACTTCTTCTAGCGGTATGTGACGAAATTCGCTCATATAATGGATTTATTTGTTCAATAATATCTTTTCCAACTTTAACAGTTTTTTTTACATTTTCATTATAACCAATCACTTGAAAAACTTCTTTTATATAATCATTAAACTTTTGATTTGATAATGATGGTAGTTTATAATCATATTTTTTTAGCAAAAGAGTTGAAAAGTCATTTAATGGAATTTCTAAAGTTTTATCACTATTTTTTTTATCTCTTACTTTTATAACACCATTTACAATGTCCTTTTTCTCAATACATGAATAATTACTAATTCGCATTCCAGTTGAACAACCAAATATGAATAAATCCCTAACTTTCTCTAATCGTGTATCTCCTTTAAAATCAAATTCAAAAACTTCTTTCACTTGCTCCATTGTAAGTGCGACCTCATCTGTTTGTTGTGCTTTTGGAGTTTTGAATTTCTTAAAATCTAATTTGTATGTATGATTATTTTCAACCGCCCAATAAAGAAAAGTTTTAAAAAGCCCTATATTACGGCGTAAAGTATTTGAATTATATTGCTTTTCTTTAATACAGTACTCAATAAATTTGTTGTAAAAAGAATTATTTATTTGATTAAAATGAATCCTAGTATTTGTAGACTGCTGAAAATCTTGTAATAATTTTTTATTGTATTCATATCGTTTTATAGTTGTAATTGAATTGGCTTCATCTGTAAAGTCATTCCTTTTTAATTCTAAGAAAATATCATACACCTCAAAAAACTTATTTGAAATAGCTTTGGTTCGTTTAAACTCAATATCAAATTCTTCTTTTACATCATTGATCAATAATTCTCTGTTGGTTAACTTAAAATTATTTACCAAATCAGTAAAAAAATTAGAGTATCGATCTAATTGTCTTTTTACAACTCTTAACTGTTCCGATTTAGAATTTCTACCAGTGAGGTTTTTAGGTTGTAAATTTTCAAAATCCCAATTTTCAGGATGGATAAGCTCTCCAGTAGAATAGACAAATTTTCTTCCTTCATTTTTAAAATATGAAGAAAACAATATTAATGTCTCTCCATCTTTTTTTGGTTCTTTAATATTAAATGTATATCGCATGATTTTGCAGTTGACAATTTCGTTGACAGTAAAGATACTATTTAATAGTATTATTAAGTAATAACTACCTATGCACTTATTAACAATATACTGTAAACAAAGAGATTAACTAAAATTAGATATATTAAAATATATAAGGTTCAAATACCTCTTTCTCCGCAGAACTCGAAACCCTTAACTTTTGTTAGGGGTTTCGTTATTTTATACCTTAAAGGTTTTCTATACCACTTTCAAATTAAAAAGGTCAAGCCCAAAATGACTGTCCTATCCAAAACAAAACAAGTTGAACTAGAGAAATCTACATTACTTATACTGCTCTGATTTCTAATTGTACAGAACCTTCCAAAACAATTACACCTTAATTAGATTTTTCCCCGAATACGAACTAATATTATAAAACAGGGGCCGTTTATCAAATTTAAAAAAACACTTCTGATACTTTTTACAAATCAATCTACTAATAATCGCTTTCGAAACTTTTTTTTAAAGAAAATTTAAGATTCAATAATTTCTCAATTACTATATTTGGCGCGTTATCAAAAATTACAAATTTTGTTTTTATGATAACCTATTTAATCCTGCTTTATTGTAAATGAAACCTACCAAGTTCATATATATCCTTTTACTATCGCTGCTTTCTTTTTTTAAAGGCACCGAAACATATCAGCAACCTCTACATTTTAGCAGTTGTATTGTCCTTGACAGCGTTGCAGCTGACGATCTACTAATTCATTCTTCAGATTTTTCTTCCTCTAAGAATTTAGAGATACATTACAAAGTCAAAAAGAAAATAAAAGCCAGAGCGACTACTTTAGAACAAAGTACGATCAAAGCTCCGTATTTTAGCAACTTAATAAACTTCAAGCTTTATAAAAAAAGCTTAATATATGGTATAGCTTCACTATATCAGGTTCAAAGGCACACTTACTTGCATTTGTACCAACTTTTCTAGATTACAAAATTTTGCTGTTTTTATTTTTTTTCAGATAATCTCTGAGAAAACTTTCATGCACCTATACTACATGAATTGATTTTATTATAAAAACATCTTCTAAGACGGTATTTCACTCAAAACGAAGTATCCGAATGCATTATTATTTTTTATTCTGATTGTAATCAGAAACAAAATCCAAATTCAAACTCCCAGTATTCAATATTTAGGGAGCAAATCTATTTATTCAAAATTTTAAAACCTTATCATGAATATTCATAAAAATAAATTCCTATTATTCACTTTATCCCTATTCGTTTTAGTCTCGTGCGGTGATAAATCCAAAAAGGATTCCAATAATATAAAAACACTTCCCGTTTATAAAGTTACCTTAAAAGACACCATCGTTTCGAGCAAATTTGTTGCTGATGTTCACGCTAAAAACAATGTAGAAATTCATGTTAGAATTCCTGGATTACTTGAAAAAGTTTATGTAAGCGAAGGACAGAAAGTAAAAAAAGGCCAAATCTTATTTAAAATAAGCGATGTAGAACTTCAAATTCAACTTTTAAAAGCCGAAGCTGTTTACAAAAGCGCAAAAGCCGACTTAAGAATCACAACTGTAGAATTGGAACAAGCTCAAACTCTTTTTAATAAAAAAGTAATTGCAGACAAAGAATTAGAGTTGTCTAAAGCAAAAAATGATGTCGCTTCTGCGAAATTAGCTCACGCTTCAGCAGAAAGAAAAGCAATTAACCAACAAATTAGTTTTACTACAATCCGTGCACCATTTGATGGAACTGTGGATAGAATTCCGTTTAAAGAAGGAAGTTTAGTAGAAAATGGCTCGTTATTGACAACTGTTTCTCAACTAGATGACGTTTATGCTTATTTCTCGATTCCTGAAAATACTTATTTCCAAATGATGGAAGACAAAACCTTAAATACTCAAGGTGATATTAAACTTGTATTACCAAACGGAATGGTTTACGATCAAAAAGGAGAATTAAAAACTGCCGACGGAGAAATCGACAGACAAACGGGTTCTATTCAATATAAAGCAAAATTTCACAATCCGCAAGGATTTATAAAACATGGAACTTCTGGAAAACTAATTATTTCAGAACCTAAAACCAATGCGATCTTAATTCCGCAGAAAGCCGTTTTTTCTATTCAGGATAAACAATATGTATTTCTGGTAAAAAAAGACGGAGTAGTTAAAATGACCAATATTACAATTGAAAGCACTCTTGATGATGTTTATATCCTAAACGATGGTCTAAAAAACGATGACTTAATTGTACAGGAAGGTACACAATCATTGAGAGATGGCGATAAAATCAACATCAAACAGATATAGGTTTTAAAATTGTAAAACAGTTATTTAATTATTGATCTAAAAAAAATATAATGATAGAGTTATTTATCAAAAGAAAAATATTGTCATTAATCATCTCGGTTATGATAGTTCTTTTGGGATTATTGGCATTGTTTCAGCTTCCAATAACCCAATTTCCAGATATTGTTCCGCCATCTGTCACCGTTACAGCCAAATATACAGGAGCCAATGCAGAGGTTTCCGCCAACGCCGTCGCTCTTCCGTTAGAACGAGCCATAAATGGTGTTCCTGGAATGACATACATGTCAACCGTAACTTCAAATGATGGTTTAACCTTAATTCAGGTTTTCTTTGAAGTTGGAACCGATCCTGATTTGGCTGCTGTTAACGTACAAAACCGTGTAACAACAATACTTGATGAACTTCCCGAAGAGGTAATTCGTGCCGGTGTAACTACTGAAAAAGAGGTTAACAGTATGTTGATGTATCTCAACGTTACTAGTACAGATAAAATTCAGGACGAACAGTTTATTTTCAATTTTACAGATATTAATATCCTTCAGGAATTAAAACGTATTGATGGTGTAGGTCGTGCCGAAATTATGGGACAAAAAGAGTACTCGATGAGAGTATGGCTTGACCCTCAAAAAATGCTTTCGTACAACATCGCGGCAAACGAAGTGATTAGTTCGCTGCAAAAACAAAATATTTCTGCCGCGCCAGGTAAAGTTGGTGAAGGTTCTGGACAACTGGACAGCCAATTACAATATGTAATAAAATATGGCGGAAAATTCTTTGAACCCAAACAATATGAAGAAATCCCAATTAGAGCTAATTCTGATGGCACAATTCTGAAATTGAAAGACATCTCAAAAATAGAATTGGGAGCTATGAGTTACGGAATGGTTTCGAAGACTGATGGAAAACCTTCGGCTTCAATCATGTTAAAACAGCGACCAGGCTCGAATGCTTCTGAAGTGATTGCGAGTGTAAAAGAAAAAATGGCGGAATTAAAAGGAACATCTTTTCCTCCTGGAATGAATTATAATATTGCTTATGACGTTTCTCGTTTTCTTGATGCATCGATCGACGAAGTTTTAAAAACACTTATTGAAGCTTTTCTTCTTGTAGCTTTTGTTGTTTTTATATTCCTGCAAGATTGGCGTTCTACACTTATTCCAGTATTGGCAGTACCTGTAGCTTTAATTGGTTCGTTTACTTTCATGTCGATGATGGGTTTCTCTATAAACCTGTTGACTCTTTTTGCTTTGGTATTATCGATTGGAATTGTAGTCGACAATGCAATTGTAGTCGTCGAGGCTGTACACGTTAAAATTACCGAAGAACATCTCGATCCTCTACCCGCAACTATAAGTGCTATGAAAGAAATCACGGGAGCTGTTATTGCAATTACAATTGTAATGGCTGCCGTATTTATTCCTGTTGCTTTCCTTAGTGGTCCTGTTGGGGTTTTCTACAGGCAGTTCTCACTAACGATGGCAATTAGTATTGTAATTTCTGGTATTAATGCACTTACCCTTACTCCTGCTTTATGCGCTATTATGCTAAGACCACACGATCCTAACAAAAAGAAAACGTCACTTTTAGATCGTTTCTTTAATGGATTTAATAGATGGTTTGATAATATTACTACAAAGTATATTAGAATTCTTTCAAAATTTGCCGATCGCAGCTCTATTACGGTTGGCCTTTTAGTTCTATTCTGTATTCTTACTTGGGGAACGTCTCGATTTTTACCATCAGGATTTATTCCGTCAGAAGATCAGGGAATGGTATATGTTAGTGTTACAACGCCACAAGGTGCAACTGTAGAACGTACCGAAAAAGTGCTTGACGAAGTGACTCGTATTGCAAAAAAAATTGAAGGTGTTGATAATGTTACAACACTTGCAGGTTATAGTATTGTAACCGAAATTGCTGGAGCATCTTACGGAATGGGAATGATTAACTTGAAGGATTGGAGCGACAGAAATATATCTGTTAATGAATTCATTGCACAATTAACTCAGAAAACAAAAGGCATTTCTGATGCTCAAATCGAAATTTTTGCGCCACCAACTGTTCCTGGATTTGGTAATACTAGTGGTTTTGAATTGCGTCTACTTGATAAATCAGGAGGACCAATTAGTAATACTGATGAAGTTACCAAAAACTTTATAAAAGAGTTAAATGCTTCACCTGAAATACAAAATTCGTTTACCAGTTTTGATGCTACTTTTCCTCAGTATTTAATACATATTGATTACGATCTCGCAGCCAAAAAAGGAGTTTCTGTAGATAATGCAATGTCTACTCTACAAACGATGCTGGGATCTTTTTATGCTACAAACTTTATTCGTTTTTCTCAAATGTATAAAGTAATGGTACAAGCAGGACCTCAGTTTAGAAAAAATCCAGAAAGTATTTTGGATATGTACCTTAAAAATGATGCCGGCGAAATGGTTCCGTTTTCGACATTTGTAAAATTAGAACGTGTTTATGGCCCAGAAGTTCTTACGCGTTATAATATGTATATGTCGGCGATGATTAACGGAGAACCTGCCGCCGGTTACAGTTCTGGAGAAGCTATTGCTGCTGTAGAGAAACTCGCTGCCGAAAAACTCCCGCAAAAATTTGAGCTTGAATGGTCTGGTATGACGCGTGAGGAAATCCTCTCTGGAAACCAAACGATTTACATTTTTGCTTTATGTTTATTGTTTGTTTACTTATTACTTGCTGCTCAGTACGAAAGTCTACTACTACCCTTTCCGGTACTTCTTTCACTTCCTGTTGGTGTTTTCGGTTCTTATCTTGCGCTTCTCGCAGTTGGGTTAGACAATAACATTTATGCTCAGGTTGCCTTAGTCATGCTTATAGGACTGCTGGCCAAAAACGCCATTTTGATTGTGGAATTTGCCATGGCTCAAAACAAGTTAGGTCAAGACATTACCGAAGCAGCAATCGAAGGGGCAAGACTTCGTTTTAGACCTATTTTAATGACTTCATTTGCCTTTATATCGGGACTTATTCCTTTGTGTATTGCATCTGGAGCCGGCGCAATTGGTAACAGATCTATCGGTACTGCGGCTGCCGGAGGAATGTTGATAGGTACCATTTTTGGACTTGTAATTATTCCTGGTCTTTATATACTTTTTGCAAAACTTGAAAAAGCAATGAAAAAATAAATTTAAACAATGAAAAATTCAATATATAAATCTCATGAAATCGTAAATTCTTTATGGCATTTTATGAGAAACAACTCAACCTCTATTTTAATATTAGCATTTGTGGTTGTATTAACAGCTTGTTCTGCCCCAAAGGTGGCAGAACAGCAAAAAGTTAAGAGATTACCCGAAAATTTTGATGCTAATCGAAAAAATTCAGCAGAAAGTCTTGAGGCTTTTATTCCCTTAAAAACAGAAAACTATTTTAAAGATCCTCAATTAGAAAAATTATTAGACAAAGCTATCGGTCAAAATCCTGACTATTTAATCATGCACGAAAGAATTGCAATTGCCAATTCTCATCTTAAAGTGGCAAAACTTGCTTTATTGCCCTCTTTTGAAATTGTGGCAGATGCATCTGGAACTCATTATGGTAAATATACTATGGATGGTGTTGGAAACTTTGACACGAATTTGTCTCAAAACATACAAGACAATCAAAGAATTAATACTGATGTAACTCCAAATTTGTTTCTTGCAGGAAAAGTATCTTGGGAAGCTGATATATGGGGAAAGTTAAGCAATCGAAAAAAAGCGGCGCGCGAACGTTTTTTTGCTTCGCAAGAAGGAATGAGATTGTTGCAAACCAGATTGCTTACTGATATTGCATCTCTTTATTACAAACTTATAGCGCTGGACAATCAAGCGCTTATTTATAAAAAAAATCTAGTTACGCAACAGCGCGCTCTTGATATTATTTCGGCGCAAAGATCTGTTGGAAAAGCTACTGAATTAGCTGTACAGCAATTTAATGCTCAAAACAATAACATTCTTGCCGAAGCAAAGCAATTAGATTTGAATATTGATCAAACTGAAAAAGCTTTATTGAATCTTTTGGGTGAATATGGCGGAAAAATCGAAAGAAGTTCAACGTTTTTATCTGGACATCTTGAAGTTTTAAATCAAAAAATAAGTGTGGATTCTATCATTCATAAAAGACCTGATGTGTCTGAAGCTTATTTTGAGTTAGCTGCTACACATGCAGATGCTAAAGCTGCACGTGCTGCTTTTTTTCCAACTTTGAATCTTGGTGCTTATGGCGGGCTTAACTCTTTTTCGTTTTCAACATTTTTTAACAGCGAATCTCTAGCCTGGCAATTGCTTGGTGGTCTTTCGGCTCCAATATTTAACAAAGGTCAAATCAAACAGGAATTTTTTATTGCAAACAAGAAACAACAAATTTCTTTTCTTCAATATCAAAATACGATTACTACAGCGTATAATGAGTTAAGTGCATTGTTGCATAGAACTGAAGCTTTTCAAGATGTTTTGGCTTATAAATCGAAAGAAATTGAGCATCTTGAAATTGCCGTAAATGTTTCAAATGATTTGTATTTGAGTGGATATGCCAATTATCTTGAAATAATTAGTGCTCAAAAAAACAAACTTCAGGCTGAATTGGATTTTGTAGAAATACAATTCAAAAATGCCGATTCACAGGTTTTATTATATAAAGCTTTGGGAGGAGGAATAAATTAATTTTTAAAATAATGTTTTTCATTTTAAGTTCTAAACTCAATTAAAAACGGGAAAACTCAAAATTTGTGATTTCCCGTTTTTATCTATTCTATAAAATTTCAACCATTATTTCTTGATTAAATCTTATTCAAAAGATAAAGCAGGCACGTTTTCTTTTTTCTTCATTGGTTTAAAAAGTGATCCTGTAGTAACCAAATTCTTCTCATCACATACTTTTTTTTGCTTGTAAAGAGAATCTTTTGCCGAAATCATTTTTATTTAAAGAATCAATATCTTTCTATTTCCAAGATCTATTTTAATTAGGCTGTTAAATCTGTAATTGGAATAAACCCCAGCTCAATAAGGTATTTTGTAGCTTAATAACCCTCGGTATAATCATCAATGACAACTCTAGAAGTATTATAATCTTTTGGAACCTTCTCAAAAAATACCCGCAGAATATTATTATTGAAGAATTCTTAAAAATGTGATTTATCTCCAATTCCAATTGAAAGTAAACAAAGTACACCACTTCCACAAAATAAATAATATACATGTAATTACAAACTATTTCACGACAAAATGACCATTTACAGATTTCTAGAATTTTATTAAATAATTTTATAATTCAGTACTATTTTTATTAAACATCAAAAAAACAAGAGCATAAGTAATTAAATATAACCCAACAGTCAATTCTATTTAAAAAATACGATTCATACCTTGTAGCTTACTTATTTACTTCTTAAATAGATACAATAATCATAAGAATCACGCAAGAAACCATATCATAAAGCAGAAAAATTGCTTAAATTACATCTTTAACCTATATAATTTTAAAGAAAACTAATCATAACTAATTTTTTTTTATGCGTAACATCATCTTTTTATTTACGATTTTCATGACAGTATCATGTAAAAATGACTTTAGATCACCAAATTTATTTGATTATTTCACATACAATAAAGAAAACAATATTGAATCAGCGGGAGTCAAAATAATTCCAATAAAAACTCCTATTGGAGAATTTAGAGTATGGACGAAACAATTTGGAAACAATCCTAAAATAAAAATACTACTCTTACATGGTGGCCCAGCAATGACACATGAATACATGGAATGTTTTGAAACTTTCTTTCAACGAGAAGGCTACGAATTTTACGAATACGACCAATTAGGCTCCTATTATAGTGATCAGCCAAAAGACAGTAGCTTATGGACCACTAAACGCTTTGTAGAGGAAGTAGAACAGGTAAGAAAAGCGATTGGAGCAGATAAAAATAATTTCTATATAATAGGAAATTCATGGGGAGGAATTCTCGCTATAGAATATGCATTAAAATACCAAAAAAACATGAAAGGTTTGTTAGTAGCAAACATGATGGCAAGCGCACCTGAATACGGAAAATATGCTAATGAAGTACTTTCTAAACAAATGAAGCCTGAAGTCTTAGCCGAAATAAGATCACTGGAAGCTAAAAAAGACTTTAGTAATCCACGTTATATGGAATTACTTATTCCTAATTATTACAAAAAACATTTATGCAGATTAAAAGAATGGCCAGACGGCTTAAATCGCGCCAGCAAACATATTAACAATGAAATCTATACAATCATGCAGGGACCTAGCGAATTTGGAATTAGTGGTCGTTTAGCCAATTGGGATATCAAAAATCGTTTGCATGAAATTACAATTCCAACCTTAATGATTGGAGCAAAATATGACACTATGAATCCCAAAGCAATGGAAGAGCAAAGTAAATTAGTTAAAAAAGGCCGCTATTTATATTGTCCAAACGGAAGTCATTTAGCTATGTGGGACGACCAAAAAGTCTTTATGAATGGAGTAATCCAATTTATAAACGACGTCAACAAAGAAAATTTCTAATATTTTTTTACAGAAAAACCATTAAACAGGAGATTTTAACTATTCTCTACAAAATGGCCTATATACTAAGTATCTCTCTAGAAATGAGAATGATTTAATATAACATAACTTTACACAAAAAGAAAATCACTTTCATTCCTAGCAAGCACTGAAATAAACATTTATTAAACTTTTTCACTTAGAATGTTTTCAGTACTTCATTTTATTGCAAAAAAAAACTTCAATCAGCTTTGCTAATTGAAGTTTTAGTACTCAGAGCGGGACTTGAACCCGCACGAACATTGCTGTTCACTGGATTTTAAGTCCAGCGTGTCTACCAATTTCACCATCCGAGCATGATGTGGTACCTCCAGGGATCGAACCAGGGACACATGGATTTTCAGTCCATTGCTCTACCATCTGAGCTAAGGTACCTTATTCTATTATAAAAATAAGAATAAAAAACCCTGTCTTTTGAACAGGGTTTTTAAAAGAAAGGCGACGACATACTCTCCCACATAACTGCAGTACCATCTGCGCAGGCGGGCTTAACTACTCTGTTCGGGATGGGAAGAGGTG
>Ga0302173_10000109_pt1 | contig 40984 bp, 36 predicted proteins | sample I_Fen_N3_1_FD_198785 | JGI IMG/M metagenome (GOLD analysis project Ga0302173, IMG submission 198785) | Peat permafrost microbial communities from Stordalen Mire near Abisko, Sweden - I_Fen_N3_1 | ecosystem: Environmental > Terrestrial > Soil > Wetlands > Permafrost | place: Sweden: Abisko... | reverse complement strand
ACTTACTTTTTGAAACGCCAAAAAATAAGAACTCACCCATGATGGATCTTTAATTTGAAAAATAAAAAAGAAAACCAGTATCAAAATTACGACCAATGAATAATTTAATGGCGTAGATTTTTTAAAAACACTTGTTATCATAAGGATATTTTATACTTTTGTGATTGTAAATATAATACTTGTTTAAAAAGTAAAACCAACAAGTTGAAAAAGATTCTAATCTGGAATTTTGATTTCAATGCGTTACACAACAATAAATAACATATAATTTTATAAATTATGACAGCTTTTTTTGAAGGAATACAATACTTATTCGTTAACATTTTATTCGCTCCACTTGACTTTTTACGTCACCTAGAACTTATTACTTGGTTTGGTGCTAATACAATTAACTGGATTTTTATGATCATCTGCGCATGCGCAATCGTTTATTGGATTAAACAATTACGCATATTTGATGACGCTGGAACAGAAAACCAAGATACTACAGCTCACTCTTTTTTAAAGTAAGTCGAAGCCAATATCTTTTCTAAAATACATCTTATCAAAATTTAGTTTATCTATATTTTGGTAAGATTTTTTTATGGCCTCTTGAAAATCGTCTCCATAAGATGTTACAGTCAATACACGTCCTCCATTACTAACGACATTTTCGTTATCTAATTTTGTTCCCGCGTGAAAAACGATAGAATCTGTAATATTTTCTAATCCTGTAATTACTTTTCCTTTTTCAAATTCCTCAGGATATCCTCCAGAAACAACCATAATTGTTGTAGCACTTCTTGGATCAACTTCTAATTCGAAAGTATCTAACTTTTGATCCGCAACTGATTGGAACAATGCAACCAAATCAGATTTTAATCTTGGCACTACAACTTCAGTTTCTGGATCTCCCATTCTCACGTTGTATTCAATAACAATTGGTTCGTTCTTTACATTGATCAAACCAATAAATACAAATCCTTTATATTCGATTCCGTCTTTCTGGAAGCCTTCGATTGTTGGTTTTACGATACGAGTTTCGATTTTTTCCATCAAAACAGCATCAACGTAAGGAACTGGAGAAACTGCTCCCATTCCGCCTGTATTTAATCCTGTATCACCTTCTCCAATACGCTTGTAATCTTTTGCTGTTGGAAGAATTTTATAGCTTTTTCCGTCAGTCAGAACAAAACAGCTTAATTCGATTCCATCCAGGAATTCTTCGATCACTACTTTAGAACTTGCTGCTCCAAATTTTTCGTGAACCAACATGTTTCTTAATTCGGTTTTAGCCTCTTCAAGATCCTGAATAATCAAAACTCCTTTTCCTGCAGCTAAACCATCGGCTTTTAAAACGTATGGTGGTTGTAAAGTTTCTAAGAAATCACATCCTTTTTCAACAGTTTCGGCAGTAAAACTGTCATAAGCTGCAGTTGGAATGTTATGTTTCATCAAGAATTCTTTAGCAAATTCTTTACTTCCTTCTAATTGAGCTCCTAATTTTGATGGCCCAATAACTGGAATATGTTGCAGACTTTCGTCGTTTTTAAAATAATCGTAAATTCCTTTTACCAAAGGATCCTCTGGTCCTACGACCACCATTTTTACATTTTCCTGAAGTACAAATGCTTTAATCGCATCAAAATCTGTTGGAGACATTGCAACGTTTGTAGCAATTGCAGCCGTTCCCGCATTTCCTGGTGCAACAAAAAGTTTTTCGCAAAGCGGACTCTGAATCATTTTCCACGCAAAAGCATGTTCTCTTCCGCCTGATCCCAATAGTAAAATTGTCATGTGTAGTTGTATTTAGTTGTGGTGCAAAAATAATTGCTTTTGTACGTAAAAAATAATTAAATCTTAAAAACTTGTTCATTCTTCTCTGTTAGTAATTTGATAATATTATTTTTGATGAAAATTTATCCCCAAATGATTTCTCTTTTTGATATTTCGCTTCAATTAAATGGTTTTCCTGTAAAGAAAGCCAAAGCTGAATTGGATAAAATTGTGAATTTATCTGAAGAAGAATGTGTTCTTTTTCTTCAAAATAAAAAAAAAGAAATTGTCGATTTTCATTTGAAAAATAATGCTTTCTACAAAAATTTAGTTGGGAATAAAATAGTTGAAAAATGGGAAGATTTACCCATTTTAAACAAACAAAATCTACAAAAACCTCTTGAAGAACGGCTTTCAAAAGGTTATTCCAAAAAAGATGTTTACATTAATAAAACTTCTGGATCTAGCGGAACTCCTTTTGTTTTTGCTAAAGATAAATATTGTCATGCTTTAACCTGGAATTCGATTTTTATGCGTTTTGGCTGGTATAAAATCGATTTCAATAATTCTCTTCAAGCTCGTTTTTATGGTATTCCGATGGATTTTATTGGTTATCAAAAAGAACGTATAAAAGATTTTTTGACGCATCGTTTTCGCTTTCCGGTTTTTGATTTATCTGATGTTGTTTTGGAGAAATTTCTTCAAAAATTCAAATCGAAAAAATTCGATTATGTCAATGGTTATACAAGTTCTATAGTTTTGTTTGCTAAATATCTGGAACAGAAAAACATTGTTTTAAATGAGGTTTGCCCAACGTTAAAAGCTTGTTTCGTTACTTCGGAAATGCTTTTTGAGTCGGATAAAAAACTATTAGAAAAACAATTCGGAATTCCTATAATCAATGAATACGGTGCTTCAGAGCTTGATTTAATTGCTTTTGAAAATCCAAATGGAGAATGGCAAATTAATGCCGAAACGTTGCTTGTCGAAATTTTAGACGAAAATAATAATGTTCTCCCTTATGGGGAAGAAGGACGAATTGTGATTACTTCTTTGTTTAATAAAGCACATCCATTTATACGATATGAAATTGGCGATATTGGGATTTTAGACGAAAAAAGTACGCCACAAAAACCAATTCTAAAAAAACTAATTGGTAGAACTAATGACATTGCGATTCTCCCGAGCGGAAAAAAATCTCCTGGATTGACCTTTTATTATGTAACAAAAAGCATCATTGAAGATGATGGAAATGTAAAAGAATTTATCATCAAACAAACCAAATTAGATTCTTTTGAAATTGAATATGTCGCTGAAAACGAATTGAATTCAGTACAAATTCAAAAAATAGAAAAGGCAATCTCATTGTATTTAGAATCCAATTTAAACTTTAGTTTTACTCAAAAAATGGTTTTAGAAAGAAGCAAAAGCGGAAAACTAAAACAATTTAAATCGTATTTATAAATATAAATAAAATCTTACATTTGTTTTTTTTTAATTAAAACTTATGGAGAATCAATCTTTGCTTTCTGAAGAAACAATTTCTAACAAAATATATTTTATCCGCGGTCAAAAAGTGATGCTTGATCGTGATTTAGCTTTACTCTATTGAATAGAGACAAAACGATTAAAAGAACAAGTAAAAAGAAACATCTCTCGCTTTCCCGAAGACTTCATGTTTGAACTCAATAAAAAAGAATTTGAAAATTGGAGGTCGCAATTTGCGACCTCCAATTCTGACAAGATAAGTTTAATACAATTCAAAAATCATTTAAAAATTCAAGAAAGTATCTCAATTTATCCAGATTCCAATTTAAACTTTACTTTTGCCTGAAGAAAGTTTTTAGAAAGAATCCAATCCAATTATGAAAATCAATATAATCGCTGGTGCAAGACCTAATTTTATAAAAATTGCGCCCATTATTACTGCCATAAAAAGCAAGCAAAATGAAGGTTTTGATGTTTCATTTCGATTGGTGCATACTGGTCAGCATTATGATAAAAACTTAAGTGATACTTTTTTTGAAGAGTTAAATATTCCAAAACCCAATGTAAATCTTGAAGTCAAAAGTGGTTCTCAGGCCGAACAAACTGCGGCAATTATGATTGCTTTTGAGAAGGAATTACTTCAAAATCCTTGCGATTTGGTTTTGGTTGTTGGTGATGTCAACTCAACTATGGCATGTTCGATTGTAGCCAAAAAATGCAATACAAAAGTAGCGCATGTCGAAGCCGGAATTCGTTCAGGAGATTTAACAATGCCGGAAGAAATCAACAGAATGTTGACTGACAGCATTACCGATTACTTTTTTACAACCTCAATTTCAGCCTCAGAAAATTTACTTAAACTGGGATCAGATCCTGAAAATGTTCACTTTGTGGGCAATGTCATGATCGATACTTTATATCAAAATATTGATAGAATTTCAGCACCAGATTTTTGGGATGAACATCAATTAGAAGAAAAAAACTATATCATTCTAACCTTACATCGTCCTGGAAATGTCGACGAAGTTTCTTCATTAATTAAATTACTGCACGGAATTGATGCTTTAGTAAATGACAAAAAAATCCTTTTTCCTATTCATCCCAGAACGCAAGCCATTTTGGGTGAAAGCGATATCAAGTTTAAAAATATCATTTTTGTGGCGCCGCAAGGTTATTTAAATTTTATGTATTTGATTAAGAATAGTTTTGCTGTTATTACGGATAGCGGAGGAATTTCTGAAGAAACAACCGTTCTTGGAATTCCGTGTTTTACAATGCGTAATAACACTGAAAGACCTGAAACAGAAACCATTGGTTCTAATACTATTGTGGGAACTTCATTAGAAAATTTGCAAAATGTCTTTGGTCTGTTCTTGAAAAATGGTGCACGAAAAAGCGGTATTCCGGAATTATGGGATGGAAAGGCATCTGAAAGAATTATTTCAATTTTATTGGATAAAAAATAATGAAGGACATTTTAATCATATCCAATTATTACCCGCCCGAAAAAGGCGCTGCTGCTAATAGAATTGAGCAATTGGCATTAAAACTGAATCAAAACGGATATGCCGTTTCTGTGATTTCTCCTCTTCCAAATTATCCAAAAGGCGAATTATTTCCAGAGTATAAAGGGAAGTTTTCTGTTACTGAAAAAATTCAGAATATTACGCTAAAACGTCTTTGGATTTATCCCAGCAATAGTTCGAATATCTTAAAACGAATTGTTTCGACATTGTCATTCTCGACCACTTTATTTTTTTATTTGCTGTTTGCCAAAACACCTAAAAAAGTTATTGTTCAATCACCACCATTATTGCTTTCCTTTATTTCGGTTTTTGTGCTTTGGCTGAAACGTAAAACTATCATTTTGAATGTTTCGGATCTCTGGCCAACGGCCGCCATCGAACTCGAAGTATTAAAGAAAAATAGTATTTCGCATAAAATCCTGCTTTTTATTGAACGTTTTATTTATAAAAAAGCAACTCCTATTTTTGGACAATCAAACGAAATTATAGCACATATTCATTCTATTTTTCCTGAGAAAAAATGCTTCTTGTATCGTAACTATCCGGATCATTTTGTTGAAGATTTTCTGGAGGAAAAAGAAAATTATAAAGAACCAATTAAGTTGTTTTATGCAGGATTACTTGGTGTTGCACAAGGAGTTTTTGAACTTATTCAGCAATTGAATTTAGAGGATTTAAATGTCGAATTGCATATTTTTGGAGATGGCGCTGAGAAAACTCAAATTGTAAATTACCTCAACCAAAATCTAACTAAAAAGATAATCTTTCACGGAATGTTAGAACGAAATGCTCTGCACGAAGCTTTGAAAGATTTAGACATTGCTCTTGTTCCATTGAAAACAAGAATCTATGGTTCTGTGCCTTCAAAAATATTTGAGTATAGCGCTTTAGGGTTTCCTATATTTTATTTTGGAGGAGGCGAAGGCGAAAATATTGTCGAAGAAAATAATTTGGGCTGGGTTGTCCCTGTTGAAGATTTTAAGGCATTAAATATAACTTTAAATCAAATTTCAGCATTAGGAAAAGATGAAATTCAAAAGATGAAAAAGAATATTTTTCTTCATGCAAAAAGTCATTTTAATCTGGATGCGCAAATGAAAGAACTAATTGAAAACAATGCTTTTTAGCAATTCTATAAAAAGAAAACGGGCAAATATCTACTGAATATTTGCCCGTTTTTTTATTTGATATAACTCGAAAAATCTTTGTGTTCTTCTTTCGATAATTCTTCTTTAGAAAGTGATCTGAAATAATCGTATGTAATTTTCATTCCTTCAGAACGGCTTACTTTTGCTTCCCAACCTAATAACTCTTTTGCTTTTGTAGTGTCTGGCTGACGTTGTAAAGGGTCATTTATTGGTAATGGATGATAGACTACCTTTTGGTTTGTGCCTGTTAATTTAATGATTTCTTCTGCAAAATCTTTAATGGTAATTTCGTCTGGATTTCCAATATTTACCGGATATACATAATCTGAATGTAATAATCTGAAAATACCTTCAACCTGATCGTCAACGTAACAGAAAGATCGTGTTTGCATTCCGTCACCAAAAATGGTTAAGTCTTCTCCGCGCAAAGCCTGACCAATAAAAGCAGGAATTACACGCCCATCGTTCAAACGCATTCTTGGACCATAAGTATTAAAAATACGTACGATTCTGGTTTCTACGCCATGAAAAGTATGATATGCCATTGTTATGGATTCCTGAAAACGTTTTGCTTCGTCGTAAACACCACGTGGTCCGATTGTATTTACGTTTCCGTAATATTCTTCGGTTTGAGGGTGAACTAATGGATCTCCGTAAACTTCGGATGTGGAAGCTATTAAAATTCTTGCTTTCTTTACTCGCGCTAATCCTAACAAATTATGCGTTCCTAAAGAACCAACTTTTAAGGTCTGAATTGGAATTTTTAAATAATCTATCGGGCTTGCCGGTGAAGCAAAATGCAAAATATAATCTAAATCACCCGGAATATGTACAAACTTGGTAATATCGTGATGATAAAATTCGAAATGTTCTAACTTGAATAAATGCTCTATATTTTTAAGATCTCCTGTAATCAGATTATCCATCCCGATAACATAATATCCTTCTTTAATGAAGCGGTCGCACAAATGTGATCCTAAAAACCCTGCAGCTCCGGTAATAAGTATTCTTTTCATATTATTTTAATTCTTCTCTATAAATAGATTCAAGATCTTTTATTGTTTTATAAATATTATGATGTTTTTCAAATGTCTTTCTAGCATTCTTTGAAAACTCGTTATATAATTTTTCGTCCTGAAGTAAAGTATTGATTTTTTGACTAAACTCAATCGTATTATTTTCTTTCACACAATAACCGTTATAATCATTTAAAATCAAATCTCTGTTTCCGTCGCAATCAGAAACTACACTCGGAATTGAGAGTGCTAAACTTTCAATAATAGAATAAGGAAGACCTTCATATCTTGCTGTCGAAAGATACAGCTTAGATTTGCTTATAATATTTAAAACATCTTCTCTGGTAGTCCAATTTAAAAGCGTTACCTTATTTTTTAAATTTAGTTCTGCTATTAAATTTTCGACTTGTTTTAAATGATCAGCGTGATGCCCCACTCCTAATATCACTAAATGTACATCAACTGTTTTATTTAGTTCATGTAGAACTACAATAAGTTCTTCAATATTTTTTTGATAACAGGGTCTTCCTACTGTACAAAGGTATTCGTCTGGCCATGTTTTTGGTATCGATAAATCTAAAATTTTTTCGATCGGTTCTATCGAATTGTTAAATAGATTTGTTTTTGATTTTGGAAAACCAACTTCATTTATCGCTCTTTTTAACTCAGATTTTGAAGAAGCTAATAAAATTGTTTCTCCTTTTGAAAGTATCTTTTCTACTTTTAAAAAAAATGTCTTTTTAGTCTTATTTTCTGCACTTAAAAAAGAAAACGCCTGAGGTGTATGCAAAATCTTTGTTCCTGTTATAAAACCAACAATTCTGCCAATTACACCGCCTTTGGTACTGTGAGAATGTATAAAATCCGGATTTTCTTTACGAATGATTTTCCATGTTTTTAAAATTGCCGACAAATCATTAAAAAAAGAAATCTCTCTATAAATTGGCAACTGGTAATGAACAACCGGTTTAGAATCTTTATCTACGAATTCATCTTTAATATCAGAATCTCCATGAATTACAATGCTTTCAAAATTTACAGTATCCAAATTATGAAGTATCTGTCTCAAAGAAACATCAACTCCTCCTACTGAATGCAGAACATGCGCAATTTTAATTTTCTTCATTTATTTTTCTCTGCAGTAAAATTAGTATAAATATTCCAACCAAATAACATCCAAACTGTCTATAAAATATATTCTCAACACAAAAAAACAATAGAAAAGAAATTACGATTGCCATTTGAAAAAAATTTGACCTGACTTCGATAAACAATTTAATAAAAAAGGTTACAAACAACAACAATCCAATCAAACCTCCAATTAAATAAAAATCTATAAACTGATTGTGCGAATTGAATTTTTCTGTCAAAAAATATTCTTTTTTAGATGGATTTTCAATTGTACTAGCGTAACAATCTAAAAAATTATTAGAGATTGTTTTATATCCATCAAATCCAATTATAGAATTAAAATCACTTTTTTTTGTCATTGTATAAGCACAATTCCAAATTACAATTCTTGGTTCATAATCAGATGCTACTTTTAGCGATTCTTCGAGATTGCTTTTTACAAAAAAACGTTCCGAAATGTTTTTATTTGTTAGGACTAATATCCCAAACAAAATAACAAATAAAACCAGAGAAATACCTTTTTTTACCCAACTGATTCTAGCATAGAAAATCAAATAGACAACGGCAAGTATAAATAATGTTATGATCGAAATTCTAGCGGAAATTAATACTATAAACAAGAATAACAATAAAGCATTTATCGCCCAAAGATATTTGTATTTTACTACCATAATTGCTCTTTCGATTGCGAGTAATAAACCTAAAACGGCTATAAAACCAATGTACGGTCGCTCTAAGAGTAATAACTCATTTACCTCGGCAGTATTTGAAAATGGAAGTATATGATGTTTTATAAAAAAAAGTGTTATTAAAAAAACAGAACACAAAATTGCCGCATTTATCCCCAATAAAATGACCAATTTTACTGTATTAAAATCTTTTACTTTTTTGAATACAACGACAAGCCAAAACAACAAAAACAGACCTTTATAGACCTTAAAATCATAAGAAATTGTAGAAAAAAGCGTAGATTTTATGGTTAAAAACACCAATAACATTAATAAAATAATACCTGACGAAAAGTTAAACTTTGTTTTTAGAATCTGATCTTTTCTAAAATCAATAATTGTCCAAACTGATAAAATTGCCAGAATAATATTTGGAATTGCTTTTGAAAAGAACAATGAAACCAACAAAGCATAAATGAGATATTCGAAACCTTTCTCTCTAATTAGATTTCTCATTTTTTAATTCTTTTTTTAATGGATAAAATTAAACTGTACGGCATAAACAATAAAACATAATTTCGAAGAAGTCCATAAATTGGATAATATCCAAAATAGAAATTTTCTTTTATAATTTGTATTCTGCTTTTTACCTGTTGTCTTCTTCTTTGTATCGAAATTCCATTTTCATTAATTTCAATTTGAGTTAAATATTGACCAATATTGGCCATTTTAAACTTTTTTGAGATTGCAAAAAAGAAAGCATAATCTTCTGCCGATTTATGATTTATGGGATAAAACCCGGTTACTTCTATTATTGATGTACAAAACACTATGGCAGGATGTATTAACATCGAATTGATGTACATTTTATTTTTGATGCTTTGATCGTCTAATGGCAAATCGATTGCATATAAATAAACATCATTACTGTCAACCGCCAACACATTTGAACCTACAATTTTTATTTCAGGATTTTGTTCTAAAAATTCTGTTTGAATAGCAAATCTTTTTCCCACACAAACATCTCCGCAATCGAGTCTTGCTGTGTATTTGTATTTTTTTCCGGCACTTATTTTAAGCCCGTGATTTAATGCAAATTCGATTCCTTGATTTTGTTTCAAATACTCAAAATAAAGCGTTCCTTTTGCTTTAAAATTATGTTGAAGTATTTGTTCGTCAAATTTGTTTTTACTTCCGTCATCGACAATAATAACGTCCAATTCCTCGTCAGGATCAATAGAAATCAATGATTTTATTAATCCATCAGAATTATTGTAATACGGAATCAAGAGTACGACCTTATTCATCTTTTGCTGCCATTGCTTTATTTCTCATTCTAATCAAAATAGCTAAACTTAACCAAACGCCATACATTCTAAAAGTGTCTATTTGAAACCAATTTATATACAAACCTACAAATGAAATGAGCAGAATCATTAAAAGTGTTTTCTCCTCGTCTCTGGCTCTTTTCATAAGTAAACGAACTTCGTTAAGCGAGAAACAAAGTATCATTAAAAACAATAGGATTCCAATTAATCCAGTTTCGGCCAATAAACGAGTATAGATATTATATCCTGGCGGAAATGCTTTTTCCTTTTTATTTTTGTAATACAATTCGAACTCATAATTGTTTCGCGTTGCCCACGTAGGATAATGCGTTCTATTATGATACGTTTGCTGACCAAATCCAACTCCTGTTATTGGGTTTTCTAAAAATACTTGTATAGAAGCATATTGCATCCCAAACCTGGATTGATTAGAAACGTTTTTAGTTAGATTTTTTTTAAAGTCAAGAGAGTCCATTTTTTCAGCAACAGATTTAATTACTTTTTCGCCATTTAAAACTAACAAAACACTAAATATCAATGCAAATCCAACTAAAAAATTGGTAATGTATTTTTTAAACCTTTGGTCTTTATACAAAAAGATCGAAAAGATAAACAATTGAATAAATATTACAACAAGTCCTGTTCGGGATCCTGAAAAATACGTTAGAATTAAAACTGCAATTGTTGGTAAAAACCTTGTTGCCTTTTTACTGGTTAGAATATAGCTAAACATCCATCCTGAAATGGTAATGAGATAAATTGCCAAAAATGGTGGCTCGTAAGATATTGACGAAATTCGTCCTTGCGGATATAAGTTTACTTCGAGAAATGGAAAATAATTAAACGCTTCGAGAACTTTGTAAAAAACACGATACCCGAATGAGGAAACTAAAATTTCGAAAAAACCGTATACAAATGCTATTATCAAAGACCACAGAAAAACTTTTCTTATTTTAAAGAGAATTTCTTTTAACTCCATTTTTGCCAAAACGTTGACATACAAAATTAAAAATACCAAACTCGATAATAGTAAAGCAAAATATTGTCGTACAAACCGGTTTATACCACCCGTTTGCTTAAAGTAATTGCCCGAAACGGTATTTATGTTTAATAATGTGGTCACTAAACACCATAATAAAAAAACCAATATCAACTGAAAAATTAAGCTTTTGTAGGGTATGTAAATCTTCTTAGAAAATGCAACCTCAACACAAAAAACAAAAAATCCTAGCATCAAAAAAAGAGCTCCAGCCTCACTTTTAAATTCGCCCAATAAAGGAATTCCTTCATAATCATTAAATGGAAAGAAGAAGAGTCCTAAAAAAAATAATATTGTGTATAATTTTCTAAGCAATATTTTTAAGTTTTACTGATTTTAAAATTATTGATATTTCGAATAATCTCAGAGATTTTTGGATGATAGCCTATTCTAATACTTAAAACCAAAATGAATAATGACATTTGAGATTTATTAAGGATTATTTTCAAGATTATTTTTTCGTATAATCCCTTATCTGCAAGGGCTTCGTTATGGTATTTCTTAGCTAATTCATAAACTTTTTTATGAAAAACCATTTGTTTAATATAATTCCACTTTGTTTTAAATGGAGTTATAGAAACAGAACATTTATATACTAAATAAGAAACTCTTTGAAGTAATCTAATGGCTTTTAGCTTTTCTAATTCCGCTGCCGAAATCGAAAGGTCATATTCTTTTTTATAATCTAAATAATATTTCTCCAGCGCTTTACTAAAATAATCATTTTCAATAATTAGTCTTGATTTACTATTGGCAACTTCTCTGTAATAATAACCGGCGTAATTTGTAAATAAAACTTTTTGAGCTTTATTAAAAGCTTGTATGTTAAATATATTATCTTCTTCAATAACTCTATTTCCAGGAAATCTAACCTGATTTTCGTTTATAAAACTTCGTTTATAGATTTTATTCCAAACCGCAAATAAATCTTCAACTCGTAACAAATTAGGAATGATAGAGTTTTGTATAAAAGCATTATCAAAAACTAAATTCTTCTCAAAACCATTCTCTTTAATAATAAATTTTCCATCTCTGCCTAATATCGTTTTAGAAATAAGTATATCTAAATCATCTTTAATGGCTGTATTGTATAAATATTCCAGAAAATCATTTTTTAAATAATCATCGTTGTCCAAAAAACCAATATATTGACCATTGGCATTATTAACTCCTGTATTTCGAGCTTCACTAATTCCCTTATTTTCCTGATTGATAAGAATAATACGTTGATCTTCCTTTTGATATTCTTCGATTATTTGATGGCTATTATCTACAGAACCGTCATTTACAAATATGAATTCACAATCTCTCAAGGTTTGGTTCAACAATGATTTTATGCAATCATGTAAATAGTCTTTTGCGTTGTAAACCGGAATGATAACACTAATTTTAATAACAGTCATGTTTATTTATCGGTTTTAAAAATCAACTTAATCTCTTTATTCGCAAAATACCACATTCCCACAACAATAAATATTTGCGTTATAATTAGCGCAATTGCGGTTCCTATTTCCTGAAAAAAATGCGTTAGAATTAAATTAATTGTAAAATTTAAAATTGTTGCATAAACTATAACTCGAAAATATAAATTATCCTGTCCTAAATTTAAAAGAATTTGTTTTCCATACATAGTGTCCAAAAATGATAACAATGGAATTAGAAGGAGAATTCTAAATAGGAGAATCGACGCAAACATTGCTTTGCCATAAATGATTTCGATAATTGGTTCTGCAAAACAAAAACAAAATAATATAAGTATTGAAAATAGTATTGTTCCTGTTACTGTAATTTTATTTATTTTTTGAATTGTTTGAAACTTATTCAGCATCATCTCTTTTGAAAGATAAGGAAAAATAGTGTTTGAAATTGGTGTTTGAAGATTTCCCATTGCTCGTACTAATTTTTCGGCTGCAGAAAAATAACCTACTGCCTGGTTTCCTGCAAGGAATCCTAATATTAAAGTATTAGTATTCGTAAAAAAGGAAATTTTAAGCTCGGATAAAAATACATATTTCGATTTTTGAAGTTGCTCTACTATTCCACTAAAAGGTTGTATTTTAAACTTAATATTAAAATCTTTCCGAATGTAAAATAGAGCAAAAATACCAGCTGTAATAAATCCTAAGGCATTAAAAACGGGAACTAAATAATAATCTGATTTTTGTTTTACGAAGATAAAAAGAGCAATTGTAAAAATTACTTTCGTAAATAAATTGAGATAGGTGATGTATTTCATTTTTTGAATTCCCTGAAAATACCATACTGGGAAAATGGCTTGTCCAAGAACAGATCCGAATGAAAATAAATAGACAATCCAATAGGTTCTAAAAATTTCAAATAAAAATACAATACTCATCATTGCAACGAAACTTACAACCAACAATAACAACTTTGCAGACATAATTTGATTAAAAATCAAGTTTTGTTTTTCAGAATCATCTGTGGCTAATGAAATGTCGCGTGTTCCGGTTGAATTGAAGCCGTAGTCTGTTATAATTTGAAAATAGGTAATAAATGCAAATGAGAAAGATAATAATCCAAAATAATCTACACCTAATGTTCTTATCAAATAAGGCAATGTAATTAACGGTAATACTAAATTTAGACCTTGAAGCAAAGAAAGATACACGAAATTTGAAGCCAAAATTTTGTGCTTTTTATATCGCTGAAATATATCAAAAAGTGGCTTCAATGTTTGGTGGTTTTATTATAAAAAGAAGGCTATACCTAAAAAGGAACAGCCTTAAAAATTAATATTATTTAAAAAAAACTACATTTTAGCTCCTCTTACTTTTTCGATTTCAGGATAAATTAACGGTTTTGTTAAAAAATAGGGGTCAAAATTATCTCCATTTTTAATAAAAGTTGCTACTCCTGTGGCTTCATCAAATTTTATAAATTCATTTGGTGTAAAGTATTTTAAAATGTCTTTTTGTTCAATTTTAAAAATTCTTCCCTCAAAACTTAAAGTTATTGAGTTGATCGTTATTGGTGCCTGATCTTTATTTGAACTAATATCAAAACGAATATCATTTGGCAAAACTCCTTCCGGAATACTAAATGTAACTAATTGTGACTCAGATTTTCCTTTTACACCATTGTACACCGTTTTTTTGTCATCAAAATAAGCAATTGAAGGATCTTTGTAAAAAAGAATTAATTCATCATCTTTTTCTATTTTTAAATCTACAACTACATCAAATGTATTGGCTTTTACTTCTTCAACCGGGGCAACTTCTTCTTTATTCTTGCAAGAACTAAATAATGTTAATAAAACTATATTAATAAATAGTAACTGTTTTTTCATTGGTCTGTTTTTTTAACAAAAATATATATATTTAGCTTTCTACACTAAAAATATTTTCCGTTTTTGTTTAAGTTTTGGTTAATTGTATAAAATATTATATTTCAGTATATTATAATTTAGCTAAGTGTTTTTGTTTATTGTAAAATGACTTAAATAAATATAAAAACCCAAATAATACAACAAACAAAACTGGTAATAAGAACTTTAAACGACCATTAATATACTTAACAGATTCTAAATTTAGGGTAATACTATTTTCTTTTACAATTTTGTCGTAGCCAATTAAATTTATTCTATTATTTGCTTGTTCATTAATCAAATCATTTTTTGTCTTAATAATGTCGTTTAGCTGTGTGTTTTCATTATAATACATCAATTTTTCGTTTCTTCCTGCTCCATTTTTTGAGTTCGAAAAGTTACTGATAATTCCATCTATTTGCTTGATAATAGAGTCATTCTGCTTCATTTTAAGCTCTATATTCTTATAAACTTCTTTCTGGATTTTACCATAATAATCTGATGTGTTTAAATACTTCAAAAGTGGTTTTATAAGCTCTTCTTCAGCTGTTTTTTCCTTTGTAGATAATACGATAGTTTGATACGTATAATTTTTACTGGTCATATTATCTTCAAGTACTTTTTTTATGTCACCATCTTCGGCCATCAACTTTATCAATTCGAAATTTTCAGGTTTATTTTTGATAAAATTGTAAACATCAGCAATGGGTTTTACTTCTATTACTTTTAGATTTTTGGGTTTTAGAATCCCAACATTATTCTTTAAAAAAAGAGTATCCTCTTCTTTAATTTTAGAATTAATCAAATCGATTTTAGCATACAAATAATCTGTAGCACCAAAATTTGGTGCTACGATAATTTCATGTTCATAACTCTTTTGTGTACTGTCTAAAAAAATTCCGAGACCAAATCCGGCCAAAACTAAAATTGAAACAATAATCCAATTGTGAACAAAAAACTGAATTCCTCTAAAAATAGAAGTACTTATTCCTTGAAAAAAAATACTAATTTTTCTTGAAATAAAGGTTAAATCAATTTCTTGATCGTCATTGTTTTGGGGTACTTTTGTACTCATTTATGGGATTATTTTATGTTGAAAATTTGTTCTAAAATTTTAATAGTAATCAAATAAGTTGGTTTTACACCCGTTGTTCCTAATCCGCCTGAAGCCAACGTACTTCCTGTTTCCAAAGGATTATCTGAAGCATAATATGCATAACGAACTTTAATATCATGTGGTACACTTTTTCTAATTTTTGAAGCAGATTGAATGGCTTTTTGATAATATGAACCTTCCATTTCAAGACCAATTACTCCCCAAGTCGATTCGTGAAAGAATTTCAATAAATCTCTGTTTTGTAATGATGTTCCTAAAACGGTTACCATTGCACCTTCAAAAACTGCAATATCATTTCCTTCAAACATTTTACCCGTTAATTCATTTTCGAAATAGTAATTATCGGCAGTTCCTTCGTTGATGTGTGCTGTAGGAATCATAATATCTCCTTTTCCACCTTCTAGAATTCCAGCTTTTCCCATGATGGAAACAGATCTTACTTCTAACAACGTTTCTTTTTTGAAAGGTTTCAAAAGTTCGTCGATAGTTTCATAAGCTTGCTCGCCAAAAGCATAATCCATTACAATAATAACTGGTTTTACTTCGTCTAGAGCTGCTTTTGGAAATCCTGTTTTTGCCCAGTCAATTTTTGCAGTATCAAAAATCTGAACATCAATATTTGTTCCTGAAGTATCCGGTAGCGAAATCATTCCGTTTTTCAACGCCAGTTCTTCAACATGACTTCTAATTTCTTTTGCGCCGGACTTACTCAATTCTTCGTAAATGAAAAAATCAGATTTGTCCTTGAATTTCGTTTTCAACAACGGCGTTGCAAAAATAGAATTCATTACACTGTGCATATTTGCACTTATTACGTGAATTGGTCGCTTTAAAAGATTATTTGCTTTTAGAACTTCCTTGATATTGGTTGCCCAAATTTCACCATGAATGTGGTGTCCTAAACGCTCTCTTAAAACTGGACTAAAAGTTATGGTGCGTTTATTATTCTCGATTACTTCTTCGATTGCTAATTTTCCTAACCAGTAGATAACGTGCAAGAAACGATCTGGAGCATTTTCTGATCCAAAAGCGTCGTAAATATCCAAAACTTCCTCAAAAGTACGTCCTAAAATGTTGGCTACGTGCGAGATTGCTTTTTCTTTTTCTACTAAAGGCAATTTTTTAGGTTGCATTACGGCTTGTTCTAACTTCATCCAATCACGAGAAACTTCGCCGCCATCGTCTAATAAAACTCGGTCTTTAATTTTATGAGATTCTATGAAGATAAAAGTCAAATGCGTTAAAATATCATAAATATCTGATCGCCCGCGAGTGATTTCGACATTCATTTGTTCTTCGTCGATTCTATAACAGTTTCTTCTTCTTTTTGGAGGAACAATTGCCTGAAAATGCGATTTAGAATATCCTTCGTCCGAAGTTAAATTGATAAAACGACATTGTTCAATTCCTATTGGTAAACGTTCTATAACGTACAAAAGTCCGTTAAGTTCTACTTTTTCTTCGCCTATATTTCCGTAAATTTCCGGACGTAATGCCAATAATGATTCACGTAAACTGTCTCCCGAAACTCCCATTGGTTTATAAAAACCACGGTTGAATAGGTGACGCATTGTAATGTACATTTTTTCTATAGCTGCAGATGATTCCTGCGCTCTTGATCTTGATATATGTTTGGTATCTTTCATGCTATTTTATTTTAAAAATCTTCTTAAAAATGAAGATGATCTGTATTTTTAATTTAACGAAATTAGTAATTAAAAAGGTAATTCTGTAAAAACAATATTTAACAAATTGTTAGAATAGCTTTTATTGATTCTTTTTAAATTCATTGTAATATTTTACAATTTTTGGATTTTTACTGGAATATATAATTTGAATTTTATCATTTATTCTTAAAGAATCTGATCGAAGATTTATGCTGTTTTTTTTATTCGCATATTCTATAAGAACAAAATTGTTTTTCTTTATGTTAGTATTTGTTTTTGCAATAACAATGTTTTCAATAACTCCATATTTTTTTAATTCATATTTTTCATAAAATCCTATCAAATAATTAAAAGAAGCAATCGTCAAAAATAATATTATAAAAGCTGAGATGTTAATTGCACTTTTTATCTTTCTAGCTTTTTCTAATCCAATTTCAGAGATATAATAATTATTGTTAATTAAACTTAGAGGAGAAATAAAATTAAACTTATCTTTTTCTAAAAATAAATCCCTAGTAATCATTATACTAATAAAGAGAATTCCGATCCAACTTATTCCAACAGAAAATAACAATGTAATAGTATATATATTCAAATATGATAGAACTATAGGATCAATCCACCAAAATCTAATAGCCAAAAAAATAGCTATTAGATTTAATGTAAGATATATAATTATATATTTAATTCTGACCTTTAAATTCATTCAGTTTTTATTAAATAAAACTATTTCTTTCTCTATTTCAAATTATCTGCAATCTTTCTATCATTCGACAATCTTGGTGTTTTATTCTGTCCGCCTAATTTTCCTTGTGATTTCATGTATTCCTGGAATCCGTTTTTAGAAACTTTTGTAACGACGACTTTTCGCAAAACATTTCCCGTAATTAAATCATCGTAATAAATATTTTGTTTTCGCATCGAGTTATCAATTGCTTCTGCAAAAGCTTCCATATTTTCAGGTTCGGTTTCAAATTCTACAAACCATTCGTGATACGGCAATCCGCTTGAAGGATTTATCTGTGGTGCAACTGTAAATTCGTTAATTACAATATTAGTTCCTTCTGTCGCTTCTTTCATTGCATTTTCGACTTCGTTTGCAATAACGTGTTCTCCAAAGGCCGAAATATAATGTTTAATTCTACCTGAAACGATTACTCTGTGCGGAAACAATGAAGTAAACTGCACAGTGTCACCAATATTATAACGCCAAAGTCCTGCGTTTGTCGAAATAATCATGGCATAATTTACGCCAATTTCTACTTCGCCAATTGTCAAACTTTTAGCATTTGGTTCAAAGAACTCATCGGCTTTAATAAACTCATAGAAAATTCCTGAATTTAATAACAGTAACATTCCTTTTACTTTTTGTGAATCCTGATAAGCAAAAAATCCTTCGGAAGCTGGAAACAACTCAATGCTGTCAACTTTTCGACCAATCATGTTTTCGAACTTGGCGCGATAAGGTTCGTAATTAACACCTCCGTAAATAAACAAATTAAAGTTCTTAAACAGATCTCCTATTTTTTTACCACCACTTTTTTCTTGTAAACGCTCAAAATACATCTGAACCCAAGATGGAATTCCAGAAATAATAGTCATATCCTGCTCAATGGTTTCTTCAACAATGGCATCAATTTTAGTTTCCCAGTCTTCGATACAATTGGTTTCCCAAGATGGCATTCGGTTTTTTTGAAGGTATTTTGGAACAAAGTGCGCTCCAATTCCAGATAATCTACCAAATTTGATTCCGTACTTTTCAACCAAAATTGGACTTCCTTGCAAGAAAATCATTTTTCCATCCACAAAATCGGCATTTCCGGTTTCATATATATAATGTAGGATTGCATTTCGCGAAGCTTCTATATGATAAGGCATTGATTCTTTGGTTAACGGAATATATTTTGCACCAGATGTTGTTCCAGAAGTTTTTGCAAAATACAAAGGCTTTCCTTTCCATAGAATATTTTTTTCGCCCATTCGAACTTTGTCGATATAAGGTTTTAAATCTTCGTAGTCTCTTATCGGTACACGTTTCTTGAAATCGTGAACTGTTTTTATTTTTTCAAAATGGTGATCAATACCAAACTGGGTTTCTTTTGCACTATTTATTAAACTCTTAAATATTTGTTGTTGAGTTTCTATAGGTTTTTTGGCCCAAGCCATTGTTTGATAATATATTGTACTGGCAAATAATTTTGCTGCTACTGATTTAATAGACATTTTTTATGGTATTATTTCTTGTCACTTTTGTTTTTACTTCGGGATTTTTCACCTGACTCCTTCTCCATTTTTGTCACTTCTTCTCTCAGTTTTATTTCTTCTTCGGAGGCTTTCATGCTTACTTCTGAAGGGTCGACTGTTTCTGCTAAAATAGAATCTTTATTGAATTTTGCATATTCTAATTCACCTTTTAATACTTTTTGAATTCCTTTTATATAAGCTTCATTTTTCTTTAAAGCCGTTTCTAACGAATCTGATTTAATAGTTAATTCTGTCGCATTTCGTTTTAATTCAGAAGAAGAATATCCGGGAATAAATTCTCGTAAAGGAGTAAAAGCAATGATAAAAGTAGTAATTAGAATTAAAAATATCCCACCCAAAGTAAACGTCACAAATACATTCATTAAGGTAAGTTTGAACGAAAAGATCTCTTCAAAAGTGTCTTCATTTAAAATTACCAATCTGGTTTTGAGGAATAATTTTTCTCTGAAATCGAATTTCTTCTTAGTCATTATGGTTCTTTAATATGAGCAAATATAATAATTAATCGTCTTGTTGATGCTGGCGAAATTTTGACGAATTGGCTTAATTTACTATTTTATAAAATATTTAACGTTGCCTAATCTCAATATTTTAATCCAAAAACACTTTTTGTTCGTATATTTCTATATACCTTTGCGGTGAAACTAAAAATCAATTTGCTTCGGCATTAAATATACAATCATGGGAAGATTAGGTCTAACAGAAATCCTCGTTATAGTAGGTATTGTGATATTACTTTTTGGAGGTAAAAAAATTCCAGAATTAATGAAAGGTTTAGGAAGCGGAATTAAGGAATTTAAAAACGCTGCTAAAGACGATCAAACTGCGCCTACACCTCCTGTAAAAAAAGAAGAGGAAGAAACTAAATAAGTATTTTATATACTGGTATAAAAACCCCAAATTACAAATGTAGTTTGGGGTTTTATTATTTTATCAAATTTTCAATGTATCTTTTTTTACAAAAAATTCCACTAACGTAACAAATATAATATTATTGTAAATTTTAACATTTATTTTTGTTTTTTACCCAATTTAGTTAATGTTTTTACTATTTTTACAGTAATTTTTTACCAAAAACATTGATTATGATTGATTTAACCCGTAGAAATTTCATTAAAAATGTTGGATTTGTAGGCGCCACAACACTTTTTTGTGGTTCTCTTGTTGCTCAAAATACGTTCGATAATTTTTCGAATTCCCAATATGGAGAAGACAATATTTTATCCCATTTCTCTAAATCATCTTTTTCTGATACTTTTCTTATAAATCCATCTCTTTTGGGTTGTTATAACAATGCAATTGTAAATTGGGAGAAAACAGGATATGTTTCTTCAGGAAACTATTGTTATAGCTCATTAGATGGTCATTTTAAAATGTTTCCAATGCACCTTCATACTGATAGTACAGGAAGAATAGACGATGTTTTGTTATGCTTTGGAAAAAACTCGAATGGTGAATGGAAATCTTTAAGATCATTATCAGGTTTTGACATAGAAGCACTTACTGTAGCATTGAAAGATTTAAATATTTACATTAATGAGGTCAATTTATTTGATTACTTATTTCCTGCACCTTTACAACAATTTAATCCTTATGGTTTTAATACCAAAAAAGGAAGTGTTTCTCTACAAACACTTTTAGCACAGGAACAAACCTCAACAAAAATTATCATAAAAGAAGGTAGTAATATCGTATATCAAAAAGAAATAATTTCTCAACATCGTTTTGTTGCGAACTCACTTTTGGTTTAATTAAGATATCTTATAATAATAAAAAATAGTCGTATTATGGCAGAACCATTTTTAGCTGAAACGCGTATTATGTCTTTTGCATTTGCTCCACGAGGATGGGCTCTTAGCAACGGACAACTTTTACCTATAAATCAAAACCAGGGTTTATTTGCATTGTTAGGAACTACGTTTGGTGGTGACGGAACAAGAAATTTCGCATTACCTGATTTACGTGGCAGAACTCCAATTAGTTTTGGAAATGGCCATACATTAGGAGAAAGAGGAGGTGAAGAAGCACACACTATAACCATGCAGGAGATGCCTCTGCACAACCATTCTTTGAATGCAAAAACAGATCCGGTTACTACAAATATACCTGCCGCAGTCAATTTTTTAGGTCAAACGGCTCCAAATTTAGTGTATAGCAGTCAGGGTCAAAACTTTACTACTATGAACCCTGGATCACTTAGCAATGTAGGCGGTAATCAGGCACATATAAACATGCAACCTTACTTGGCTTTGAATTTTTGTATTGCTTTACAAGGAATTTTTCCAACTCCAAATTAATTATTAATTGTAAAAAATTAAAACATGGCAATACCTTACGTTGGTGAAATTAGAATGTTTGCAGGTACTTTTCCCCCTAACGGATGGATGTTTTGTGAAGGTCAATTAATTCCTATTTCAGAGAATGACACTTTATTTAACTTAATTGGTACTACTTATGGAGGTGATGGTCAGGAAACTTTTGCATTGCCCGATTTGAGAGGAAGAGTTCCCATTCATTTTGGTAAAGGTATCACAGGTTCAGATTATGTATTGGCTGGAGCTGGAGGTGTAGAACAAGTTACGCTTAATACACAACAAATTCCAACACACACACATTCTATAGTAGCAGCAAGAGATTTAGCAGATACGGCAAATCCTGGAAATGCAAAGTTTAGCACAAACCCTACCGGAAGTAAAATGTTTTCGAATAGTAATCCCACATTGGCATTACATCCTACCACAATTACTCCTACTGGCGGAAATCAGCCACATACCAATTTTCAGCCGTATTTATGTGTTAATTTTATAATTTCTTTATTTGGATTATTCCCTTCGCCTTAATGGAATTTTAAATTTTTAGTTCCTTTTTTTAATAAAATAAAACAATATATTATGGATCCATTTATGGCCGAAATACGCATATTCCCATTTAACTTTGCGCCACAAAATTGGGCTTTTTGTGCTGGACAGCTTATGCCAATATCTCAAAATACAGCACTATTTTCTTTATTAGGAACGAATTACGGTGGTGACGGAAGAAGTACTTATGCCTTACCAAACATGCAGGGAAATACGCCCATGCATCCGGGGCAAGGTCCCGGTTTATCGCAACATGATTTGGGTGAACAGAGCGGAAGTCAAACAGTTACTTTACAGCAATTTGAAATTCCGCAACACACGCATCAATTGATGGCGGCTACTTTAAACTCTCAATCAACTTCGCCAACAAATAATAGTTTGGGTCGAGGAAATCCGGTGAGAGTATATACTACAAGTGGTAGTACTGTTCAAATGAATGTAAACAGCATTGGTTTTGTTGGCGGAAACTTACCACATAATAATATGATGCCTTATTTGACCATGAACTTTTGTATTGCGTTACAAGGAGTTTTTCCTCCTAGATAAAAATATTAAGTATTGGAATTAGAAATACAAAATATTGAGCTTCGGGACATTCAGGAAAAAGATCTTCCTATTCTTTGTGAAATTTACGGCAGTACACGTAAGGAGGAGTTAGATAATGGAACTAACTGGAATAACGAACACAAAAAACTTTTTATTGAGCATCAATTTTCTGCTCAACACGATTATTATCAAAAAAATTACTTAGACGGAAAATTCTATGTAATTGAAAAAGAAAATAGTGTAATTGGTAGATTATATATTGATTTCTTTTTTGAAAAAAAGGGTATTCGAATAATTGATATTACCGTATTACCAGAATGGAGAAACAAAAATATTGGCAGCTCTATTTTAAATGAAATTCTAAAAAAAGCAGCCAATAATAATTTGAATGTTTCCATTCATGTTGAAAGTTTCAACCCTGCAATGAATTTGTATAAAAGATTAGGGTTTAAAAAAATAAGCGAGACAAATGGCGTTTACCATTTAATGGAATGGAGTTCTAAATGAAAATGATCAACAAGAAAATATAATGTATGGATATAGCTTTACTTACTTTAAATGATTTTACCGCATTTCTAAATCAAGTCTTTAAAATCCGAATTTCAGACGAAATTCAACTTGATGCTGAATTAATTGAATCAACAAAGCTGAATAATTATTCGCCTTTGGAAAGAAGCCCTTTTTCGATAGTTCTCCGGACCGAACAAAAAAATGAATATTACGAACAAGGTATTTTCAGCGTCGAACATCCTGAAAAAGGCAACTTAGATATATTTCTTACTCCACTTGGTTTTGATAGTGTTGGAATGAAATATGAAGCAGTGTTTTCTTAATCATGCTAACTTTTTAAAGTAAAAAAAATGAAAAAAAACAAACTCTTAATTCTTATAATGCTATTTGGGTTCCTTACATTTGGAATGTCATATAGCGGTTTTGTTAAGGAAAATGTTGTTACTCCTATTTTAAATAAAATAGCTGATTCTGAAAAAAAAGCTGCAGATGAACTAGTAAAAGCTAAAACTGGAGAAAAAAAATATCTCAATAAAAAATCAGCAGTTACCAGCTTGCCAGCACCAGGTCCAACAGTTACGATAACCAATACGGTTGCTGTAAATGGCGGAGGAAATGCCGTTCCGGGTTCTCAACTTGATTTTACTATCACTGTTAATAGTACGGGAGCTGATGCTACAGGAATTACTTTTCAGGATATATTAGATTCTAATTTAACATTCGTTCCTGGTTCTCTAAAAGTAACTCCAGTAGCTGTTGATGATTCTTATAATTGTATCGGAAATGTTGGAATTGCATTAAATACGGCGCAAGGTGTTTTATCAAATGATGTTAGCCCTGACGGAACTGCGTTAACTGCAGTTGTATCGACAAATGTAACACACGGAACTTTGTCATTAGCAACAAATGGCTCTTTTACTTATAATCCAACCGCAGGTTATTCTGGTACTGACAGTTTTGTTTATACCCTAACGAGTACTAACGGAAAAACAAGTACTGCAACGGTAAACATTCCGGTATCGGCTCCAATATATTTTGTAAATAGTTCTGTAGCTACAAATGGGAATGGAACTTTAGCAGCTCCTTTTAAATTTGTAAATAATGTTACCGGCACTGGTAGTAACCCTATTTTTATTTATAGTGGTGGCGTAAATAGTGGTACTGCATTAACTCTTTCAGATAACCAAAAAGTAATCGGTCAAGGAGCAACCACTCCCTTAGCAACAATACTTTTAATTTCTGTACCTACTTATAGTAATGCTTTACCATCTACTGGGGGAACAAACCCTAATTTTAATGTTATAAATCTTAAATCAAATAATAATATTCAGGGTATTACTCTAAGTGGTACAAACGCAACAATGAATGGGGCAAACGTTGGATCATTAAAAGTAAGAGATGTAACCATTACGGGAGGAACTGCGACTGCTTTAAACATTACTTCAGGTGGTGTACTAGATTGCATTTTTACAAGTATTTCGACAAATGGTGCGACTAAAGGAATATCTGTTAATAAGTCAACCGGTAGTATTCAGATAACCGGAAATGGATCAACTGCCGGATCTGGAGGAACAATCCAAAATGCAGGAACAAGAGGTGCTGAATTCATCGAATGTACAAATGTTTCGCTTAAAAATATGATTTTTACCAATGCAAACACGGGATCTCCTTGCACTACTCAAACTAGCGATAACTCACTTTGTAATGCAGCAATTCATTTGAAAACAGTTACAGGAGTAAACTTGGATAATATTTCAATTACAGGTACAAATAATGCTACTGGTATAAATATTAATAATGTTTCAGATTTTGTATTACTTAATAGTACTTTAACGGGCTGCGGAAGTGAAAATGGTGGTAACCCAGATGTTGGAGGTATATTTGCTCTTAATTTAACCGGAACAAACTCTATTACCAATACAAATGTTAATGATTCATTTGGGCGTGGTTTTTTTGTAACAAACACCTCAGGAACTTCAAATTTAACTGTAACAAACTGTCAGTTTAAAAATTCTTTCAATAAATCAAATGGCGCCAGTAACTTTCTTTTTCAGGGTAATGGATCTTCAAATAATACTTTAACCTTAAAGAAAAATGATTTTTCTAATGCAAAAAATTATGGCTTATCACTAAGATTTGATAATACATCAATAAACAACATTCAGGTTGGTGGAAATACTGTAGCAGATGGAAATACTATTATTGCGGCAGCAGTAAGTCCAGGAAGTGATGGTATGGAGTTACAGGCAAATGGTGCAGCAATCGTTAACTATAATGTAATAAATAATATCATAAAATCAAGTTTTAACGGTGCCTTTACTTGTAATATTGGTCATCAGGGTAATGGAACTTTAAAGGGAAGGATTAATTTTAACACTATAGAAGCTGGAGGAGCTGTATCAAATTCCAATGGTATATCTGTAGCTGCTCTTGGAAATAGCAAACATATTTCGGAAATATTGAATAATACTATTACACAAGCCAGCAATTATGGTATTGTTGCGGAAGCAAATGATAATGGTGTTTCTGGAAGTACTGCTAGAATGGATGCAACCATAAAAAATAATTCAATAAGTGTCGTTAATAATGCATATGCTAACTTAGGAATAACTTCTGTCTCAAGTTATCCGGCGAGTACAATAATTAGTGCCGCAAATATCAGTGGCAACACCACAAATACAGTTGGATCATTACTAACTGGAACCTTTAATATAGCATCTTACGGAACTACTAATCAGATAATTTTACAAGGTACAAATTCATACACAAGCTTACCTAACAGAACTACAGCTCTTAAAAACTTTTGGGATGCTAATAACTCCAACGCAGGTTCGGCTTTTGATGAAGATCCTACTGGTGGAACTATACTATCTGGAACTGTTACACCTCCAGATAATACAGCTGCTTCAAAACCTGCAAAAACTACTAATATTGTAGTAGAAGAAACAGATCCAATAGTAGAAAATCAAACTAATACTGAAGCAACTTCGAATCAAACGGCAAAAAGTAGTACGGCAAAAGTAACATCAGGAGAAACAGTTTCTTTTGGACCATTTACTTTACCTGCTGCAAAAAGTACTATCATAACGTTTAGCGCAACAATTAATGCAGCAATTTCTCTTCCTGCAAATACTTGTGAAGTAACAAATAAAGCAACGGTAAGCGGAACAAATTTTTCGACCGTAACTTCTAATGTTACAACAAATTCATTAAAACCTGCAAACCCAACAGTTACAGTTACAACAGAAAACATTACTTGTTTAGGAAGTACAGCTGTTACATTAAATGCGACTGCTCCATCTGGAACGACTGCAACTTGGTATACTTCAGAAACTGGAGGAACTAGTTTCGCAACTGGGGCAACGGCAACAGCCACTCCTACTGCAAATAATACCACCTATTGGGTGGCTAGCGAAACTCCATACTGCGCTAGTCAAAGAGTATTAGTAAAAACTGTTACAGGAACTGCATCAACAACATCTACACAAACTGAAACTGCTTGTGGAAGTTATAAATGGTCTGTAAACGGAACTACTTATACAACTTCTGGAATTTACCCTTACACTGTTGGATGCGATACCAAAACTTTAGATCTAACTATTACTCCAATAACGGCTTCTACTCAAACAGAAACGGCATGCGGAAGTTATAAATGGTCTGTAAACGGAAGTACTTATACAACTTCTGGAATTTACCCTTATACTGTAGGTTGTGATACGAAAACTTTAGATTTAACGATTACTCCAATAACGGCTTCTACACAAACTGAAACTGCTTGTGGAAGTTTTAAATGGTCTGTAAACGGAAGTACTTATACAACTTCTGGAGTTTACCCTTACACTGTTGGATGCGATACCAAAACTTTAGATTTAACTATTACTCCAATAACAACGTCTACACAAACTGAAACTGCTTGTGGAAGTTATAAATGGTCTGTAAACGGAACTACTTATACAACTTCTGGAATTTACCCTAACACTGTTGGATGCGATACCAAAACTTTAGATCTAACTATTACTCCAATAACGGCTTCTACACAAACTGAAACGGCATGCGGAAGTTATAAATGGTCTGTAAACGGAACTACTTATACAACTTCTGGAATTTACCCTTACACTGTTGGATGCGATACCAAAACTTTAGATCTAACTATTACTCCAATAACGGCTTCTACACAAACTGAAACTGCTTGCGGAAGTTTTAAATGGTCTGTAAATAACATTACTTATACAAGTTCTGGAATTTATCCTTATACCGTTGGGTGTGATACCAAAACTTTAGATTTGACTATTACTCCAATAACAACATCTACACAAACAGAAACAGCTTGCGGAAGTTTTAAATGGTCTGTAAATAACATTACTTATACAACTTCTGGAATTTATCCTTATACCGTAGGATGTGATACGAAGACTTTAGATTTAACTATTAATCCAATAACAACATCTACACAAACAGAAACTGCTTGTGGAAGTTATAAATGGTCTGTAAATAACATTACTTATACAAGTTCTGGAATTTATCCTTACACTGTAGGATGTCATACAAAAACTTTAGATTTAACTATTACTCCAATAACAACGTCTACACAAACTGAAACGGCATGCGGAAGTTATAAATGGTCTGTAAACGGAAGTACTTATACAACTTCTGGAATTTACCCTTACACTGTTGGATGCGATACCAAAACTTTAAATTTAACTATTAATCCAATAACGGTTTCTACACAAACGGAAACGGCATGCGGAAGTTTTAAATGGTCTGTAAACGGAAGTACTTATACTACTTCAGGAATTTATCCTTATACAGTGGGATGTGATACCAAAACTTTAAATTTAACTATTACTCCAATAACGGCTTCTACACAAACGGAAACGGCATGTAATAGCTATTATTGGGCAATTAATGGTACAACTTATACTACTTCAGGAACTTATTACACAACTGTAGGTTGTGATACTAAGACTTTAAATTTAACTGTTAACAATTCGTCTAATATTAATAATACTGTAACTTTAAATTCAGGTTTATTAACATCAAATCATTCGGGAGCTTCTTACCAATGGTATAAGTGTCCAAATACTCTACTAAGCAATGAGACAAATCAATCTTTTACTCCATTAGAAGCTGGAGATTACAAAGTAGAAGTTTCTATAGGAGATTGCAAAGTCACTTCAGATTGTATTACAATAAGTCGCTTAGGTGTCATTGATACAAACAAAACTGAGTTTAAAATTTACCCTAATCCAAGCAAAGGAATAATTAATGTTGTGACTGCTAATAAAGGTAATTATAGCATAATCGATCAATCTGGTAAAACTATAAAATCGATTCATCTTACTGAAGATGTAATCAATACAATAAATTTAGAAAATTTATCAGATGGTATGTATTTTATAAAAAGTACCAGCGATAATAAGGTAAAAGTTCAAAAGTTTATAATTAAGAAGTAATTCTTAAAAAAAATAAAACTCCCAAACTACATTTGTAATTTGGGAGTTTTTTTATTTAATAATTCCAGCAATTTTGGAATTTATTTTTTAAAATTTTTAAAGTACCATCGTCAACTGGATTCTCTTTCGATCTTCGTCAACCTCAGTAACTTTTACATCAACATGTTGATGAAGTTTTACAACCTCATTTACATCGCTTACAAAACCAGCTTTAAGTTGCGAAATGTGAACCAATCCGCTTTCTTTTATTCCTATATCAACAAAACAACCAAAGTTGGTGATGTTATTAACAATTCCTGGCAAAATCATTCCAGTTTTCAAATCTTTGATAGATTTTACATTCGCATCAAATTCAAAAACCTTAGCCGACTTTCTTGGATCTAATCCAGGCTTTTCGAGCTCTTTTATGATGTCTTTTAATGTAAGTAAACCTATTTCAGGAGTAATATAGTTTTCGGCCTTAATTAAGGCTGTTTTCTCTTTGTTAGCAATTAAGTCGTTTACCGAAAGTTTTAAATCTTTCGCCATCTTTTCAACAACCGGATATGCTTCTGGGTGTACAGCCGAATTATCTAATGGATTTTTTGCATTCGATATTCTAATAAAAGCCGCACCTTGCTGATATGCTTTATCGCCTAAGCGAGGTACTTTTTTTAGCTGCTTTCTATCTTCAAACGGACCGTTTTCAGATCGGTATTGAACAATGTTTTCCGCCAGCTTCTCTCCTATTCCACTCACATAACTAAGTAAATGTTTACTTGCAGTGTTGATATTAATTCCAACCGAGTTTACGCAGCGAATTACGGTATTATCTAATTCTTCTTTAAGTTTCGTTTGGTCAACATCATGTTGGTATTGTCCTACTCCAATCGCTTTTGGGTCAATTTTTACCAATTCGGCCAAAGGATCTGAAAGTCGACGCCCAATAGAAACTGAACCACGAACTGTGACATCATAATTTGGAAATTCTTCTCTCGCTATTTTTGAAGCCGAATAAACCGAAGCTCCAGCCTCCGAAACAATAAAAACCTGCAACGGCTTATCGAACGCAATTTTTTTGATAAAAAATTCGGTTTCTCGAGATGCAGTTCCGTTCCCAATAGAAATCGCGTCAATTTGGTATGCATTTACCATCGAACGAATTTTCTTTATCGCCATTGTTTCCTCGTTTTGAGGCGCGTGTGGATAAATAGTTTCATTGTATAATAAATCCCCTTTTTCGTCCAGACAAACTACTTTACAACCACTTCTAAATCCTGGATCGATTGCCAAGATTCTTTTTTCTCCCAAAGGCGGCGCTAATAAAAGCTGTCCTAAATTGTTGGCAAAAACCTGAATTGAGTTCGCATCGGCTTTTGCTTTTGCTTCCTGCAATGTTTCGTTTCCAATTGCCGGATTCAACAAACGTTTATAACTGTCTTCGATTGCTAATTGTAAATGTGCCGTTGTACTATTTTGCTTTTTAATAACAATTTCATCAATAATATCGTAAGCTTCATCAATATCAACATCAACTTTCATCTTAACAAAACCTTCATTTTCAGCACGAAGCATTGCTAATAAACGGTGTGAAGGTGCTTTTGTTAAAGGTTCTTCCCAATCAAAATATTGACTAAATTTTTGAGCTCCTTCTTCTTCCGCTTTCTTTTTTACAACCTTAGTTCCAATAGTTGCTTTTCGCTGATATAATCTACGCAGTTGCTTACGAACATAAATATTCTCATTAATCCACTCAGCAACAATATCTCTTGCGCCTTGCATGGCTGCTTCTTCATTAATAACATTTTCATTAAGGTATTGTGTGGAAACGAAATCTACATCAACATCATTTTCAGACATAATGATTTTTGCCAACGGTTCTAAACCAAATTCGCGCGCAACATCAGCTTTTGTTTTTTTCTTCTTTTTGTATGGAAGATAAAAATCTTCAATTTCTTGTAAATCAAAACTTTGTTCAATTTTCTGTTTCAATTCTGGCGTAAGCGATTTTTGTTCTTCTATTGATTTTAAAACAGCTTCTTTACGTTTTACAATCGTTTCGTATTCTTTTTGAAGCTTTGCAATATTCTCAATCTGAACTTCGTCAAGATTTCCCGTAGTATCTTTTCGATAACGAGAAATAAACGGAATCGTACAATCTTCCTCTAATAATTTTACCGTATTTTGAATGTTTATCGCTGCTGTTTGAACAGTCTTGGCAATGAATTGAATATTAGTCATATCTTTAATGAAATAAATTCTTAATAATAAAATGATATAATTTACTTGTTAAAATAAATAACTGAATTATATCAATCATTCCGCTAAAATAATATCTTTGTTTTTAATTTTAAGCCAATGGAAGTTTTATTACTGTATTTTTTATTTGTAAATATCATCGTTTTTATTCTTGCCGGATATGATAAATATCAAGCCCGAAAAAATAAACAAAGAATCCCAGAAAATACTTTATTCTTTCTTGAGGCAATTGGCGGAACAATTGGTTTATTAACAGCAATGTTTTTATTTAAACATAAAACGAGTAAAACTTCATTTATTGTCAAGTTCACTCTTATTTTTTTAATTCAGATAATATTGGTTTATCTCAAAATGACTTATAAAGTTTAAAACATTTACATTGTTAATAACTATATAAATACTTATTAATCAAAGAAATAAAAGTAATATTTTTAAACAATAAGCCTGCTGAATTTTAAAAATTCAGCAGGCTTATTTATATTATATTGCTGCCAAGCAGTCGCTTATTTTTTCTTTTTATTGGCAAGCAATTTTATTCACTCTATTTTGATGTCTTCCACCTTCAAAAGCAGTTGTTAAAAATGTTTCTACAATTTCAACTGCTTGAGGAATAGATGTAAAACGAGCCGGAATACTCACAATATTGGCATCATTATGTAAACGTGTTAAATACGCAATTTCTTTAGTCCAACATAAACCAGCTCTTACTTTTGGATGTTTATTAACTGTCATTGCAATTCCGTTACCGCTTCCGCAGATAACAATTCCAAAATCAGCCTTTCCTTCAGATACATCATTCGCCACAGGATGTCCATAATCTGGATAATCAACAGAATCTTCAGAATCTGTTCCGTAATTAGTTACCTCATATCCTTTTGCTTTAAGCATCGCCACGATTGCTTTTTTATAATCTGGTCCTGCGTGGTCGTTTCCTATCGAAATTTTCATTGTAATACTATTAAGTTGTGTACTGCAAATTTAATTAAACAATTTCTTAGCAACACACGAATTACAAAAAACTTAGTAATGAATTTTAAAACCTTTTAAACGGCTTAAATTTTGCAACATAAAATTGATAAAACTCACCAATTCAAGTAATTAAAACTAATGAACATTCAATGCTGAAAAATCACTAATAACAAACACTTCTATTCAATAGATGTGCATTACAAATCTTCTACTTTTGAAATAAAAAGTAGTCTCATTTTATTCATTTTAATGTCTAAAACGCAGCTAAACATAACTCTCTTTATATCAAAAAGTTAACGTTATTAACAATTTTAATATCTATATAAATACCTGAATATCAATAAATAATAATCATAGATTTTGTTAAAATTTTATATTGTTAATAGCAAAACCTAATTCGTTGATATTCAATTAACTTTAAGTTAACATTATTTGTTAATAAGTTGAGATAGAAAATTAGAAGTTTTTTTTGGTTGTGTCAAAAAAAAACCTAATCCAAAACCGGAATGAAATAACCTAATAAAGTTTGAGGAATTTTTGGAAAAGTTATCAATATCAAAAATGCTATTTTCAACAAAAATCAACATATGAACTTATCTACAAAATGAATTACTTTTTGGTTGTTAACCATTGTTAATTAAAATACAAAAACTCTTAGAAATTAATCCTTTAACTAAATATAAGTATGTTGATAACTCAAGATAAGTAAGAGAAACTTCATTTCAATACTTTTAAAAATAAATTTATCGCACATATTAACAAGCTATAATAACAAACAAAAATTAATTTAATTTAAATTTTTCTTTTTGTTGTATTTAATATATGTTGACAACTTTGAAAGAATAAAAGAAAATTTAATTTTTTGAATTTGAAAAAATAGAATGGTTTAAACGATTTTCAATGGACTATTTAGATTGTCCAGAATTTGCTGAACTTCTTCGAAATCGTTTGGATGAACTTTGAGTTTGATTCCACCCAGCGCCGAAGTGTACATTGGAACAACAGAAAGTGTCATTTCGTTTTCAAAAAAATAAGGAATCTCTTCTTGTTCCAATAAGTGTTTTAGAACAACAGTTTCATGCTGATAATTGAATATTGCAATAGTTTTAAAGCTTTCCATGAAGGGTCTTTTTTATAAAGATACGAAATGAGTATTACTAAAGATTTTTCGCTAAGACTATTTTAGACATGCTAGTTACAAATGACCTTTAAAAATCAATATATACCCATTTCTGAAAGTTATATTTTTAATAATTTATTTGTTAAAATCTATAATCTGATATCTTATTTGTAATTTTAACTTTTTAAGAAAAGATATATGAGTAAGAAAATTAGAAAGCCGATAAAAAATGAGAAAGATTTCTCTAGCAAAATACTAAAAATTTTATCGCAAAGCCCTAATAAAGCATTCAATTACAAACAAATAGGAGCAAAGCTCGAACTAGACGATACAAAAAGCAGAAATGAGATTATAAAAGATTTAAAAATTCTGGCTGCTTCAAAGAAAATTATAGAATCTGAACCTGGTAAATATTTAGTAAAAGCAGTAAGTCAGGATTACTACGAAGGAACAATTGATATGACGAGCCGAAAAACGGCTTATTTTATTTGTCCTGATTTTGCCGAAGATGTTTTTATCCCTACAAATAACCTGAACCGTGCCTTAGACAAAGACAAAGTAAAAGTTTATGTTTATAACAGAAGAAAAGGTAAAAGACCTGAAGGTGAGGTTATTGAAGTTATGGAAAGAAACAAAACTGAATTTGTTGGAGTTATTGATATTCAAGCTAATTTTGCTTTTGTATCTACAGCAAATCCTAAAATGTATACCGATATTTTTATTCCAAAAGATAAAATTGGAGAAGCAGAAAATGGTGATGTTGTTTTAGTTACCATTGAAGATTGGCCAAAAAGAGCCGATAGTCCGTTTGGATCTGTAATTAAAGTTTTAGGAAAACCAGGAGAACACAATACTGAGATTCATGCCATTTTAGCTGAATATGGTTTACCATCAGATTTTCCGGTAGAAGTAGAGGTTTATGCACAAAAAATAGATACATCAATACAAGAATCTGAAATTGCAAAACGTCGTGATATGCGTGATACACTTACGTTTACGATAGATCCAAAAGATGCAAAAGATTTTGATGATGCTTTGTCTTTCAAAAAGTTAGAAAACGGTAATTACGAAATAGGTATTCATATTGCCGATGTTTCATATTATCTTGAAGAAGGAACAATCCTGGATGATGAAGCATATCAACGTGCAACTTCTGTTTATTTAGTAGATAGAGTAGTACCAATGCTTCCTGAAGTTTTATCAAATTTTGCCTGTTCATTGCGACCAAATGAAGAGAAATACACATTCTCAGCCATTTTTGAAGTTTCAGAGAATGCACAAGTTATTAACCAATGGTTTGGTAGAACAGTAATTTATTCAGATCAGCGTTTTGCATACGAAGAAGCACAATACATCATTGAAACAAAAGACAATACAATTCCAGTTGATATTTCTATAACCGGAGAATCGTATGTTGTTTCGGATGAAATTACGCAGGCAACTTTAAAATTAGATGAATTAGCCAAGATTTTAAGAAAGAAAAGAATGGCAAATGGAGCTATTTCTTTTGATAAAGTCGAAGTAAAATTCAACTTAGATGAACAAGGAGAACCAGAAGGAGTTTATTTTAAAGTTTCAAAAGATGCTAATCATCTTATTGAAGAATTCATGCTTTTGGCCAATAGAAAAGTAGCAGAATACATTGGTAAACAAAAGAAAACATTTGTTTACAGGATTCACGATGAACCAAATGAAGATAAGTTAATTGCAATGGCAGGCGTAATTGCTAAGTTTGGTTATAAAATAGATTTTAGAAACAAAGGAGATATTTCGAAATCATTGAATGCTTTGATGGAAGAAGTAAATGGTAAAAAAGAGCAAAATCTTATCGATACGCTTGCGATTAGAAGTATGAGCAAGGCAAAGTACTCGACAGAGAATATTGGCCATTACGGATTAGCTTTTGACTATTATAGCCATTTTACTTCGCCAATTCGTCGTTATCCGGATGTTATGGTACACCGTTTGCTGCAATATTACCTTGATGGTGGTAAATCTGTAGATGAAGAAACATACGAAACAAAATGTTTGCATTGTTCGAATATGGAAGGTTTAGCAACAAATGCTGAGCGCGATAGTATAAAATACATGCAGGTTAAATACATGCAAGATCACCAGGACGAAGAATTTTTGGGAGTTATTTCAGGAGTTACAGAATGGGGAATTTATGTTGAAATTGTATCTAACAAATGCGAAGGAATGGTAAGAATCAGAGAAATTAAAGATGATTACTATACTTTCGATGAAAAGCAATACGCTTTGGTTGGAGCAACTTCAAACAGTATTTTGCAATTAGGAGATGAAATTTACGTTAAAGTAAAAAATGCCGATTTAGTTAAAAAACAATTAGATTTTCATTTTTTAAGAAGAGCAGAATAAAAGTAAAATTTAAAAAATAAAAGTATGAAAAAGTTAATTATAGGAGCTGCAATTTTATTAGTTCAAATGTCTTTTGGTCAGGTTACTAAAGAGTTGGGTGATTTTGATACCGTAAAAGTTTATGACAAACTGAGCGTCAAATTAGTTCAATCGTCAGAAAATAAAGTTGTTATAAAAGGAGCAAGAGAAGCAGAAGTTGAAGCTGTAAATAAAAATGGAATTTTAAAATTAAGAATGCCTTTTCCAAAGCTATTATCAGGAAATGATCTGGATATTACTTTGTATTACAAACATTTAGAACTAATTGATGTAAATGAGGGTGCAAATGTTACCAGTAAAGAAGCTATAAAAGCAACTAGTTTTAAAGTTAGTGCGCAGGAAGGTGCAACAATTAATGTAGATTTGGATGTTGATAAACTAAAAGTAAGTTCAGTTTCCGGAGGTTCAATCACGTTAACCGGTAAGGCAGAAAATCAAGTTGCAAGTTTAGGAGCAGGAGGATATCTTCTGGCAAGTAAATTAAACACTTCTCAAACTACTGTAAGCGTTTCTGCGGGCGGAAAAGCAGATGTGAATGCTTCTACCCTTGTAGATGCAAAAGTAAGCGCAGGAGGCTCTATTTACATTTATGGAAAACCGAAACAAATTAATCAAAAAACAGTTTTTGGAGGAAAAATTGAAGAAGTAAAATAAGAAACTCTATTTGAATGATAAATGATATTTTGGCTGGACTGCCATGGGGACTTTTTTTAAGTTTTATGGTAGGTCCAGTATTTTTTGTACTATTAGAAACCAGTATTACAAAAGGATTTAGAGCCGCATTAGTCTTTGATCTTGGTGTAGTATTAGGTGATGTTTTTTTTATAGCTATTGCTTATTTAGGTAGTTATAGACTTATTCAGAGTTTAAAAGATAAACCTGCACTTTTTATTTTTGGAGGTATAATTATGCTGGCATATGGTATAATTTCTTTTGTGAAATTAAAAAAAGAAGAAAAAATTAACGACGAAGAAATTGATCGCGATATTATAAAACGAAACTACGCAAGTTTGTTTGTTAAAGGCTTTTTATTGAACGTTATTAATATTGGAGTTCTAGGTTTTTGGTTAGCCGTTATTATTTCTATCGGACCAAAATTAGAGATGCAAAACTCAAGAATGTTTACTTTTTTTACAGCAGTAATTGTAACTTATTTAGTTGTAGATTGTATTAAAATACTATTAGCTAAGCAATTAAAATCTAAAATGACACCAACTAATATTCTTAAAATCAAAAAAGGAATTAGTATTGTTTTAATGGTTTTTGGTTTTGTTTTAATTGTTCAAGGTTGGTTTCCTAAAGAAAAAGAAATGGTTAGAAATGCTTTTGAGAAGATTGAAAAGTAATCAGATTTAATTATATGAAAAGACTTTTACTCATTTTAATTGTGATTCTTGTTAGTTGTAATAATTCTAATAAGACTGTTGTAAAAAAAGAAAAAGTTGTGGATGATTTTCATGACGTTGAAAGAATTGAAAGAAAAGAATACAAACCTTTTTTTACTTCAGATAAAATAGATCATTATTATTTAAAAATCTCTGATGATTCACTTTTAAAAGTCCTTGGAGGAGATACAATTGTAAAAGATCAAAAGAAATTAAGTATGATATTATCAGGATATTATCCAGACTCAATTTCAAGTCCTAATTTCGAATCAGATTTACTTCTCAATAATTTTGTAAAGACAGAATTGAGTAAACAAAAGAAAAGAGAAGTTGAGCAAATATTTACTCAAAAAGATTCTATTCAGATGACATTCTCAGGTTGTATTCCAATGTATAGAGATATTTTTATTTTTAAAAGGAATGATTCAATAACTGGAATAGCAAAGATTTGTTTTGGTTGTGGAGTCGCCTATTTTTATGGAACTAAAGTTGATACAGAAGGTTTTGGAACAAGATCTGAACTTAAAAAGCTAGAAAAAATAATTAGATAATTAATAGAAAAATTAAATTTTAACCTCTGAATTTCAGAGGTTTTTTTTATGTTTAAAACTTTGAATTTAGATTAGTTTGTCATTTCGAGCGAAGGGAGAAATCACACGAGGAATTCCATAAAGTATGTCGAAAATCTTTGTTGATATACAAATGCGATTTCTCGTTCCTCGAAATGACAAGATTGAGAAAATTTTAATCATAAAAAAAACTGTAAATTTCTTTAGAGGTTTTGAATCATTGTTCGAATTCGAACGTAATCTTTATATAATTTTTTCTAAAAATTAAGCACAAAAAAAAGAGACACATTTCTGTATCTCTTTTAGAGGCATCGTCCGGATTCGAACCGGAGTAGGAGCTTTTGCAGAGCCCAGCCTAGCCGCTCGGCCACGACGCCATTACTTGAACGGATGGCAAAAGTAACTAAAATCTTTAAATTTCAAAACTTTAAAATGAAGTATTTTAAAATTTTTCCTTTTTTATTTTAAAAATTACTTTCTAATTTCCGTCATTTTTATAGTAACTGTTTCAACATCACCACCAATAGGAGGATTTATTTTAGAAACCCAAACAGTAGTTTTTTCTACACTTTCTATTTCGGCAAGTACGCGAATATTGATTCTTTTAGCCACGTGTTCTAATAAATGCGAACGAATTGCCATTTCTTCTTCAACAATTTTGTTTAAATGTACATAATCTACTGTATCTGCTAATTGATCTGTTTGTGCTGATTGCTGTAAATTTGCTTTAATTTTTAGATCTACTGTATAGTCAGATCCAATTTTTCCTTCTTCAATTAAACACCCGTGGTACGAAAAAGTGCGAATGTTTTTTAGTTTAATAACTCCCATTTTAATTTAGTTTCAGGTTCTAAGTTTCAGGTTTACTGAGAAGTTTGCAAAGAAAACTATAAACTGTAAACCGAAAACTCTAAACTTTTTTATCTTTGCTAAAATTACTATAAAATAATGGCATCAGAAGAGAAATCACTCAATTTTATTGAACAAATCATAGAAGAAGATTTAAAATCAGGTCTTTCAAAAAATAAGCTTCATTTTCGTTTTCCACCAGAACCAAACGGTTATTTACACATTGGTCATGCAAGTGCAATTGCATTAAATTTTGGTTTAGGACTTGATTATCAATCTCCTGTGAATTTACGTTTTGATGATACAAATCCTGAAAAAGAAGAGCAGGAATTTGTTGACGCAATCAAAAAAGACGTTGAATGGCTTGGATATACTTGGGCCGAGGAACGTTATGCTTCTGATTATTTTCAGCAATTATACGATTGGGCAGTTTTATTGATTAAAAATAATAAAGCATATGTTGATAGTCAATCTTCTGAAGATATGGCGATTCAAAAAGGAACTCCATCTACAACTGGAACCGATAGTCCATATAGAAATCGTTCTATTGAAGAAAATTTAGATTTATTCGAAAGAATGAAAAACGGTGAATTTGAGGCTGGTACTCATATTCTTCGTGCAAAAATTGACATGAAATCGACAAATATGTTAATGCGTGATCCTATCATGTACAGGATTTTACATAGAGATCATCATAGAACCGGAGATGCCTGGAAGATTTATCCAATGTACGATTGGGCACACGGACAAAGTGATTATTTAGAAGAGATTTCACATTCATTTTGTACACTAGAATTTTTGCCACATCGCGAATTATACGATTGGTTTTTAGATCAAATTTTAGAGGAGAACAAGCTTCGTCCAAAGCAAAGAGAATTTGCAAGACGTAACTTATCACATACCGTTGTTAGTAAAAGAAAACTACAGCAACTAGTTAAAGAAAAGCATGTTAATGGTTGGGATGATCCTAGAATGTCTACCATTTCAGGACTAAGAAGAAGAGGTTTTACAGCTGCTTCATTACGTAATTTTGCCAATACAACAGGAATTGCAAAACGTGATAATTTGATAAATATATCAGTTTTAGAGTTTTGTATTCGCGAAGATTTAAACAAAATTGCACCTCGTGTAATGGCTGTTTTAGATCCTGTAAAAGTAATTATTACAAATTATCCGGAAGGAAAAGAAGAATGGCTTGAAGCCGAAAATAATCAGGAAGATGAAAATGCAGGATTCAGAAAAGTACCTTTTTCTCGTGAATTATACATCGAGAGAGAAGACTTTTTAGAAGAAGCTCCAGCGAAGTTTTTCCGTTTAACTTTGGGAAAAGAAGTACGTCTTAAAAATGCTTATATCATTAAAGGTGAAGGTGTTGTAAAAGATGCTGAAGGAAATATTACAGAGATTCATGTAACTTATGATACTGATTCTTTGAGCGGAAGTGGGACAGAAGCAAGCCAAAGAAAAGTATCTGGAACATTGCATTGGGTTTCTATCTCGCATGCAATTGAAGCCGAAGTTCGCATGTATGATCGTTTGTTTACAGATGAAGCTCCGGACAGTTATAAAGACAAAAATTTCTTAGATTTTGTTAATCCAAATTCGTTAGAAATCATCACTGGATTTGTTGAACCAAGTTTATCAACAGTTAAAAATGAAGATAAATTTCAGTTTCAACGTTTAGGTTATTTTACTGTTGATAAAGATTCAACGGCGCTAAAATTAGTGTTTAACAAAACTGTTGGTTTGAAAGATGCTTGGGAAGAAAAAGGTAAAAAAGAGGAAAATAGCATTAATAACTCTTTAAAAGATATCAACAAGTACTTTAAAGTAGAAACAAAACCAGAACGTATTGCAATCGAAAGTGCAATAGGAGCAAGCATTGCAACTATTTCTACTTTTTCACTTTTACAAAATTCATTAAAGAAGAATATCAACAATAATAAAGCATCATTGTTGTTTTCTCAATTTCTTTTAAAATACTCTCATTTAAAATCTAAGGATTTTGAAGAAGACGATATTAAAAAATTATATACAATGTCTCTTAGAAGTGAATCTACTTACGTTCGTTCTAAAGCACTTTTAAATTTGAGAGATTTAGAAAATGAAAGTCTAAGAAATCAGTTTGAAGATGATATTTTAAAATTATATTCAAATCCTCCAAAAAATGCATCGGAGAGAGAAATTGAAATTCTTGCCGAGATGGTAAAAAAATAATATCATTAAAATCTATTAAAAAGCGCTTTTTATAAGCGCTTTTTTTATTATTTATATTTTCTATTGTTTATTATAAATTAATAGATTTTTTAGATTAAAATTGACTTCAATAAATTAAATTTAAGCTAATTTTTCATTTCTTCCAACTCATTAATCCTCTTTCTAAAAATCGTTTATTAAAAGCTTTTATTTTGATTTTATGCCTTAAATTCTCTTGTTTTTAACGTTGTTAACATGCCATTGTTTATAAAGTTGAAATGGGCTTAATTTGATTTTGAATTTTAATTTCGGGTTGTCGTTTTCAAGTTTTATAATTTTTGACCTCTTTTAATAAATAAATTTTTAATATGATATTTTAATTTTTAATTGTTTTTTACTA
>Ga0302173_10000108_pt1 | contig 41114 bp, 40 predicted proteins | sample I_Fen_N3_1_FD_198785 | JGI IMG/M metagenome (GOLD analysis project Ga0302173, IMG submission 198785) | Peat permafrost microbial communities from Stordalen Mire near Abisko, Sweden - I_Fen_N3_1 | ecosystem: Environmental > Terrestrial > Soil > Wetlands > Permafrost | place: Sweden: Abisko... | reverse complement strand
TACCTTGAGTAGTTGTTACACCACTAACTGTAAATTGAATATGATTAGGAGCATTATCATTGATTACTACCGCTTTAGCTATTTGTGAACTAGTGTTAGTAACTACTAAAGTGTATGTAAAATTATCTCCTACAAATACCGATTGTACATCAGCTGTTTTTACAACACTCAATTGAACTTCTGCTACCCCTTTGTATATAATGGAAACTCCTCCACTAGCATTATTGGTGTTATCACCTTTTGCACGAGCAGTATTAACTATATACTCATTTTCTGTTGGTGCTGGCTCAACTGGTACAGTTTTATTGGCGACATTTACTACACATGTTGAAGTTAAACCATCAGCAGTTGTTACTGTAATTGTCGCTTGTCCTGAACTCATAGCTGTAATTTTACCGGATGAATCTACTGTAGCTATATTTGAATCACTTGATGACCAAGTTATTGATACTCCAGTAGGTGTTGTTGTTGCAACTAGATTATCCGTCTGTCCTATAATTAGTGAATCAGATATCTTGTTTAATGTTATTTCTTGTAAAACTGGATTAGTTACTGTTACTGTGCATGTAGCATTTAAATTACTTCCATCTGTTGTAGTTGCAGTTATTGTTGCTTGTCCCGCTTTTATTGCAGTAACTTTACCAGTTTGATCAACTGTAGCAATTGAAGAATCACTAGATGCCCAATTTACTGTAACACCTGAAGGTATAGTTGTTGCAACTATAGTATCTGTTTGTCCTACTTGTATATTGTCAGTAGTTTTATTTAATGAAATATTTGAAGCCAATTGACTATTATATGCCGAAAAACCAGTAGGTATAGAATATTTAAATGCAGTTGCCCCAAAATTAGCAGTTATTACTCCTCCTCCAGAATACTTTAAATATTCATTGACGAATGGATATATAGTTTGACCTGTATAACTAGGTATATTTTCAGTTGCAACAAATGTACCATTCAAATAAAATGAAACTGTTTTTGTAGCAGAATCTAAATCTATTGCTACACCTATTACGTCATTTGTAGTATATGGTTTTGCTGTATTCGTTCCAGATGGATAAGTATAACCTTGGTAATAATAACCTACAGGAGTAGAATATGAATAACTACTAGTTGCATATGTTGCTCCAATAGTTAACAACAAGGCTTGCATACTGTCTACTTTTACCTCAAAGTATTTTTTACCAGAGGTCATTCCATTACTTGCCTTTGCATATCCATTACCATTAACGCTATTAAAATCTACTGTTAAATTATTATTGCTTAATAAAACATTTTGTTGATCCCTTGGATTCCAAGTAATTTCTGAAGCAAAAGCCTTATCTCCGAATCCAATCGAAAACAAACATAAAAACATAAAAAATAATATTTTAGAAAATTTTTTCATTTATCATTTCTCCCTTATTTATATAATAATAAATGAACGCGCGTTCTTTCTATATCATTATTTTAATCGTAATACCAATAAAATCCAACATAAACCGTAATACAAATTCTTTTATATATAAGAATATTAGTAAATTTTTACATATAAATATTTAATATATCTTAAACCACTAAAATTAATCAAGAAAAAAAGACTATTAAAAGTCCTTAATCATTGCTTATATTTTTAATTATTCATTCCTCAATTCTCCTATTGCGTAACTAATGTTGAAATAATTGCTCCTGTATTATCAACACTAAGTTTATATTTTTTAGTACCATCTGGAGTTTTACAAATATATCCACTACTTTGTATATTGGCATTAGTTTTAATTCCTGTTAATGGGCTTACTATCATGTTTGTTCCATCTGAATGATCTTCGTATTCAGCCATATTACCATATTCATATGAACTAAACCCTACAAGTAAATAATTAAATTTGCTTAATGTTCCGAAGTATACTCCTGCTATTGCTGTATTTCCACTTCCAGCATCATAAAGATTATTAGCTAATAGTGCGAAGAAACCAGCATTAAGTAATTTTACACCATAAGGGTAATTAGTCATTTCTATTAAGTTTCCAGAAATTTTTCCTCCAGCGTCATATTGAACTGGATTTGCAGCACAATCATCGAATTCAATACAAGCACCATCTGCTAAATTTGAACCACTTCCACCCCATATAGTATTATTTTGAACAACAACAGCATTTGCAAATACTCTACCGTACACTGCTCTTCTAATGTGATTAAAATAGTTATCTTTTATTATAGTTCCATAACCTTGAAACCCATAATCTGATGATACTTGATTACGTACTTCTACTTCTTGTGTTCCACCTAAAATAATAGCATCTTGATCACACAAAATACCATCTTTCGAACCAATAAATGAATTTCCATGAATACGTAATGTGGTGTAAGTAGTATAAATAAATGGTGTACTACTGCCTCCTCCGTCTGTAAATGTTATTCCTTCTATTTCTAATAGTCCTACGCCCAAAGTAAGAAGTTTAGCAACTCCCGAATATCTCATATCAAAAACAGTTCCACCGTTAATCCCAAGTCCTTGCCCATCCATATAAGCACCATCACCAATAAAATGAACTGGCTTTTGTCTACCATAATAATTAGGAATAGTAAGTTGACCATTAATTAAATAAGTACCAGTTGGAAAGAAAATCCTTCTACCAGTTAATGCAGACGCATTTATTACACTCTGTATAGCATCTGTAACTCCATCATGTTTTGCTCCAAATAATTGAGCATTTAGAATAAAATTATTATCGGTATTTAATTTAGCATTTATTATTTCAAAATAATCAAAGATAAACCAATAGTCTTGAGCACTTGCATTTTTAGTACCTTTGATTAATATCTTTATTGTATGTGTTCCATATGTTAAATTTTTTCTTGAAAATATTTTTTCTTGAAATGATCGAGTAGCATTATACATATCAAAAGTTCCTTGTGTAATCCCATCTAGAAATATTTCTACTATTCCACAATCACCTCTTTTGACTGAGTAAACATTAATTCCTGTTCCTTCAAATGTATATTCCATATAATTTGCTTTTGAGTAACTAGCACTACCATTATAATAACCAACATTATTTTCAAGCATCCATGTTCCATTATAAATTATATCATTTTCTATATTATCTATAATCGTTGATGGTGTAAGTCCTATTCTAGCGAGTGATAAACCAATCCCACTATTGGAGCCTAGTTTAGGATTTAATATTTCAAAGTAATCCAATACAAAATAGTAATCTGTAGCACTTGCATTCTTTGTTCCTGTAACTACTATTTTTAACGAGTGTAAGCCGTACGTTAGATTTGTTATTGAAAATAGTAGTTGTTTATCTTTTGCACTTGGAAAATAAGCATCAATAATCCCTTGGCTAACTTCATCAATAAATATTTCTGCTATACCACAATCTATTCCAGCATGTCCAAATATATTAATACCTGTTCCTTCAAAAGAATATTCCATATAATCATTTGTTTTATTTGATATATGTCGTGTACTATTATAATATTCTAAACTATGAAAACTACTGTCCCATGTTCCAATATATGAAATATTATTATCTGAATCATCTACTATAGCAGTTTCATCAAAACCAATTATACTTTTTATTACTTCCATATCTTGTTGATACGCTAACTTTTCACCGTATACTTCAAAATAATCTAAATAAAATGTTGTATCAATAGAACTTGAATTTTTAGTACTTTTTATAATTATTTTCAATGCGTGCAGTTCATAAACCAAATTACTAATCGATAATATTTTTTGTTTAAATAATGCACTTGATGAATACATATCGAAAATTCCTTGACTAACATTATCTAAGAATATTTCGATTATTCCACTATCTTGCGTTTTAGCACTAAATATATTAACGCCAGTTCCTTCAAAGATATATTCAACATAATCATTTGTTCTATTTGAATAACTTGCACTACCAGCACTATAATATGTTTTATTGTCGATTAACCATATTCCGTTATAGGCTATGCGATTATCAGTATTATCTATTATTCTTTTCATTTTTGATATACTTATACCATTAGCTACTTTGCTATCTGTAATAGAGTTATCTGCATACTTTTCAGTTGTTACACTTCCATCTGCTACAGTTGCAATAACAGATGTTGTTCCAGCCATCGCACTTTGAACTTCTTCGGCTAAATCTAATAAATGTATTTTATTTGCATCAGTAGATTTGTCTATATCATTAGTAGTTATTAATGTAGTTTTATCTCTTTTTAATGCTAATCCACTTGTTAAATTTTCATTCGTAGTTTCTAAATCAGTGCTATTAGCTTTTAAACCTATATTTGTATTTTGGGTTGTTTGTTCCTGAACAATTTCTGACAATTCTGTAGTATGCTCTGCTACCGTTTGTGCTATTACACTAACATCGCCGAAACTTCCCATAGCTTCTATATTGGAGGTTGCTAAAATATTAGCTTCATTAATTTCACTTGTTAATTGATTCACTGTTTCTATATTAGATTCTAAATTGCTATTTAATGGAGTTGCTACTGCTAAATTGGACTCTAAATTAATATTCAATGGAGTTCCTATTTCTATATTATCTGTTAAATTAGTGTTTGCTATTATAGCTTCATCAATATGTTCAAAAAAGTCACTTGCTTGGTCTAGTTTATTTTCTAATTCTTGAAGTAATGTATAAGTAGCTGTACTAATTGTTCTATTAACTTCAAGCACACCAGACACAACTTTTAAATTTAAATTAAAAGTCGCTTTCTTTTCTCCTGTAGTTTTATTAATAAACTCTAGTTCTATTAGAGTATTTCCAGACGTAGTTGTTAATTGTTCATCTCCAATTATTTTTACCACATTGCTAACTACTGTAATATCAGTATCTTGAATTAGTGGAACTTTATCAGATTTCAATGCTTTTAATCTAACATTATAATTAGTTAAATCTGCTTGTAATCCATCATCATAAACATTAAAAACTAAATGCAATGTATCTAATTGCTTGGAAATTGTATATATGTTTAAATTTTGTTTTAAGTCTAAATCTGTTTCTAAAATATGTATATCACTCATTTAATCACCCTTCCCTATGTTAATGCTTTTATTCTTGCATCAATTATTTCTCTTAATGTATTTCCGCCTACTGTCAATGTTCCACCTATATCTAAATCTTTATCTACATATGCATAATCACCTATTTCAACATATCCAGTTACCGTTAAATCTTGTGTTATTCTCAAATCTTTACCAATAAATAAATCGTCTGGGATATATAAACCTGTTTTGGTTGGATGTGCTTGCAATATGCCCGTATAACCATCTGAATTAGTTATTTTCACTCCATCTGTTGTTATATAACAGCACTCTCCTTCACCATCCTCAACGACAAAGCCTTTAACTGCTGTACATTTTCCGTTAGTGTTAACTTTAAATACTGTATCTCCATTGCTGTTTTTAACAAGTATCTTACCATTGTTTACTATTAATCCTTCTAAATTAATAGTTACATTAGAATCACTTGCACTGGTACACGCTACAATAAATGCATCATCTTTTAATACCCAAGTCATACCACCATCATTGCTTTCAACTATTGCTGATATTTTTGTCGCTTGTAGACTTAAGGCTGAACCTGTCTTATTATCTAAATCTGTTACGCTTTGTTTAATGGTATCATCTGCAATGGAAAAAGCTGATACAATATGTTTTGCTGTATTGGTTATTGATAGATTAATTTCTTCTTTTGCAAATTGTATAGACTTAACAGTGTTACCTATAATATCTGTAATATCTTGCTTAGTGAATCCAATTTCAACAGTATCTATTGTTGTTATTCCTTCACTATCTACTCTATAAATTATTTTATTAACTCTACCTTCTAAGTTTAAATTTAATTTTTTATGTTTAATATAAACTGTGTCTCCTAAACTTACTGTTTCTAAAATCTTATAATCTTTATATTCTTCAGTTTTACTAAGTTCTATAAAATCCACTGTATAATTAAATGTGATTTGGTCAACTTTATCCTCAGTAAACATCTTATTACAAGCTTCTCGCATCAGCACATACGCTTCATCTTCTGTAATTTGACTATCTCCTTGAGTACCAGTTCCATCCCAAATATTTAAATTCAAATCGACATCTTGATAATATCTTTTTTCATAAGCCCCAACATTTTGAGATTCAATATAATATTCTGGAAGTCTATAATTACCAGATTTAGGGATTAAAACTGTTGTTAAATCTGTGAGATTAATAGTTTCCTTTATACTACTTAAATTCTTACCATATTCAATTACAACACCATTATCTTCTCCTCTTTGGTCTACCATTTCTATAGTGTCATTATCAACTATAAACTCTCCGCCATATTCAGCTAGAACACTATTTTCATCACCTATAATTCCAGTTAATAAGTTTCCTTCTTTAGCACTTACTATAATACTTGTATTTACATTTGTATCTGTATTACCCACAGTATAATCATGGCTTTCTAAAGCATTATGTAAAACTTCTGTTATAGCTTCTTTTCTTGTTTTTCCTGTTATAGTTAAAGCTTTTATTCTATTAGTTTTTAAATCAGCTAGTAATTTTGCCTGTGCTTGTACAATAATAGAACTTGATGTACTTTCCTTTTCTATAATTCTAAATAATTGATTATTCCTAGAATCTATTGTCGGAACGCTAATTGTGGAAGCAACACTCAAAGAACTCGAAATGCCTTTAGTATCTTCAATTGGATATTCAAGTTCTACAATATAATCTGCATTTATTTCCTCTGTTACTTTACAAGAAATAATTTCGCTTAATACAGTTTCATTATGAGAAAAATCTGTTTCAGTGCTTTTAAACACTCTAATCATTAATAACACCTCCATCTAGGAGTAATCTCTAATTTAGTTGCATTTCCACTCCAACTTACAACATTCTTCCCAATAGAAAAGACTGGATACTCTCCAGTCATATTTCTACCAAAATTAATATTATCTTTATAACATTCCTTTACTTCACCATCTATAACTACATAATCACTAACATTTTTAATAGTAAAACTTTTATCATTTATGTTTATTGTTATATTTCCTGTACCATAAATTTTTAGCAATGGTAATGCTTTATATGTACCAAAATTATTAAGTATTGTTCCACTTATTGTTATAATTTTTGCCTTTAATCCACTTGTTAAGTATTTCAATCCATTACAAGTAAAAGTTGCGGTAAAACGTCTTACACTTCTACTTGTAGTCTTGGTTTCACTTATTTTTACTTGCTTAACTTTATAAGTTTTATTTTCATCTAAGCTATAAAAAAGTTCCTTATATGTTGCACTTAATAACCAATTATCAATTGTAGCTTTTTTTATTAAATATTCATCTGCTGTAGCTTTATATACAAAATCAAAACTAATATCTATATCGGTAACTCCCTTTACCTTAGTTAAATTTTCTCCACCGTTAATAGGTATTGTTTCATATATAATATTAGTAGCAGGAACTGATGGAATATTTTCTATTTGCATATCAAATTGTTCATTACTTAAATTATTATAAAATATAAAAGACATTTTACCACCCCTTTCTACTTGAATTAAATGCCATATTATTAGAAATATATGGTGTAGTTACTCTAGCTATTTCTTTACCATCCAATATTACAGGAATTTCAATTTTAATTGGTTGAGAACTACCTCCATTAGAATTTTGAAGCATATTATTAGCAACTTTAGTCGCAACACTTTCAGCAGTTTTTAATACTAAATCTTCACTAGCATCATGATTCCAAATTCTTGTTTTTTGAGGTAAATCATATAGTTCATAGCCTCTTTCGTGAAGTGTTGTAAATCCTCCCTCATAACTTTGATTTCCCGTCCAGTTTTCTTTTGTTCCCCAAATTGTTCCATTGTTCATTGTGCTTTTATTGTTATTTGTGTCATAAGGCATGTGTACTTCTACTGTTTTAGATTGTGGTTGCCAACTATTCCACCAATTTTTAAGTTTATCCCACAAGGTTAATATTTTACCAGTTGTAGTATCTACATTATTTCCTATATCCGTATTCATACTTTTTATTTTGTCAACTGCATTTGTTCTAGTATCTTCTGCATGTTGTACTACCTCATCACGTTGTCTTTTTGCTTCAGCAATCATTTTATCTGCTTGCTCTGTTGTAATTGAACCTGATTCATCTCTCATTTTTGTAATTGTAGCAATATTTTTATCATATTCATCATTAACCGATTGAACAGCTCCATCTCTACTTTCATTTAATTTCTTTATATGTTCAGATGCTTGTTCAGCAGTAATTCTACCATCATAATCTTTCATACGTTGCAAAATTACAGAAGCTTCAACTTCATTTTTTGAAAGTGAATTTATCGCATTTTCTCTCATTTTATTTTGTAAATCACTTATTGTAGTAACTTCTTCACTTGTTAATTGTCTCTTTTTTTCACTTGCAGTTTGAATTATTGCATTTATTTGATCCTCATACGTTTGAGTTTGAGTCTGTTTGCTAGTGTAAAAATCTGTAGTCTTTTTAATAATTTCAGCCTGTTCTGTACTTGTAATAGTATTTTGTTCTGTAAATAATTCCTGTAATTTTGATAAACTATCAGTTTTTTGAGTTTCATAACCTTGTACAATACTATTTTTCATATCATCAAATTTAGTTTTAGAATCAGTTGCAATCTGACCTGTAATAGTTTGCCCATTTATATACAAATCCTGAAGATAACCTTTAGCATTTGTATCTAAATCGAGATAACTTTTTACTGCTTGTTTAGTAGAATCAGCAATCTTGACAGTTCCAGTTGCAACAGTTTGTGTCATAGTTCCGTATTCTGTTTGCACGGTTTCGCTTGCATATTCAACTTTATCTGCAAATAAATCAACACTAGGAACAACCTCTTGAGTTAATCCTTTATATATTCCATATCCAGCTAAAGCTACTGCACCAGCAATCGCAATATAAGGTGCACAAGCTACAACTGCACCACCAAGTCCTGTTGTTAACGCACCAAACCCTGTTGCACCTCCAACTCCACCTGCTACCGATCCTGCTGTTGCTACCCCTTCGATTGCCACTGTTACAGTACCAAGCATACCAACAAGTTTTCCGCCTATTCCTACAATGCTACCTAATCCTTTTACAAATCCACCTATCCCCATCATTGCAGTTCCTATAGTAGCTGTAATTCCACCAATAGCAATTGTAGTTAATCCAAATTTTGCTATGGATTGTTTTGTACTATCACTAAGACTGTCCCATCTTTTAGTAAAATCTTTAACTGTCTGAGCAGTATTTTTCATTATAGGTGCTAATTCTTTTGCTATAGATTCACCTAATTCCGATGTTGCAAGCGTTACAGAATGCCATGCTTTTTTCATTTCGGCTGAGTATCCACCCATATTTTTAGCTGTAGCATCTAAAGTCCCATCGCTTTTATCTAATATTGCCAAAAAATCTTCATAAGCGAATCTACCACCTTTAATTGCATCTGCTAAATCAGGTCCAGCTTTTTGACCAAATATGCCTATTGCTTTTGTGGTTGCTTCAGCTAAAGTTGGAGTATCAGCTATATCTTTAAGTACTTTTTTAAACTCTACTGAGCTATCTTTTCCTTCTTTACCCCAATTACTAATTGCTTTTTTCATTCCACCAAATGCTAATTCTGTATTTACACCAGCTTTTTCCCACCCACTAAATAATGCGATAGTTTGTTTAGTATCAAATCCTAAAGCTCTCATGGGTGCACCATATTTAGCTAAATTATCAGTTAATACACTCATTTGGATACCACTATGTTGAGATGCAGTTGTAAGCAAATCTAATAATTGTTTATATTCATCTGTCTTAATTCCTGCATCTCCCATAGCTCTGCTAACCAAAGCAACACTTTGTGTAACATCCACATTATTTACTTTAGCAAACTTCATAAAATCCAAACTAGCTTGTTTCAATGAGTCTCCTGTTAAATCTAGCCTTTGACTAACAGAACCAACTGCTATTCCTATATCTTCGAAACTTGAAGCACTATCTCTAGCTGTATCTTCATAAACTTGTTTTAAGTCTTCGAATTGTTTTCCTGTAGCTCCTGTTAACCTTGCGATTTGATTAGTACCAGTTTTAACGTCTTCATATGCTTTAAGACTTCCTGCACCAATTGCCCCAAAAGTAACTGCAACTATTGCACCACTTTTAGCAATACCTTCTCCAACACTTTTAAATTTATCTCCAATTCCACTTATTCCACTTGATGCTTTTTTTATAGCATCACTAGCTTTTGTCCATTTATTTCCGTTATCAGTTAACGCTGTATTTATTTTTTTTAATTCACCTTGAGTTTTTATCATCTCAGTATTGGCTTTATTCATGTTAGTTTGATAATTTTGAATTTGTTTAGCATTCGACTCAACTGCTTTTGCTTTTTTGTTATATTCTGTTGTAAGTTGCTCAACTGTCTGTTTAGCTTTTTGTGCTTCTGTGCTTTCTTTTCCATATAAACTAATAGCTTGTTGATATTTTGTATTAGCACTATCTAAGCTAGCTTTTAATTTGTCTCTTTCCTTGATATTATCATTCATCTTTTGGTTAGCTTTTTCCATTGCAGTTCTATATGTATCAACTTTTTGGGATTGTAAATCAAACTGCTTAGCCAATGCATCTTGAGCAGATTTTAAATTATTACTAGTTGCTCCAAAAGTCTTTAGTCCTTCGCTAGCTAGTTTAAATTCACTTTGTGTCTGTTTTAAGCTACTATTTATACCGTTAATACTAGAATTATATCCAGTATCATCAAGTACCATTTTAGCCGTTATCCGTTTTTCTAAGTCTGCCATTAGTTTCCCCCCTTCCTACAAAAATGGTATTTCATCTATATAAACCTTCTTTTCTTTATTGGTTTTATTCTCACTGTCTTTTTCATCAATTTCCCAACCATTAAATTTCATGTGACTCATCCACATTTTATATATTTCAGCATGAGTTGATTCCATAAATTCTAGTTTAGAATAATTTAAATGAACTTTACTAATATAAAAAAGCCAGTCAAAATCCATTGTGTAAGGACTTGACTGGTCAGCTAGTTTTTTTCAGTTTTACTCTTTGTTTTCTTAGTTTCTTTATCAGTTCCATTGTCATTTATCCCCATGTAATCAAAATATAATTCTGTTACAAACCCTGCTATTTCGCAATTTAACTGTTGTGGAGTTAATAAATCAAATAATTCCTCAACATCAAACTCTCTTTCTATACAACTACAACTTAACAATTTAAGTGCATTGGTATAAAATTGCTTGCCATTCATTATTCCATCTAATATAGTTCCATAGTTTCCATATTTATTATCTATATTAAATATAGTTTTATTAGTCATCTTAAAGCTATATTCATTTTCCTTTATTAATAATTTTTTAATTTTCTCTAACATTTTATCCACTCCTATTCATATTTTTCAATATAAAAACTCTCAACCAAATATAATTATTCAGCTAAGAGTTTTATGTTTAATTTAATCTTAAGATGTAACAGTCTTTTTAGTAGGTATAATAACACTAGTAAAGAAGGCTGTATCAATGTCGGTTGGACAATCTGCATCGTCTGAATCAACGTTATATTTCCACATTCCATTGCTTATCAGTGACTGAAAAGTTGCTTTCATTTCTGGTGTTTGGTAATCAGTTTTTCCTTCTTTTCCTTTCATAGCATCATCAGGTAATGACATCTTGCCTTTATAGATAATTCCGTATCTTACTTTCCCATTAGATTTATTTGCTTTATACAATAGAGCGATGTAAGGTGCTTCATCATCATCAGAAGCAAAAATCCCACCTTCTTCCGCTATTGTTTGTCCTAATAGATCTGCTGATTGTGCATTAGTTAAATCCGCAACATTAACTGTTACCTCTATATCCTCTAAAGTTGTAGATTGATCCCATATTTTATTTTCTGCATAAAGTTTCTCAGTATTAACCTTAGGAGAAACTTTAATTTCCTTTACTCCTGCTAAATATATAGGAGTACCAAATGTTAATCCTGTTGCATCATCTTTTGTAATTTTACTATAATATAATTTTTCTAAGCCTATAATAGCCATATATTATCACTCACTTTCATTTTTATTTTATAATGTAATAAAAAAACGCATAGCCTTATGAAATAATTGTGTGTCATTTTCATATAAATCTGCTGAACTACTTCTATTAAAGCCAGCGTTTATCATTTTTTCTTTAATTTTATTTTCTAAATCTGTATAGTCTACTTTGTTAAATATATCTACTTGTACATAATAATTAGTTGCTATTTCTTTATTTTCTGCCCATTCTTCACCATTCTCATCAAATATTTCATACTCAATATAAGGTGTTTTAGGACTATTGGCATGTAGAAAATATACTTTTTTATCTGCCGTAAGATTCAATATTTCATTATCTGATAAAGTATCTTTCATTAATTTCTTAATATTAACCATCACACCACCTCTATTTTAATAATTCTTTTGCTAATACTTCTAGGGCTTCGTTTTGAGAACTATTTACAGACCTTTCCACGAATCCAACATGATGCTTTTGCTGACTAGTCCCAAATTCCTCAAAACCAGTATAAAATGCTCCCATTTTTACTATTCCAGTTATAGAAAAATCATCTTTGCTAACAGTAGTTTTTATTTGTTTTTTTGTACTTCCAGTTTCACCAACAGGAGTATTGCTTTCAACTCCCTTGGCAATCACATCTATAGATTTTTTTACTGCCTTTTTTTCCTCAGCTTCAGTTAATATCATGTCTTGTAACAATGTTTCTAGCTCTTCAAATCCACTCAATTCTATACTACTCATATAATCACCTTTTAAGCCTTTACTTCTGCTTTTATATCAATGAATTTATGCAGATTGTTATAATCAGAAGAAAATATAATATCATAATCAGCATTATTAAATATTATTTTATAATCTTTTGTTGCTCCTGGTACTAATAAGGCTTTTGTTTTATTGCAATATCTAACTGTAAATGTAACTATATTCTCAGAATTGTCAGCTTTAGCAGATATAAATTCCTTACCGATAACTTCTCTAAAAGCACACCAACAAGAATAATAAGTATCATCCCAAGTTTTTTCATCGAATCCATTATCATTTTGGATTTCTCCAAGATATTTACTTATTATTATTCTTTCATTCATATTTATACTCATATAATCACCTATACAGTAGAATACTGCAATTGAAGAATAATAGATTGTAATGTAAATCTAACTTTATCAGATGTTTTAGAATCTGCCATAAGTTCACGATTTTCAAACCAATCAGTAATCAGCACCCTACAATATAACCTAGCTAAAGCATTTGTGTTATCAAAAACCTTGCCTGTAGCATTTTGTAAATAAGCTTCTGCTGAATCTACTAATAATTGTATTTCTGAATCTTCATCTTCATAATCACACTTGAGCCATGTTTTCGCTTCTACTAAACTTACTATCAATTACACCATTCCTTTCCTTAAAAAGGGCAATAAAAAACTATTTAAAATCATATATCACCCTTATAATATTTTTTACTAAGCTAATTTAGCTGTTAATACTTTTACTGCTTTAGTATTTAAGAATTTACCATCAAATCGGAATATACCTTTTACCTCAGTTGTATCTGTTTTCCAAGCATTTCCTGCTAAGTTAGAAGATTCTATAGACATTTGCTTTCTATCGAACATAGTATAAAGGTCTTTTAGAGAACCTATTATAAAAGGTACTTTAGTCACTAAACTTGCACCAGTTCCAGTTGTTACATTAGCAAGGAATTTCTTAGGTACTTTTACAATTTCTCTTCCTAAAAATGTGAATCCACTTTTTACAGTTGCATCTGGTTGTAAATAAAATCTTCCTGTAGAATCTGCAAGTCCATCTAAATAATCATATCCATCGGCATTAGTGTATATTGCTAGGTTTGCATTAGAAATACTTTCTAAATCTACATTAAATATAGTCTTAAATTTCTTAATTGCTGGTGCTGATTCAATTGTTTCAAAACTATCTTTTAGTAATCCAGTAGAATTAGCTTCTGTCATAATACCTTGAGCAGATTTAGTTCCAGTACCATTAAATACTTGATACGCATATGTATTTAATTCATTTTCACCCAACCATCTAGTTATAAATCCTAAAATATTTTCTGCTGAATCTTCTAAAAGTTCATTTGTTAATGGAATAAAACCTGCATATTTTCTTACTTGATAAGACATATCTGTGAATGTTGGTTCATATAGTGCTTGTATCTCTGTTCCTTCATCTAGTGAAGCAAATCCACTAGCTTGTGGAATATTATCTGCAATTGGTCTACTTCCTTTTAAAGTTCCTACTGGTTCTACATTTAAATATGGTCTAATATCAAAATTTCTTGTAGAATCTTGATATTCTATAATTTTAGTAGCGATATTAGGTGTAATTACTACTCCACCTTTTGTTCTATCTCCCTCAACAACCATGTTTGTAATTTCTGTCATTTCATCTACTGTTGCTGTTCCTTTAATTGCTTTTGCTACTATTAATCCTAAATTTTTATCTTCCACTTTTGCATCTCCCTTATCTCCTAAATTTTTAATTTTGTTTTCAATTTCTGCTAATTCTTCAGCTTCAACTTTGTCTTGAATTCTAATTTTTGCTTCTATTACATCAATTTCGTCAGCTTTTGCATTAATTTCGAGAGCCTTAACCCCATCTTTTATAGCTAAATCTTTTGCTTCTGCTTTTAATTGTGCTAGTTCTTGTCTCAATTCGTTTGATATTTTCATATGAAAAACCACCTTTTCGTATTTATTTTTGTTATTTCTTTATTTTTGGACATAATAAAAGAACAGTTATATATCATTTCAAACTGTTCTTTATAGTAATTTTATTCTTAATTTTGCTATTGCTAGTTCTAGATCTTCTTTATTTTGTATTTCTACATTATCGGTTTTATCTTCTACTGGTTCTTCAACAATTTCTTTAACTTGTACTAAATCTTTAATTTGTTGTGGAATATTTTTATATTTATTTAATAAATTCTTATCACTCCAACAAGCTACTAAGTCTTTAGATTCTTCTAATATAGTAATATCAAATAAGTCACTCATTTCTTTAGCATTTAGCCAAGTTTCTGCACTTAATAAGTCTTTAATTTGTTGTTCTGTTGTTCCTTCTTTAGCTTTAGACATATAAAGTGGTATCATTACAGAATCTTCAATTTTATCTAATACATTAATTTGGCTTTGAAAATCGTCAGCATTACCCATAGCAATATTCATAGGTTTATGCACCATGAGAATACTTGAATTATAAGCATATATGTTATTAGCAACCATCGGCAAAAATGAAGAACATGAACAACAAGTTCCATCCAAATAAGCGTTTATAGTAACGCCTTTATCTTTTACTCTTTGTAACATTGCTACAATTCCTTGAGTTGTAAATACACTACCACCAACAGAATTTATGTACATATTTAATGTTTTCGCATTACCTAAATTATCTAATGCGTTTTTAAAATCTTGAAAACATACATCTGTACTATCCCATTTACTATCTATTCCACCACTAACTATTTCACCATAAACCATTATATCTAAGGTGTCTTCTGCTTTATTTTTAAATTCATAAAACTTTTTATTTTCCATTATTGTTATCACCTCCATCTCCTGTTATATTAGAATTACTTCCATATTGGTCACCTACTTGATTTAATAATATTGATGCACCATTTCCCAATAGCTGGTCTGCCTTCGGGTCATTACTATATTCATATCCTAAAATTTCTCTGCCCTCGTTTGGAGTTAGTAAAAAATTATTCAATTGCTTTTGTAATACATCCGTTTGTTGAATTGGATCTAACTTTAATAATGACTTTGTATCATGTTCAAGTGTCATTCCTGTAGTTTTCTCTGTTGTAGTTAATAATCTCCTAGTCATTTCTTGGCTATATGAAAGTAATATTGGACTTAATGTATTTGTTAAGAAATCCAAACTTTGACTTATTGAATTAGAGTAACTAGATTTTGAATAATCATTAATGTGATTTGGATTTAATCCAAGTGAAGCACATATTTTTAAACTATTTGTTTGATTTAATACAGAAAATTCCGAGTCTGTAAGCTTACTGGACAAATTAGAAGCCGTTAAGCCAATCGGTAATGGAATAAATTTTCCACTTGTTGTATTATCTGTACTAAAAGATTCGATTTTAGATGCTATAGCTTTTTCTGCTTTAGTATCTAAATTACCTGTGTATTGAAGCAGAATTTTATCTCCAAAAAGATTATTTGAATAAAGTTTCTTTAAATAGTTTGCTCCATATTGTGCTTGTTCTAAATTTGTTTTTAATATTTCTCTTGCTGGAATTCCAACAATACCATCAAATGATGTACTAGATTTTAAATGCAATATCTCACCCATACTAAATTTGTATTGCTTTCCTTTACCTCTTGTATCCTGCCAAATATACCATATAGCATTATCTTGTCCAAATATTCCAGCATCATCTTGCCAAACAGTAACTTCATTTGAAGGTAGTATCCATAAGCTTTTTACTTTACCAGCATTTTTTCCTACTTTATAACAGTCCTGATATAAATAAGAGTTTCCAAAATGTAACCTATTTAATTCTACTGCTTGCCAAAAGGTTGATGCAGTCATATATGGGTTAGGCTCAACATTCAAAATATAATTTAAATAGCTATCATTTATTTTTTCCTTACCTTTACTATCGTTATTAGTTTTATAAGTAACAATTGGAAGTTTTGCTACGCTTTCACTAATAACTTTTAAACAAGTATAATATGTAATCTCTCCCATACTTTCTTTGCCTGTCAAACTGCCTTCTTCAATTCCTAATAGTTTTAATAGTTGTGCATCTTGTAAACCTATATTTGTATTAATTGCAGTTGCATTTTTAATATCTATTCTATTTTTAATAAATCCCATTTATAATATTTCACCTCCTTCGCATATTTTTATTTGGATATTTTATTAGAAATATCGCTAAGGCTACAAAAATAATTCCAATAACATATAAAGCTAATATTGTATTTATCATAAATGTTGCTGTTACAATAAAAAATAAACCTACAATTAATAATATTTCTACTATATTGAGGTTTATAAATAGCTTTATTGTATTTAATTTTAATTTAACCTTTTCCATCTTGACCTCCTCCATATAATTTATCCAAATATTCTTCTGTTAAATAATTGGTTTCTTCTTCTTCAATATAAAGTTCTGTCATGCAAAATATTAGGGTGGCTAGCATATCTATCCGTCTCTTATTTTTCATTGCTTTATCTTTAGCTAACATTATCGCCCCTGCTTTTCCGTAATTTAGAATTGCATTAGAAACATTCCAATCTAATAAAGAATTCTTTTCATAATAGAACTTTTTATTATAGACCATATCTCTAAAGCCACCTGTTGCCACTGTTAAGTTCGTATAACTCTGTGTTAATAATACTACTTCATAATCATTTCCAAGAGACTCCATTGTCTGTTTCATATTGTAAGGATCGGATACTATACACTTTATTTTACATTTATATTTACTTTCAATATTTCTTATGTAGTTTTCTAAATTAGTGTAATTCACGGTCATGCCTTCATTAATGTCACAGTATCCCTGTTTTTTCATTAATTCATAATCAATCTTTTCCCTACGTTCTGCCATATTTCCTTTAGGTAAGAATCCATGAGACATTCCAAAGTATTCTCCATCTTCTTTAAACATTATTGAAACACTTGTTAGGTCAAGACTTATTGAACCATCGACTGCAACCACAACTTCTTTTCCTGTAAAGTCAATAGTATCTCTACCACAATCTTTCCAAAGTTTCATATCCATATAAGCTTCATCTTTATTTTCTTGTACAAATACATTCATGGTTTTTGTTAAATATTCTTCTTTTGCAGAAGGTTTTTCTAAAGCAATCTCTCTATCTTTTCTCATGGTTTCATAATTTTCTTCTATTCTTAAAGGATTTGCTTGATATATTCCTGTATCATTCCATAAATTTTCTTCACTTGCATAATATATTAGTGCAAATTGTCTTTTATCATCAATGATTCCATCCAAAACTTTCCTTATATAATCCAAGTCTTCTTCCATAATTGAATTATTTATAGCATAAGCAGTTGTTGTACGAAAAACTAAACCATTCAAAATGTTCTTCATTCCTGATTTCATAGCATTAAAGTTACTATTTTCACTAAAATTACCATGCTCATCAGACACAAAACATGCAGGACGTACAGAATTGTTCTTTCCTGCTTCGGATGTTCTAGGTTCAAAGAAACTTCCAGTAGCTAAGCATTTAATACTACCTGTTTTAGTAGTAGATACTTTAAAATGTTTCTTTATCAGTGGACTTGCTCCTATAATTTGTCCCATACTTTTCTTTATTTCTGCTGATAATTCTTTAGTTAAACATATACTATAAAATTCTGAATACTGTTGCTCTGTAAGTAATAGTAATATAAATACAATTCCTATTAATGCTGTCTTAGAATTCTTTCTGGCTATAAAAAGTGTATTGTCGTTATATCTAAACTTATAAGGCTTATCTTTAAATCTCCACCCGAAAATATTTGCAACAAAAAAGCATTGAAAATCAGCTAAGTTTTCCAACACTTGTTTACCAGCTACAAAGCCAGTTGCGAAATGTAGTAGTTTCAATAAATCATTTATTACTTTTAATTTCTTTTCGTCAAAATAATATTCAAAATCTTTATAATGTTGATTATTGTTGTAATCATCCAAGAAAATAGTGCATTGTTGCACAACTTCTTTTGTAGTTATTTGGTCACCATTTATTACATCGTTAGCATATTTAAGTGCCTTCTCTAATAGAATCATTGACTATCACCACGCAAAAGTTTTAATACTGCATCGTTTGACTCCTCTGCTTGATTTAAATTTAATACTGCTAAAGATGCACGATCTTTTGGCGAAAGTCCCAATTTTCCAGAAAACTTTTCAAATATTTTTGAATACTTATCATAAGTTTTTACTGCATTATTTTCTTCTCCTGCTTCTGTAAATAGACCATTATCATTCAATTTCACTTGACAGGTTTGCATACGGTCTAATGATTCTGCAACGATTGTAACAACAAATGTATCTCCACCATTTAAAAATCCAGTAGGTAATAAAGAAATTATGTTCTTATATATTTTTTTACCATTCGTTGATAATTCTTTTGGTGGCTTTATTGTTATTTCTGTATTACCTTTCAACAATTCCTCTTGATGTTTTCTTGCTTCTTTTTCTTCATTACTTTTATGTCCATTTTGTAATGCACTTGGTTTTATATTTGGCATTTTTTATCACCTACCTTTCTGTAAAATTTTGTAACTAACTGCAAATTATCTGAAAATGGCGATTTTTTGAAGTAGGAGAAAACCAAGGACTTTCTGTGTTTCTATTTTTTCTTATTGCCCCTCCCCCGAGTCTTTTATTGTTCATCTTCCGAACTCTCACCATATTCTTTATCAAACTTCTTAAGTAATCCAAACAATATATCTTGCATTGCTTTCTTACTCTTATTATCTTTATCATATTGCTTATGTATCTTCATGTGACATGATTGACATACTCCAAGAAGATTACTTTCATCTAGCCAACGACTTGTATTACTTTCAGTATCTTCTATATGATGACACGCTGTTGCATTTACTATTTCATTATCCTTTATCAAACATACTACACACATTCCATAACAAGACCTATATATCATATCCCTCAACCGAATCCAAGCATTGCTACTATATAACTTCTGCCTATCCTTATCTTTCCTTCTCTTCTTATAGTCCTTATAACTATCTCTCTTTGCTTGTACCATGCATTCACACTGACTATCATATGGTATCTTCATGTGACATCTGCTACAGGTCTTCATTAATGCCATTACTATTCATCACCTAATTTTTTGCATAATAAAAGAGCAGTATATTTCAACTGCTCTTAATTAATTTCACATATTTGCTTTCGTTTCAAAAATTCTTCTTAAGGTTTCGGTTTCTCTTTTAGCGCCTAATACATGTTCTCGTATTTCTTTTAAATCCGTTTTAATTACGTCTTCTTTTTCTTGCTGTTTTTTATCTTCTTCTATTTTCTTTAGTTGCTCTCTAATTACACTTTTATGTATATTAATCGCTATATCTAATCTACTATTTTCACCTTCTGACAACAAATCCTTAAATGTTCCCGATCCAATTAACACCAATAGAATAAAACCTACACACCCTATCGTGTTCGTATCTATTTTTGATAAACTTGATAAGCATCCAACAACGCCTACTAACAAACCTACTAATAATGCATGAAAATTTGACATCATAAATTTAATTCTATCTAATTTTTGGTTTTCTAATTTCATCAATATTAAATTCAAATTTTCATAATTATAATGATTTTTATAATATATTCTAACTCTACTTATTATTGCTTCTTCATTAATGTCTTCTTCTAAATTTGTAATCCCTTGCTTGGTCAAATTTTTAATAATATAATTCCAAAAAATATTCTTGAAAAATTTTTCAGAAATTTTATCTATAAATTTATTCATTACTATTATAATTGCTATTAATAAAAACATTGTAACAACTATTATTATACCTAATACCATTAATATAATCACCCCATTGGCAATTATACCATAATTCTACAAATTATCATAATAAAAGAACCCTAAATCAATAGAGTTCTTAATTTTAATCTAAATAGTAATTATTCCTTTTATTAATAACTTCAATTATTCTTTTCTCTAACCATAAGTTAAAATTAGTATCTTTAATTATCCAATCTCTATTATTTTCATACTGGCATTCATAAGGTTTATGCCCTTCATATTTATACGTTAATATAATCTTACCATTGGTTAATATTTTTATTTCTGCATTTTGCATATGTCTAGACATATCTTCACATGTTTCTGAATATTGTTTTTCAACTTCTTCATCTTCTATCTTATAATATTTTACATCACGATCTCTTATGTCTCCTATCGTGATAAAATATCTATATCTAAGTAAATCATGGTCTTCTAATATCTCTCTCAAATCTGGCATATCATTATCTAAATCGATTTGCTTATGATCTATCATAAATCTCACCTCCCAATAATATAATTACTTGAATATTATAACATTTTTATTATCTTTAGTATAGTGCTCCATTTTAATACTGTAATTAATATTTAATCCATTGACCCTTAACTTTCTTTATACACCAAAAATTAATATCCTTATATTTATCCAGTAATATTTTTCTTTTTAGAATAAATACAGTAGTTTCAAATCCTTTTGTATCTATAACTTCAATCAATCCATTATTATATGTAATAACAAAATCTGCTTTATATTGAGACTTCCTATATGTTTTATCATGATAATGAATTGTATCAGTTAATAGAAAAGGTACTTGTAATTCAATCTTACAAATACCTAATTCTTCTTTATTATCTTGTAAATATGTATGATAATCTGCTTCTAATTTACTATCAAACTTCAAATCACCTATGTATGTTTTCTTATTATTGTACTTTCCCATCACTCTTCACCTTGCTTATCATCAGTTTCATTAACAACATATTCCAACGTTACTTTTCTTCTAATTCTTTTATCTCTATTTTCTAACATATCGAAAATTAAATCAATTATAACTACAAAACACGATCCAACTGCTATTTCCCTTAGAGCATTAGCATTTAAATCTTGGAAAATAACTGATAAAAATACTCCTGTCCAACATCCTAAAGTTACAATATTTAAATGCTTAGCTAATTTTTCTTTAATTATCATTACATTACCTCACTTTCAATAAAATTAACAGGCATTACTGGGATACTTTGCATCCATCTATCTTTCATAATTCTACTAACCATATTTCCAGTAGTACCATACAATTCAGCTATATCTTTATATTTCATTTTAGTGTTAAGCTTTAACCATAAAATTTCATTAGCTTTTTCTTGATCCAAGACTGTACAATGTCCATTAAGTTCTCCTGAAGTTATCTTACTTCTCTTTTCCTTATACTCTCTTTGTTCATCTAAATTCCTAATAAATTTCTCTCTTTTTCTAACTCTATTACTGTTATATCCATCTTTTAGACAATCGCTATATAAATTCATATACTTAGATTCTAATTTGAATAAATCTTCCACAGAACACTCTTCTAATACAATAAATTCAAAGCTATCCAAACCATAATTCACAACATCTTCAACCATTCTTTCATTCCCTAATCCTGAAGATAACCTGCTTTTGTAATTTGAAAATCTTTTCATTATATCTGTTGCTCCACCGATTCTGAATCTCTTTGTTTGAGTGCATTTAATCATATAAATTCCTGTAATTTTGTTTTTATTCATTGTTGTTCCCTTCTTTTACAATAACCTGTTTAGTCGGTTATCCACTTAATATTTATTTTGATTTTTTCTAAATTTCTATATACAAACCACTTGCTTTTTGTTATAATTAATATGAAGATGGATATAAAATATCAACTGCCAAGAAAAATATTTTATATCCCTATGTACCTTACATTGCTTGTTCTAAAGCTTTTATTCTTTTCTTGAATTTCCCAATCTTAACATCTTGAAGTATAATAATACCTTCCGTTGCTGTGTCCTTTATAAAAGTATTTTTGATAGTATCTTTCATAAGTCCATCATCTATAGTTTTCAGTTCTTTTATTGCTACATCCAACAACTCATGTTTTATAGACCCTTTCATTTTAATTGTCATTTCTGCTATAGTATCTATACATTCGTCGAGTTTCATCGGATCATAATTCCTTATATATTTTCTTAATGATTTTCTATCATGGATTTCTTCTGTTAGATAAATTGATTTATTTTGTATTTTATTCCAGTCAGATTCACTTAATTTGCCTTTAGTTTTAACAGTTCTATCTACTTGTGCGATAGTACTTTCCAATTCATTGAATTTTTCAACATACTTAGCTGAAAATAAAATACCTCTTTCACCTTGTAATTTATTTCCTAGTAATTCACAACCCATTTTAGTGACTAAATAACATTTATATTCTCTAGTACCTGATTTGTAAGTAGATTCAATGAAATATTTAGATAGCACGAAATTCGCTCTTTCCAAAGTTGGCTTTATTCCTACATCCTTTCCATCTGCTGAACCATCAATCATTCTTAATACTGATTTGTGTTCCTTTCCCATCATTTCAGCCACTTCTCTACTGCCTAAAGTTTGTCCTTTTAAAATTTTTAATACTGTATTGCTCATTATAGCAACACCTCCATTTTTAATTATTTTAGGTATATAATTTTGTCTTATATACTCTAATCAGCTCTCCAAAATATTTTGGATATAATAAAACCACCTAGAATTAACTAAGTGGCTCTATATACCTAAAATTTGGGCTGGAGAACCCATTACAATATATAATTAAATAATAGATTTTTTTCTATATGAATGTTAAAATTAGTATTATTATTCTTTTCTTGGAGGTACAAAATGAAGTCATCAAAAATACAAAATATAGCTTTTAAAATACTAATCGTAGTTACAATCATAGATGCTGGCTTTGCACTTTATAATATATTTTCAAATAACTTCAAAGATGCTATTCTACCTATTGGACTCGTACCTTTCGGAATGGCTAGTATAATAGATTATTATAAGAAAAACTATTCTAAAAAATAAAAAGCACCCCATCCGACCAAGGTTAGGTGCTTTGCTCATTAATTATTTAAGTACATAATATTTCTTTTACTTGTTTTTCTGCACTAATCATTTCATCAACTCTCTCTGAAATTGCAGTTTCTAAATATCTTAGACTTTTTCTAACTTCTTCTTTGTCCAATTCTGGATTATTCTCTATTCCACTTTCTATACAATCTCTTGTATTTAAAAGACTTTCAAATGGTAATTCCTTCAAATCTTCAATTATCTGTTTCTCACTACGAGTATACAATCTATTTTCCAATTCATATGCTTCCGTGCATGTTAATTCTCCACGAACCATTTTATTTATCATTTCTTTATTACACATAATTAAGCCACCATCTTTCTAATTTGTTGTATTGCATTATTAACTGTCATTCCAGTATTACTATAAGAATCTACTATTATTTTAAAACTGTCCTTTATTTCTTCTTTTTCATTGTCAAAAATAGTAATATGAACTGTATCATTTACATATGTAACACCAACATCTTCAATATTAAACTCTTTTAAATTCTTCCATATAGCTTGATGTATTTCCGCAGATTTGTAAAATGGGACTAATATATTTAAAACCCCATAAAAATCTGAAACCCATCTTTTATATCTTTCTAATTCTGATTTTACTTTTTTAGCAATATTAAATCTTGCAACCATTTCGTCTTGAATATCTTTACATTTAGCTTCATTTTCTCGACTACTCCATGTTGCTAGTGATTTTATTTTCCTTCTATTAAAAGCATCAGATCCTTTAATAAATGATTGCCTGTGATTTATTTCATTGTTGTATAAATATGAGATAAACCCTTTTAAAATATTAATTACATCTTCGGCTGCTTCAATTTTAATTACATACTCTAACCATTTATCATCATAAATTTTGCAAGTAATTTCACCTTTAGATAATTCTAATTTGTAAATCCAAAATTCTTCATCCCAAGGTTCATGTACATTTAATTGTACTTCGATGTTCTTCAATAGTTCCTTAATTTCCTTATTTGATAATTTACTCATAATCTTCTCCTTCTGCCTTCTTGGTAGCATAACCATATAATAATAATTTTTAATGAAGTAAATCCGTACAAAGGAATCACTGCACATCATCATGCAGATTGCAAATAAACCTATGGATAGACAGACAATTGAATACTCAACTATCCATCCACCAAATAAATTAAAATAAATTATAAAAAGGAATCAGCAGATATACTGCCTATCTATAAATTTATTTGCATTATTTTCACAAAACATATTGCTTATATAAAAAAGTATGATATAATTAGTTTGATATAGAAATAATAATTTATATCTGATAAAAAATAAGTAAATTCAAAATACACATTTAAGGATAAGATAGTATTATTCATCCTACCCTTGTGTAAGTTCAAAACCTTACTGATTTATTACGAGGTCTCCCTCTATCCATCTTAGTAATTTGTAAATATGCTCTCAGCTTAGTGTACAAGCCATTTACAGCATATTTATAAAAAATATTTTTTTCTTCATATAACCTCTCAAGCCTTTATTCAAGCCATCTTAGACGATTTTTCAGAATCCCTTTCTAATTTTTTATGACTCTTTTTACTAGCACATTTTTTACATCTTAGCTGATTATTTGCTTCTCTTTTTACTCTCTTACCACAGTCTTCACATATCATATAACCATCATCTAAAGGTTTCTTTATATTAATATTGATATTATTAATTATTTCTTGTCCAAAAACATTCCATAAAAAAGCCATATGCAAGCTATTTGTTTTATAGGTATATTTTATTATGCTATCAATCACATCTAGTATTTCTATATTATTATTCTCTGCCCATTGTTCAAAATCTTTCCTTGCTGTCTCATAAAACATTCCTTTAAAGTCTGTTTTCTTCATGTCTTCTTCATCTTCATTTTCAAATTCTCTTGCGTATTCATCAATTTTATCAGTTGTATCTTCTTCTAATTCTAAATATTTAGTTATTGCATCTTTATTAATATCAATATTATATTGATTAAACATCAATGTTTTCATTCTAAATGCTCCAAAACCTTGTGAATAATCAAATTTTGTATTTTTAATATTTTCTATACTTTTGCAAAGTCTATCCATTACACTATTACTTATTTGTTTACATTGTAATTCTTTTTTATTTTTTGCATATTGAAAGAAATAAGGATATTTATCATTTTTAATAATTTCCTTTATATCACTCGGTAATTTTTTTATTGATAATGTTTTTGCCGAATCTATTACATCATTATTATGTGCACATAATTTTTGCATAATATCATAATATTGCATTGGATTTTCATTATTCCAAATTCTAGTCAATGTGTTACTAACCTTACCTATATTTGCCTTATGGTAAACGAACAATAAACTTTCTACAATATTATCGCCATTTATTTCTTTTGCTCCTGCTTTATCCATTTCAAAATATATAGGGTGAATATCATATTTTTTAATCATTTCTTCAGCTAAAGCAATTATCCAATCTGTTACCAAAATGAGTGCTTCATCTCCATCGACATCAAAATTTAATACCTTAGAAATTACATCATGTGTGCTTGTATAAATTCCATTTGTATTAAACCATTTATATTCACCTTTAGTTGCTCTCACATTAGTTCTTATAACATGTTCAAATGATAAGCTTGGACTTCTTAAAATGTCTAATTTAGTCTCTTTTTTATATAAATTACAGTAAACCTCATTATCTTTTAAATAGCCTTCTGGTACTTCGATACCACCAAACAACCAATCTGCAAATGCTGTTGGATCACTAAGAATAAAAACTCTTCTACTATTTTTTATTCTTATTTTACCGCTACATGCTTCTTTTTTAGCTTTAGTGATTGTTTTAGAAATTTTATCTTTTACATAAGCACTTGTAAGCATTTCTGGGTATATTCTCAAAGCTTCTTGAAAATTATTTCTATGTTCATTTTTATTTGTTGCCTTTAAGAACTCTAATTGAGATTTTCTGTCACTATGTACTTTTTTAATCAACTCTTTAAAGTCCTTACAAAGAATTTCAATTTGTTTATCTGACATATTAACTAATTGTTGAAGCATTTGATAATTTATATCCATATCTTTATATTCGTCTTCATCCTGCATACAAATATTAGCTGTGCAATTATATTCTTTAAAATTATTTTTATAATCCTCCCAATCTTTATAAAAGCTCCATAGCTTAAATTGTGACTTTGTAAAAATTATCTGAACATCATCTTCTATAAGATCCCATTCATTATCATAAATATCAGTAACTTTTGTGCTATAACCTTTTTCTTCAATATACTTAGTAAAATTAAATGGTGTTAGTAACCCCTTTATCCACGGGCAACGAACTTGTATATTCTTTTTGCTTAATGTTGGCAACATGATACCTAATCCATCAAAATGTGGTACTGGTACATCCATTGTTTTACCTTTAATTATATTCCATTCAGCAACATCAGATTTTCTTTTTTGTGTTACTTTTTTACCATTTCTTTCAAACTCTATTGTTTTTTCTACTTTATTAGTTTCTCTACTAATATAATCTACTGTCGCACTTACCATTGTTTCAAAATCATCCACCACAATACATTTATCTATATCAAATCCATCACCCCATATAGTTGATCCACTATTATTTAAACTTAAATAAGCAAGGAACTTCGAAATATTTAATGAACCTTTTTTATTAAGTTCTTTAATACTTAAACCACACATTAACGCTTTTTCACATATATCCCAAACATCCTTTAAAATCATCATGAACTTCTTTTGCCTAGTTTGTCCTGCTCCAGCAGTGAAAAAGATATAAGATTTATCATCAACTTTCAACCCATCTTTTATTATTTTTTTAATTATCAAATCATCCATATCACCAACTTTAACAGTTATAATTTTATCTGTAAAAGTACCTAATCCAAGTCCTAATGTCCTAACTAAGTTATTATCACCTATGGCAATTATATCTTTTGTTCTTATATTCTCAGATTTAACACTTCTATCTAAATCTTTATTTTTTACATACAAATCATGGATATCTTTTTTAACTTGCCTCAAGTCTTTTTCAATTTGTGAATAATATTTACTATTTTTTATTCTCTCTTTAAATATTTCACTACATTCTTCAGTCCAGTTTTCTGTTTTTAATCCTTTTTTTATTGCATTTGAATATCTTTCCCTAAATTTATATTTTCTTTGTTTAAGTTTATTTCTTTTATTACCTAATTCTTTTTCTTCATCATTTCTAACTAATCCTAATTTTACACAATACATTTTTACTTGTTTATTCATAATATAATCAATCCTTCCTTTTTCATAATTTAATTTGTATTGTTCTGACCGTAGGGAAGAAAGCGTAGCGATAGCTACAAGACTCATATCCACCTAAACTACTTATATCAACTCTATTTACGTTCTTTTCTTTTGTTTCTACCAACCTATAGCAATGGGGTTTCGGTAAACCTCAACCAACCATTCCAATAGCCTAGCCGACAAAAGAAACCACTAGGGCAAAAGAAAAACGGCTATGATGACTTTATTTAGATTTTTCAGACCTTTTGCACCCTTCAAAGCATTGGTATTACTGGTCTAGAGTACATTTAACTATATACTAAGTGAGATTTTATCAAAACCTATATACTATATTGTTTTTCACTTTTGCTCACTTCTGATATAGATAAATCCTTATATCCATTGGTATGACTATTCTAAGAACAATAAAAAGGTCTAATATTTTCTTAGATATTTTGTTTTAGTGCCTTTAGGAACGCATATTGTGTAACGATTTTCTTTTAAATAATCAGCTATTGTTTTACTTTTTATCAAATCATTAAATGTTTTTGTTCCTATGTCTAAAATATCTTTTATATCATTAATAGTTATTCTGGATTTATCCCATTGATTTTCTATCCAGTCAATTAATAATTCACCATAGTTCATTTTGTTCACCTCAACTTTTTCATCAATTATTTCTACATCATCTTTTTTGTAAATATAAGTTCCATGATTTGATGTTTTTGTAATATATCCATTATTGTTCAAGTCAATTTTAAAAGTTTTCCAATTGCAACTACCTTTATTATTTACAGACCCATATTTATCCACCAAGAATTTCTTTACTGTATTATTTAGTTTTGCATTTAAATATTCTTCATTTAACGAAAAAACAAGTGAAGTTTCGTGATGTTCAACATAACATTCTTGTCCTTTTTCATTCCAGTAATGTTCAATCTCGTCATATAATTTAGTTGTTAACATTTCAATATCATGCCTGCATCTATTTCTTACTTGTGTTTGAATCGTGATATTATAACTATCTATAATTACATATTGGACTCGGTCATCTTTTAAATCCCATCCAGTATCGTATGCTTTGTTAATTATTAACACGTCTAAATAATCTGGGTATACTTCTTTTTCTATTAAATACTGTTTCAAATCTTTTTGACTATCATCCATTTTGCTTTGAGTCCATAAAGCTTCTACCTTATAACCTGCATTAGTTAGCATTTCTTTATATTTATTGCAAGTCTTTATTTGTGTTGTATAAATAAGAACTTTCCATTTACGGTTTTTTATTTTATCTATTTTTCCATCTATACACATCCACTTTATATCGTTAATTGGATAGACTTCTTTCTTATTCCATGTCTCTTCATATTGCCTTATTTTCTTAATTTGCTCATCATTTAAAATAACGTTAAATAATTCTTCTTTTAAATCGCTCTGTCCTACTATCCCTTTATTTGCATAATATGGAGTAGCTGTTAAACAAACTAATAGATTGTTTAGTGCTAAGACTCCTAAATTATTTATTATATTTCCGTATGTTGTTTTTTCTTCAGTATCAAATTTATTAGCATAATCAAAAAGGTTATGAAATTCATCCATTATCACTAAATCGAATTGGTCATATATTAAATTTCTCAATACTTTTTTGCCCATAATCCAACCGAACTGAGCATATGTAATGACTGCTATTTTTCCTTTTTTCTCAAGAACCTTTTTTACAATATCATCATCTCTAGCATCTTTAAAAAAGTTCTTATCAAAGCCTTTTGTGATACTACTATATTTACTTAATACTTTTTCCTTAAGCATTCTAGTATCACAAATGTATAAAATTTTATCTAAATTAAAGCTTAAATTATATTTTCTAGGTATTTTTCTATTTGCATATGGATGACACCCTTCATAATTTATAAATTTTGTAGTATCATATATTAGTCCATTCTCTGCAAATATAAAATTTGTTTTTCCACTTCCTGCTGGAGCATTAAACAAATTTATAAACCCTTTTGATATCTTAATATTTTCTTTTAAAATATAATCCGTTAAATAATATTCACCTTTCATTAATATTCATCAGTCCTTCCTTCTTAGACTTTAACTTTCCTTGCCTTTAGATTGGGAAATCCTAGTATTGAAATAACCCAATCTAAATGTATATTTTAAGTGGTATTAATTAGTAAATATCATTTTTTGAACACTCATCATAGTCCCATATTTCATACTTACATGAGCGGGTATTATCGCTATATCTTGATTTTTATTTCTATAGATTAAATGATCACCACTTGTTCTAACCCATTCAAATCCTTGTTTAATAGCTAATTTCACTAAATCTTTATAATGAAATATCTTTTTATATTTTTCTTTCTCCTGTTTCTTTAATTGCTTTCTTAATTCATCCATCTTTGCATTGTGTCTATCATATTTTCTTACTGCAAATCTACTAAGTATTAATAAATCTTCGCACAAAAGGTTATACTCTTCTTGAATTTCAATCTTATTAACCTTTAAGGCTTTAACAATAGCTTCTAATCTTTTATCTGATAAGCAAACTCGTGCATATAATGTATTGAAATTAATATTATCGGATGTACTTGTATAGAGCCGTAATTCATTGTCAAATTCGTCTTTATAAGTCTTTATAGCTTTACAAGTTTCACTAGCATTTTCTTTTATTTTATCTAATGCTTCACTAAATATTTTAGATGCTTCTAAGTATTCATTTTGCCAAACTGGTAATTTTTCTACTAATTCAAACAACTCCAAATCAAAAGCATCATCAACGTGCTCTTGAAGATTAAATATATCTACTGCCGGTTTGTCTAGTTCTCTTTCTTTGAAGTTTACATGCTCTACAAGACTATCTAATGATTTGGTTAATAATTTATCCTCTAAGGAGTTAAAGGCTTTTTCCCATGTAATATTTTTTGTTATTTCTGCAATTAGCATATTTATCCTATCTTTATTCATTTTCTATTCTCCTCCTGATAATTTATTTATTTTGGGTTGGGTACACATCGTGCACCCATTTCATTTAGTTATAAAAAGGTATAGTTCCATATTCTTCTCTCAATTTTTCCTGTACTGCCCATTCAGCTTCTGAATCTAATTCAAGCATTGCTGGCCCAGAAGTACTCATCATAGCTACATGAAAATTATCACGATTCAACACATGTATTGGCTCATAAATAATATTTTCTGTTAAATCCTTTAATGTAGAATCAATAATTTTACCATCTAATACATTCCACGCATGTCTAAAGAAGTGCTTTCCATTATTAGTAGAGCAATAGCCAATTACATATTCTTCTGATATCTTTTTATCTAAATATAGATTAACTGCATTTCTGTAACAGTTTCCTACTTTAGTTCTAAATTGTTTCTTTAATTCTAAGCTTTTTTCAATATTTAATTTCATTTATAATTCCTTCTTTCATTCATTTAATATTTAATATTATTTTGATTGCTTGTACTGTTCACTATAACGGCATTTCATCTTCTTCTAATTCATTGGGTAATTCGATGTATTCGGGCATATCAATTAATTCTACTGTCTTATCTAACATTTCGGGGGCTTGTACATACCATTCTCTTCCTAGATTGTCTTTGATTAGAAAAGTATTATCATTGTGATTGCAACTAGCATTAGTAACATATAGGAAATCTTCAATAAAAACCTCTTTCCTAAATTGTTCGGGTGTTTTAACTTCTCCATTCACAACTACTGGTAATACTAAACTATCAAGCCATTCACTAAAGTATTCTCCATCTACATGACCGACTCTTTCTGTGTCCTTCCAATATCTTTTAAAAACTGTTTTACATTTTCTCATAATTTTTAACCTCTTTCATTAATTATTATTTTTTGTTGCTTGTCCTAATTATTAAAGTCCAAATAATTCCCAAACTTCATTTAAATCATTTTCCATTAGATATTTAATTGCTTCAGCTAATTGTTCAAATTCTTCATTAGTTAAAGATTTCATTTTTTCTAAAGTTTCTATACTTCCCATGTCCCATTGAACATAATCCTCATAACCACTTATAAAAAATGGTCTTGTAAATGAATTTTCATCAATCATTATTCCATTCTTACAATTTAATATTTCATTAACCTCGTCTAGTGTAAATTTTCCTTTTATTAATTTAGTATTTACTTTTCCCATTATTTTATCTCCTCTTTCATTTATTATTTTCTCTTCTTCATATTCTTTAATAATTTCTTTTATTGCTTCTGTAAAATCATTTTCCTCCATATTATCTGTTATCCATTCTGCACAAGAATAACTTCCTTGTTGACAAGAAACATAATCAACTAAATATTTATCGTTACAAATATAAACCTTTATTTCTGTACTAAGACGTTCAAAACATCTACTTCCTATTTGCTCTAATTCTAAGTTGCTATCTATTATGCTACAGGCTAATTGATCTCCAGTATTACCCCATTCATCTTGTATTAAATAGTCCCAGTCTGGGTTATAATCTTCGTTTTCCACATCATCTTCTTCTAAATTATTCATTTTTTCTAGTGCTGTATAAGAGCCACCTCTAGGCTTTATAACTTCTACTAATCCATATAAGTTGTTTTCTATATTTTCCATTAATTTATTCCTCCTAAATTCTTTCTTTAAATTTTGTTTTGTGTTAAAATTAGTTTATACATAAATTACATACATATTATTGAGTAGTTAGAGTTTGTACTATATTAAAGATACGGGAATATCTTTATGTACATTCTTTTGCTACTTTTTTAATTCCATTCAATTTAACCACTTCCTTTCAAGTTGATTACTCTACAATTTAAAGTAAATCGTCTGTTTCATCATCCGCTATCCACAGCTTAGCTTCTTCTATTTGTCCATTTTGTTCTTGATCTATTAATTTAGTTACTTTCTTAGTAAATCTATTTTCATTCTTTGGTTTTCCAATAAAGTGATGCTGATAATTTATCATTCCATTCAATACATCATTTAATATGTTTTCAAAAATACCTCCATGTTTGATTATTTTTGTAAATTTTTCATATAAATTTAATATACCACTTGCTTCTGCCAATGCTGAATATGGAAGTTGATTTGATTCAACTGCATCATCATTAAACTTATTGTTTATTACTTCCTTAATTTCATTTGTTAATTTTATTATATCTTTTTTATAATTTATATAAGAATCATTAAACATATCCGATTCATCTATACGTGTATCGGTAATTATTATTTCTTCTCCTGTATCTGGATCAGTAAATGTATCCTCATGCTCATATTCAGTTCTTTCATTATAAATTTTTATTTTTTGAATATCTAATTTCTCTAATTCTGAGAGTTGTCTTTGAAAATATTGCTCTGGCAAATTAAACATTTTGGATAGTTTAGGTAAGTGTTTTTTAGATATATTATATCTACCTTTAATCCAACCATTGATTACTTGTTTACTTATCCCAAGTTCTTCAGCTACATCTTTAAATTGTTTATTATACAAATTAACTATATATTCAAGTCCCATCATCTTCTTCACTTTTCCTTTACTCAGTATTGAAATTTCCTTAATATAAATATAATACTTTTTCAATACTCAGTCAAGTACTTTTTTTATAAAAATTATCCTCTTTGATAAATTTTATTCTCCCCCATATTTTGAGCAACAAAAAAGTTGCTACTTTTTACAACAACAATATTCTACATATAGATAAATTTAATAACACTTATTGTTTATATCTGTATAGACTCCTAGCTATGACATAATAGTATAAAGCATTTAAAACGCAATACACCTATAACTAGTATTTGAGTTATACATATTAATTTTTATAAACATATAATGTTGATTATTAATTAAATTTCCTTTATGTAAAACCTTGTTACTCTAAAAAGCAGCAACTCAATTTATGTTCTTATCATAATACATAAATTTCTTAATGTCAACAATAATTTCACATAAAATCCAAAATAATTTATAAAATGTTATTTAATTCTTGTGTTAGGATATTTTTGTTTTTAAACCAAATCTATAACTCATTTTACTTTTACATCCTCAAAATTGCATACTCAGCTCCAGCTATTTTAGCAATACATGTGTTGTCGTTATCTTCCCAAGCAACTACACATTCAAATTTTTCTTCTATAATATCCATGTCAATTCCAACTAATTGTTCAAAAGCACCCCATGCATCTTCTCCCGATGCAAAATATGCACTCTCAAAATCTGCTTCTTTTAAGTCCTTATAAAGCATGAATCCCATATCTTCCTCGTTATGTATGGCTGTATCAAGTATAAAACATGTTAGATCTAACCATTGAATTTCCTTTTGTGTTTGACTTGGTCTTTGATAATTCATAAATAATCCTTCATTTGATAATTGATTGTTTAATATTGTTTCCATAATATCATCCCATCCTTTTATACTTTATATTTTTATAAGGTTTTGTTGATTGCTTGGTTTGATTTACCTTATGATTTAATATTAAATCATAAGGTTTAAAATGTCAATACTTTTTTTAAACTTATTGATTTAATATTAAATTCATTTGATTAATTGTTAATCTAATAGTATAATTTAGTTAGAGGTGAAAACAAATGGGACTTAAAGAAGAGATTAAAGCTTATATTGTAAGCAGCGGTTGGAGTATTACCGATTTAAATACTGAATTGAATAGAATAAATGGCACTGATTCTTCTGTACAGAATTTAAGTAATAAAATTAGAAAAGCTAGTTTGAAACATTCTGAAGTTTTACAAATAGCTGAAATAATTGGTTACGATATTAAATGGATAAAGAAAGAAGAATAATTTAGGGGTGCTAGAAATGGCACTCTTATTTTTTTGCATAGAAAAAGGACTACCATTCTATTGTTAGGTAATCCTTTAAGTTTAAAATTTATACTTAGTATATTTTTTTAATAGTAGATAATAATTCTCTATTATCATGTAGCTCTTCTATTATAAATTCGTCTAGTGTAGTTCTAATTGTTTCATTTGTTTCTACTTCAGATTTCATAAAATTAGCTATATCTAGATTATCATATTTCTTTTTAATAGCTTCTGTAATTGATTTATCCCTCATAAACCTCTTTATAACTCCATCTACAAAATTTAATATTTCTTTATTAACATCACTATTCTTAAAAATTTTTGTATAGTTTTCAATTTCTATTTCTAACGGATTAATATTTTCGCTTCTCCCTATTAACTCAATTTCTTTAAATATGTGAACTAAACATCTGAAATAGCAAGCTACATAGAACATTAAACTATATTTCTTATAGAGAACACTACTTTTATTATTATATTCTAAATTATTTTTAGCATAAGTCATTACCGCAAATGGATATAGCCAATTCAAAGGTTTTTCTGGTGTTTTGTCATTAAAAATTTTAGACCATTTCTCACCATATACCATAAGTTCTCCTGATCGACTAGTTGCTGTTCCTGGCATAAAATACATTGCCGATGCGAATGCTTGGACTACTAATTTTACTTGAAGTATATTATTAAATTTATGTGAAAATAAATACCTAAATTCATTCATACCTTTGTATTTTTCCATTTCAGAAACCTTTCTAGCAATACTAGACTTATTTTGTATTTCATAAAAATAACCTAGATTCTCAAATTCTTTTACCATTTTCTTTTGAAAAATATCTAATGCAAAAAAATCCTTACCCGAAACAGAATTTTGTCTATTAGTATACTGTGTAATTTCATCTTTTTTATTTTTATCCTTTATTATTTTAACTAAAATAGTCCCTTGTTTCTGCTTTTTTTGATTCGTGCTTATTTTTCTGTATTCATTAAGTATAGTATTGGCAGTTTGACATCCATTTACTATTTGAGGCATAAAAATTTCTAATACTTTCTCCGATTCTGGTTTGAAGTCATCACAAACAATTGTAATTCCATTGTTAAAATACCAAAAATCTTTTGGCTTTTCTTTAAATGTTTTTACTATTCCTTTATTAACAGGTGTACTTTTTAAATAGTTTCTTATATTTGAATAAAATAAATATTCTTTATTTTTCATTACAAATTCAGCAAAATCCCTCAATTCTACTTCAGCTACATATGTAATATTACTTATAAAATAGTTTTTTAATATCAACTTAGAAGTTGCATTTCTATATTTTTTAGGTATGATATCTAATGACATATCTATAAAATCTTTTATTCCTTCTATATCTAAAATATGTAAAGTAACTTTATTAAATTTGCAATCAAACTCTCTTCCAAATTTATCTAGTTCAAATTCTATCTTCTCTCTCTCTTCTTTAGTGAAATTGGAATTAGTAATATAATATATTTCTATATGTTTATCTTCTTCTAAATATTGCTCAATCTTATTGCATACTTCTGGAACTAAATTATTATCTCCAACATACTTATTAGAAAATTCTATAATACGTTTCATATCTGCAATAAATTTAGCCACTCCTGCCCAATTATGGGACGTATTATATTTGGTCTGTATTATTCTAAATATTTTATCTTCTTCAAAAAATGCATCAATAGAGTTATCACTTTTCCCATCTATTTCGCACATATCGCCAATTTCACTGTCTGATTGTTCAAATAAATATTTTAATATCCACTTACAAAATAAAGTTCCCTTTTCCTTGGTATTGTCACTGTTATTTACATATTTTTCTATTTTATCTTCTATTCGTCCTATTACAACGCTTTCCATATATCCCATCACCTTTCACAAATATATTAGCCAGTAAAATTATCAGTTATAATGTACCTCCTAAATGTTTTATCATTCGTCATGTTTAGACACAATTTTACTACATCTAATTGAATTCGTCAATGTTTTTTTCGTAATCTTAAATCATAACACATATATACATGTAAATTCAACAGTATTCTTTTTAATTTATTAATTATTTTTAGCACATTGGCTAAAACCATTGAAAACACTCACTTTATATAAATTCGAACTAATATATAAGTTTCCTTAATTTGTAAATTTCATGTCTTAACTAATATTTTTAGTGATATTATCTATTAATATTGTTATATATAGACCCATTTCCAAGATATTTGAGTATTTTTAATATTCTTTTTAATTTATCGTATGAAGCCAAAATAAGCTAGAGAGTTTTTATACTGCTCCCTAACCTATAAATTGTTTATATTTTTTTAAGATTAAGTTAATAAATTTGCCACAGCACTGACATACTATAATCATATAATAAAAACATAAAGTAGTTAAACATTATTATTTCCCCAAATAATAAATTAACCAGTATTCAGGATAGCTTGCTACACCATAGCAAGTTGTCCTTTTTATTTCAGAATATAATCCTTACAGTAACATTTAAGCTTTCCATTTCCTATAGTGGCACTTCTTTTCTTCTTACTGCAATAATATCCAAACTCTAACCATTTACATTTACTACAAGTTGCATTAGCTTTCTTCATATATTCTCTTCTCTTTTTCCTTATATTTATTATTGTGCTTGTATTAACTCCAGTTTTCATATTATCAACTTCTTTCTTTGTATTTAGTTTAAGTATTTACTAGTTATTTTGATTAAACTACTTGACTATGGTTATTGCCAAGGTATTATCGAGGTCTCCCTAAAATAGAAATAATTGCACTTATAAAATAATCAAAATAAAAAAATTAACCCAATAATTTTATAAGTACAATTCTGATATTATCGAGTATAAACCCTGCCACATTAACCTATGGTCTCGGCATCACATTACCTAATTCTTAATGTATCTCAACATTAAATACATATCAAAACAAGCCTTCTCTTTATAAACCGACTTGTCCAGCTTTTCAACTGCTCTATGTAGCACTTAATTAAAAGATTTCCACTTTCCACTCCTCTTTGACATAGGATATTATATCCCTTAGCCTTAACAACCTTTGGAGAATTTCACGTAAGGTCTGACGTCACGTAATTACAAGGTAACAATATAATTACGACCGAATGTATTTCTCTTGCTTTGGCTACATTAAACCCTATGTTTTTTATAGATGGTGTCAGCTTCCATCTTACTTTTAAGTCCCCTCTTGTTATATATTTGTAAAAAAGGGTAACTTTAATAAATCATACCACTTCCATTTTTAAAATTTTTGTGGTAGACTTAATTTACAGTGATTAAGTACCTTTTTTTAATGGAAGGTATAAGAAATATTAAAACTATATTCAATTATTGTTTTAGAGTAGCTACTAATTCCAGTTAGTAGCTACTTTTTTTGTTGTTCTAAATTGCTTCATATGCCTTTTCTAGCTGTTCTAAAGCTTCAGCGTGTAATTTTGTTTACCTTTTGGATTATCATTCTCAATTAAGCCTTGTAATACCTTTATTGCCTTGCTATAGTCTCTTTAGAATCTGATATTACTACATTTATCATTGCTACACCTACTTCCTTAAATTCTTATTAGCTAACGGACTAGTCTTTAAACTCATTTCAACTATTTCTTCATCCTTAAGATTCTCTAAATACACTCTGGTAATATTTGTATTCTTATGACCTAAAATTCTACTCAAAGAATAAATGTCTAAATTATTTTTCAAACTTTGAATTGAAAAATAATGTCTTAGCGTATGAGGACTACAACGAACAGTCTCATTTATATTAGCTTTCTTACCTGCTGTCTTAACTATTCTTTCTATAGCTTCTACAGTTAACCTCTTGCACCTATAAGATAGAAATAAATACGAATCTGTATCTAATGTCTTATTAATAAAATAACTTTCTCTACAGCGTATATATCTTGCAATAAATTTTTTTGTATAAGGGCTAAATGCAACAATTCTATCCTTTCTACTCTTAGGCTCTCTTATAGTCATATGATTATCTATCATATCAGCTAGTTTGAGATTTAATAATTCCGAGCATCGTACACCTGTATCTATGAGGATGCATAAAATTGCTTTATCTCTAATAGGTAAGAATCGGTTGCCCTTATAAGTATTTAGCATTCGATTAACCTCTTCTTCTGTAAATACATTAATAATTGGCTTATTCTGTTTTAATAATTTAACATCAGATATCGGATTATCTTTAATTAGATTTTCTCCCTTTGCATATTTAAAAAATGCTTGAAGCGTCTTGATGACTGAATTAATATAAGTTGCTTTTCTCTTACTTTGCTTTAGACCTACAATATAAGTTTTAATATTTACCGTTTTAACATCTTCTAAATTCGTTATTTGAAATTTATTTTCTAAGTAGTTTATAAAATTTAAATTTTTACTTTTGTAAGTTCTTATTGTATTGGGACTATAATTTTGAATTTCCAATTCCAATACAAATTCATCTAGTAAATCTTTTAACAACAAAAAATACACCTCCATATAAATAGAGATGTATTCCGTAGTCAAAGCTATTTTTTTATCCTATACCCTTCTAAAACCCACTGTTTAAGCCAAATATCATTTATTTTACTATATGACGTGCTTGAAGTCTCTGTACATCAAGATTATGATCAATCTGTATTTCAAAATCTTGATACAGTTCTTAAACTTAAGGCATAATCTTAATTGTTTTATATAATTATGTTTAAATTATATGTTCTTTATAATACTCTATAAAAAAACTTCAGTATTAGCTCTTTTGCTATCGCTGAAGTTTCTTTATACAATATTTCTACTTTTAACTTAGAGGTTAATATTTGCTTTATATGATAATTTTTCACTTTATTTAATGTTTATAAAATTTTATTGAAGATAAACTTCGTACCTGACTATGTTATCACTCATCCTCCTAAATATTTCTTTAAAAATACTATGTAAATCATCAATAGTTATATTTTTTTCACATTCTAAAGCTTTATATAAGCTGTTTTCAATTACTTTCCTCATCTTCAATTATTTCATTCCATAAATTAACTAAATACCCATTATATCTATCATAGAGCATTCCCATCAAAGCTTGTACACTCATTCTTTCTTGATTTAATGAAATGCTTATTATTCTTTCTTGATTTAAAGGCTTGATTTTTATAACATTTCCAATACTTTCACTTTCTAATTTTAATAAATTAATAAAATCACCATTTGTATTCAAAGTTTTTAATGTATTTTTATCAATATCATTAAACTGTTCCGTTACAATAATTTTATCACTTTATATTCCCATTTTTTGGATATATTCATTTTTATTGAATCAACTAAATTAAGATCATTAATTTTATTCTCTTCTCCTAACAATTGTCCTCTATAAAAATTAAATTCATTTACAACACAAAATATTCTTCTATCTAAAGTTACCTTATTAATATTTTCTCTAAACATAGAAAAACAGCCCATATCATCACTGCACTTGGCTAAAATTAAAAATAGTTCTTTATAATCTTCACTAATTCTATTTTCAATAGTTTTGTATATATTTTTATATTTAGTATCTTTACCATAATAAATATAAACATTTCCTGAGAATTGTTCGCTACTTGATGGAGCATCAATATATGCTCTTTCTATCATAATAGCACAAGAACTTTTGGTTCCATATATTATTTTACATAAGCTATGAAAATCATTATTTAAATAGCTATTGCTAGTATCCTTATGTTGATTTACGTATTCATATCCTTCTTCATTCGATATATAATATTTCGAAATCATTTTCATCCATTTGCAGAACTATAAGAACCTTTATGTTTATTCTAGTCTTAGTTTCATTTTCAAATTTCTTCTTTATATTTTTCATAATACCCTCCATTTCGCCGCTGCCGACACAAATAGTAATGAAAAATGGTGTTGCGATTTCCACCACTTGGCAATAATACAACTGAGGAGAAGATATACTACAAAGCACGGCGAGGTGAGTCGTAGATTTCTTCACAGTATAATAACCAGTGTAAGAATCATCTTTCAAGCACAAATAAGTGGTCTAATAGACCGCACACTAATCATTGTTTTAGCTCTTTGTTAAATGTGTGATGATTCAGTCAATGTCTTCTTCCTCACAAATTATGAAAAGGAGGCTATACCAATGAAAATTGTCTATCCTATTTGTTGTGGCGTCGATGTTCACAAAACTTTTCTCGTTGCTACAATTATTACTTCAAAGGGTATTACACCACATTACTCAAAAAAAGAGATTTTCAACTTTTAACAATTCCATTCTTCAATTCAAGCAGTGGTTAATTGATAATAACTGCTTTGATATGTGTATGGAATCCACCGGAAAGTATTGGGTTCCTGTCCACAACCTTT
>Ga0302173_10000100_pt1 | contig 41894 bp, 31 predicted proteins | sample I_Fen_N3_1_FD_198785 | JGI IMG/M metagenome (GOLD analysis project Ga0302173, IMG submission 198785) | Peat permafrost microbial communities from Stordalen Mire near Abisko, Sweden - I_Fen_N3_1 | ecosystem: Environmental > Terrestrial > Soil > Wetlands > Permafrost | place: Sweden: Abisko... | reverse complement strand
TGCATAAGTCAAATAAGCATGGTGTTCTGCACGAGTTAAAGCTACGTAAAATAAACGACGTTCTTCTTCTAGTTCGCTTCTGGTGCTCATACTCATTGCACTCGGAAACAAATCTTCCTCCATACCAACTACAAAAACATGAGGAAACTCAAGTCCTTTTGCTAAGTGAATTGTCATTAAAGCCACACGATCTTCATCAGATGTATCTTTATCTAAATCTGTTGCAAGTGCGACATCTTCCATAAATTCAGATAAAGCTCCTCTTGCACCATCAATTTCTTTTTGTCCTTCAGTAAAATCTTTTAAACCATTTAAAAGCTCTTCGATATTCTGAATTTTTGCCATTCCTTCAGGAGTAGCGTCTTTTTTAAGTTCCTGAACTAAACCAGTTTTCTTAGCAACATAATCTGTAATATAGAAAGCGTCATGATTTTGATCAATTACCTGAAAATTCTGGATCATTGTAACAAAATCTTTTATTTTGTTTTTTGTTCCAGTATTTAGTTTCAAATCGATTTTATCAATATTCACCATTACTTCCCAAATCGAACGTTTATAGTGATTGGCAGCAATAGTAAGCTTTTCAACAGTTGTATCACCAATTCCACGAGCTGGATAATTAATCACACGAACCAAAGCTTCTTCGTCTTTTGGATTGATTACCAATCGTAAGTAACATAAAACGTCCTTAATCTCTTTACGTTGATAAAATGATAATCCACCATAAATTCGATACGGAATATCTCTTTTACGCAAAGCATCCTCCATGGCACGCGATTGTGCATTGGTACGATACAAAATCGCAAAAGAACCATTATGCAATTGATTTTGCATCTTTTGCTCAAAAATGGTACTTGCTACAAAACGCCCCTCTTCAGCATCTGTCAAACTACGATGTATTTTAATTTTCGAACCAAAATCATTTGCGGTCCAAACTACTTTATCCAGTTTCGTTTTGTTGTGTTCCATCACAGTATTGGCAGCTTCAACAATGTTACGTGTCGAGCGATAATTTTGCTCTAAACGAAACATAATTACGCCTTCATAATCCTTCTGGAAATTCAAAATATTATTGATATTCGCTCCACGGAACGCGTAAATACTCTGCGCATCGTCTCCAACCACACAAATATTCTGAAACTTATCAGATAAAGCCCTTACAATTAAGTACTGAGAGTGATTTGTATCCTGGTACTCATCAACCATAATATATCTAAAACGGTTTTGATATTTAGCCAAAATCTCAGGAAAACGAGTCAGTAACTCATTGGTTTTTAATAATAAATCATCAAAATCCATTGCACCAGCTTTAAAACATCGCTCTACATATTGCTGATAAATATCTCCCAATCTAGGTCTTTTCGCCATTGCATCAGCTTCGACCAATTCGGGATTATTGAAATACGCTTTTACCGTAATTAAACTGTTTTTATAATTAGATATACGTCCTAAAATTTGTTTTGGTTTATAGATATCACGATCCAATTGCATTTCTTTAATGATAGAAGAAATCAATCGTGCGGAATCCTGAGAATCATAAATTGTAAAGTTAGACGGATATCCTAAATGATCTGACTCTGCACGAAGAATACGGGCAAAAATCGAGTGAAAGGTTCCCATCCAAAGATTTTTCGCTTCAGATGCTCCCACAATATCCGAAATCCTGTGCTTCATTTCACGAGCGGCCTTGTTCGTAAACGTAAGCGATAAAATATTGAAAGCGTCAATTCCTTGCGCCATCAAATAAGCAATTCTAATAGTTAAAACACGGGTTTTGCCTGAACCTGCGCCAGCAATAATAATCATTGGCCCGTCTTTTTTTAGAACAGGTTGTCGTTGCGCCTCATTGAGCTGGTCAATGTACTTTTGCATGAAATTTTTCTCCATATGATGCAAAAATAAGAATTAATGATTGAAAAAGCTACTAAGATTCTGAGGTTCTGAGATGCTAAGTTTTTTTCTTTTTTTGAAGCCAAAAAATAGGCATTTTATTGAAGATGGTTTCCCGCTTTCGGCTATATCTCTCCATTTCATTACGAGGATAGCGCCTCTATCGGGGCTACAAACAAACAATTGGCATTTTAAAAATATTCTATCCTCACTAGCCGTTGGTTTTAACCAGCGGAATAATCGAACGAACTCTTCGGCTCTAGCCAAACTTTGTGATTTTGGCTAAAGCCATATATATTTAATCTTGAAGAACGTTGGTTAAAACCAACGGCTATTTAATATGTTTTAAAAATTCTTATATGATTTAGAATATTAAAAAAATTATTGACGATATATCTTATAACTTCCTATATCACTTACAGCGTTCAAAAAGACTACTTATAAAAAACATCGTATGCAAATCGTATTAAAATTCCAATTACTACCACTAAAAAGAAAATTCTAATAAACCCGTTTCCTTTGCTAATGGCCACTTTTGCACCAAGCCATCCACCAAGTCCATTACTTATAGCCATTGGAATTGCAATTGACCAAATGATTTTTCCTTTAATCATAAACAAACAAATCGAACCAAAATTAGTTGCCAGATTTACCATTTTAGCATTAGCCGAAGCATGCAAAAAATCAAAACCTAAAAGTGCAATAAACGCAACTACAAAAAAACTACCGGTTCCTGGGCCAATAAACCCGTCGTAAAAACCAACAATTATACTTATTACAACTGCATAAATTATTTGTGTCGTGGCCGAATGATCTTTTGCAACATGCTGTCCAAAGTTCTTTTTAGCATATGTATAAATAAATAGCAATGACAAAACGACCAACAAAAGTGGTTTCATAAAATCATTACTTACCATAGTCAATAAAGTAGAACCCAAAAACGCCGACGGAACTGCCAAACACATCATTATTAAAAGCAATTTCCACTGAATCACAACTTTTTTCAAATATTGAAAAGCCGCAAAAGCTGTTCCGCTAAAAGCTGGTAATTTTAAAGTTCCAATTACAGTAGAAACCGGTAGATCAGGCAACAGAATTAATCCCATTGGAGTCTGAATTAATCCGCCTCCACCAACAATAGCATCAATAAATCCTGCAGCAAAAGCAGCCAAACAAAGAAAAAGTATTATGTATGAATCCATTAAAAGTAAATTTCGATTCTTAAAAAAATAAGTTGCAAAAGTAAAGTATCCGTTTTGTTTATTACCAAAAATTTAAAACGGATTTCTCGACAAAAAGTATATTTTTGTTGAAAAATTTACCCAAATGGATTACACAAGAATTATAGAATTAGCCAGTTATACTTTACCAGCCATTGTTACAGGATTTGTAGCGTATCGTTTTTTTGAATTACACATTAAAAACAATGATAGAAAACGTGCTTTTTTATTGAATAGAGAATATCAAAAGCAATCTTTACCAATACGTTTACAAGCTTACGAACGCATGACTTTATTCTTGGAACGTGTCAATTTGACTAAATTGTTAATTAGAATTTCGCCAATTTCTAATGATAAAAACGATTACGTAAACTTTTTAATAGAACAAATCGAACAAGAATTTGAACATAATTTAACGCAGCAAATTTATATGTCTGATGAATGTTGGACAATCATCACAACTACAAAAAACTCGACGATACAAATTATCAGAAAAGCCGCTATGAGTGATCGTGTTGATAGTGCTGACAAACTTCGCGAAGTAATTCTAAATGATTTATTAGAAAAACAATCTCCAAGTAATGCCGCGTTGGGGTATATTAAAAATGAGGTTGCTGAATTGTGGTAACACATTATTTCAGATTGTCGATTTTTAGGTTTTAGATTCACGCTATGTCAATCTAAAATCTAAAATTTGAATTCTAAAATTACCTATTATCACTCATAACTTCAGATTTATTCTGAGCATATTCGTAGCCCTGCTCCCACCATTCTTTCATCACTTCTTTATTAAAAATAAGTGCATTATCAGTCAATTTAGTTGGTGTGTAATATAAGTTAAGTTTCACATTCTTGTTGTTTGCCATCAGTTTTCCTATGGCAATATCATGTTTTTCAACCTGATCTAATGCTATTCTAAACAAATCAATCATTAGAGAAAACGGATTTTTGCCAATAACGGTTTTGTCCATATTCACCTCTGTTTCTAAGATAATTACGTCTATTTCTGTAGCTCCTCGATTAATAGCTTCTCGAATTGGCACCAAGCTCGAAAATCCTCCGTCTCCATATTCGTAATTATTTTTCTCGACCAAACTCATAAACGGAACATAATTACTTGAAATCCAAGACCAATCACAAAACTCTTCATAAGTACAATCTTTTACTGATTTGTATTCTGCTTCATTTTTCGTGAAATTAGTTACTGTAATTACAACATCATTTTTTAGTTTTTTAAGTTTGTTGAAATCCGAAATAGAAAAATTATTTCGAATATATCTCTTCAGTCCTTTGCTTTCGCCAAAGGTCCTCTTTCCTTTAAAAAACTGACGTAATACGTTGAAGTGATTAATAGTTACTATATCTACTCCATCTTTAATTTTGATTACAAAAGGACAAATATTAAAAATACTTGCCATCGTAACATTTGTATAAACTGAGTGGATTTTTTTTATATGACCCAATGCTAAATGCGGAATAAGTAAACTTCCGGTAGAAGTTCCCAAAAACAAATCGTATTCGTGATTTTTTTCTTCTATTAGATATTGCGCTACACCACCGGCAAATGCGCCTTTACTTCCTCCACCAGAAATAACCAATGCTCTCATATACTTATTGTAGGTTTTTATTTTATTTTTAAGAGAGAAAAGAAAATATAAGAAAGAATAAAGACTTATTATAATCATTAAATCTTTGCTCTAATTCCTTACATCGTTCTTCTTGCCTCAATCCTCTTTATTCTATTCTCTTTTATTCTATTCTCTTTTATTCTATTCTCTTTATTCTTTCAACAAACGATTCAATTGAAATTGTTCATCGGGGTTCAAATTAGGCAAAATTCTCTCAAACGAAGCACGTAAATCTGATTTTTTTAATAAGATTCGAATTGTATCTCTACCAAATTTTGAAAATTGCCACATATGATGCGTCGTCGCATTTACTAAATTAGACAACACTTGGTCGTTAATAATTTTAAAAGCAATTAATTTCTCAAGTGCATTTTGTCGTGTTGTAGCCTCATATTTTGTCGACGAAAATGCGATTAATTCTGAAACTAAAGCTTCGGAATTATCACTGTAATTTGGAGTTGTTAATGCTAATGAAAGCCACAGCGTTCGAAGATTATAATCGTTAAAACCAATCCATTCTTTAGATTTATTTAAATACTCTACTCGACGATCTGGAAAATTTTTCCATAAATAATACAATGCAATTTCCTGCGTCTGATACGATTTATCATTTAATAAAGTTTCGTATTCCGTTCTAAAATCTTCAGGAATTTTAGCCAGCGAACCTGCAACAGCTTGTCTAACTTGCAAATTGTTTGTGTGTAAAGCAATTAATAATAATTCTTTCTTTGCTTCGTATTTCTCAACTTCTAACTGATTGACAATCGCTTCTTTTACCGAAAAATAAACATCAGATTCTAAGGTCTTTTTAAAGAAATCTTCTTTTTCTGCCAAAGGGGCTTTTTTTAATTTATCAACTTCTAAACGAACCTGAATTAACTTGTTTTTACTCAACAAAGTATTTGCAGTTGGTGTATCAAATACCGTAGATTCCAACCAGGTTTTCTGAAACTTTTCTAAATCAAAATCAGATACTTTTCTAATCTCATCAAAGAAATTTTGAGTATTTACAGTTTGGTAAGCATATTTTTTCAAATAACTTTTTATGGCTTTTTTGAATGCTTTATCTCCAATTGATTCATGCAAAACAAACAACGCCCAAGCGCCTTTTTCGTAAAAAGTAAGCGAACTCGCTTTTGCATTCAAAACTGGAATTGAATCTGTTCTGGAAGCAAATTTTATCTGTTGTGCTGTATCATATAACTTAGAATAAAAGAAATCATTACCATAAATATCTCTTTCAGCCAAAGCAGCAAAATAAGTAGCAAAACCTTCCTGAAGCCAATGATGCGTGCTGCTCTCCGCAGTAATTAAATCGCCAAACCAATGATGCGCTAATTCGTGCGCATCGACATTGGTGTAATTACGATCTTCAAAACCAATAGAATCTACAACGTAGCGTGTCGCAAAAAGTGTCGATGTTGTGTTTTCCATTCCTGCATAAAGAAAATCTCGAACCGGAATTTCTCTGTATATTTTCCACGGGTATTTTACTCCAATTTCTTTTTCCAAGAAATCAAAAATGCGTTTAGAGTATCGATATGTTGGTTCAAAACGATTGGTATCTTTATTTTCTAAATAATATTCTAACGGAATTTTCGATTTAGATTTTAATTCTTTCTTATCATATTTTCCAACAGCAAGCATTAATAAATAAGAACTCATTGGTTTTTCCATTTCATACTGCCAATAAATCAACTCTCCTATTGTATTTTTTAGCTTTAAAACGCCATTAGAAACCACCTGATATTGTTTATCATATGAAATACCCAAATTAAAAACCACCTTTTCGTTGACATCATCAAAACTTGGAAACCAATTACTTGTATATCTTCCTTGTCCTTGCGTCCAAATTTGAACCTCTTGATTTTCTATATCTACAAAATACAACGCTTGCTTTGGTTTAACCGAATATTGAAAAGTCAAATGATTCTCTCCTTTTTGAAAATTATCAATGATTTGCAATTGTTTACCGGAATTAACAAAAACGACGTCTTTATTATTAATTTGAACTTTAGAGAATTCCATATTTTTGGCATCAATCTTAATAGTATCAATTGGTTTTAAAACCTCAAATTGATAATCGACTGAACCAGAAACTGATTTTTCTTTGGCATTTAATGTCAATTGCCCCGTAACCGATTTAAAGTCGACAAATTGAGTTTGTTGCGCAAAAAGACAAGTAGTAAAAAATAGAAAGATGTATTTCATTAAAATAAATTTGAAGGCAAAATTCAAAGTTACAAAGGTTTCAGCAACAAATCGAATGAAATTTGTAAGTTTACCTCAGAAAATTAAAACATCGTGTCAATACCAAACAAAGCCTTATTTAACTGGAGCAGCGGAAAAGATTCTGCTCTGGCTTTATACAAAATTCTACAAAATCCAGATTTTAAAATCGAATGTTTATTAACCAGCGTTAACCAACAATTTCAACGAATATCGATGCATGGTGTACGTGTTGAACTTTTAGAAGCGCAAGCAAAAAGTATTGGTTTACCTTTAAAAATAATGCAGATTCCAGAAATGCCAACGATGGAGGTTTACGAAAATATAATGACAGAAACCTTGATGGACTTAAAAAATCAGGGCATTACACATTCTGTTTTTGGAGATATTTATCTGGAAGATTTACGAAAGTACCGCGAAGATCAATTGGCCAAAATTGGTTTTGCAGGCATTTTTCCACTTTGGAAAATTCCCGCCCAAGATTTAATTCACGAATTTATTTCGCTTGGTTTTAAAACCATTGTCGTTTGTGTAAATGAACGTTATTTAGACAAAAGTTTCGTTGGTCGAATTATCGATCACGATTTTATTAATGATTTACCGGATAATGTTGATGTTTGTGGCGAAAATGGCGAGTTTCATACTTTTACTTTTGATGGACCAATTTTTTCTGAGCCAATCAATTTTGAAATTGGAGAAATTGTTTATCGAAAATATGAAAAACCAAAAAATGAAGATTCATCAAATACAGCATGCGATACTAGCACAAGCGATGCTTTTGATTTTGGATTTTGGTATTGTGATTTAATCTAAAAGTTTGCCACGAATTTCACAAATTAACACAAATCAATTCGTAAAAATTCGTGAAATTCGTGGCGAAAAACACTTCGACTTCGCTCAGTGTTACACAACAAATAATATTATTCTTCAGAATACATCGCAAGTAAATTCGTAACCGTATTCCAGTTTCGAATTGTTGCGGTTACGTTTAGTTTTTTCTCTATATATTTTTGGTCAAAACGAGTTTTTCCTGCACCAACGGCATATTTAATAAAAATTCTATTACCATCAATGCTTGCTTCATCTGGTTTAAACTGGCTGATTTTAAGATCATTTATGTTCTCACTTTTAAGCGCAATTGACACAAAAGCTACATATAGTTTTTTAGTGTCTATTTCTTTCTCTTTCAAGAACGGACTGTTTTTAAAACACAATTCCAAATCCTCTTTTGTAATAACAATAGTTGGAACTTCGTGTCCAAAAATCTTAAAAATTTCCTGCTTGATCATGAAAGCAACTTTCGACACACTTTCTTCATCTGTATCAACAAAAACATTTCCGGATTGAAGATAGGTTCTCACATTTTGAAAACCAATATTTTCCAACATCGTTTTCAAGGCTTCCATTTTCATCATATTGTGGCCAGAAACATTGATTCCTCGTAAAAGAGCTAAATGTGTTATCATTTTTAAAAATTTTATGCCTCAAAGATATTATTTTCTGAACTTTAAATTCTCTCATTTTCAAAATTCCTAATTAAAATCTATCTTCGCTATTTGAAAGAAAATAGAAGAAAGAAGATAGATTAGAATCTTAATTCTCCGCTCTTTATTCTTTTATCTAGAAAATCTAAAATCATCAATCTAAACTCTAAAGTAATTTAATGTCTAACAATCTCCTTGAAACTCCAATTGAATACTTAAAAGGTGTTGGCCCAAGTCGCGGTCAATTGCTTCGTAAGGAATTGGGTATTCATAAATACAGAGATTTAGTCAACTTTTTCCCAAACAGATATATTGACAGAACACGATATTATAAAATCAATGAACTTCAAAACACGGGAGCCGAAGTTCAGATTATTGGTAAAATCATCAACATAAAAACTGTTGAATTTGCTAAAAACAAAAAAAGATTGGTTGCCACTTTCGTAGATGATACGGGACAAATAGACTTAAATTGGTTTCAAGGACATAAATGGATTCGTGAGAGTTTAAAGCTTAATGAGGTTTGTGTGATTTTTGGAAAATGCTCACTTTACGGAAGCCAATTTAGTATGGCGCATCCGGAAATCGAATTGTTAAGTGAACATGAAAAAAGCCTGCGCTCTGCTATGCAACCCGTTTATCCTTCGACAGAAACACTAACGAATAGAGGAATTTCGAACAGAACTATTAATAAGTTAATGGAACAATTGTTCCTTGAAACTCAGGCTTTGTTTACCGAAACCTTTCCTTCTTACTTAATTGAAGAATTAAAACTGATTTCGAAAAGGGCCGCTTTATTCAACATACATTTTCCTAAAAGTACAGACGTTTTAGCGAAAGCGCAGTTTCGATTAAAATTTGAAGAACTATTCTTCATTCAATTGCAATTGATTACTAAAAACCTAATTCGGAAACATAAAATAAAAGGACATCCGTTTACAAAAGTGGGTGAACTTTTTAATGAATTTTATCAAAATCATTTGCCTTTTAAGCTAACCAATGCCCAAAAAAGAGTAATTAAAGAGATTCGTTCAGATATGGGGAGTAATGCCCAAATGAATCGATTATTGCAAGGCGATGTTGGTTCGGGAAAAACGATTGTCGCTTTTATGAGTATGCTTTTGGCAATAGACAATGGTTTTCAGGCTTGTTTAATGGCTCCAACAGAAATTCTTGCCAATCAGCATTTTATTGGTTTATCAGAACTGGCGCAAACCTTAAATCTTAATATAAAAATTCTAACAGGCTCAACCAAAATCGCAGCCCGAAGAATTATTCACGAAGAACTCGAAAACGGAAGTTTGCATATCTTGATAGGTACACATGCTTTATTGGAAGATAAAGTGAAATTTCAGAATTTAGGTTTAGCTGTTATTGATGAACAACATCGCTTTGGTGTTGAACAAAGATCAAAATTGTGGAAGAAAAACGAAATTCCTCCTCACGTTTTAGTGATGACTGCTACTCCAATTCCAAGAACTTTAGCCATGAGTTTATACGGTGATTTAGACATTTCTGTAATTGATGAATTACCTCCAGGAAGAAAACCAATTCAAACAGTACATCGTTTTGACAGTAACCGATTGAAAGTTTGGAAATTTCTTCGAGATGAAATTGCTCTTGGAAGACAAATTTATATTGTTTATCCGTTAATTCAGGAATCTGAAAAAATGGATTATAAAGATTTAATGGACGGTTACGAGAGTATTTCTCGTGATTTTCCGTTGCCACAATATTCGATTTCTATTTTGCACGGAAAAATGAAACCGGCTGAAAAAGATGCCGAAATGAAACGTTTCTCCGAAGGAAAAACAAACATCATGGTGGCTACAACGGTAATTGAAGTTGGTGTAAATGTACCCAATGCCAGCGTTATGATTATTGAAAGTGCAGAACGTTTTGGTTTATCGCAACTTCATCAGCTTCGTGGTCGTGTTGGTCGTGGTGCCGAGCAGAGTTATTGCATATTAATGACAAGCCATAAATTAAGCGACGATAGTAAAACCCGAATGGGAACTATGGTACAAACCAATGATGGTTTTGAAATTGCCGAAGTCGACCTTAAACTTCGTGGTCCGGGCGATTTAATGGGAACACAACAAAGTGGTGTTTTAAACCTTCAAATTGCAGATATTGTGCGTGACCGAGATATTCTGGGTTTAGCTCGAAATTATGCTATGAAAATTTTAAAAGAAGATGGTCCGTTACAAAAACCAGAACACGCGATCTTAAAAGCTGTTTTTATCGAATTAACCAAAAAGAAAAACATCTGGAATTATATTAGTTAAATTTGATATATAAAGACCCTAGATTGCAAAATTGCAAAGTTTTTTTCCACTCCACATTAAACCATCGTAAACAAAATCAGTCCAATCTTAGTCATAATTTAAAACTTGTACGTACAAATGTTAAATAAATAAGACTTAGCTCTTTCGATTTCGCTTCAAAAAGTTAAATTTGTGAGCTTACTAAATATATACCCAAAAATACATTTACCTCAATTTTATGAAAGTAAAAAACCTAGTTTACGCCCTATTAATCATTGTAATAGGAGGATTTATTGCCTACAGAGTCGTATCGAACAAAAATAAAAACGACGAATCTAAAAAATCCGGAGACAAAGGAGCTCCAATAACAGTTAACGGAATTGTAGTAAAAACTTCTACTTTTGATAATAATCTATCTTTAACAGGATCTATTGAAGCAAATGAACAAGTAGAAATTCATAGCGAAGTTTCTGGAATTGTTGAAGGAATTTACTTTAATGAGGGCAGTAATGTAAACAAAGGTCAAGTACTTTTTAAAGTAAATGATATTGAATTAAAAGCACAACTAAGACAAGCTACAACAAGAGAAGGTTTGGCTGCTGAAAACGAAAGAAGAGCCAAATTACTGCTTCAGAAAGAAGCTATTAGTCAGGAAGAGTTTGATGTTGCAAAAGCAGATCACGCATCAGCGCAAGCACAAAGCCAATTAATAAGAGCTCAAATCGCAAAAACATCTGTAAAAGCACCTTTTTCAGGAAAAATTGGTTTGCGTTCTATTTCACCTGGAACCTATATTACACCAGCAGTTTTGGTAGCAAAATTAGTAAACACAGGAAAATTAAAAATTACTTTTTCTATTCCTGAAAAATATGCTTCGCAAGTAAAAACAGGTTCAACTATAGAATTTTCTGTTTCTGGTTCAACCAAAGTTTATACAGCAAAAATATATGCTATAGAACCTGAAGTCGCCGTTGCGACTCGTACATTACAAATTCGTGCAATTGCAGATAATACTGACGGAAAACTATTTCCGGGAACCTTTGCTGATATAAAATTACCTTTAAACATTATTAAAGACGCGATTGTTATACCAACAGAAGCTATAGTTCCGGTACAGGGCGGTAAAAAAGTTTTTATTTCTGATATGGGCAAAGCCAAAGAAGTTATGGTTGATGCTACCACTAGAACAGATGCTTCGATATTAGTTTTATCAGGTTTAAAAGCTGGCGATACTTTAATAACAAGTGGTGTTATGTCTTTAAAAAACGAAGCTCCTGTAAAAGTTAAAGTAAAATAAGTTTTGAAATTTGAGTTATGAATTATGAGTAAGGAGTTAGAAAATTCTATATTCTATATTTTATATTCTTAACTCTAACAATCTAAAATCTAAAATCTCACATGAGTTTATCAACCACAAGTATAAAAAGACCTGTTTTAACGATTGTACTGAATCTTTTAATTATTCTATTCGGTTTCATTGGTTATACTTTCTTGGGCGTTCGAGAATTTCCTTCGATCGATCCTGCGCAGGTTTCTATTAGAACAAATTATACAGGAGCCAATTCTGACATTATAGAATCTCAGATTACAGAACCTCTCGAAAAAGCTGTAAATGCCATCGACGGAATTCGAAATATTACCTCTTCAAGTAATCAAGGAAGTAGTAATATTACCATCGAATTTAATCTGGATAAAGATTTAGAAGAAGCTGCAAACGATGTTCGTGACAAAGTTTCGCAAGCAGTTCGAAGTTTACCACAAGATATTGATGCGCCGCCAGTTGTATCTAAAGCGGATGCTGATAGTGAAGCAATTATTTCGATGACAGTTCAAAGTGATACCAGAAGCGCTTTAGAACTTAGCGATTATGCTGAAAATGTTATTTCGCAACGATTAGAAACGATTCCGGGTGTAAGTGCCGTTCAAATTTGGGGGCAAAAACGCTATGCCATGCGTTTGTGGATTGATCCTGTAAAATTAGCCGCATATGGCTGTACCGTTGCCGAAGTTCGTGATGCATTAAATGCACAAAATGTCGAATTACCATCAGGAAAACTAACGGGAAATAATACCGAACTTACTGTAAAAACTATTGGAAACCTTTCTAAACCAGAGGAATTCAACAATATCATCATTCGTACCGACGGAGATAAAATCGTTCGCTTGAGCGATATTGGTGGTGCGGAATTAGGACCAGAAAATTTAGAAACAAAATTAAGTCAATCAGGATTACCATTAATTGGTTTAGCAATTGTACCCATGCCGGGCGCCAATTACCTGGATATTTCGAAGGAGTTTTATAAAAAATACGAAGCTTTACAAAAAGATCTTCCAAAAGATATCAAATTAAATATTGCACTTGATAATACTATTTTCGTAAAGAAATCAGTTCTTGAAGTTGCTGAAACTTTGGGTATCTCTATTATTTTGGTAATCATCATTATTTATTTATTCTTTAGAGATTGGGCAATTGCCTTTAGACCTCTAATCGATATTCCCGTTTCATTGATTGCTACGTTTTTTATCATGTGGCTTTTTGGATTCTCTATCAATGTATTGACATTATTAGCGATTGTTTTAGCAACCGGTTTGGTGGTTGATGACGGAATTGTAGTTACCGAAAATATCTTTAAAAAAGTAGAAGAAGGAATGTCGCCAATCGAAGCGGCAATCAAAGGTTCTAATGAAATTTTCTACGCTGTAATTTCCATTTCAGTAACACTTGCTGCTGTGTTTTTACCTGTAATTTTCTTAGAAGGTTTCGTAGGACGACTCTTTCGGGAATTTGGAGTTGTGATTGGTGCCGCCGTATTAATCTCTGCCTTTGTATCCTTGACTTTAACTCCAATGTTGAATGCCTATTTAATGAAAGGCGGCGAACAAAAGAAATCTAAATTCTATGTTAGAACTGAGCCGTTTTTCGAAAAATTAAATAGCGGTTATGCCGATTCGTTAAAACGATTCATGGATAAAAAATGGATTAGTTTTCCAATTTTAATTGCATGTTTTGGATTGATTTATTTATTTTTTACCATACTTCCAAAAGAAACTGCTCCGTATGACGACCGTAGTTCTGTAACAATGAGAATGACAACTCCTGAGGGATCTTCGTATGAATACACAGATCGCTTTATGCAGGAAATCTCAAGGTTAATTGATGATTCGATTCCGGAGAAAAAAGTGAGTTTGGTGATTACATCTCCCGGATTTAGTTCTAATTCTGTAAACTCAGGATTGGTAAGGCTTACCCTAAAAGATGTTGACGAAAGAAAAGCATCTCAAAAAGAAATTGCTGAAAAATTAACCAAGTGGACTAAAAAATACCCAAGTGCCAAAACTTCTGTAACACAACAACCTACAATTGCTGTAAACAGACGTGGAGGACTTCCAATTCAGTATATTATACAAGCGCCAACTTTTGAAAAACTTAGGGAAAAAGTTCCGGTTTTTATGGATGAAGTTGGAAAAAGTGATGTATTCTCGACAACAGATGTAAACTTAAAATTTAATAAACCCGAAATAAACGTAAGCATCGATCGTGCAAAAGCCGAAAGCTTAGGAATTTCAATTATCGATATTGCTCAAACTTTACAGCTTTCTCTAAGCGGACAACGTTTTGGCTATTTTATTAAAAACGGAAAACAATATCAGGTCATTGGTCAATTTGATCAAAAAGACAGATCTAAACCTCTGGATTTAACTTCGATGTTTGTAAAGAATAAAAAAGGCGAATTGATCCAAATGGATAACGTTGTAAATGTCGAAGAACAAAGTAATCCGCCACAATTATATCACAACAACCGCTATATGTCGGCAACAGTTTCTGCTGGTTTAGCACCGGGAAAAAGTATTAGTGACGGTATTGCAGAAATGGATAGAATTAAAGCTAAAGTTTTGGACGAAAGTTTTACAACTGATTTGAGTGGAGAATCTCGGGATTTTGTCGAAAGTAGTTCGAATACTTCTTTTGCTTTTGGGTTAGCATTGCTATTAATTTTTTTAATTCTTGCAGCTCAATTTGAGAGTTTTATCGATCCTCTAATTATCATTTTAACAGTGCCAATGGCGGTTGCGGGAGCTTTATTCTCGTTATGGTTATTCAATCAAACCTGGAATATTTTTAGCCAGATTGGAACCGTAATGCTTATTGGACTGGTAACTAAAAATGGTATTTTGATTGTCGAATTTGCCAATCAGTTACGAGAGCAGGGAAAACCAAAATTAGAAGCTATTTTAGAAGCATCAGAAGCACGTTTACGTCCAATTTTAATGACAAGTTTGGCGATTGCTTTAGGAGCTTTACCAATTGCAATGTCGCTTGGAGCAGCATCTACAAGTAGAATTGGAATGGGAGTTGTAATTGTTGGAGGAACTATTTTCTCATTAGCATTAACACTTTTTGTAATTCCTGCTATTTACTTTATGTGGTCTAAAGAAAGAAAGCATTATCCTGAATTTGACCATATTGACGAATACGAAAGAGAAAGTAAATAATTTATTAGCTACAAATTCATGAATTGTAAATACTTCAATTCGTGAATTTTGGGCCAAAGAAAACCTAATATGAATACTAAAATTTTATTCCGCACTTTAATATTTTTCTTCTTGTGCTTTGCAAAAGTAAATGCGCAGGAAGTTCTAACTATTGAAGATGCTATGAAAATAGCTTTAGAAAATAATTTTGAAATTAAAATCGCTAAAAACAATTCAAAAATTAGCGATACCAATGTAACTATTGGAAACGCTGGAATGTTGCCAACAGCAACGGCTTCGATTACGGATAATAATAGCGTTACCAATTCGTCGCAAACACGTCAGGACGGAACTTCAACATCATTGAATAATGCCAAAAACAACAGTTTAAATTACGGCGTAAGTTTAGGATGGACCGTTTTTGACGGAATGAAAATGTTTGCAAAACTAGATCAGTTAAAAGAATTGCAAAAACTTGGAGATTCTGAATTAAAAAGAACTGTTTTAGTTAAAATTGGCCAGGTAAACAGTGCTTATTACGACTTGGTGCAACAGCAACAGCAATTGTCAGCATTGGATACTACGATCGTAATTTCTAAGCAAAGATTAACATTGGCGCAAAACCGATTCAGCATTGGGAAAGCCTCAAAACTTGAAGTTTTAAATGCTCAGGTTGACTTAAACTCAGATCAGGTTGCGTTATTAAGACAAAAGGAATCTTACGCAAATGCCAAAATTTTATTGAATCAATATTTAGCTCGTGATCCAAAAATAAATTTTACGGTAACCAAACATGTTACTGTAGACAGCAAATTAGTTTTGGTTGATCTAATGGATTTGGCTCAAAAACAAAATCCGGCACTAGAATCGCAAATAATCAACAAACGTATTGCAGAACTGCAACTTAAACAGGTAAAAGCAGATCGTTACCCGATTATAAACTTGACTTCTGGATACAATTTTAACGAAAATCAATCAAGTTTAGGTTTTACAAGTTCATCTTCGTCAAAAGGTTTTAATTATGGTTTTAATGCTTCAATAAATGTATTTGATGGATTAAATCAACATCGAAATGAAAAGGTTGCAAAATTGCAAATTGAGAACTCTCAAATTGCAATAGAACAGCAAAACATGATCCTGAATACGCAATTAAGTACTGCTTTTCAAACCTATCTTACGAACTTAGAATTAATTAATTTAGAAGAAGATAATGTCGTAATTGCTAAACAAAATTTAGATATTACATTAGATAAATTTAGAATTGGAACTATAACCACGCTTGATTTTAGAACTGCTCAGTTAAATTACGTAAATGCAAAAGTACGTTACAGCAACGCTCAATTTGAGGCAAAATTATCTGAAATTGCTTTAAAAGAATTGGCAGGAAATATTAATTTTTAAAGTAAATTTGTTTAAAACTTACTTTAATGATTTCGTACAATACCAAAGACTGGTTTACATTTATTTTCCATTTTCATAAATCTGATACGGTTAGAAAACTATTCCCTATCATGATTGCGATAGCATTTTATTCTGCGATAGTTGGTTATCTTGAAATTTACTATTTTAAAATTGGAAAAAATGATTACATCCACAATATTCCAATTATGCATGGAATGTTAGGTTTTGTAATTTCGTTATTGTTAGTTTTTAGAACCAATACAGCTTACGATCGCTGGTGGGAAGGACGAAAATTATGGGGAGGCCTTGTTAATAATAGCCGAAATTTGGCTATTAAACTTTCGGCAATGCTGAAAGATGAGAACGATCGAAAATTCTTCAGAAAAATCATTCCCACTTATGCTAACGTTTTACACAAACATTTGCATGACTCTGAAACGAGCAGACAACTTTTTGACGATGTAGATTTAGAAATTGATCATCATAAACACAAACCCAATCAGGTTAAACGAATGATGTTTCATAAGATCAATGATCTTTATGACGCAAATAAAATTACCGGAGAACAACTTATTATTCTAAACGACGAATTACAAGCTTTTACAGATATTTGTGGTGCGTGTGAAAGAATTAAAAATACACCAATTCCTTACTCTTACAGTGCTTTTATAAAAAAGTTTATCTTCTTTTATACCATGACACTTCCTTTTGGTTATTCTGTAAGTTTAGGATATCTCGTTGCTCCCGTCGTTGTTTTTATTTTTTATGTACTGGCCAGTTTAGAGCTTATCGCCGAAGAAATTGAAGATCCATTTGGTGAAGATGAAAATGATTTACCCACAAAAAAGATAGCCGAAAACATCAAAAAACATGTCGAAGAATTGATTTAATAAAACGTTAAATCTAAGTTTGATATAATTATTTTGATTAAATTTAAAGTCTTCACTAAAAATTTAATCGCAATGAATAATCAACGTGTTTTAATTCAACCGCCTCATTTATCGAATGAAAAATCATTAAAAACGCTTGTAGAAAACAGAAGTGTTTACACCTTGAATCATTGTGAATTAAACTTGTTTGAAACCTACGAATCATCTGAACTAGTTCCGCTAAAATTTAACGATTTTGTGGTGACGAGTATGTTAAGAGGTAAAAAAGTGATGCATCTTTTTGATGAACCCGGTTTTGATTATTTGCCGGGAGAAACCGTAGTTATTCCGTCGAATGTTGAAATGAAAATTGATTTTCCCGAAGCTTCAAAAGAAAATCCTACACAATGTCTCGCACTTGCCATAGACAAATCTAAAATTACAGATACTTTAAATTTCTTGAATGAACGTTATCCAAAAGAAGGAAGCGATGCTTATTGGCAACTAAATTATCAGAATTATTTCTTTTATAACAATGTTGATCTTGCCACAACAATAAGTAAATTGATTAAAGAATGTATGAGCACTTCGATTACTAAAGATGCTTTAGCAGATTTGACATTACAAGAATTATTAATTCGAATTATTCAAACACAAACCATCAAATCAATCGACGAAGGAATTAGCATTCAATCGAATAATCCAATTTTTGAAGTAACTGAATTTATCAAACTGAATTTAAAAGAAAATATAAATCTTAAAAGTTTGAGTGATAAAGCTTGTATGAGCACAGCATCATTCTACCGTTTTTTTAAACGAGAATTAGGCATGAGTCCGATTGAGTATGTTTTGAATGAAAAAATTAAACATGCCAAAAAACTACTTAGAAATCCCGGAATTCAAATTAACGAAGTCTGCTATTTATCCGGATTTGAAGATGCTAATTATTTCATCCGTTTATTTAAGAAACACGAAGGAATTACTCCAAAACAATATCAGTTATTGTATATTAATTAGTTTTTAGACATAAAGGTTCAGAGAGGCAAAGGGACAGAGGTTTATTCACAGTTCTAGATGTAATTTTTGTCATTTCTCCCTTTGGTCGAAATGACACGCGTAACTCGATAAAGATTAGCGATTTTCTTTGCGGAATTACTAGTGTGATTTCTCCCTTTGGTTGAAATGACAAGATTGATAAAACCTTTGTCCCTTTGAACCTTTGAACCTCCTTCACTCAATTATCTTAACAGGTTCTAAATCTTTCTCTTCTTCCTCAGTAAAAATTCTATATTCAATTTGGAAAGTCTTTTTTAAAGGTGTTTCTAGAGAAAAACCTCCTACTCCAAAAGCATCAATAACCGTTAGAGTAAAATGAGCATGTTTCCAATATTCATATAAATCTTTATCTACCCAAAATTCAGTTTCTTCAATAGTTCCAATACAAACATCGCCCATTCTTTGGTAATAACCGCCTTTTTCAAAACATTGTGGTTGTGTACCTTCACAACAACCTCCGGCCTGATAAAACATTAAATCACCATGTTTTTCCTTTAAAATTTTTATCAATTCAATAGCTTTGTCTGTCGCATCAATTCTTTTAATCATGATTTCTATAATTTAAAAAAGCAGTAAACCTATTGCTATAAATTTACTGCTTTTTTGATTATTATTAAGAATTTGCAATATCAAGAACGACTCGTCCTTCAATTTGTCCTTTTTTCATTTTGTCAAAAACTTCATTTACATCTTCAAGTTTTGCAGCATTTACAGTAGCTTTTACCTTTCCTTCAGTTGCAAACTCTATCGCTTCTTTCATATCTTTTCGAGTTCCTACAATAGAGCCTCGAATCGTAATTCTGTTTAAAACCGTATCAAAAATTGATAAATCAAAATTACCTGGAGGAAGTCCGTTGAGTGCCATTGTACCTTTTCTTCTTAAAGTTTCAAGACCTTGTTTGAATGCAATAGGAGAAACTGCGGTAATCAATGCCCCGTGCATTCCACCAACCTCTTTTTTTAAATATTCTCCAGGATTTTGATTTTTTGCATTTACCACTAAATCAGCTCCAAGTTTTTTAGCCAAATCCAATTTATCATCGGCAACATCAATCGCTGCAACATGCATTCCCATTGCCTTTGCATATTGAACAGCTACGTGTCCTAAACCTCCAATTCCGGATATAGCAACCCATTCGCCAGGTTTTACTTCAGTTTCTTTTAAACCTTTGTAAACCGTAACTCCTGCACAAAGTATTGGCGCCATTTCCATAAAATTTACATTAGAAGGTAAAATTCCAACATAACGAGCATCAGCAATTACAAATTCAGCAAATCCACCATCCACACTATAACCGCCATTTTGTTGACTGTCGCATAACGTTTCCCAGCCTGTAATACATTGATCGCAGCCACCGCAAGCACTATAAAGCCACGGTACACCAACAGCATCACCTTCTTTCACATTTTTTACATCTTGTCCAACGGCTGCAACATAACCAACAGCTTCATGTCCAGGAATTAAAGGCATTTTTGGCTTTACTGGCCAATCGCCTTCAACAGCATGCAAATCAGTATGACAAACTCCACTTGCAATTACTTTTACAAGAATTTCGTTTCTGCCTGGGCGTTTTACTTCAACTTCTTCAATTTTTAAAAGAGAACCAAATTCTCTAATAACAGCGGCTTTCATTGTTTTTGGTAACATAACAAAGATTGATTTAGTTAGTACAATAAGTTTTTTCAACTTATTGTACTTTGGTTTATATTAAAGGGATATTAATTTTTTAGAAGAAACCTAATTTCTTTTTATCATAAGAAATCAACATGTTTTTAGTCTGACGGTATTGCCCCAACATCATTTTGTGATTTTCACGACCAATTCCGGATTGTTTGTAGCCTCCAAATGGTGCTCCCGCAGGATAAGAATGATATTGATTAATCCAGACACGACCTGACTGAATTGCTCTTGGAACCTGATAAATTTCATGCGCATCACGTGTCCAAACTCCTGCTCCTAAACCATACATGGTGTCATTTGCTATTTCAATCGCTTCTTCAGTAGTTTTAAAAGTTGTCACTGCGAGAACCGGTCCAAAAATTTCTTCTTGAAAAATTCTCATTTTATTGTGTCCTTTAAACAAAGTAGGTTTAATGTAATAACCTCCTTCAAGATCTCCACCCAGATGGTTTTCATCTCCTCCTGTCAATAACTCTGCTCCTTCTTCTTTTCCTAGTTTAATATAAGACATGATTTTTTCTTTCTGAACTAATGATGTTTGCGCACCAATCATAGTCGATTTATCCAAAGGATTTCCTTTAACAATCGCTTCAGTTCTTTCGATCACTTTTGCAATAAATTTGTCATAAATATCTTCATGAATTAACAATCTTGATGGACAAGTACAAATTTCACCTTGATTTAAAGCGAATAAAACAGCGCCTTCGATCGCTTTGTCGAAGAAATCATCGTCGTGATCTGCAACAGAAGGAAAGAAAATATTTGGTGATTTTCCACCAAGTTCAAGAGTAACCGGAATAATATTTTCTGTAGCATATTGCATTACCAAACGTCCAGTTGTAGTCGAACCAGTAAAGGCTGCTTTAGCCACTTTTTTGTTAGTTACTAAAGGTCGTCCAAGCTCCGCACCAAAACCGTTTACAATATTTAGAACTCCCGCCGGTAGAATATCTCCAATTAATTCCATTAAAACTAAAATGGAAATTGGTGTACTTTCGGCTGGTTTTAAAACAATTGTATTTCCTGCTGCCAATGCCGGAGCAATTTTCCAGACTGCCATTAAAATTGGAAAATTCCACGGAATGATCTGCGCCACAACTCCTAAAGGTTCACTTAAAGCAATGGAAACTGTTTGCGAATCAAGCTCGGCAATCGAACTTTCTTCGGCACGAATAACTCCTGCAAAATATCTAAAGTGATCGATTGCCAGCGGAATATCAGCAGCAAGCGTTTCACGAATTGGCTTACCATTATCTATAGTTTCAACGGTAGCAATGTACTCGAGATTATCTTCTATTTTTTGTGCAATTTTATTGAGTAAAATACTTCTTTCTGTAACTGATGTTTTTCCCCAGGTTTTAAATGCTTCGTAGGCAGAATCAACAGCAAGTTCAAGATCTTCTTTTCCTGAATGTGCTGCTTTGGTAAATACCTTTCCGTCGATTGGAGAAAAAACATCAAAGTATTCTCCTTTAACTGGTGCAGTGAATTTTCCGTTGATGTAATTATCATATTTTGCCTTAAATTCAGGTCTTTGTGCGATAGTACTCATGATAATATTTTTTTTGATTCATTTCAAATTTACCTTCATAATTTGATTCAGAATAGCACTTTTCATTCATCTAATAGCACAAAAATTACATATTCATTTTTATAACTAACTTTTAATATTTATTTATTAAAAAATTAGCATTAAAAAAATAAAATATTCAATAAGAAACATATTTACTTAAATTAAGAACACTCTAAAAAAACCAAATAAATTGTTTCTTACTACAACGCGCAATCCTTATATTTGTAACCTTATACAAGAATAAAAAAGTTAACATGAAAATATCTTACAATTGGTTAAAACAATTTATTAAAACAGATTGGACATCTGAGCAAACTTCAGAATTACTAACAGATTTGGGTCTTGAGGTAGAAGTTGTCGAAAAATACCAGTCGATAAAAGGCGGTTTACAAGGAGTTGTTGTTGGACATGTACTTACGTGCGAAAAACACCCGGATGCTGACCGACTAAACGTTACAACTGTAAATATTGGTTTAGAATCTCCTATACAAATTGTTTGTGGTGCTGCTAATGTTGCTGCCGGCCAAAAAGTTCCTGTTGCTACTATTGGAACTGTTTTGTATGATAAAGATGGTGTAGAATTTACTATAAAAAAAGGAAAAATTCGCGGACAGGAAAGTCACGGAATGATTTGTGCCGAAGATGAACTAGGTTTGGGTACAAGTCACGACGGAATTATGGTTCTGGACGAGAAATTGGTACCAGGAACTGCTGCTTCAGAAGTTTTTCAGGTTGTTAACGATGAAGTTTTCGAAATTGGATTAACGCCTAATCGTGCAGATGCTATGAGCCATCTTGGAACTGCTCGTGATTTAAGAGCGGGAATGTTACAACGTGGTGTAAATGTCGAATTTATTACTCCGTCTGTGAGTAACTTTAGAGTTGACATGCGTACCTTAAAAATTGATGTTAATGTCGAAGAACCTCTTTTAGCACCTAGATATTGTGGTGTAACCATTTCTGGAATCTCGGTTAAAGAATCTCCTTCATGGTTGCAAGATCGTTTAAAAGCTATTGGATTAACTCCAAAAAATAATATTGTCGATGTTACTAATTATGTTTTACATGAATTAGGACAACCTTTACATGCATTTGATGCAGCAAAAATTAACGGAAAAGTAATTGTAAAAACACTTCCTGAGGGAACAAAATTCGTTACGCTTGACGATGTTGAAAGAACGTTGCATAAAGAAGATTTAATGATTTGCGATGAAAAAGGTCCGCTTTGTATAGCAGGAGTTTTTGGAGGAAAAAAATCTGGTGTAACTGAAGGTACGACAACAATATTTTTAGAAAGCGCTTATTTTGATGCCGTTAGTGTTCGTAAAACTGCTAAAAGACATCAACTAAATACTGATGCTTCTTTTAGATTTGAAAGAGGAATTGACCCTACAATTACGGAATATGCTTTAAAACGCGCTGCTTTATTAATTCAAGAAGTAGCAGGCGGAAAAATCACATCTGACGTTATTGAAGTGTATCCTAAAAAAGTAGAAGATTTCTCTGTTTTACTAAACTTTAGTCATGTTTCTAAAATTATTGGACAAGAAATTCCTAAAGACACGATTAAGAAAATCTTGGTTTCTTTAGATATTAAAGTAAACAGTGTTTCTGATTCTGGTTTAGGATTAACTATTCCGGCTTATCGTGTTGATGTACAACGCGAAATTGATGTTATCGAAGAGATTTTGAGAGTTTACGGATACAACAACATTAATTTTTCTAAAAAATTCAATGCAACAGTTTCTAATTCGCCAAGAACAGAAGATTATAAAGTACAAAATGTAATTGCTTCTCAATTAAACTCACAAGGTTTTCATGAAATGATGGCGAACTCTTTAACAACTGCTTCTTACGCAAAATTATCGGCAGTTTTAAAAGAAGAACACAATGTAACGATATTAAATCCGTTGAGTAGTGATTTATCTACAATGCGTCAATCTTTGTTGTTCTCAGGTTTAGAAGCAATTTCATATAACATCAACAGAAAAAATTCTGATTTAAAATTATTTGAATACGGAAAATCATATCATAAATATCTTAACGGATACGAAGAACATAAACACCTGACTTTATTAATTTCCGGAAACAGAAACAAAGAAAGCTGGACAAACCCTCAAAAAACAACTGATTTCTTTTTATTAAAGGGATATGTAAAAGGTATTTTGGCTCGTTTAGGAATTGATAAGATTTCGAATGCACCAGTTCAGTCTGATATTTTCTCTGAAGGAACTGCTATTACTTACAACAACGATGTTTTGGTAGAAATGGGTGTTGTAAAAAAATCAATACTTAAAACTTTCGGAATTAAACAAGATGTTTATTTTGCTGATTTTAACTGGGATTTAGTTCTAAAAATCATTACCGGAAAAATTAAGTATACTGAAATTCCAAAATATCCTGAAGTACGTAGAGATTTGGCTTTATTGATAGATAAAGACACTACTTATGAAAGTATTTTTAATCTTGCTAAGCAGACCGAAAAATCACTTTTAAAAGATATTAACTTATTTGATGTTTACGAAGGCGAGAAGCTTCCTGAAGGCAAAAAATCGTATGCATTGAGCTTTACCATTCAAGATAATACTAAAACGCTTACAGACGCTCAAATTGACAAAATCATGTCTAAGTTGCAACAAACTTTTGAAACTGAGCTTGGAGCTACTTTGAGATAAAAATAATTTTGTATTATAAAACAAAATCCTAATTCTAATAATATTAGAATTGGGATTTTTTTATTTCTGATTGTTTTGCTCTTAATAAGTCAAAGCGGCGAAAATTGGATTTTCTTTTATTTTTTCTCTTCCATTTAAAAAAGTTAGCTCCATCAGGAAATTACATTGTACAATTTCGCCTCCCAACTTTTCCACTAACTCACAAACTGCTTTTGCGGTTCCTCCTGTCGCTAAAACATCATCGTGCACTAAAACCTTATCTCCTTTCTTTATCGCGTCGATATGCATCTCTAAACTATCCGTACCGTATTCTAACTCATATGTAGCCGAAATTTTGTCGTATGGCAGCTTATTTGGCTTCCTTACCGGAACAAAACCTGCATTTAACTCTTGGGCAAGTAGAATCCCGAAGAAAAAACCACGACTCTCTGCTCCTACGACTTTATCGATTTTTTGGCCTTTTAAAGAATTTACTAAAACTAATAAGCATTCTTTCCTCGCTTTTGGGTCATTTAGCAACGGAGTGATGTCTTTAAACAAAATTTCTTTTTTAGGAAAACCCTGAATATCACGTATATAATTTTCAATCTTCATTTTTTTTAAATTTTATGTTATTTTTCTCTTGTTTATCTCACATTTATGTCTATCTTTGCACCCGCAATAAGCAATCAACAAAGCTACGAAAAAATAGCCAAATTGATAACAAAAAGGCCTCGTGGCGCAACTGAATAGCGCACTTGATTACGGCTCAAGAGGTTACTGGTTTGAATCCAGTCGAGGTCACAAAAGCCAAATGGCGCCAATTGAAGACAATTGGCGCCATTTTTTAATTTATAACCTTATTATAGTAAATGAGTTGGGATTGTTTTTGTTTTATGTTCTTTTTTACAATCATATTAAGACAAAGAAGCAAACTGTAAAAAAATCGTAATTACTACGAAAAACAAGATGATATTAAAGATTTAAAGTTCGATAACTTAACAGGATTCGAACTTTAAAAATGGAAGAGAAATTATGAATCATTAATAACCTGAACTGTTTGTAAATCGCTGTTGAATGGATAAATGAAATTTTATTTTAAAGACGTTTTACCACTTCTTGATTTTTCCGCTCTCATGTCTTCGGTTATTTATTGTTCCTCGGGTAAAGCAAAAAAATGATTTATTACCTTTATCTATAAATAATTTACTCAATAACTTCTTCTTGCAATCATTTGTAAAATCTAATAATATTCCATCGATAAATGTAAAAACTCCAAGGTCTAATGACTTTGGAGTTTTTACATTTATGAACCTGTGTACGAAGCATCTTCAAAAAGTCTTAAGAAAATTAAGTTGCCGCTAATTTAAAATTATTTAAGATATTTTATATTTACACTATCAATTGTTCCATTAAATTTAAATGGAGCTTTATCATAATAGGCTTGTGATACGGGCGATCCTAAATCCGTTCCGATGTCAAAACATTCATTGGCAGAAAAACCTGAATTAATAATTGTTGGCACATTTCCTTTTATTTCTTCTTTTCCATTAACAAGAATAGTAACTTCTGCTCCGCTTAATTTAGGACTGTCCTTATTTGGAATTCTTTTGAAAAAAACTTCAATAGTTGATTTTCCTTTTGGTAGTTGCGAGTTTGCTTTCAATTTGGTTCTTTGTATTTCAAATAAATTATATTCATAATTTAAAATCCCGTTCTCTACATACAATGTTAGACCTCCTGCATATCCAGCTAATGCAAACAATACTCCATTTGCATTATCAGGAGCATCTAATTTAATTGTTGTTTGATTAGAATTATATCCTATTCGTGGAGAATCAAATTCAGGCAGTCTAGTCATATTTCCTGTATAATTAAATTCTGTTGCAGGATTCGAAATAATAGCTTCAGGATGCAATAAAACATAGAGTCCGCCCCCTATTGGCATATTTTTATTGGCAACAGATTCTTCCATAAATAGAGTTTGCAATTCTTTTAATTTCTCGGGATTTTTCTTTGCTAAATCATTGGCCTGACTAAAATCTTCATTGATATTATACAATTCCCAAACATCTTTTTCAGGAGTCCATTTGTCAATACCGGGCGTTAAGGTCATCCAAGGAACTCTCGGTCCAAAGGTACTTGCAAACCAACCATCGTGATAAATTCCGCGACTTGCCATAACATCAAAAAATTGTGTATGTTTTTGATCTTTTGCTTTTGCATCATTAAAGGTGTAAACCATACTGACACCATCTATAGAATCTTGATCGTAACCATTAACTTTTTTTGGAGCCTCTATATTTAACGCTTCATAAATAGTTGGGACAATATCATTTACATGATGAAACTGCGTGTGAGGTGTCTTATCAGCTTTAATTTTTTTAGGCCACGAAACAACCATTGGCTGACGTGTACCTCCAAAATAACTAGCCAGTAATTTTGTTCCTTTAAAAGGTGTTGAACCAGCCCAAGCCCAGCCAGCGTGATACATATTATCTGTTTTTGGACTTCCTAAAGCATTTAGACCTCCTAGTTCCTCATTCAATACTCGTAAATGATCTTCAATTTTAGATGGAATTTGATTTTGAGCCAGTAATTCACTGATAGTTCCATTTTGTCCTTCAGAGCTAGAGCCATTATCTCCCCATATATAGAAAATAAGGGTATTATCAGCGATACCCATTTTGTCTAATTCATCTAAAATTCGCCCGGCATTATAATCAGTGTGTTCTGCAAATCCGGCATATACTTCCATTAATCTTCTTTGAAATGGCTTTTCACTTTCTGGAATGTCGCTCCATGCGGCCATATTTGATGGGCGTTCTTTAAGTTTTGTGTTTTCTGGAATCCATCCAAGTTCTTTTTCTCTTTTAAAGACACGTTTTCTATATTCGTCCCATCCATCATCAAATTTGCCTTTATATTTATCTGCCCATTTACTGTTTACCTGATGTGGTCCGTGAACAGCTCCCGGAGCCCAATACATAAAAAATGGTTTATTAGGATTTATAGATCTTTGGTCATGCATCCATTGAATGGCATTATCAGCCAAATCATCAGTAAGATGATATCCTTCCTCTGGGGTTTTCGGAGCTGAAACATAAGTTGTATTCTTAATTAAGGTAGGCTCGTATTGAGAAGTTTCTCCCGCTAAGAACCCATAGAAATATTCAAAACCATATCCTGTTGGCCAAAAGTCAAATGGTCCAACTTTAGAAGTTTCTAATGGTGGAGAGTTATGCCATTTACCAAAAGCAGATGTACTATATCCATAATCTTTTAAAACTTCGGCTACAGTAGCTGATGTTTTAGGAATAAGTCCACTAAACCCATCCCAATCATTTGCCCATTCTGTAATTTGCCCAGATCCTACTCTGGTATGATTTCGGCCTGTAAGCAAGGAAGCACGAGTTGGGGAACACATTGCTGTCGAATGAAATCTATTGTACGAAACTCCCTTATTTGCCAGTTTTGTTAAAGACGGGGTATTGACCTCACCTCCAAAAGTATTTGACAAACCAGGTCCTGCATCATCAATTAAAATAATGATAATATTTGGTGCGTTTTCAGGAAGATGGGATTTTGTAACTCTTCGCTTGTGAACAGATTCTGCCATACTTGCTCCCGCTTTACTTGCAGATGGCGTTGTTGGAAAAGGTAAAATTTCTTGTCCATGCGATACATTAAACGTTACCAATAGTAACGCAATGCATTTTAGTTTTGTAAAGTATTTCATAGTCTACATTTTTAGGTAACATTCACTTTTTGTAGGTATAACAGATGAAGTTTTGGGGATTCTAAATTTAATACAAGAATTCTAATCTTTTCTCCTTGTGATGTTCCATCTTATAATATGGAACAAGAAAATATTGTTTAACCTTAATAATCGTAGACTCAAAATTAGATCAAAGCATTCTGAATACTATTTTCTAGATTTGAATCCTTGCCAAGATTTATCATTATTGGCAAACTAAAATTAAAAAGAGATTAAAAAATATTTTACTAAATTTGAGAAGCTCTGTATTAGCATGTTAAAATTTCAAAAACCAATCCAATATGATTTCGATATTTTCAGCTTGTGTAGCGGTAGTAATTATTATTTGCCTCTTAGTTTCTATTCTATTAATTGGATATTCCCCAAAAACAAAGAAATATAACATTCTCCTTTCTATGTTTTTTTTATTATTATCCTATCCGTGTTTTATATTATTTCTAATTAACACTGGATTTCTTGAATATTTACCACATGTTTACAGAACAGGCATTATAGCGCATCTTTTATATATGCCTGCCTCTTATTTATATATTAGATCTGTTGTAACCAATAAAGGATTAACCAAAATAGATTTTATACATCTCATTCCAGCTTTGATATATATACATTGACTATTTCCCTTTTTTTTGGTTATCAGGATCAGAAAAAATAGCTTTTATGCATTCTAAACAATTGAGTAAAATGGTTTTGTTTTTTTATGAAAGCCGATTTTTCGTGCCTGGATTTTATATTGTTTTCAAGTATGTCTTGGCCTTTACCTATTGGGTATTACAATGCAGACTTTTGATCAAACTTTACAAAGTCAAAAACTCCGAATTTAAAAAGGAAAATGGGATTTGGTTAAAATGGTTGACAATTTTTCTGCTCTCACAGGTGTTTCTTTTCCTTCCGTCTTTACAAATTTTAAAACCTGGAGGAGGAGATGATGAACTTACCGTTTTTTTATTTATTGGAGGTCTTACGGGATTGACCGCTGTTTTCCTCTTTTTGTTTCCTCAAATACTATATGGCATTAAAGGCGTTGTCCTTCTAGACAAAGAAATTATAATATCTGAAACACATGAAATTTCTACCCTTTTTTCAATACAAGAAAATAAACAAGAATCTCAAAATTATCGGTATTTATCACAAACAAAAATGCAAGAAATTACAATAAAAATTAAAAACCACTTTACTTTAAATAGATCATATTTAGACAGACAATATTCTTTACAACAGTTAGCGCAGGAACTTAGTATTCCTGCTCAATATATATCTGCTGTTATTAATGAATTTGAAAAGATTAATTTTAGTGATTTTATAAATTCATATAGAGTAAAATATTGTCTGGAATTATTAAGTAATAATGGTCATGAAAATCAAACACTTGAAGCAATTGCAGCAGAAAGCGGATTTAATAATAGAAATACCTTTACTATCGCATTTAAAAAGGTAATGGGACAAACGCCTTCAGCATATATTAAAAGTATCAATACCGTCAATAAAATTTAATTCGAGACAGTGATTAATTGAGCCAAATAAAGACAACTCACATTAAGCATAACAATCTTTTCAAATCCTCCATAATATTTGTAGAATTGTTTAATAGTTTTAATGCGATAAACAAATTGAGTTTTTATATCTTTTTGCATAAATCCCCAACAGGACATCTAAACCAAATTCATAAAGCCACTGGAAGACAGATTACTACATATAATAAGCCAATTTCTTCAAATCATCCAAAAAAAATGTTGAAATTTGTCCCGTTGGGGTCACAAAAAGAGACAACTAGTTAATAGTTGTCTCTTTTTTTATATACAAATATGTAGATTTTTTAAGCTTTACGACCTAATATTTGATCGCTCGATTTTTCATAAGGAATCTGTAGCCTATTTCGAATAAATAAGCCATCGCAGCATTATCCATACATATTTTTTATCTCCGACATAACAAAGGTACTTTGGGTGCTCCCTATGCTTTCAACTGATCCCAATTTATTAAACACAAAATCCTGATAATGCTTCATGTCTTTGGCAGAAACTTTCATTAAAAAATCGTAATCACCAGAGATATTGTAACATTCTACAACTTCTTCTATTTTCATAATATCACTAACAAATTGATTCCCGATATTACGATCGTGCTGTTTAAGTTTGATATTACAAAAAACGATAAACCCTCTGTTTAGTTTTTCTGCATCTAACAAGGCTATATATTTTTTAATATAACCATTGTTTTCCAATCTTTTGATCCGCTCAAAAACAGGCGATGCCGAAAGATTTACCATTTTAGCAAGCTCTTTTACAGTATATTTAGAATTATCGTGAAGTATATTTAATAACTGAAGATCAATATCGTCTATTTGTTCCATAGAATATTACTTTAAACAGGTTTAATTTATTTTTAAATCAGAATAAAATTCTTCAAATATAACCGAAAACAATATAAAAATCTTATTTTACACAAATTAAAAACACAAAACACTGCAGCTTTCATCTTCACAGTATAAAAATCTAAAAGGAATTATTTTATAGCAGTGAGCGTTATCCTTGGTGCCCATTATCGAAAAAAGATAAAGGGCAACTTCATAAAAAAAATTATACTTCTTTTCGTCGAGCCATACCCTGAGCGATGATACTAGCGGCAATCAATTGTAAGGCATGGTAAAGCATGAGCGGCAGCAATACGATACCTGTGATGGTACTGTGCTGAAAAAGCACTTTTGACATAACGGTGCCGTGTACCAATGACTTTTTAGACCCGCAGAATAAGACAGTAATACGGTCTTCATCTGAAAAACCAAGCAGACGGCTGAGTAATCCGACACAAAAGAATACAGCAAAAAACAACGCCATCATCCCTCCAGCAAGTCCGGCAAGTTCAAGGGCGGTGAAGCCTTCAAAAAGATGTTCGGAAAATGATTTGCAAAACGACGTGTAGATAATCGTTAGAATAACTGCCTGATCGAAATATTTGAGCTGTTTCTTGTATTTTTCGGCAATGGCGCCTAAACGGGAATTAAGACTTATCCCAATAATGACAGGCAACAATACTTGAAGAATCAACTTTATGACGATTTGAGTAACATCAAACTCCCCTGTCGCAGAAGCTATAAACAGTCCAACCCAGAGCGGCGTAACAATTACTCCGATCAAACTGGAAATACTTGCATTAAAAATGGCTGCAGGAATGTTTCCCTTAGCGATGGAAACCATGACCACCGAAGAGGAAACTGTGGACGGCAATGCTGCCAGAAAAAATACACCCAGCCAAAGCAGCTCGAAGCCGTTATTAACAAACAACGGGCGAAATGCCAAAACAATGAGAGGAAAAAATAAAAAGGTTGTCAACTGGACTACAATGTGCATTTTCCAGTTGGAAAGTCCGGCTTTTAGTTTCTCAGCACTCAGTCGCATGCCATAAAACAAGAAAATCAGGGAAACGCCAGCATTGGCAATCTCCTCCAGTGAAACAGGTTTTTTGACCATGCCTGGCTTTGGCAAAAAATAAGCCATCAGAATCATGGTGGCTATCATTAACAGGAAACCATCGAAACCTGCTTTTTTTAATACTTCTAATAATTTCTTCAATGTGTTTTTAATATTATTCCTCCGTGGAGGCACGGACTCCATTATTAATATATTGAGACTAAATACCAAGTTCTTTGCGTATAATTTCTGCTCCTGCGCTTAAAGCACTTAACTTGCCTCTTGCTATGTTTCGTGATAGCGGGGCCATACCGCAGTTTGTAGAAGGGTAAAGATTTTCGGCATCCACAAACTCAAGAGCTTTACGTAGAGTATCAGCTACTTCCTCTGGTGTTTCGATAGTGTTGGTTGCCACATCAATGGCGCCTACCATTACTTTTTTACCGCGAACAAGTTCCATTAAATCTAAAGGCACGTTGGAGTTGTGACATTCTAAAGACACTACATCAATTTTAGATTTTTGAATTTTCGGAAAAATTTCTTCGTATTGTCGCCACTCTGAACCTAATGTCTTTTTCCAATCAGTATTTGCCTGTATTCCATAACCATAGCAAATATGAACCGCAGTTTGACAGTGCAAACCTTCAATGGCTCTTTCTAATGCCGCCATTCCCCAATCGTTTACTTCATCAAAGAACACATTAAATGCAGGTTCATCAAACTGGATAATATTTACCCCTGCATCTTGAAGTTCTCTTGCTTCTTCATTGAGCGCTTTCGCAAATTCCCAAGCCAGTTTTTCCCGACTTTTATAATGGTCGTCGTACAAGGTATCTACCATTGTTAGCGGGCCTGGCAATGCCCATTTTATAGGCTTGTTAGTTTGTTTGCGTAAAAATTTTGCATCTTCAACAAAAACTCCTTTTTGACGTACAACATCACCTACAACCACTGGAACACTCGCGTCATAACGATTACGGATTTTTACTGTTTTACGATTTTCAAAATCTACACCGCTTAAATGCTCAATAAAAGTCGTTACAAAATGCTGACGTGTCTGCTCGCCGTCACAAATAATATCTAGATTTGCCAATTGCTGTTCCTGCAGAGAAATGCGTAAAGCATCTTGCTTCCCTTCAAATAGCTGATCGCCTTCTAATTTCCAAGGTGACCAAAGTTTTTCGGGTGGTGCAAGCCAGGCAGGTTTGGGTAAACTTCCAACAATAGAGGTGGGCAATAACAATTTTTTCATAATAGTATAATTTTAATGCGTCGTAATTAATTAAAGAGTAAAATTAGCAGACCATTGTTCCAGGAGACTTTTGTAAGGCTTAATGAAATGCTCCTCTGCATATTTACCCTGTTCAACAGCTAGTCCGCTGCGCTCTTCACGGTCATAATCCACGCGAGTCAGTGAATAATCTTCATGTTTAAGACTAGGTTGGTAGATTTTCCCAGCCACTGAATTTGAATTATAAATTTCAGGGCGATAAATCTTCTGGAAAGTCTCCATTGTGCTGATTGAGCTGATCAGTCCAAGATCAGTATAATCAGCAAGTAGATCTCCGGAATGATAAAAAGCCATCGGTGCCACAGTATTCGGAGGCATGAAAAAACGAACTTTTAAGCCCATTTTAGAGAAATATTCATCAGTGATAGAATACTGATCCTGCAGATACTCAAAACCCAGAACCGGATGCTGATAATCAGTACGGGTATACGTTTTGTTGCTCGATACACTTAGGCAAATAATTGGTGACCTCTTAAAGTGCTCTTTGTAAGTGGTTGAATTCACAAAGCACTTATAAAGTTTTCCGTGCAAATCACCAAAATTTTCAGGAATACAAAAACTAGATTTATTTTTATTGTGCTCAATCAATAAAATACTGAAATCATAATCACGAACATAAGACGAAAAATTATTTCCGGCAATACCTTCGATACGCTTGCCAGTCTTGTGGTCAAAAATATTCGTTTTTAAAACTTCAATCAACGGCAGATTGTTAATACCATTCTTGTCATCAATACTCATCGTTACTGTGATGATTTCAAGTTCTACAAGGTAACGATCCCCTTTTGGATTATCTACATGAGCCAATGCATTGAATCGATTGTTAATCATATTTAAGGCATTACGTAAGTTTTGTTGGCGATTACCTCCTCTGGCCAGGTTCGCGAAATTGGTTGTCAAACGCGTTTCACTTGAGGGGTGATAGTTTTCATCTAAACAAGTGCTCTTTAGTGTGAATGCAAAATCATTTTGGATTGTATTCTGGGCGTTTTCAATATCCTGCTTTTCGATTATTCTCAAATCTTCTTGTATGTTCGCTTTCATTTGATGACAAGGTTTAGTTTTTTTACCCTGCAAATTTGAAAATAAAAGATTTAATATTCTACTAAACAAAAAAAATCAGATAAATATTCTCTTTTAGTCATTTTTAAAAGATTATTAATCTTTTTACGAATATAATAATAAAGAAAAACAGATAATTATTCTTTAAAGAACTAGGATATGGCTGATTTGAAGTTTACCACAGCAATTCAAGCCTCGAAAAAGAAAACAATATCATTTATATTTGTCAAAAATTAAGATAGACATAGCAATGAATTTGATAGAAAATTTAAAATGGCGCTACGCCACAAAAGCTTACAATAACATTAAAGTAACAGAAGAAAAGGTCGATCAAATCTTAGAGGCTATAAATCTTTCGGCATCTTCTTGTGGTCTGCAATCTTACCGCGTTTTTGTTGTAAGCAACCCGGAAATTCAAAAGAAATTAGGTAATGATTCCTATAATGGACAGATTAGTTCTTGCTCTCATTTGTTAGTTTTTGCTGCATTCACTGACGTGTCTTCGACTTACATTGAGGATTACATAGCAATGACAGAAAAGCAAAGAGGTCTTGATACTGGTGCCTTATCAGGATTTAGAAATGGACTGCATTCTTATTTCAGCTCTATTAACGCAGAACAAAAAGCCCTTTGGGCGGCCAAACAGGCTTATATTGCACTAGGAACTGCACTTATTGCTGCTGCAGAATTGAAAGTGGACGCCACTCCTATCGAAGGATTTAACGCCGCCACTATCGATGCCGTTTTGGGTTTGAAAGAAAAAGGGTTACATTCTACAGTTATCCTCGCTTTAGGATATCGAGATTCTGAAAAAGATTATATGGCAGCTACGAAAAAAGTTCGTTTGCCTTTAGATGAAATGATAACGAAAGTTTATTAATATTATATATTCATGTTGATTATCAAGGTAAAAGTATATGTTCAACCTTTCACACAAAAAAACTAAGACAATTTTCACATCAAACCCTAACAGGACATCTAAACCAAAATTATAAAGCCACTGGAAGATAGAAACTACACTTAATAAGCCAATCTCTTCAAATCATCCAAAAATGGTTTGTAAATTGTTCTGTAACCGTCACAAAAAGCAAAAAGGCGCCAATTGAAAACAATTGGCGCCTTTTTTAATATACCATATTAAATTTTGCTTTTATTTTCTTTTTTTAGAATCGTATTAAAATATGTAAACTTAAAAAGAATACGCATTTAGCTGAAAAATAAGATAAATTTAAAATTTAGCGGGCGATAAACTGAACAGGATTCCAACACTAATATTAGAACAAATCTAAAGCTTTACATTTCCTAAATTGTTCAAGCTGTTGCTCCAAGGCTAATAATGTGGTCTCATTTAAAAAATGATTTATCTTCTTACTATTTCTTTATATTATTTTCATCTGAAACCAGAAATTGAATTATTTCTTAATTTTATTCCTTCTTTTTTTTAGACAAATATAAAAGAGCGCTTTTTATCGCTTTTTGAGTTGAAATAGGATTAAAACCCAACTCGGTTTTTGCTTTTGAAATATCGACACGGGAATCTGCATTATAATATGCTTCAATTGTATTTACCATCAGTAGCGGCGGTGTTTTAGAAACAGTACTTTCATGCTCCATCTGAACTGCTATTTTTATAAGCTCTGATTTTGATATTTTTGGAGGTATTACAACATGAGAAAACAACTCTTTTCCCAAAGAAAAGACATCAAATGTAGAAATAGATGGTTCTGTCGCCAAAATATAACGCTCACCTATTTTTCCCAATTTATCTGCTAAAATCATTCCTTGAGCAACATCTTTAACATCTACAAAATTAAATGCAAAGTTTGGATCTACTGGCAGCTGATTTTTAAGTACCATATCCAAAAATCCCATAGTGGGAGTCATAGTCCCCCATACCCCTTCTCCAATTATCGAAGAGGGCAATACAGTAATTAATTTGATATTCAATTTTTTTGATAAATCCCAGGCCAATAGTTCCGCTTCCTGTTTTGACTGATAATATGCATTTGGGAAAAAAGTATTCTAGGTGTCTTCTTTCATCGGAACAGTTGAGTGATCTAGTGCCGCTATAGAGCTTACCAATATCACCTTCTTGACGCCGCACTCTGCAGCTGCTTCCATAACATTTTTAGTTCCTATAACGTTGGGTTCAATAATATCTTTCTGAGGATCCGGCGACCAATGTTTAAAAACAGATGCAACATGAAACACAGTCTCAACATCTTTCATTACAATCATTAAAGAGTTTTTATCCAGTATATCCGCACAAACCACTTCACACTTTACTCCTGCAAATGGTCTCTTGTTATCGAGATCTCTTACACTTGCCCGTACATGATAATTTTGACCTATCAAGGCTCGTACCAGATTATTACCCAAATGACCATTTGCTCCAGTTACTAAACATTTAGAAATTTTATTCATAACGCTCCTTAATCAGTTAAATCGTTTACTGCGAAAGGATTGTCTATCAGCCACAACCATATTCCTTCACTACTACGTTTCATAATACAGGCTGTTGCTCCTTCCATTTCCATCGGATCTCCATTTGGCATTTTAGCTTTAACAGCATATTTATCTCTCCATATAGCAAGTTCACCTGCAATAGTCACTTTTTGTTGAATTCCTTTAATTTCAGGTTTCCATGAACAAAGAATCTCAAGGGCTTTTTCGATATTATCTAAACCTCGAATTTCCTGACCATTTCTTTCAATATACACTGCCTCTGAATCAAAACAGCTTAGCGCGCCTTTTAGATCCCCACAATAGATACAATTACGAAAATACTTAACAGCTTCTGCCGGATCTGTTCTATCAAAATTTCTCATTATTTTTTGATTGTTAATTAATACCACGCAAATGTATTAATCAATAAATCGTAAAAAAATGAACTTCGGTTAATAAATCCGACTGCGAATACGGCTTAAGGCTTGAGGAGTAACACCTATGTAAGACGCTAAATATTTTAAAGGAATATTCTGTATGAGATGTGGCTGTTCTTTAAATAGTATTAAGTAAAGTTCTTCAGCTGTATAAGTCAAAAGATCAATTTTTCTTTTAGCAGCCTTAATAAACAAATCTTCGGCAGCTAATCGTCCTATTTTTTCTCCAACTACTGTTTGTTCATAAATAAGGTGTAAATCTGTATAAGAAATTCTCCATAACACTATTGGCGTTATCGCTTGTATGTTCCAATTTGTAGTGTCTCTGGTAAGGAATGATAAATAAGCACTAAAAAAACTTTTCTCAAAAGCAAAGTCAAAGGTTATCTCCTTATCTCCTACTTCTATCCAGAAACGCAGCATACCTGTTTCAATGAACGAAAGATAATTCTCTACATCTCCTGACCTAATTATAAGGCTGTTCTTTTTAAATACCTGTTTTTCGAATTTTGTAGAAAAAACTGCCCAATCTTTATCGCAAATTGGAACAAGCTTTTCTAGATATTCTCTAATTAACATCATTCTTTTTGATTATTTGAAATTTAAGCTGATAGAATATTTTAAGAAAATCAACTATTCTTTTATGGAACAAAGTAATATATGTATTGTTTGGCTATAGTTCCAATAATCTTTTTAAATCCTTTATAACCAACCAAGATGATTAATCGTAAAAATATAAAAAAGTCTGCACCTTTACAATCAGCAATTAAAGTAAAACATAATTTGTAGTCTGGCACAACTCCTATTTCATAACAAAAACTAAAACTATTCTTATTTTAAATGATCCCTTACTAGAAGAAATAAACTAAATAGGTAGGCCAAAATCTTCAAATTTTCATAAAATTCATAGAAATTTGTCCAGTCGAGGTCACTAAAGCCAAATGGCGTTCATTGAATACAATTGATGCCATTTTTTTATTTAGATTATTTAATAAAATAACTTTGAGTCACCTTTGCTTTTAATTTCTTTTCTTAATCACACTCAAAATATAAATAAGCCTATACTTATAAGAAATATATGCATTTTTAAAGTTAATCATTCGATAAACTTAACAGGATTTGAACACTTTGAATGGACTAAAATAAAGATTAACATTTTCCTAAATTGTACTAAACTCATTTTTAATGACTAATTATAAAATATAATTTAGAAATTGAAGTATAATCTCATTAACCCCTCTCCTTTTTTCACGTAGTAATTGCTGTTCAAATGCGGCCAAAAATTGGTTTATTCCTCTTAAAATAAATTCGTTATCTTTAGATTAACTATAAACTTAAGTTTATGGAATTTGAAGAAGAAAAGCATAAAGAAAAAATTACAATGCAGAAGGCTCGAAAATACTTAATAGCGAAGTAATAATAATGATTTGTATTTCATTTCCATTTTTAAAATACAATCACTAACCATAAATTGTATTTGTTTTGAATTTCATACTTTTAATATATGAAAGTAACTATTCAATTTCCAGATCCCGCAATAAAATCAATTCTCAAACAAAGGGGATTTAAAGTTAGTTGGAACAAAGTAAAAAAAGGTGGCCCATCGGCGTTTGGCCGTCGTCATTTTTATTTAATTCTACTTAGCATCGGAAAAAGTAAAATACATTATAACGACCAAACTATAGATCTTGATGGAGTTTATCTTTTTTTTGCCAATTCCCGCGTACCCTATTCCACAGAAATTCTTTCCGATAAGCATAAAGGCTATTCTTGTGTTTTTACAGAAGAGTTTATTAAACCTTTAGAAAGACTGGAAAATCTCCAGCAATCTCCTTTATTTAAATTAAATTCAAATCCCGCTTTTAAACTTAATGAAGGTCAACAAGCAAAGCTTACGACATTGTTTGATACGATGATTGCAAGTGACAAGACAGATTATCTATACAAGGATGATCTAATGCGCACCTATATTGAATTAATTGTTCATGAAGCAATGCAAATGCGTCCTGCTGAAAATTTTACACAATCAAAAAATGCCTCTCTGAGAATAACCTCTCAGTTTATGGATATTTTAGAGGGACAATTTCCAATTGAAAATCTTAGCGAACCACTAAAACTCAAAAGTGCAAAAGACTACTCAGACCTAATGGCTATACATGCTAATTATCTTAATCGAGCTATAAAAGAAATTACAGGAAAATCTACCACCGCGATTATTACTGAACGTATCGCCGCAGAGGCCTTAACCCTGCTGCGATATACAGATTGGAGTATTGCAGAAATAGCCTATATTTTGGGATTTGAATATCCTAACTATTTTAGCAGCTTCTTTAAAAAGGTGACGGGTCATATTCCTAAATATTATCGGCATAATAAGATTTGAATTTTATACATCATGGTTTGAATAGTTTATAACTTAGGGAAAATTCATTCATAACTTTGTTTTATTAAAAATTAAAGGATAACATCAAAATTATATAGAGATGAATAGGATAACCGAAAAAATGATTTTCAAACCAGCATTTGAATACATTGATAACGGAATCGAACACGGAGTACTAAGTCTGTTTGAAACTAAAGAAACAATTTTAAAAAAAGGAGAACAAATTGCTCCTGGCTTTAAGCCTCTTGATTGTGATATTCGTTTTTTAAAAGATGTCCCTGTAAAAATGCGCGACGGCATTACGATTTATACCGATATCTTTCTGCCTGTTACCACAAAAAAAGTTCCCACACTAATTGCATGGAGTCCATACGGAAAAAGTGCAGGAACAGCTCCTCGTTATGTTGGTTTATTCAACATGCTGGGAATGGGAAATGCATGGAATTCGGGTTTAACAAAATTTGAAGCGCCAGATCCTGCTTATTGGGTACAGCATGGTTATGCAGTTTGTAACCCAGATGCACGCGGAATTGCACATAGCGAAGGTGATATTACCATGATTGGATCACAAGAAGCAGAAGATTGCTATGACCTTATCGAATGGCTAGCAGGACAAGATTGGTCAAATAAAAAAACCGCATTATCAGGAACTTCTTATTTGGCATTCTCTCAATGGTTTATTGCAGCTGGACAACCACCACATCTTACTTGCATAAGCCCTACCGAAGGATTGCAGGATGCTTATCGTGATTTGGCTTATATTGGCGGAATTCCAGATCCTAATTTTCTTCATCGTTTACAAGTAAATCATGTAAGTGCTACCGGCGCAAAACGAGAAGATATGGTGGCAGAAATGGAAGCTTATCCATTGGCAAATCACGAATTATGGAAAGATAAAGTAGCCGACGTTTCTAAAATTACAGTACCTGCTTATATTGTAGCCAGTTACTCTAATACGTTGCATACTATGGGAACTTTCCGTTCATGGCGATCTATTGGTTCTTCCAAAAAATGGTTACGTATTCATGATACTCAAGAATGGCCTGATTATTATAATGCTGAAAATATCGAAGATCTTCGCCGATTCTTTGACTTTTATTTGCTTGATAAACAAAATGGTTGGGAGAAAACACCAACCGTACGTTATTCTATTTTAGACTTTCACGGTAAAAATCGTACTGACCTTATTGCAGAAACTTTCCCTCCAAAAGAATCAGAATTGCAGCGTTATTATTTGAATGGAAAAACAAGAACTTTACAATTAAGTGCTGATGAAAATGACTTTCCATTACGTTACTTCCCTGAAGCTATGCCTGTTCGTGTTTCGTTTCAGACTGTTTTTGATAAAGACACTACTTTTATTGGTTACCCTAAAGTGAAACTTTTTATGGAAGTTGAAAATGCCGATGATATGGATGTATTTGTATGGGTGCAAAAAAATGACAAATTAGGTAATGTATTGAGCGAATTTGTTGTACCGAACAGAAATGCAGCTTTACAAGATTTTACTCAGGATGGAGCTTCTGCATTGCGTTACAAAGGGCCAAGCGGACGTTTACGTGCTTCTGCCAGACATTTAGATACAGTACTTTCTACTGACGAAATTCCTGCGTACAGTTTTGACCGAGTAGAAAAACTTTCAGAAAAAGAAATTGTAGAGCTGGATATCGTTCTTAGCCCTATTGGCTTGACTTATTATACGGGCGAAACTTTGCGCGTGATGATAAGCAGTAAAGACGAAATTGGTGCTGTAATGCCGGGAACACCTGGTTGTATACCTAACAATAAAGGCATACATATTTTGCATACTGGCGGTAAATATGCCAGTTATCTCCAAATGCCTTTAATTAAATAATAAAAAAAGACCTTCATTACTTTACAGTTATGAAGGTCTTTTTTCAAACTAAACGATCTTAGAAAGTTTGTTTCTCAGGCATTGAAAAAAGCAAAAACAGCATCATATTATAATTGTCTTTCAATTTTTCCTTTAATATTTTATAAGCCTTACTTATTTGAGCTTCAACTGTTTTTATAGAAACATCTAAATGTTCAGCAATCTCAATATTGGTAAGTCCTTCTTTTTTACTTAAAATAAAAACCTGTTGGCATTTATTGGGTAAATTTTCTATTTCTTTATTAATGATCGCCAGCATACGTTCAATCGATGATTCATCTGTATTTTCTACAACGTACTGCATCGATTCGACATATTTTTGCTGTAAAAGCATCATTGCTTTATTTTGCTGATAACTATTTATAAATTCATTGTAAACAGATTTGTATAAAAAACTTTGAATAGAGAATTCCGGATTAAGTTTACTTCTGTTTTTCCAGGTCTTTAAAAATACATTTTGCACGATATCCTGTGCCATAGAATGATCATTGACCAGCGTTAACGCATAAGCATTAAGCTTTCTATGAAACTTATTTAGCAGAAATTTATAAGCCTTTTCTTCACCATTTGTAAGGCTTTCCATCAAAAACATATTATCGTTAAAATCCATAAAAAGTAATTATTCGGCAAAATAAAGAAAAAAAATATATGAATATCAAAAAAAATATAATAAAAAATTAGGGTATTATGATTCTGTCTTGTATTACATAAAAAAGCAAACGAAAATGGATTTCAAAAAGATTGAAATTATAATTGTTAAATATTTTTCACA